>Ga0209777_10000083_pt1 | contig 156837 bp, 160 predicted proteins | sample FrelakmetHBP12HB_FD_187147 | JGI IMG/M metagenome (GOLD analysis project Ga0209777, IMG submission 187147) | Freshwater lake sediment microbial communities from the University of Notre Dame, USA, for methane emissions studies -HBP12 HB (SPAdes)... | ecosystem: Environmental > Aquatic >... | reverse complement strand
AGACCGGAAGTAAACCGTGGATGTCAAGAATTCGGCCTCTCTTGACCTTGCATTGGCGACTGGGATGGTCGACGTATTGATCGGGAGTAATCATTGCCCCACTCCCGCCCTTGCTGACATCTGCGCCTGCGGACAAGGCGAGGCGAACGCACATCTGCAGTTCGGCGAGAAGGAAGTTGAGGAGAGCGCGAGCATCGTCGTGAGGACGGCAATTGAGGCGTTCAAGCGCCGCGCTGCAGCCAAGAGAGGCGTCCTGCAATCGGCACCAGAGATTATCATGGGATTCTCGCTAGAGCAGCTCGAAGACCTATTCAGGAAGCTCGCCCCCAATGATCCTTTGACCTATCTCACCAATGCTATCCAGGCAGGCAAGATCAGGGGCGTCGCACTGATCGCCGGCTGCGAGGATTGCGGATCGCATGAGACTCATCAGCTCGCCGTCGCGAAGGGACTACTGAAGAACGATATCCTCGTCCTCTCGGCGGGATGCCTGGCCAAGGAATTCGCCAGAGAAGGCATGTTCTCCCAGAAGTCGGTCGACGAATTCGCGGGCGATGGCTTGAGATCGTTCATTAATGATTTATCGGATGCTAACCAGACCCCTCTGCCGACCATCTGGCACATCGGATCGTGCGCAGACATCACCCGTGCCATGGACCTTGCCACCGCCATCGCCAAGCATCTCGGGGTGGACGTCAGCGCCATACCGTTCGTTGTGAGCGCACCCGGAGCGGTCGAAGAGAATATCGTGGGCATCGGCACCTGGTGCGTTGCGCTCGGAATGCCAGTGCATGTCGATGGCATCGATTTCCTGAACGATTCTCCACTTGTGGTGGAGGTCCTAACCAATACGGCGCGAGACGTTCTCGGCGCCAATTTCATCGTCGAGGCCGATCCGATCCGAGCGGCAAAGCTGCTGCTGAACGAGCTCGAGCGAAGGCGCTGGCATCTCAAGCTGGGCCATCGATATCAGGTGCCCAAGGGAGTTAGACTGAGCAAGGAGGATTTGTTCTGGAAGGCGATCGAAGGCGCCATCATCGCCACCGGCTACGCCAGCCAGCTCCTCTCCATCGCTATAGATCGATACGGTGACGAGGAGGAGGTCGAGTTCCCCGAGACCGCCTACGCGCTCCCTTCGATCCTCGCCTGGCAAGGTAGGGAGATCCATCATCTAGGCGACATGCCAATCGCTTTGGAGCAGGCGCGCGCTGCGATCGGCATTAAAGCCGATCTGGAAGACGCATTGGCGGCCGGTGAGGCGGTCATGGTGGCCGCCGAGGTCGTCGAGGCGCTGAAATACGTCCGGAACGAGAGGCCGTACGAGGGCACCCCCTTCTGCGGTTTCATCCCTGACAAAGTGATCCGCGAGCTCGGCATAGCGATTGTGGACGACACCATCCCCGGATGCGCGGTCCTGGTCGGCGCGGCCGAGGACCCGAAGCAGCTGGTCAAGATCGTCCGCGACTGCCAATCGAAGGGCATGCTGATCGTTGCATCGTTCGATACGATCAGACAGTTGCAGGACGAGGGAATCAAGACCGGCCTGGACCTGAGGCTCTATCCCGTGGGCGAGTTCACCCAGATCGTTCACGCCCTCAATTTCGCCATTCGTGTCGCCCTGGCCTTCGGAGGGGTGCAGCCGGGAGACCGGGAACGGCTCGCAGGCTATCTGGTTAAACGGCCGAAGGTGTTCGTGCTGCATCTAGGTCCGATGGACGCAATCAAGATCGGGGCTGAGTTCGCCGCGCTGTTGAACGGCTCTCCCACCATCACCGATCAAGAGATCGAGAATATCCCTGACAAGTTCATGTCACAGAATTCGTACGAGCAACTGGTGCAGACGGCCAATGAGCTGCGCGGCATCCAAGTGAAGCTTGCGCCAGTCGATCTGACGGTCGCGTACGGGCCGGCGTTCGAGGGCGAGACGGTGCGCCGGCCAGATACATATGTCGAGGCTGGAGGAGCGGCTCACACCCTGGCGTTAGAGATACTCCGCCAAAGACCTGAGTCGGAGGTGGAGGATGGAAAGGTAATACTCGTAGGCAAAGACGTTGACGTCCTCCCTGAGGGCAGCAAGACCTCGCTCGCCATAATCATCGACGTCTACGGCAAGAAGATGCAGGGCGATTTCGAATCAGTACTGGAGAGGCGCATCCACCAATTCATCAACTTCGCCGAGGGCGTCTGGCACACTGGACAGAGGAATACCATTTGGGTCAGGATAAGCAAGAGCTCGGTGAGGTCCGGCTTCCGCTTCAAGCATTTCGGCGATATCCTGGTCGCCAAGATCAAGGAGGAGTTCGGCAACATAGTTTCACGGGTGCAGGTCACGATAGTGACGGATGAAGCTGAAGTGACGAGGCTGCTGCCCGAGGCTCTTGAAAAATACCGACTCCGCGATCAGCGTTTGGCCGGATTGACCGACGAGAGCGTGAGAGATTTCTACTCATGCACCTTATGCCAGTCGTTCGCCCCAGACCATATCTGCATCGTAACCCCGGAGAGATTGGGATTATGTGGGGCGATCAACTGGTTGGATGCGAAGGCGAGCCGGGAGATCGCTCCTACCGGCCCTAATCAGCCGATCAAGAAGGGCGAAGCAGTAGACGCCGTGAAAGGGCAATGGACCGGCGTGAACAAAGCGGTCTCCGATCTCACCCACGGGAAGCTTGAGCGCTTCAACACCTACAGTCTGATGGAGGACCCGATGACATCCTGCGGCTGCTTCGAGGTCATCGTCGCCATGACCGCAGACGCGCAAGCGGCGATCGCGGTGAACCGCGAATTTCCTGGCATGACCCCAATTGGCATGAAGTTCTCCACCTTGGCAGGAAGCATCGGCGGGGGAAGGCAGACGCCTGGCTTCATCGGGGTCGGCAGGAAATACCTGTTGAGCAAAAAGTTCATCTCGGCGGATGGAGGTCTGCTCCGCATAACCTGGATGCCAAAGGATCTCAAGAACGCCATGGCCGATGGCATCAGGAAGCGGGCGGAGGAGTTGGGAGTACCGGACTTACTGGACAAGATCGCCGACGAGACGATCACGACCGACGCGGAAGGTCTGGCCAACTGGATGGTCAAGGTGGATCATCCTGCTCTTAAGATGCCGTCGCTGTTACAATGAGAGGGCTTTCAAATGGTCGAGGTTCCGGTCCCGAAGGAGAAATGGTCTGGCAAGATTGGCGAGGTCGCTCTTGGAGCGACGGCCAACGAGGGCGGCACGCGCTCGATCGCGCTCAAGACCGGCGGAGAGAGCGGCATGCCCTTCCTTTCCTACGAGGGCGGAATGCCACACCGACCGTTGATAGCCGGCGAGGTCCTGGATTCGATATCAGAGCTCCCCACTTCAGTGATCACCGAGTTCGGGAACGCGATAAATGACCCGGTCAGTTGGGCTCGAGCCTGGGTAGAGAAGTTCGGCGCGGACCTGATCTGCATCAAATTGGTCTCGACCAGCCCAGATGAGGCGAACCGCTCGCCTCAAGAGGCTGCTGAGACGGTGAAGCGCGTTCTGGATGCGGTTAAGGTCCCCATAATCGTCTACGGATGCGGGAACGAGGAGCGGGACGCGAAGACCCTGGAGCTGGTCAGCAACATCGCCGCCAAGGAGCGGCTGCTCATGGGCCATGCGGAAGATACCGCGTACAAGAGCATCGCGGCCGCCACCGTGGCCAACCATCACTCCATCATCTCGTTCTCCAACTTGGACATCAACCTGGCCAAGCAGATCAACATCCTCCTCACCGATTTCGGTGTTAAGAAGGACACCATCGTGATGGACCCGTTGATGGCCGCACTCGGCATGGGGCTGGAGTATTCCTACTCGGTCATGGAGCGCATCCGGCTGGCGGCGTTCATGGGCGATGGGATGCTTCAAGTTCCATTGATCTGCGACACCTCCGCCGCCTGGAAGGCGAAGGAAGCGGCCGAGGACGTCCCTGGCTCGGACGGCGTTGCCGAGCGAGCAGTGTGGTGGGAGACTACCACCGCTTTGGCCGCCCTGATTGCTGGTGGCGACATACTGATAATGCGCAGCCCCAGGGCGGCAGCGATCACCAAGCGGGCGATAGAAGATCTGGCCGGGGGTGTCTGATCATGCCGACGGCCATCGAGATCTTCAAACTCCTTCCAAAGAAGAACTGCGGCAAATGCAATTTCCCGACCTGTCTGGCGTTCGCGATGCAAATCGCCAACTCCAAGGCGAAGCTGCAGGACTGCCCATTCATCTCAGAGGAGGCGTTAGCCGCTATGGCGGCCTCCGCGGCGCCACCGATACGCCTGGTGAAGTTCGGCGCTGCAAACAAGGTCATCGAGATGGGCGACGAGACCGAATTATATCGCCACGAGAAGCGCTTCTTCCACCCGACTGCCTTCGCTCTAGCCATTTCCGATGCGCTCGATGAGAAGGCGATCCTTCAAAGATTGGACGAGATCTTGAGCACCAAGTTCGACCGCGTCGGCCAGATCCTGTGCTACGATGCGATCGCCATCAAGGACGAAAGCTCGGATGCCAAGAGGTTCGCTACGGCGGTCGAGGCGGTCGCTTCGAGGACCGAGATGCCGATGGTGCTCGTCTCCCGTTCGACTGAGATAATGAAAGCTGGAGCAGGATCGATCGCGCAAAGGCGACCGCTCCTGTTCGGAGCGGATGCGAGCAATCATGAGCCGATGGCCGCTTTGGCAAAGGAATTGAACTGCCCATTGGTTGTCAGCGAAGGGAGAGGGTTCAACGAGCTAGCCGATCTCGTCCAAAAGGTGAGGGCGAACGGAATAGAGGATGTGGTGTTGAACTTCGAAGCGGGAAGCATGAAACAGCTCCTGGAACGCTCAAGTATAGTCCGCAAGGTCTCGGTCAAGAAGACCTTCCGAGGCCTGGGATATCCAATCCTGATCGATGCAGGCAGCGGCGAGTCCGCCGTTCTCAAAGGCCTATTGGCGACCATGAAATATGGCAGCATCGTGCTGTTCGACGAGCTCAGCGAAACGCATGTGCTCCCGCTATTCGTGCTGCGGCAGAACATCTACACCGACCCGCAAGTCCCGATCCAGGTGAAGCCTGGCATCTATCCAGTGAACGGGCCAAGCGAGAGCTCGCCCATCCTCTTCACCACCAACTTCTCCCTAACGTACTTCACCGTGCTTTCGGATGTGGAGAAGTCCAAAGTTCCGATTTGGCTGCAGGTGGTTGATACTGAGGGACTGAGCGTCATGACGGCATTCTCCGCTGGCAAACTGACGCCAGAATCGGTTAACGCCAGCCTAGAAACCTCGGGAGTTAGGGATAAATCCAAGAGCGGCCAGATCATCATCCCAGGGATGGTCTCGAGGATGAGCGGGAAGCTATCCGAACTAACGGGATTGAAAGTGATCGTCGGTCCAAAGGAGTCGTCCGGGATTCCCAAGTTCCTGAAGAACCTGAATTGAGCTCATCTGATCATAATTCAGAGGCAAGGGCTCTGATTTTCGAATAGAATGGGTTCGCTTCGGCTATTTTTAGCACCGATCCTCCCTCGATCGAGGATCTTGCTACGTCCTTGTCATAAGGAAGCACCACGACGTGCTCGAAGGGCGATGCCTGGACGATACCCCTCACGATTTCATGGACGTCGCCGCTCACCTTGTTTAAAACCAAAGTGGGCCGTCTGATCTCGATCCCCATTTCCTGCGCTAATCTGAATATTCGCACCGTCGTCTCGACGCCAATCTTGGTGTCATCACTAATCACCAGGAAGGCGTCCATGCGCTTCGTGGTCCGGCGCGACAGATGCTCCATGCCCGCTTCGTTGTCTATCACAACATGATCGTACTTTTCCATCGCCAGATCGATGAACGTCCGAAGAATGTTGTTGATGAAGCAATAGCAGCCCGGTCCTTCGGGCCGGCCCATGGTCAGCAGGTCGAACGAATTACCCTCCACGGTGGCAAGCTGCATCTGGTAACGAACGAAGTCCTGCTTGCTCTGGCCCACCGGGACCTCGTCCGCTTTCTTCAGAATGTCTTCCCTCAGGTCGCCGATGGTCCTCTCCACCTTGATGCCCAGCTTCTCCCCTAGGTTGGAGTTCGGGTCCGCGTCGACCGCCATTATGACCTTGCCGGTCCTTTCGTGCAACGCGCGGATTAACAGTGCGGCGATGGTGGACTTGCCCACCCCACCCTTCCCAGCGATGGCGATGCGACCGCTCATCTATCCCTCCAGCGAGTGAAGCCTGCGGAACTCCTTCGACACCTGGTTCAGCAGCAATAGGGTCTCAGTGGCCATCATCTCGTCCAAAGAGCCCAATCCGCATTGCGGGGTCAGGAGCGAGGTCCGATGGAGCAGCTCCGAGTTCACCCCTTTCGCGACCAGCGGAGACATGGCCCGCTCCAGCTTCTCGATCAGGCTGGGGACGGACACAAGCCGAAGATTGTCCTCCTGGTTCGGGATAATGCCCCAAGCGATGCTTCCTCCCCGCTCTAGGAAGCGCTTCACCTCGGCTGGATAGAGCGATATCGTGTGACCATAATTGTAGGCGTCGAAGGAGAGCACATCGACATTGGTCTTGAGAACGGTCGGCCAGTCAGTGTTGCCACAGCAATGCAGCCCTTTGATACAGTTCACGTTCTCGAACACCTCGTTTATCCAAGAGGTGACTTTTTCGGGCGATATGGCGGCGAACGGCGTCCCGACCAGGGAGAGCGAAGGCTCGTCGAGGAACAATAACGCTCTAGCACATTTCTTCTGCAGCTCCTTCTCCTGCCATCGCAACATGAGATTGAGGTTCTTCCGGATGATCTCCGAATACGCTTCGTCGTATACCACGCTCTTGCCGCTGGCATCGAATATCTGCAGGCCCAGACTGACCGGCCCGGTCACCTGCCCTTTTATCGCCTTCAATCCTGCTGGAAGTTTGCGGGAGAGCAGCTCATAGAATCCATGAAAGTTCTCTTTGGGATAGGCGAAATAATCCAGGTCCTCCGATAGCACAGCCTGATAGAATCCCTCAGGATCGTAGTCCATCAGGTCGACGCTGATGCGCTTCCCCTTGGCGTCGATGTCGATTCCAGGCAGCTTGGTCGAGTACTGCGCATACATGTTCTCGCCGAAGCCCAACGCCGGCAGCTGCGGCCAATAAGGCACCTGCTTGAGATAACGAAGTATCAGGTCCACCGCTTCCGCTGGGTCCTCATGCGGTAGCGATCCGATGCATGCTGGCACGCATTCCCAGTCCATCGCGTCTCCATCCCAACCAGTGCAAATAAAGCTTTCCGAATCTGGAGGAATTCATTTCCTTAAACTCTTCTCGACGCTCGGGAACAGTTCTAGATCGGTATGCGGCAGGAAGCTCGCCGAGGAGAACTCGTCGAAGAACGAGCTCGAGGTCGAGAGTTCAAGATAGGTCAATGCCTCGTAGACCGCCAGCGCCTCCTTCCTCTTCTCCGCCGATAGAAGGCATTGCACCGCTCCGCCCAGCGCGGCGTTGCCAATGAACTTGAACCTCTTCCTCGGGAGATCTGGAAGAAGACCTATGGTAATGGCGTTCTCGATGTCGATGTAATTGCCGAAGCCCCCGGCCACGTACACCTTGTCCACGTCCTCGAACTTGCGCTCAAGCGAACGGAGCAGGACCCTGCACCCCGCGAACACCGCAGCCTTGGTGCGCAAGATGTTCGCCAGGTCGTCATCGCTCAGCTTGATCTCCTTCGATCCGTTCGAGCTGGGGACGAGCACGTACTCAGCCTCTTGGTCCGTTCTCCTAACCCTTTCGTCGGCAAAATCCTGGATGCGGCCCTTCTTGTCGATCGTCCCCGCCTTGAAGAGCTGCGCCACGATGTCGATCAGCCCGGAGCCGCAGATGCCCAAGGGACGGTTTCCTCCTATCACGTCGTAACTTGTCACTTTATCTGAGACCGAAACGCGTTCGATGGCGCCGTTCATCGCTCGCATCCCGCACGCCACCTCCCCGCCCTCGAAGGCCGGACCGGCCGAGGTAGAGCAGGCCACCATGAGCTCCTTGTTGCCGAGGACCACTTCGCCGTTGGTGCCCACGTCGATCAGGAGCGAGAGGCGATCGTGCTTGTGCAGGCCGGACGCGACTATATCTGCAGTAATATCACCGCCCACGAAGCCAGCCCTGCCCGGTACGCAGTAGACCAGCGCCTGTTCATTGCCGCTGAGCCCGAGCTGCTTCGATCGGAGCACCGGTGGCATGCTCGTAACAGGAACATAAGGCTCGTAGCGGATGCGCTTGGGGTCCAGGCCGAGAAGGAGATGGATCATCGTCGTGTTGCCAGCTACCGCGAAGCTCGTTATCTCGCGCTCATCCATTGGCTCCGTTAAGGATGCTCGAGCTTCCTGCACCAGCAGGTTGATGGTGCTGAGTATCAGGTCCTTGAGCTCCACCAGACCACCTTCCTCCGCGTAGGAGATGCGAGAGATGACGTCGTCGCCCGCCTTCATCTGCCGATTGTACTCCGAAGCGGTACTGAGCAGTTTTCCAGAACTAAGATCGATGAGCGAAAGCACGACCGTCGTCGTCCCGACGTCCACCGCTGCCCCGACGTTGCGCGCGCCGATGTCGGAGAAGCTGACGACCCCGTTCCCAAGGTCCTGAGCGCTCATCACCACATCCACCTTCCACTTGTTACTGCGAAGCAGTCCAGGTAGTCTCTTGAGCTCGGACAGCGGAACGCTTGCTTCATCGACCTGGAGAGCGCGAAGGACGCGCTCGGAATCGCCGATATTGTCGATCAGCGTCGGCTCTTCCATAACGGCCGTTCGCAAGAATGTCATCGGGCTCAGATGCTTGACCGCCGCTGCCCGGTGACGCTCCAGTATCTTGTGAGCGCCCACCCTCGCTTCCTCTGGCACGAAGACGCTCAGGTCCCCCAGCGCCCGGGTCTGGCACGCCAGTCGGTATCCCTCCTCGAGCGATCGGGCATCGACCCCTTCGCTGCTTTGCGTCTCGGAAGCGCCTTCGACCAGCACTTTGCATTTGTGGCAGATCCCCTTGCCGCCGCAGGAGCTGTTGATGTCCACCCCGACCTCAGAGGCGGCGTCCAGGAGGTTCATCCCTCTTTCGACGTCAACCTCCACGCCCATGGGTAAAAATCTTATCTTGGACTTCATCCAGTCGAAAGGATTCCATTAGCGCTACTTAATCCTCTCCTTGAACCCGCGATCGAGGTTCTGAAAGCGCAAAATACTCAAGGCACCGAGTGCTTGAACGTTGGAATGCACGGCGATTCGAACCTGAAGCAACGCGGTAGAACGACATCGAAGGCTCTGCTCCTAGCCCTCGGCATCACCCTCAGCTTCGCCTTCGTCGAGCTGATCGGAGGTCTTCTCAGCGGCAGCCTGGCACTAATATCGGACGCGGGCCACATGTTCACCGACGTGGTGGCGCTCTCCCTCAGCGTTTGGGCCTCCTATATCGTCCTGAGAGCGCCCAACGAGAGGCAGACCTTCGGCTTCGTCCGGGTGGAGATCCTGATCGCCCTGGTGAACGGCCTCATCCTGGGAGCGACGTCGTTCATCATCATGTACGAGGCGGTCCAGCGAATCCAGAACCCGGTGGAGATCGAAGCTCCCATGATGCTCCTGGTGGCAGTGGTCGGCCTGATGGCAAATATCGCGGGAGTATTGATCCTGAGAGAAAAGGCCGAGGAGAACCTCAACGTCAAGGGCGCGTCCCTGCACATCTTCGGGGACATGCTCTCCTCGTTCGGAGTGATCGTCGGCGCGGTGCTGATCTACTTCTTCGATCTAGGTATCGCCGACCCGATCATCTCGATCATGATCAGCCTGGTCATCCTCTATTCCGCCTACAAGGTCATCTCGCAAGCGGTCTACGTACTGCTGGAGTTCGCACCAGGGGGAGTGGATCGCAGCAAGGTCAGGGAGGAAATGAAGAAAGTTCAGGGCGTCCTAGAAGTGGAAGACGTACACATCTGGACCCTCGGATCGGGCATCTACGCGCTGAGCGCTCATGTGCTCGTCGAGGATAAGCCGGTGAGCGCCTGCTCCTGCATCATCAAGGAATGCGAGGAAATGCTCCGAACCCGGTTCAAGATCTCCCATAGCACCCTGCAGTTGGAGTATCAGGCGTGCGAGAACGAAGCTTGCCCTTTGGTCCAGCGATTGGATGAATGATTTCTCCGACTCGGCAAATCAGACCTTGCGCTTTTTCCGCTCGATCGCTTTGCCCGAATCGAACCCTCTGGCGAGCATCTTGCCGACGCTGTAGTAGTTGTGATCGTCCGGAGCATAGAGGAACGGCCTGATCTTCGACATGAGGCAGATCCCGTCCTTGTCGAGTACGTCCTCTTCCACCTTCACGTCCACGATCTCGCCGATGAATTGCGTATGAAGACCGATCTCATGCGTCTGTATCAACTTGCACTCCAGCACCATGGCGCATTCCTCGATATAGGGGGCGTCCACCAGGTCCGAGCGGACCGGGGTGAAACCGACCGCTGCGAACTTGTCATCAGTCCTTCCAGATACCATTCCGAAGTAGTCCGCCTGGACCACCATCGCCTCGGAGGGAACGTTCACGGTGAACGCCTTGTGGCTCATGATATTGCCATAGGTGTAAGTGGCCTTGCGGAGCGACACCCCGATCGCCGGTGGCTTGGAACAGCATATCCCTGCCCAGGCGGCCGTCATGACGTTCGGTTCGCCCTTCTCGTCGTAGCTGCCGATCACGAAGACCGGGGTCGGATAGACCAGGCTCTTTGCGCCCAATGATCGCTTCATAACATCCCAAGAACGGAATGGATAACAGAGAGATGAATTTGCTGTCAGCCTCAGTGCCTGAAGATGCGCACCCCGGTGAAAACCATGGCCATGTTGTGCTCGTCCGCTGCCTTGATCACTTCCTCATCACGGATCGATCCACCTGGCTGGATGACCGCAGTGACGCCGACCTTCGCCGCCTCGTCCACTCCGTCCCGGAAGGGGAAGAACGCGTCGGATGCCATGACCGAGCCCCGGGCCTTCTCGCCGGCCTTGTGCCCAGCGATCATCGACGAATCGACGCGGCTCATCTGACCGGCGCCGATGCCGACCACCTGCCTCCCTTTGGCCAGGATGATGGCGTTGGACCAGACGTGCTTGCAGACCTTCCAGGCGAAGAGCATGCTCCTGGTCTCTTCCGCCGTTGGCGCACGCTTGCTCACGACCTTCAGGGTGCCAGGGTCGAGGTTCTTTGTATCTGCCGTTTGTACCAGCAGACCGCCCTTTACCTTCTTTATCTTGAACTCCGGCACGTCGTCATAGTTCAGCTCCCCTTTCGTCTTCAATAATCGGAGATTCTTCTTCTTGGTGAGTATCGCCAGCGAATCGGCGGAATAGCTGGGAGCGATGATGCACTCCACGAAGTGGGTGGCGATCTGTTCTGCTGTTTGAGCATCGACCTCGCGGTTGAGGCCGATCACGCAGCCGTAGGCGGCCAGAGGGTCGACGTCGTATGCAAGGACGAACGCATCCTTTAGGGTATCAGCAGAAGCGATGCCGCAGGGATTGGTGTGCTTGATGACGACCGCGGTCGGCTCGTCTGGGAACTCGCGCAACAGCTCGAGAGCTGACTCCAGGTCGAGTATGTTGTTGTAGGATATCTCCTTCCCATGCAGCTTTTCGCTGTTGCCAACGGACACGCCGACCGAGAATGGGTCAGTATAGAAGGCAGCGGTCTGCTGCGGGTTCTCTCCGTAGCGAAGGTCGTAGGCCTTCTCCAATCCCAGGACGTAGGTCGAGGGGAACATCTCGCTAGGGAAGGTCTTGCCGAGATAGGATGCGATCATGGCGTCGTAGGCCGCGGTGGAACGGAAAGCCTCCAGCATCAGCTCCTTCAACGTGCTCTCCCCCAGCTCGCACTTGGGGCGCATCTCCTCCAGGATGAACGAGTATCTTGATGGATTGGTGACCGTTGCCACTGACTGGTAGTTCTTGGCCGCCGCTCTGATCATAGACGGACCACCGATGTCGATGTTCTCCACTATCTCTTCCAGAGGGGCGCCTTTCATCACCGTCTCCTTGAAAGGATAGAGGTTCACCACCACCATGTCGATGGGCTTGATCTTCATCTTCTGAAGAGTGAGCATGTGCTCGGGGGAATCGCGCCTGGCCAGTATCCCAGCGTGGACGATCGGATGCAGCGTCTTCACCCGGCCGTCCAACATCTCCGGCCATCCGGTCAGCTCCGCTATCCCGATGTTCTTGACGCCGTGGCGCTCGAGCAAAGTGGCGGTGCCGCCAGTGGAGACTATCTCCACGCCCAGCTCCTTCAGGCCACGGGCGAAATCGACGATGCCATCTTTGTTGGAAACGCTAATCAACGCTCTTTCGATCTTGACCATATGAATTCCTCCCATCATGTCGAAATGAGTCATACCGCAGAATAGTATGCCAGAGGGATATTGCCGATAGGCAGATAAACCTCTCCCATGAAAACGCCGCGAGGGTTCCCGAGCAAAACATAAAAGGATTCTTCCGTCCTGCCGGGCGCGGCAGTAATCGTTTTAAGCTTGCCTTACCTACGAGCAATCTGGTGGGACGAATGTACATCATTTCCGAGCGAATCAACGGCCTTTTCACTTCCGTCTCCAAGGCGATAGACAATCGCGATGCCAAATGGATACAGGACCATGCTATCAGACAGCTAGAATGCGGTTCCCAGGCCTTGGACATCAACACCGGTCCGGGGCGCGAGGACGGTCCAGCGGTCATGGAATGGCTGGTCAGGACCGTGCAGGAAGTGACTGTCGTGCCGCTGTGCATCGACACCCCTGGCCTCAAGACCTTGACCGCCGGCCTGAAGGCGGCGAAGAACCGGGTCATCATCAACTCGACGACGGCCGAGAAAGCCAGGATGGAGAAGTTGTTCCCCTTGGCAAAGGAGTACAACGCAGAGGTCATCTGCCTCACCATGGACGAGCGCGGCGTCCCGAATTCTGCGGAGGCGAGGGCGGAAATGGCCATGTTGATGATCACCACGGCGATGGAGCACGATGTCATGCCAGAGCGTCTTTTCCTCGATCCACTCATACTTCCCACGAAAGCGGCGCAGGATCAGAGCGTCAAGGTGATCGAAGCGCTTCGTCTGTTCCGCACGCTGAACGACCCCGCTCCCCGGACAGTCGTAGGGCTGAGCAACGTCTCCAACGGGGCGAAGGACCGCAGTCTGCTGAACCGGACCTACCTGGCGATGCTGATGGGCGCAGGATTGAGCGCTGCCATCCTGGACCCGGAGGACGCGGAACTGATGAAGACCCTCAAGTCAGCGCAGATTCTTCTCGACCAGAAGCTCTATTGCGATGATTTCATCCGAGCCTGATGGCACCGCATTGATTTGATGGCTCCAGGACGATTGGCGAGACCAACGATCAGCTCTCAACAGCAACGGTATTTATATCGTACTGGAATCTGCACTTCGTGAAGCCATCATTTGGCAAGAGCGGTCCACTCCTCATCATCATCGGTATCATTGCGGCCCTGGTCATTTTCACCTCGACCATGTCCAAGAACCCAGCTTTGTCGCTCTTGGCACAGAGTATAGGTGCGAATCCGGCTCAAGTGGGTCTGATATCGGCGATCAGCCCGATCCCGGGAATACTGATAAGCTCCTTTGCCGGCGCTTATTCCGACAAGTATGGTCGGAAGCGGGTGATGTTCATTTCATTACTGATCTTCGCCACAGCTCCGTTCACCTATCTCTTTGTGACGGAGATTTGGCAGTTGGGGATAATTCGCTTCTATCATGGATTCGCAACGGGCATGTTCATGCCAGTTGCAATGGCGGCTATCGCTGACCATTACCCCGCCGAGGTGCGTGGGCAGGCGCTGGGCACCTATTCCTCGTTCACCATGGTGGGAAGGTTCTCGGCGCCGTTCGCAGGTGGTGCGCTGATCTATTTTGCCAACTTTGGCCTCCTGTATATCGTATGTGGCGTAACCGCAATAATCGCCTTGGTCCTGGCATTCCTGGTCCGATGGGACGAGCCGTTTACGAAGGTGCACGCGATCAGGCCGTCGGGAAGCATAATTGCGGCCCTGAAAGACGTGGTGAAGGACCGCAGCATTCTGCTCACCTCGTCCATGGAGGGCGTCCAATACTTCGCCATGGGCGCCTTTGAAGCATTCCTCCCGCTCTATTGCCTCTCTCTCGGAATAAACAGCCTGGAGATCGGCGCCATCATGGGTGTGCAGGTAATCAGCATGCTGCTCACCAAGCCGTTCATGGGTCGCTTCTCCGATAGGAAAGGCAGGAAACCGAGCATCATCGCCGGACTTCTGGCCGGTTCAGTCGTCATTCTTCTGATGCCGTTCTCCATCGACCCCGTCGCTTTGGCGGTCCTCTCTGTCCTTTTCGGGATCACTGTTGCGATGGTGACTGCCTCCACGTCCGCCCTGGTCTGCGAGATCGCTGGCTGCAGCGCCCACGGCTCGGCCATCGGGGTGCTCAGCTCGATCATGGACATCGGACATTCGTTGGGACCTTTGATCACTGGTGCCATCGTCACCTTGGTCTCCTTCCAGTTGGGATTCGGGCTCGCGGCCGTTTTGCTGCTGGTTGGCGCCTTCGCATTCTATTTCGGAATGAGAAGGATTGATGAAGGCTTGCATACCTACTAAGCGAGCACCGGCGATAGAAAATGTCAAAGAACCCTGTTAAAAAGTTCATCAGCTACTATCTGACACCGTCAGAACGCCTTTCGGAGGCGCTGTACAGCCTCATCCTCGTTCTCACAGTGATAAGCGCGATCGAGATCACCATCGCGCGAGACCAACAAACCTCGAGCACGATCCTCTTCGTAGCATTGGGAGCGAGCGTCGCCTGGGGAATGGTGGATGCGGTGGTCTATGTGCTCACCGGGCTCCATAAACGAAATCATCAGGTTAGGGTCGTTTCCAGAATAAAAAAGAGGCAGAAGTCAGATGCGATCCGTCAGATCGATGACGAGCTGGAGGACAGCCTGATCGGTGTTCTGGACAAGGAGGAGAGGGATCGGATCGCTGAGCAGGTCTTTGCAACAATGCAAGATGCCACTCCCTTACGACAGGGCGTCACGAAGGATGACGTTCTGGGGGGAATCGCCAGTTTCCTGATCTCGTTCATAATTGTGTTGCCTCCATTGATGCCTTTCATTCTCAACCTGCCATTGGATTATGGGATTAGGCTGTCCAACATCATCGCCGTGGCCATGCTGTTCATCGTCGGTTACGTATCCGGTGGCCTGGGAGGTATGAACCGAATCCGTTGGGCCTTAACGATCACAGTATTGGGTGTGATTATCGTCTTAGTGACCATACTCCTGGGTGGTTGAGAACTGGAATCGAACGACCAGAGTTGGTCGCAAAGATCCAACAAGCGCTTTCGAAAGGACCATATTTGCTTATCGGGGGCTCAGGCCAGCTTCGCTCACGATCCTGGGCACGATCTCCTCCCAATTCACCGCCATGATGTGCACCCCGTGGACGCCTTCGATGCTCCTCAGATGAGCGATCTGCTCCTCGCAGATGCGGACGCCCTCGTCCTTGGCGTCCTTGGCGCCCCTCATCCGCTCCACGATGGCGTCCGGGACAATCATGCCAGATACCTTGTTCTTCATGTAGAGCGCGATCTTGTGAGACTTGAGCGGCATCACTCCCGCGAGGATGTGCACCTTCTCGTGCAGCCCGCGGGTTCGGACCATCGCCATCCATTTCTCGAAGCGCTCTATGTCATAGATCGACTGCGTCTGGATGAAGTCCGCTCCCGCGGTAACCTTCTTCCCTAGCCTGGTAACCCGGAACTCGAAGGGGTCGGCGAACGGGTTCGCGACGGCGCCGAGGAATAGTTTCGGCGCGACCTCCAGCTCATCGCCGTTCCACAGCTTGCCCTCTTCACGCATCTTCCGAAGTATCATCAGCTCCTGGATGCTGTCGACGTCGAAGACGTTCTTCGCCTCCTTCATGTTGCCGAAGCTCTGATGGTCGCCAGAGATGCAGAGCACGTTGCGGACGCCCAATGCGCTTGCGCCGAGAATGTCCGATTGCATGGCGATGCGGTTGCGATCGCGGCAGGTCATCTGGACCACCGGTTCCAGCCCTTGCTGCATGAGGACGACGGCGCAGGCTATGGAGGACATGCGCGACATGGCGGTCTGATTGTCAGTGAGGTTGAAGGCGTCCGCGCAGCCGCGCATCTCCCCGGCCCGCTTCCGGATCAGGTCAGCGCTGGCCGAACGCGGCGGTCCGATCTCCGCCGTAACCGCGAACTTGCCAGAGGATAATACCCGTTCCAGGTTGCTGTCGGCCTTCATCTCTGTCCCCTCAGCTGCTTCTCGTCCTCGGTCATTACCGCTTCTGGGCGGAATATCTTACGCGGCCCGCCGCTCCGGCTCGGCGTCCAATCCTTGGGCGGGATGTTCGCCTCCAGTAGGTCCAGGCGGCCCAGTCCCTTCAGGCTCTGGTAGATTTCCTCCCAGGCGCAGGGCGTGTCCTTCCCGATCTCGCATTTGCCGTTCTGCGAGCCGCCGCAGGGGCCGTTCAGAAGGCTCTTGGCGCAGCGGACGATCGGGCATATGCCCCCAGTAAGATGTAAAACGCAATTGCCGCATCCGCCGCATTTCTCCAGGAAGATCCCAGGCTGCTCTGGTGCGCCCATGTTGGAGGTGTTTAGTCCGGGCAGCGCCCGCACCTTCGGGTACATGGCCTGTATCGTCTGCGCGCCCACTCCGCAGGCGATGGAGAGGACGGCGTCCTTGCCCTCGATGCGCGAGGCGATGTCGTGCACGAACTCCTTCTCGCACTGCCTCTCGACCGTGACCTCGTCGATCTCCCAGCTCTTCCCCTGGAGGTCAGAATGCAAGCGGAGCGATTCGGCCAATATCCCGACCTCCTTCTCTCCACCAGCCAAGCAAATAGCCACGCAGGAGCGGCAGCCGGCCACGAGGATCCGGCGGTGCCCCTCGAGGATGTCGCAGATCTCCTTCAGCGGCTTCTGTTCTCCTATTATCATCTGTGCACCCCCAACGGGTTCGGTCCTAATCTTTCCACGCGTTCGAGCATGACGTCCACTGATACCTTGAACTCGCGCCCCTGGTTCGATGCCAGGTTGAACAGCTCCAATCGGTCCCCGCTAAGACCGAGGGAGTCGAGGATGCGCTTGACCTGATCGACCCTCTTCCTGGCCTCGATGTTGCCGTAGAGGTGGTGGCAGTTCTTCTCCAGACAGCCGGCCACGAACACGGCGTCGGCGCCTTCCCGGAACGCTTGGAGCAGATGCAGCACGTCCACCCTTCCGACGCATGGGACCGGGATGATCAGCACCTCTGGTGAGAATTGCCTGCGCTCCACTCCGGCGCTCTCCGCCGCTCCAATGGCTCCATGCTCGCAGCAGTAGCCGATTACGCGCTTAATCTGGCTCATCCCCCTTCCCCCTTCGAGACGATTATGATCTCAGCGCTTAACCGGGCATCGGTCCATCTCTTTTGATCGATGGCCTTGCTCGGGCATAGGCTGACGCACATGCCACACCCTTGGCAAATGGCGACCTGGATCTCTGCCTTCCCCTTCTCGTCGAGCAACGGCGCATCGTACGGGCAGATGCGAACGCAGGCGAGGCAGGCGGAGCATTTCTCCTTGTCGACGATGGCCACCTCCGCCCCGTGTTCCAGGAAGCTTCTTGATAGCAATTCGGAGACCGAGGAGGCGACGGCGCAAGCCTCGGAGATGTTATCAGAAGCAAGCAGGCTGGCATTGAGCCCTTGGCACACGAAAACGCCTTCTCTCTTGGTCTCGCCGGCGTGCAATCGGGTGCTGAATCCTTGGACCATGCCGTTGTCGCTTGACCTGAGCCCGAGCTTCCTTGCCAAATGAGAATTGGATTGGATATCGAAGGTCGCCTCCCTCACGATGAGATCGGGACGGACCCTTATTTCCCCAATCACCGGGTCATTGATGATCAAGCTGCCTGGGTCATCTAGTGATAAGCGGTACGAGAGATCGCCCCGAACGAAAACTACCCCCTTCCGCTGAGCCATCTGGTAGGTCCGTTCGAAGGTGCCTGGTGCATCGACGTCCCTCGCCAGCACGTACACCTGCGTCTCCGGCCTCCTCTTCTTGATGGCCAAAGCGTTCTCGATGGAAGCGGTCGCACTTTGAAAGGGACAGCTGCCTTTGCCATTCGACCCTTCGATGAAGACGACCACGTTCGGGATCGTGCCATTGGCGTCGATAATACCCCGCAGCGAGTTGTTCGTGACAACCGACGCCTCACTTGTTTCTTCCTCGACCAGGTCAGGCTCATGGGCAAGAACGATAGCTCCTCCTTTGACGCATCTGCTTCTACCACCTTCATTGAAGGATATCTCAAAATCACCAGCGTGCCCCCTGACCGTCAATATCTCGCAATGGCGATGCAATCGAATATGTGCTGAGGAATGAATGATAGCCATCTTGGTAATCGTGTCTTGTCGACCTGGTTCGTCCTGGAATGCATATATCGCAGGTTCGACCAGCTCCTCGCCGATCAGCAATAGATCGACATCGAATCCTTGCGCCGCAATATCGAACGAGACCGTGGCAGCGCTGAGCCCATTTCCCAGCACGATCGCTCTCCTGACGACGTCGGTCCTGACCAAAACCGGTGGGATCATCTAATCCCCTCTAGGAACGGATAAGCCTTGCCAGCGGCGATGGCACCGTCCTTGACGCTATCGACGAGGTCCATGGGGGCGCGGACGCAGCCAGCTGCGAAGATCCCTGGCTTATTGGTGCGGCAAGGCTCTGCCTCATTGCTCTTTACGAACCCGCTCTCATCCCTTTCCAGTCCAAGCATGTCACAGACCGGCCCAGCATCGACAGCAGGGCGGATCCCCTGAGAAAGGATGACGATATCGTGCTGCTTCGATGCCACGCTCTCACCAAAGGGCGAAGTGAAGCGGACCTCTGGCCTCCCATCGTCCCCCTGCACTATCTCCGATGGCCGGGAACGGACCAGCTCCACGCCGTTCGCGATCTTCGCCCAGGCATAGAGATCGTCCTGCGCATCGCACGGCCTCCAGTCCATGAAGTAATAGGACATCCTGAGTTCCGGCTCGAGCTTCTTGAGAAGCTGGGCAAGTTTGAGCGAGTACTTGCAGCACACCCTGGAACAATAATCCATCCCGAAGCGGTTGTCGCGTGAGCCAACGCATTGGATGAAAGCGATGCTCCTCGCTTTCTTGCCTGCGGCCAAAGCCAGGTCGCCTTCCTGAAGCAACCTCTTTTCCAATTCGAACGCGGTGATCACACCGGCCACCGAACCATAGCCGAGGCGTTTGTCAAGACTTGGGTCGAAGGGCTCCAGACCGATGCTCAGGATGATCGCGGCTGCGGCGACCTGTTGATTTCTGCCCGATGATAGTGAGACCGTAGCGTTGAAGGAACCGGGTTCACCTTCCAAATCCAGAAGTTCCGCTGGTCCGATCATTTCGATCAATGGAGACAGCTTCATCTCCTTGACCTTGTCATGTGCCAGGCATACATCGCAACGGACGCATTCAATCTTCCCCTTGCATGCGAGGTCCTCGGCCATTCCACCGAATTTCTTTTTCTCGACGACCGTCGAAGGCACGCCCCTCTGAGCCAAGCTCAAGGCGGCGCTGATCCCAGCTGTCCCTCCACCGATTATCAGCACCTTTTTCATTTCCACCACGTTGGCATGCCAGGTTTGCGACCGCTCCTGCGTTATATATAAGTTGCCAGAAGGGCGACGTTCGGCGTATGTCCCAGGTCGAAATTTTCGCTCGGCGCTGCTAACCTTATTAGCGAAGTGAGGCATCATTATCCGATGCGCTACGCAGCCTTCACCGTGGATGTCGATCGAGATGCGAACCTGGCGGAGAGAGGCCGCTACGAAGCTGGCTCAAGAGCGGTTAGCGGAACGGACACAGCACCGCGCTTCGCTTCCTCCGGGAAGGGATTGCGATTATTGTATGAGCTCCTCGAGGAGCTGAACATCCGCGCGACATTCTTCTTGGAAGGGGATGCCATTCGAGACCTCGCCCGTCATAATGACGTGCGCTCGTTGCTACAGAAACACGAGGTGGCCTGTCACGGCATCTGCCATGAGGACCTCACCGGTGAGAGCACTGGCATATGCTTGAGCGGTGAGCAGGTAGGGGATGTCGCCAAGGAGAGCCGGTCGATCGTGCGCGACATCCTGGGTCGTGATGCCATCGGATTTCGCGCTCCGTACCAGCACATCGATGCGATCGGTCTCGGCGCTCTGACCGAAGTCGGTTTTTCTTACGATTCCTCGAAGACCGAAAACATCATCGATGGCAAGATCGGACCGAGGAAGCTCGACAATGGCATGTTTGAAGTGCCGCTCGCCTGCGGAAAGGACTGCCGGGGCAAGAAGATTGTCTCATATCTCTGGCCGATGCACGAAGGAAAAAGGGTTGCAGGAGATTACCTGGACTTGGCATCTTCGTTCCGTTCGGGGTACTTGGTCCTGGCCACGCATTCCTGGCATTTGGCGGAGACATTCGAACGAGGGATTCTGGACCCCAAGCAGAGTGCCTCTGAGATCGAAAAGACCGAGACCGTGCTGACCGGGATGCTGGACCAAGGGATTCGGTTCCGCACCATCGAGGACTTTATGGGAGGCCAGTGATGACGCGGAGCAAAGCCCCGGACGAGAGGTATATGACGGCCTTGGAGCTTGCCTGGAACAAGCTCACCGATTCGAACATCCAAGCGCTTTCTGCTGACGCTGGAGCATCCTTCCATAACGGCGAGATCTCGCTGCCGACCTTCAATCAGCGCATCGTCATCGACATAACCACCAGGAGCATGCGCATCGGATCGGAGGAGCTGGCCATATTCGATAAGATACTCGCGCTTCACTACCTACTCGGATGCGACCGGTCCAAGCCAACTGGCAACCTGATCTCGTTCGCTCAGGCGCCTGGAGGCGAGGTATATTTTTCCGCATTCAAGAAGCTCTCCATCGATCGATTGGCGGAGATGTTCGGTGATGCCCCAGATAGCTTGATGAGGGCTGGCTCCTCGCTCGGAGGGGAACCGCTTAAAATGGCGACCGCTGCCGTCAAGCTGTCCGTCTACCCGATGCTGCCATTGGTGGTCCTGATCTGGCAGGGTGACGATGAGGTCGCCGCGGCTGCCAACCTGCTTTTCGACGAATCAGCGGTGCGCATCCTCGCAACAGAGGACCTGGCAGTCGTCGGCTCGAGCGTAATCGCCAGGCTCGGGAAGGCGAATCGAGGCGCTCAATAGAGGCCGATTATCTTGCCGTCGTCGAATATGTCCATGCCAGTCGCCCCTGGGGACCCTGGCAGACCGGGGATCAGCATGATGTCGCCGCAGACCGCTACGATGAACTCCGCGCCGGCCGATACTTGCAGGTCCTTGACCGTCAGCGTCCAGCCGATGGGGGCGCCCTTCACCCTCGGATCGTCAGTGATCGAATGCTGCGTCTTCGCGATGCAGACCGGCAGATCCTGATACCCGGCCGCTACCAGCTCCTTGATGTCCTTCTCCGCCTCGGCGTGGAACTTGACATCCATCGCTCCGTAAAGCTCTGTTGCTATGGTAGTGATCTTCTTCTTGATCGGCATGCTCAGCTCGTAAAGCGGTTTGAAATGGTTGTTGTTCTCCTTGATGGCGGCGAGCACCTCTTTGGCAAGCATCTGGCCGCCCTCCCCGCCTTTTTCAAAGACGTGAGATACCGCGGACCTGACACCGAGCTCGCGACAATGCTCCATTATCAGGTTCTCCTCTTCCACCGTGTCCGTCGCGAAATGATTGATCGCGACAACGACTGGAATACCAAACTTGCGTAGGTTCAGCACATGCCTCTCCAGGTTCGCCAAACCCTTCTCCAGCGCTTCCAAGTTCTTGACGTCGCATTTTTCAAAGGGGCAGCCACCATGCATCTTCAAGGCACGAATCGAAGCGACCAGTACCGCGCAGTCCGGCCGCAGCTTGGCTTCCCGGCAGACGATGTCGAAGAACTTCTCCGCCCCCAGTTCCGAGGCGAACCCGGACTCGGTGACGACGTAATCGGCCATCTTCAGCGCGTACTTCGTAGCCAATATGGAGTTGTTGCCGTGCGCGATGTTGGCGAACGGGAAGCCGTGGATGAACATCGGCTGCCCTTCCAGCGTCTGCACCACGTTCGGCTTCATGGCCTCCTTCAGGAGCAATGCCATCGCCCCAACGCAATTCAGCTGGCTGGCCGTTACCGGTTTCTTGTCATAGGTATAAGAGACGATCATCTTCCCCAACCGATGCTTCAGGTCGGTCATGGACGTCGCCAGGGCAAGAATGGCGCTGATCTCCGAAGCGGCCGCGATGATGAAGCCGCTCTCGTGCGGAACGCCGCCGTTGCCTCGACCTCCCAAGCCGACGACGATGTGCCTCAGCTCGCGGCAGTTCATGTCGATCGCCTTCTTCCAGACGATGCGGGTGGGATCGATGCTGAGCTCGTTCCCCCGTTGCACGTGGTTCTCGATGATCGCTGATAGCAAATTGTGAGCGGCCGCGACCGCGTGAATGTCCCCGGTGAAATGGAGGTCGATGTCCCACATAGGGTACACCTGCGCCAATCCTCCTCCGGTAGCTCCTCCCTTCGTCCCGAAGATCGGTCCGAGAGAGGGCTGTCTGAGCGCACCGCATGCCTTATGTCCGAGCTTGCCTAGCGCTTCCACCAGGCCGATGGTGGTGACGGTCTTGCCCTCACCGGCTGGCGTCGGCGTGATGGCGCTGGTCACGATGAGCTTGCCGGACGGCCGGTCGTCGAATCGCTTCAAGACTTCGAGCGGTATCTTGGCCATGTACTTGCCGTAATGCTGGATGTCGTCCCTGCTTAGCCCGATCTTGCCCGTCACTTCCTCGATCGGCTTGCACTTGGCCGCCTGAGCGATCTCGATGTTCGTCCTCACCATCATTCCTCGGTTTGAACGTCTATGAAACTTATCGTATAAAACGCATATCATGGCCGCCTGTCACCGCTGGCCGGGAAGGCAAAGTTCATACGCCAGCAGACTTCTCATGGAAATGGGAAGCTAATGGCGGCTCAGATCATCGATGGAACGAAAATCGCGGCGCAGATCCGGGAGCAGCTCTCGTTCAGAATATCTGGACTGAAGGTGAGCGGTATCACGCCCGGCCTGGCCGTCATCCTGGTCGGCAATGACCCTGCGTCCGAGTCTTATGTAAGGGGCAAGGGGAAGGCGGCAGAGGAGCTGGGCATCTACTCCCGCCAGATCAATCTGCCCGAGACCATCTCCGAAGATGAGCTGATCCGCCAGGTGGACTATCTGAACGCCGACCCGAAGGTCCATGGCATTTTAGTCCAATCCCCATTGCCGTCCCATTTGGATGAGAACAAGGTTGTGCTGCGGATCGACCCCGCAAAGGATGTCGACGGATTCCATCCCATGAACGTCGGCAAGATGCTGATCGGGGTGCCTGGCCTACTGCCTGCGACGCCTCATGGCATCCAGGAGCTTCTGTTGCGGACCGGGAACGACCCCAGCGGGAAGCACGTGGTCGTGGTCGGGAGGAGCAATCTGGTTGGAAAGCCGGTGGCAGCCATACTCATGCAGAAGGCCAAGGGCGCTAACTCCACCGTTACCATATGCCATTCGGGAACGGTCGACCTCGCCAAGCACACCCGGCAGGCGGACATACTGATCGCGGCGATGGGCAAGCCCCGGTTCATCAAGGCGGACATGGTGAAGGATGGAGCGGTTGTGATCGATGTCGGCGTGACCCGCGAGGAGGACCCATTGGCCAAGAAGGGTTACAGATTGGTCGGAGACGTCGATTTTGAAGCGGTGGCGAGAAAGGCCAAAGCGATCACGCCGGTCCCTGGCGGCGTCGGGCCGATGACAGTGGCCATGCTGATGGTGAACACCGTCACAGCCGCGGAAGAGCAGACACATCGGTCGCAAACGAAGCGGACCTGATGTTCTGGAAGCTTGATCAATCGGGCATTAGAAGAGCTTTATTTATTCGATTCAAATCACCCTAGCAAGTGTAATTCATCTTCGAGGAGGAAAGCCGATGGCCGCCATTGAGGTCAATAATCTAACCAAGAAGTACGGACAGCTGCAAGCGCTGAAAGGCATCACCTTCAACGTGAATGAGGGGGAGGTCTTCGGGCTGATCGGCCCCAACGGTGCTGGTAAGACCACCACGTTGAGGATCCTGGCCACATTGCTCGGGGTCACTTCCGGTAATGTTAATATCTTTGGGCACGACCTTGTGAAGGAACCAGCCCAGATCCGCAAGATCATATCCTATCTTCCAGAGGACGCCGGTGCCTATAAGAACCTCACAGGAAGAGCCTATCTTGAGTTCATCGCAGCATTCTTCGAGTCCGGCGAGGCGGAACGCGAGATGATTGAGAGAGGATTGCAGATCGCCAACCTGAACGAACGAATCGATGACCGCGTTGATACCTACAGCAAGGGCATGGCACGCCGCCTGCTGGTCGCCAGGGCGCTGATGATCAGACCGAAGCTTGCCATACTTGATGAGCTAACGTCTGGATTGGACGTTCTGAACGCTCAAGAGATGCGCAAGGTCGTCAAGCGGGGCACCACTCAAGGGACGACCGTATTGCTATCGTCGCACAACATGCTGGAGGTGGAGCTCATGTGCGATCGCATCGCCCTCATAGACGACGGTAGGATCGTGGAAATGGGCACGCCCCAGGAGTTGAAGCAGAAGTACAACGCTCCTAACATCGAAGAGGTCTTCGTGCAGGTGGTAAAATGAGCAACACCTCCAAGCTGATAATGAAGGAGGTGAAGGAGCTCCTCACCCCCGCCACCCTGATACCGATCATAATCGTCGCCGTGGTCTTCGGGTCGCTCGGCTCAGCCATCAGCGGCTCAACCAACGTCCTGAGCGAGAAGCCGACCATCGGACTGATCAACCAGGGCAATGGGCCGCTGTCGCAGTTCGTTTACGAAAATATCGCATCGCAAGCGAAGATAACCTACAATCAGAGTGACGTGATCGCTGGCATCAACGCAGTGAAGGACCAGGGCGGTGTTTGCCTCATCGTGATCAATTCGTCGTTCGATTCGAATATCACTTCGAATCACTCGGCGAGCATCACAATCTATTGGATCATCCGTGGGGCAGGGATAGCCGATGCCCTTAGCACTGCGCCAGTGGAGGTCGTATTGAGCCAGACGTCCCAGAAGCTCTCCCGCCACCTGATCGACGAATCGCTCTCCAGCAATTCATCGGTCATACTGCAGCCGTTCACGAGGGCGGATAGCACTGACTTCAAAGGGAAATTGATTCTTGGCATCAGTCCTGGGACGATCGCTAGCGTGATCACCAATACAAGCCTAATCATGCCACTCATAGTCATGATGGTCATCATCTACGGGGGCAGCATGGTCATCAACTCTATGGGAACTGAAAAAGAGAACAAGACCCTGGAGACCCTGCTTACCTTGCCAGTGAGTAGGAACTCCATCGTGATGGGCAAACTGGTAGGAGCCACCATCGTCGGGTTGATCATGGCAGTGATCTACATGGTCGGAATGGGCTACTATATGACATCCTTCACTCTGAGCGCGCCGATCGACCTGGCCATGTACGGCATCTCGCTGGACCTGCCGAAGTACATCCTGATCGGCGTTTCATTGTTCCTTGCGTTGATGTGCGCCTTGGCGTTATGTCTGATCCTCGGCATCTTCACCAAGAACTACAAGGCCGCTCAGAGCATGACGCTGCCCATCACCATGCTGGCATTGATCCCGATGTTCGTGCTGATGTTCACGGACTTCGATTCTCTGCCGGTGATCGGGCAAGCGCTGATCTTCGCCATCCCGTTCTCGCAGCCGACCATAGCCGCTCGCGCATTGATGTTCGATGACTACACGATCGTGATAGCTGGCATCGTCTACAATGCCATCTTCGGATTGGTGACGATGTTCATCGCGGTCAAGCTGTTCAAGATGGATATTCTGCTGACCGGGAGGGTGAAGAGCGCCGAGCAAAAGAGAAGGCTCAGCCTCTTCAGTTTGAACCTGCCATCCAGATCGAGAAGGAGAAAGTAATCCGAATGCAAAACCATTTCCCAATCCCCTCTTTCTAGACTCGCCGGCAGATAACTTCAATACCAGCAAAGGGTTTTTAAGCACCCCACTTATTTCCCGGCCAATGCTTCGAGAGTGCCCCGACCACGGTTATTTCAGAGGCGAAGCCTGCACGATCTGCGGCGAGCCTGGACGTTTCCTCATGAACGAGCAGGAACTGGAACAGATCGGCCGCACCATGGCAGGCGCATTGAGACACTTCCCTGAGAAGTTCGAGCTGCAGATGGATGAACAGGGCTTCGTAAGCCTGAAGGATTTCATCGGAGCGCTCAAGAGACAACGAGAACGATATCACTGGCTCAGGCCCCATCACATCATCGCCATCATCGAGACCGATCCGAAGGGACGCTATCAGGTGAGCAACGACCTCATCCGGGCCACCTACGGTCATTCACTTCCGCTGAACCTGAACCTTCCGACGGACAACATCCCAGATACCCTTTATTACCCTACGACGCCAGAGGAGTTCGACATCTTGCTTGAGACCGGTCTGAAGCCCTCCGATCGTAAACAGGTGCATCTTTCGAAGACGTACAATGACGCCAGGACCGCTGGTAAAGTACGGACCGAAGAGCCGATCATCCTCGCCATCGACGCCAAGAAAGCGATGGAGGATGGTATCATCATCGGGCGCGCTGGCCGCACGGTCTTCCTGACGCTCGAGATACCGGCGGAATACCTGCACAAGGCTGAGCTGCCGGAAGTCATCGAAGAGACGGAAGAGATCCTGCCGGAGAACCAGTAGGCCGCTCATTTTCGTGCACCTCGCCGCAAGCTTGATTTAGACCTATTGCGAAGGATGACCGATGTTCGTACGGGCGGACCGCTTGCTGACCGAGGTGAACGATGGACGGTTCCCCAAGCATGCCATTAGCTTCCATTGGGAGGGCTTCGTTCCGCATTTGGTGGGCTATGACAGCATCGATGAGCGGATCGTGGAGATCGACCTGTCCCGGCTCGACCTGACCGTTTCCGAAACAAGGAGTTGCGTCGGCCGCTTCGAGGAGGAATATCGCCCTTGCCCTCTGCAAAAGAGAGTCCGCGGTTCCTTCGATCAATGCGATTCTTGTGCTGAAAGCTGGATACCAAGACAGGAATGCGTCTTCGAGCCTAAATGCGAAGGGGAGCTGTGCGATTGCCATTTCTGCAAACGACCTCACTTGGTATACGCTGCGTTCTACGGGAGAAAAACGAAAATCGGCATGACCAGCGGGAACAGGATGGCGGAAAGGGCGATCGAGCAGGGCGCGGACGCCATCGTGGCATTGGTGGACTGCGAGAACCGGTTCCGGGCGAGGGAGATGGAGAAGGACATCTCCCGATGCCTGGTCCTGCCTCAACGTATGACGAGAGCCGATATCGTCAAGCAGCTCGCCAGCAATGTGACTAAGAACGAGTTGGAAGACCGCTATTCGAAGATCCGGGAGTCGCTGAACGATCGATACTTCCTGCGCGGCGACGGTCTGACGATGCTAAGCGAGTATCCGATGCACCTCAGGCTGGAAGAAGTCCCAACGGAAACGGAATCACATGGTACGCATCGAGGCAAGGTCAGGGGCAAGAAGGGCCGTTACCTCTTCTTCGAGGACGAGAGCGACGGAGCGGTCAAGATGCTCGACCTGTCCGATCTGCCTTCCAGGCATTTGCTTGACCGATAAGGAAAGCTTACCACCGACATATTTATCTTATCAAAGCATAGCATGTGGCCGGAAGTTCAGATGAGCGTTACACTCAAACCAGACGAGATCGAGCGTAAATATGGGAAGCTGTTCTGCCGCGGCATCTATACCATGGTGGACGAGAAGGCAGGGATCGCTCAGATAATCGAGGAGTGCTCTGCCAAAGGCCCAGTCGAATGGGACGCTGTGAACCGAAAACGCGCTGGAGGCGTCCTCACGGACATCCGGGTGGAAGGGACCACCCTGGTCATGGACGCGGTCATCGGAGAGAGAGAGGTCCGCTTCGGCCCGGCCTCCAAGGACCTTGGTGGACAGGGATTGAAGTCGATACGCGTCGAGGGAGACGTCGTCAAGAGCACCTGGGTCGGCCTGGCCGGGGCAAGCGTTGGAGTAGGCGCCTGCATGCCTCAGGGACCTGGCACCATAGAGGCCGAGTACCCCGACGACGCCAAGGTTGGGGGGGCGCACAGGATCGAAGTCACAGTCTCAACTCCGAAGCTGACCCGAGTGGTCTTCGGATTGGACGACACCGACACCAAGGAGAAGGGGGCGTCGTGGGTTCTGATGCTAAAATGCTGTCGCTCGGCACCGGTAGGGCATTTCCTGCAGCACAAGATAGTCCAGCTCAATCCAAATGTGAAGGATAAGACGACGCAGTGCACAGCAGTCAGTGCGTCTTTTGCCGTCCGACCATCCGAATATGAGGCTCTCAAGGAGCACGTCATCAAATTCGTCCGTGAGAACACCGTATCGAACAACACTGCGCTCGTGATATTGAGTGGATTGCGGATCCCTCAGACACTCGTTGATTATGGGTTAAGGGCAAAGGCGGAGGTTCTCACTGTCCAGGATGCCGAAGAAGCCGCCCAAAATGTTGGAGTTGAGATTGTCGAAATTACCGGAAGGAGAGGACTCATCGGCGCACTCGCCGGACTAGGATGCCATGACCTTGGAATCAAGGCAGCTGGCCTGCCGGATGATTGGTGAGCTGAATGCCACACCCTTGCCAGGATGGTTTGTGGGCGGGCGCATCTTTCACGTTCCGTGTTTATTATATCCGATCGATGAAATGGGAGGTGTGAATTGGTGGCCACCACAATTGATGCCAAAGCCATTTCGGGCGAAACCTTCCATCTGAGCGAGCTCCTTGGCATAAGGGTAATCTGGCGTGACAAGAAGATAGGGAAGCTGGCCGATATGACCATCGTCGACCATGACAAGTTTGCCGAGGTGACCCATATCGTCGTCTCGCGCCCTTTCGGAAATCCTATGCTTGTGGTGCCCTGGGAATTCGTCACTTCTATTAGCAAATCGCAATTAATCTTCGACTTCAACGATATCCATACCTATGAGGGTGAACCGCCTGAGAATGCGCTGCTGATAGGCGACCACATCATGGACAAGAAGGTCCTGGACATCAACGATACCGAGATAGAGGTGGTTTATGACCTGACCTTGGTGCTGCGCAATAAGAAACTGTACGTCACGGCAGTGGATTCAAGCCGTTATGGCAGGATGCGAAGGATCGGCTTGAGGAAGACGGCCGACAGCCGGGCCATCAGCCACGGAAACGCAAACGGGGATGTGATTCCATGGTTTTACGTGCAGCCGCTGCCACCGAACATCACCAGCTTTAAAGGGGATGTCAAACTCAAAATCCTCAAAGAGAACCTTTCCGATGTCAAGCCGGTCGATCTGGCGGATATGCTGGAGGATTTAGATCACGAACACCGGGTCATGGTGTTCAACCAGCTGGACACGGCGCATGCCTCCGACACCCTCGAAGAGATCGAGCCCAACGTTCAGAGGGAGCTTGTATCCTCCTTGGCGAAGGACAAGGTGGCTCTACTCATCAGGCAAATGACCCCAGGGCAAGCTGCCGACATTCTCGCCGCGCTGCCGCACTCCGATATGCTTACGTACCTCGATAAGCTCGATAAGGAGACGGCAAACAAGGTGCGTTCAATCCTAGAGAAGCAAGAAGAACATGTGACCAACTATGCAACCTTATTATTCGTCACCGTCCCGGCTGACATAACCGTCGAGCAGGCACAGAGCGAGTATCACCTGATCGCCAAGCACAAGGACGTGGTGATGTATCTTTATGTGGTGGACGACGTCGGCCACCTTCAAGGAGTGATCGATATCAAGGAACTACTGGCCGCCGCAGATACTTCGCGCCTCAAGGACTTTATGATCGAGAACGTTATCTCGCTCAAACCATCTAGCACCCTGAAGGAGGCCTCGGAGCTTTTCAACCGTTATGACTTCCGGGCAATCCCCGTAACGGACGATGATCATCACATCGTTGGTGTGGTCACTTACCGTGATATAATGAAATTGACCCATCACTTCATTGAATGATCCCTTTGCTCAGCCGATGGAGGTCACGAACTTGAAGACCAGAATGGCGATGATCAGGATTAGATAGAACCTGAGTAGGAGAAGAGCGATCCGGACAATCCTTGTCATCTTAATCTTCGGTTGCCGGTATTTCCGGGTGATGTCAACGAATGGTTGGACCTTGTTGCTGAGCCATATCCGCAACCTACCTCTCTTCCTTCCCTCAACCATACTTAATCACCCCACCTCTCCTAGCAGACCGGGGAACATTGCGGTGATTGCGTACAAAAGTGAAAGTAGTATTATGGCGCTGACAATGCTGAAACCGATGATGTTCTGCAACCGGTTATTCTTATATTTGCCCATGAGCTGTTCGTTATTGAGAAGTAAAAGGAGGAACACCAAAGCCATCGGAAGCAGGGTGACGGCGATGACCTGGACGAAGAGAGTCACAATGACCAGCACATGCTGAGAAGAGATGAGGACCATGGCACCAGCGCTGACCAGCAATATGAAGTAGAAGAGGTGGAAACCGCGAGCGGCTTTACGACTGCTATTCAGGGAATGCGCCCAGCCGAATACTTCCCCGATTGCCCATGAGCTGGCCAGAGAGATGCATATCGCTCCTAGCAGGCCAGCATCGAATAGGCCAATTGCCACCATGGTGCCCACCAAATTGTTCTCCCTTTGCAGGGCTATCGCAGCTTCAGCGGCGCTATTGACCGGCTGCCCCAGAAGCAGCGTGCCAGTGACGACTATTAGGAAGACGGCCACAAGGACAGTGAGGATGGCTCCAATCGCAGTATCCATCTTCCCGAAGGGGATATCCTTTGGTTTCATACCCTTGTCGACCACAGAGCTCTGCTGGAAGAAGAGCATCCAGGGAGCGATGGTCGTGCCAATGTTGGCCATTAGCAGGAAAACAAGCGCTCCCAGTCCTTGAGATGCAGGCAAGTTGGGGATGGCTCCTCCCAGCACTCGGTCCCAATCCGGATGCACCATGATAGCAGCTGGGATGTAGATCAAATTGAGCACGCAGAACACTAAGACAATCTTCTCCCACGTCCAGTACTTGCCGTTCAAGACTAGAGCCATCATGAAGATGCAGACTAGGACGACTGTGATCAGTGGAGGTATCCCAAAAATGCTCAGGGCGGCAGTCATTCCGATGAACTCGGTGATCAATGTCAGCCAATCGGTTAACGCGAGGTCACCAAGGGAGAACCAACCCCAAAAAGCCCCAAAGGCATCGAATATGGCCTCGGCATGGCCTCGTTTGGTGACAGCGCCCAGTCTGACGGTCATCTCTTGCACGAAGTAGGCGATGGGACCTAGCAGGATGAGGAACCAAATAAGATTATATCCATAAGTGGAGCCGGTAACGGTGTATGTGGTTATGCCTCCGGCGTCATTGTCCGCCACCATAACGATGATGCCAGGTCCGGCCATTATGAGGTAGATCTTCAGAGTCTTCCAGAGCTTGCGATATCGGTAATAGAACCGGGCTCCGAGGCTCAATGAAGATTTGCCCATCGTCTTATTAGGAGAATTGGCTGCCAAACCGTTCGAGGAGTGGATCGGAGCTGGAAGTGTGTCCCCCTTGATGGTGGCGCTTTGCTTGATATCTTTCCCTTCAGCCATACTAATCCCCACCGAGTTTGGCAAGAACAGGTTCCGGGTTGGATGAGGACCTCTTTAGGCGCATTGAGGGCGATCGGCGGTGGCCCGCTTGGTTATCGAACACGCTCTTCGTCCAGTTTTGGCACCGTAGAACGTAGAGTGAGTGACCGGGAACCGGTCACTCGGCTGCTTCGGGCGAAGCCTTAGTCCGGCAGCGCCTATTCTACCCATTGGCATCTCTCGATGTTTCTGGGCAGCAGCCTTGTTTGTACGGTAGCCTCACCCAACAAGGTGTTCTGCTCTGTGCCTTGTACTTCTGGTTTTGGCAAATCAGGTAGCCAAGGATAATTATATATTATTTGGCTGAGACGGACGAATGGAACACAATAGCCTGAAGACATGAAGTAGACCGATGAATTCCGCACAGAATCCCTACAGACATTAGAAAGATAGATATCGATGACGCCGATATAATGCGAAGCCGATAAAGGGGGGCGTCGCATCAAGAACGAGATCTCAAGGGTCATCGCCAATACTGCCTACCAGACCTACGAGAAGCGTTTGCTGAAGGAGGTCATGGAAGGCGAGGTCCCCAAGCACGTCGCAATAATAATGGACGGCAACCGTCGCTTCGCCCAGGAGATTGGCCTCACGACGACAGAGGGGCACTCCAAAGGCAAGGACAAACTTGAGGAGATGATGCAGTGGTGCCTGGACCTGGGCATCAAGATCCTCACGGTATATGCTTTCTCAACTGAGAACCTCAACCGCGACCCGGACGAGGTCGAGTATCTCATGAACATGTTCGAGCTGAACTTCTACAAGCTGGGCGACGACAAGAGGCTCCACGACAATGGCATAAAGGTGACGGTCCTTGGGCAGAAGGAGCTCCTTCCGGATAAGGTGCGGAAGGCGATTACCTATGCCGAAGAGAAGACGGCCAACTATCACAACTATTTCTACAACATCGCACTGGCTTATGGCAGCAGGCAGGAGATCGTCCAGGCCATAAGGGTGATAGCCCAGAAGGTCAAGGATGGTGAGATGAAAGTGGAGGACATCGATGAGATGACTTTCTCCAACCACCTCTATACCGCGCCGTTCCCCGATCCGGACCTCATCCTGCGCACGTCCGGGGAAGAGAGGATCAGCAACTTCCTGCTTTGGCAGATCGCTTACTCCGAATTGTACTTCACCGATGTATATTGGCCCGGCTTCCGTAAGGTCGACTTCCTCCGGGCCATCCGCTCCTATCAGCTGAGGCAGCGTCGCTTCGGCAAATGATCGGGCGGAGAATCAAAGCTCTTATAACGATAGCATATTCTCAACGCGCTGCTACGGAGACGACGGATGGCACGAGAAGACCTCATCCTCATCCACGCACCGAGCGTGTACGACTTCAGAAAGGAGTTCCTGTTCTACGGCCCAGTCAGCGACCTGGTGCCCTCCACCCCGGTCTTCGAGATGTACCCCTTCGGCTTTATGACGATAGCGGCGCAGCTCCACAAGGACGGTTACCGGGTCCGCATCCTGAACCTCGCCAGCATGATGCTTAATGACCGAAAATTGGATGTCGAGGCGCTTCTCTCCAAGCTGCGGGCGGAAGTCTTCGGCATCGACCTGCACTGGCTCCCGCATGCACAGGGGTCATTGGCGATCGCCGAGATCCTCAAGCGGCAGCATCCTGACTCCAAGATACTGTTCGGCGGCTACTCCTCCACTTACTATCAACGAGAGCTGATCCAGTATCCCCAGGTCGACCTCGTGATTCGGGGAGATTCCACGGAAATCCCACTAAGCGAGCTGATGAACGCCATTCAGAATAACCGGAGCCTTGAGAAAGTTCAGAACCTGACCTGGAAAGAGGGGGGTAAGGTCCACGAGAACCCCATGTCCTTCATGCCAGAGGACCTTGACTATCTCGAGATCGATTACGGTTGGATCATCCGCTCGGTCATCCGGCATCGTGATCTCGAGGGCAACAAGCCATTCAAGGATTGGGACCGCTACCCATTGACCGCCGCTTTCACTGTCCGCGGTTGCTACCAGCAATGCGCCGTATGCGGTGGATCCTGCTCCGCGATGAACGGTTTCCTGCAGAAGAAGAGGGCAGCTTTTCGCAACCCGGAAAAGGTGGCCCAGGACATCTACGACATCCAGACCTACCTGAAGGCACCGACATTCGTGGTCGGGGACATCAGGCAGGGAGGGAAGGACTATGCGGAGCGCCTCCTCGGCGAAGCGAAAAAACTGGGCGTGGACAACCACCTGGTCCTCGAGCTGTTCACCCCCGCTAACGAGGAATACTTCTCACTGGTCTCCAGCTCAGTCCCGAGCTACTCCATCGAGTTCTCACCAGATTCACATAGCCAGGAAGTCAGATATGCTTTGGGGAGGAAGTTTGATACCGCTTCGATGGAGAAGAGTGTCGAACACGCATTGGAGCATGATTGTCGTCGGTTCGACATGTTCTTCATGATCGGTCTGCCGAAGCAGGATAAGCAGAGCGCGCTGGACAGCGCCCGATACTCAAAGCGGCTTTACTCCTTGGTCGACAACGACCCCAGGCTCTTCGTTTTCATTTCTCCTCTGGCTCCATTCTTGGACCCCGGCAGCTATGCTTTCGAGAACGCCGACGAGGTCGGTTATCGGTTATTCGCCCGGACGCTCGAAGAGCATCGAGCTAGACTCATCAGCCCCTCATGGAAATATGTATTGTCATACGAGACCGACTGGATGACACGCGATGATATTGTAGACACGTCTTATGATGCCGCGGATATCCTCAATCAGACCCGCTCGGAATGCGGCTTGATCGAACCGGAGGAACTGGCCAGACGCATCGAACGCACCGCCATGGCGAGGAGCATGATGCATGAGATCGATGTCGCCCTTACGATCAAAGACGCGAAGAAGCGGCAGGCCGCCTTCGATAAGCTGCGACAGAAAGGCGAGGAGCTGATGGAGTCGACCATCTGCCAGAAGAGGGACCTTGAATGGGAATCATCGAGCATCTTCAAGAGTGTACCGCGAGCAATAATGGGGCTGGCTCGCTCGAATCATCGGAAGCGAGCTCCGAAGGCGTGATCCTTTTTCTCATCCCGTTGAGCAGGCCTCTGACTACTTCCTGTCGCGCTCGATCATTCCCATCATGATCATACATCCTAGCATGGTTCGTCGATCGAACTGTGGTGGCACCCGATTGCAGTCGACCTCCCAGCTATCTCCGATTATCTTGAACTGCTGGTTGATCCGTGCTACCTCCTGACCGTAGAACTCGACTGCAACGTGCTCTGGCACCAAGCCTCCCAGGGGCATGTATTTCCTGGCTAGGCCTCTTCCGACGCCTTCCGCAATCCTTCCTATCTGCTGTCCGTTCGGATCCAGGATGAAGTACTCGTCAGCCACGAAGCCAGACATCAGGTACTTCCGTTTGATCTTGCCAACGCAGGTGTTGGTCCTGGAATCAATGACATCGAAGGTCCCCCAGCCATCGAATATCTGAGCCTGCATGATCTTGAAGACCTCATTGGTCATGCTGTCGTCTGTGAAAATACGGATATCCTCTTTGAGGCGAAACATCTTCTGTTTGGTGTATCCCAGATTCCTTCCTTGCTGGTCCGTTATCCAGTATTGATTGGTTAATGCCAGGACCTTCTTGGTGATCTTATAGTAATTCTCGAACCAAAGATTCGGTGGGGCTCCACTATATGCGACCTGCTGGGCGACTTGAGGCTCGCCCCCGATCCGATTGCCACAATTGCCACAGAACGCGCCCTCTGCGGGCGCCTGGGCCCCACATCTAGGACAGATCAAATGCACAACCTCTATAACTGTATACGATTCAAGCGATTAAAAAGCTCTGGAACTTGCAGTCGAAGGAATTGACATTCTTGTGTTGGCTTGATTGGAACCTTAAGTTCTAGATCTAGTTCTTCTCGCCGAGCTCCTTCGATTTCTTTGCGGCCGCTTCTACCGCTTCCATAAACGCTCCTCTCACACCAGACTGTTCCAGAATCAGGAGCCCTTCGATGGTCGTTCCCGCTGGGGACGCGACCATATCCTTCATGATCGCTGGATGGGCGTTGGATTCCAAAATGGTCTTGGCCGCGCCGAAGACCGTTTGAGCGGCGAGCTTGACCGCGATGTTGCGAGGCAAGCCTGCCAGCACTCCACCGTCGGCCATGGCTTCGATAACCACGTAAACGAAAGCTGGTCCTGAGCCGCTTAGGCCAGTGACCGCGTCCAGAAGCTTCTCTTCGACCACGAAAGCGATCCCGACGGATTGCAGTAGCTTCATCACGGTGTCCTTATCCTCGGGCTTGGCGGATTTACCCAATGCGAACGCTGAGGCTGAGGCACCGACCAAGCAAGGTTGGTTCGGCATCACTCGGACAACTCTGACACCATAATTCAGTTTGGATTCGATCTGGGCGATGCGGACGCCTGCCGCGATGGAGATCAGCAGATGGTCCGTGGTCAGATACGGCTTCAGCTCGTCCATCACCATGGAAACGTTGTTCGGCTTGACCGCAAGCACGATCAGGTTCGCGTTCCTGGCGACCTCGACATTGTCGCTGGTGACCCTGACCCCATAGGTGCGGGCGATGAACTCCTTTCTCTCAGTTGATGGCTCGCTAGCGATTATCTCATCCTTCGATGCGAGACCAGCTGACATTATCCCTTTCATGAGCGCTTCGGCCATGTTCCCGGCACCAATAAAACCGATCTTCATTGCAACCCCCCAGTCCTATTGTTCTGGTCGCGAATTGCACCTATTGCGAGGTAAGTATATAAACAGTTTGCGAATCGTTGTCACGCTTGTCCAGCTTGAGTAATGCGCCCTCTTCCTCTGAGCGAGCGAAATCGGATTCATGCCGCGTCCGCTAGTAATGAGACCATAATAGCAGCGCATCCACGCGGGCGGTTCGCTTATACGGCTTTTTCATACAATATTGTCTTGAACAGCTTAACACCAATAAGTCATATCGCGGGATTGTTAACTTTTTCAAAGTCAAATGAAGCTTAAAGCCGAGCCATCCAGCAAGCCAATCGAAAGTATAAATAATGGTAGACTATTGCCTTCCTAATGCTCGTAGAAGACTATGGTCCGGTGGCCGTCTTTGCGCTAATCGCCATACTGTTCCCGGCGCTCGCGTTTTGGGCATCCCGGTTCTTCCGGCCGACCAGGTTCCTCCCCCAGAAGCGAATGACCTATGAGTGCGGTGAGCAACCGATCGGACATGGACAGATTCAATTCCATGTCCAATTCTATCTGTATGCGATCATCTTCGTCATTTTCGATATCGTTACCGTTTTCCTAATGATCTGGGCATTGGTCTTCTCTCAGCTCGATGACGCCGCCCGGATCTATATGGTCGTTTTCTTGGGGCTGCTCCTGATCGGAGTCGCTTATGCGCTGAAGAAGGGGGAAGTGCTTTGGATCTGAGGCTAGCTCCGAACGCCATCGCCATGACCAGCAAGGAATTCATAGCCTGGTCGACCGACGTCATGGCGGAGCTCATGCGCGCCACCGGAGTGAAGAAGGCGATCGACAAGATCTCCGCCCCCATCTGGAGCTGGGCCCTCCGCAATGCTAATTACCCTTTGCACTTCGGGGTCGCTTGCTGCGCCCTGGAGATGGCAGCCGCATCGGCGCCGCGATTCGACGCCGAACGCCTGGGCATGATCTACCGTTCCTCGCCCCGACAGACCGATGTGCTGCTGGTGAACGGATGGGTCACCGCCAAGCTGCGCCCTGACCTGAGGCGGCTCTACGAACAAATGGCCGAACCCCGCTGGGTGGTGGCGATGGGGGAATGCGCCATTTCTGGAGGTCCTTGGTATGATTCCTATAACACCGTACAGGGTGTCGACACGTTCATTCCGGTTGACGTCTACATCCCAGGCTGTCCGCCCAGGCCAGAGGCCATGATCGACGGCTTCATGAAACTGCACAAGAAGATACACAAGGAAATGAGGGGCACGTTCCTTGAGGACTGAGGTGGGGAAGGTGGAGCAAAGACAAGGATTAGCCGCTGGTGGGAAGTCTGGCGAAACGATTGCCAAATCGATGCTCGAGAAGTTCCCCAACGGAGTCAAAGTCACTTCGACCGCTGCCAACCGGGTCAACGCCACTGTGGACCGGGGCTTGCTCTACAAGGTCGCCGAGTTCCTCAAGAACGAGATGGACTTTGAGCATGTGACCTCCGTCTCCGGAGTCGACTGGTACCCTGAGAACAGGATGCAGGCGGTCTTCCATATCACCTCATATGCGAACCGGGTCACCGCGGAGATCATCGTGGACCTGCCACGCGATTCTCCTGAGGTCGACAGCGTCACCCCCTTGTGGGGCGGGGCGAACTGGAACGAGCGCGAGACCTATGACATGTTCGGCATCATTTTCAAGGGGCATCCCCGACTGGAGCGCATTTTGACGGCGCCGGGCTCGGACTACTTCCCCTATCGCAAGGACTTCGCCGGCGGAAGGAGGGTCTGAGATGTCCGAGATGTGGCTGAACATGGGTCCGCAGCATCCGATGACGCATGGCTTGTGGAACCTCAGGGTCAAGATCGACGGCGAGACCATAACCGAGGCGGAACCGGTCGTCGGCTATCTGCACCGCGGCTGGGAGAAGTTGACCGAGACCAGGACGTTCCCGCAGATCATCCCCATGGCCGACCGGCTTTGCTATGGGGCATCGCTCAGCTGGAGCCACTGTTATTGCCTGACTGCCGAGAAATTATTGGACGTCGAGGTGCCTGAGCGAGCGAAATACATCCGCACCATCGTGCTGGAGGCGCAGAGGATCGGTAGTCACCTGATGTGGCTGGCAGCGCTGGGCACCGACCTGGGGTCCTATACCGTCTTCCTCTACCCCATGCGCGAGAGAGAGCTTTTCCTGGACCTGATGCAGGACCTGTGCGGGGCCAGGTTGACCTACAATTACCCGCGCATCGGAGGGGTCAGGAACGATGTCCCGGCCAACTTCGAACGCGATTTCACCAGGGTGCTCAACCACTTCGAGAAGAAGATCCCTGACTACGAAGCGCTGTGCGACGAGAGCACCGTCTTCCACATGAGGATGGACGATGTCGGCAAGCTAACCGCGGAACAAGCCATCAACCTAGGGGTGACCGGGCCGAACCTGAGGGGAAGCGGAGTCGACTATGATATCCGTCGCGATGACCCATATGACGCTTATTCGCAGATCGATTTCAATGTCTGCGTCCAGAAGTCATGCGACGCCTACGCGCGCTATCGGGTCCGCATGGACGAGCTCTACGAATCGGTCAACATCATCAGGCAGGCCATCAAGGACATGCCCAAAGGGCCGGTCCGCGTCAAGCCGCCCCGGAACGCAGTGAAGGGGAAGAGCGACTGGGCGCATACCGAGGATCCTCGAGGCGAAGCATTCATGTACATCATCGGCAACGGGGACGACCACCCCTACCGCCTGAAGGTGAGAAGCCCGATCTTCGTCACCGTCTCCGCGGCGGCCTGGATGCTGAAGGGCTATAAGGTCGCGGACGTGCCGGCGATCATGGGATCGGTCGACATGTGCCTCGGGGAGACGGACCGGTGATGAAATGAACGGCCTCTTCATCTTCCTCCAGGGCATCTCCGTCTGGCTGATGAGCATCGTCGGCTGGGTATTCGATTTCATCACCCTGCACGGCTTCGCCGACTGGTTCCGCAGCCCCGGAGTGGTATTCTTCTTGACCAACTTCCTGGCGGCGCTGGTCGTCTTCATCGTCGGTTTCCTGATCTCCATCACGTTCATCTGGGAAGAGAGGAAGATCCTGGGCCGGTTGATGGACCGCCGCGGCACGCAGGTCGGTGTGCTGGGGCTGTTCCAGAACTTCGCGGACGGTCTCAAGGCGTTCATCAAGGAAATCATCATACCGGATGAGGTTGACAAGTGGATCTACGATGCCGCCCCGGTGATCCTGATCGGCATCTCCTGTCTCCTGATCGGTCTGATCCCGCTGTCCCCTGACTTCGCACTGGCGAACCTGAACGGCGGCCTGCTGCTCATATTCGCGATATTCTCGATCGCGCCCTTCGCCATCCTGATCGGCGGCTGGGCCTCGAACAATAAGTATACCATAATGGGAGGGATGAGGGCGGCGGCGCAGCTGATCTCGTATGAGGTACCGTTGTTGCTGTCCCTGGTCGGCGTCGTCATACTCGCTGGCTCTTTCAATCTTATGGACATCGTCCAAGCCCAGCAACAGGCTGGGGTCTGGTTCATCATCCCCCAGTTCCTCGGTTGCCTGGTGTTCATGGTGGCGGCCATCGCCGAGGTGGAGCGTATCCCGTTCGACCTGCCCGAGGCAGAGGCAGAGCTGGTCGAAGGCTGGCAGACCGAGTACGGTGGCATGCGGTTCGGACTAATCATGCTGTCCGAGTATGTCCGAGGATACGCCGCATCGATGGTCGCGGTCATACTGTTCCTCGGCGGCTGGGACGGCCCTAGCTTCATCTGGCCGGAGATCTGGTTCATCATCAAAGTCTTCATTTTATTTGCCGTTTGGATCTGGGTCCGAGGCGCGCTGATGCGCGTCACCACCAAACAGATACTGGGGATCGGTTGGAAGAGATTGATGCCGCTGGCATTGATAAACCTGGGCATCGCGATCGCGATCAAGATGGCGGGGTGGTTGTAGATGGTCGAAAGGACCCTGAAAAGAAGGAATTTGAAGCCGAAGGCGTACATGCTGCGCCCGATGGCCGTCACCCTCAGAGAGACGATCAACCACACTCGACATTCTCCGAACACCGTCCTCTATCCCTGGGAGAAACTGGTCATCCAGGATGGCTTCAGAGGGCGCCCGGGACTGGTCATAGACAAGTGCATCGAATGCGGCATCTGCGTCAGGATCTGCCCGACCCGTTGCATCGAGCTGGTCGAGATCGAATGGAAGGACCAGGGCAAGATCAGACGGCCCCAGGTCAATATGGGCCGCTGCATGGTCTGTGGCTATTGCGCCGAGTACTGCCCCAAGAATGCCATGATCATCGCTCCGGACTACGAGCTTGCGGGCTACTCCAGGCAGGACCTGATCTACGATCCGATCCGGCTGCAATATGAAGATAGACCGGGATGCCACATCGACGTCATTGAGGTCAAACCAAAAGATGCACATAACCTTTCGATCAAGGGCTACGATGCCAAGACCGGCAACGAGCTGAAGGACGTTCCTGAGGTCGAAGATAAGATGTGCATCGGCTGCTCCAAATGCGAAAAGGTCTGCCCTACGGACGCGGTGCAGATGGTCCAGACCGGCGTCAACGAGAAAGGCAGGCCCATCAAGAGGCCGAAGTTCGACGAGGATAAGTGCGTCTCCTGCGAGCAGTGCCTGGACAACTGCCCCAAAGACGCAATCAAGATGAAGGAGGCAAAGTAATTGCCGCTCGACTGGGTTCTGATAATATTCCTGGTGTTCGCTGGGATAACCATCCTCTCCGCCCTCATGGTGGTGTTCTCCAAGGAAATCGTGCGCAACGTGGTATGGTTAGCGATGACATTCATTGGCGTCGCCATCATCTTCCTCTTCCTGAACGCTGAATATCTGGCCATCATCCAGATACTTGTCTATGTTGGCGCGGTCTCGGTGCTGATCCTCTTCGGTATTATGCTTACAAAGCGTCGCCTGAGCGGAGGTGGTAAGTGTGAATATTAGGAAAACGGTCGTCGCCATCCTCGCCTGTTCGGCGCTCTTCTTCGTCATAATCGGCACTATCCTTACAGTCACGTGGCAAGGCGAGTTGCACCAGGTACCGACCAGCGATGTCGGGACAGCGATCTTCCACACGTGGGGACCGACCCTGATTTTGGTCGGAGTGCTAATGTTCGCCTCCATGCTGGGCGGGGTATTCATCGCGCAGGAGGACCGGGAATGATCCCTCAAGAGTACTTCCTGGCGCTGGCCAGCATCTTGTTCGTCATCGGCGCCTATGGCGTGCTGACCCGCAAGAACGCCATCGTCGTCCTGATGTGCATCGAACTGATGCTCAATGCCGCGAACATTAATTTCGTAACTTTCGCGGCGTTCCGCAATGATACGGCTGGACAAGTGTTCGCTCTATTCTCGATTGCAATAGCCGCGGCCGAGGTCGCGGTCGGATTGGCGATCCTGCTCAACCTACAGAAGATGCAGGACACCATCAATCTCGATGACATCAAGCTGCTGAGGTGGTGAAGACATGGTCTACGCTGAGTACGCATGGCTGATCCCGATCATGCCCATCATCGGTCTGCTGTTGGTCGCGCTCCTTGGCAAGAAGACGCCCGAGGGAGGGGGCTATTTCGCGGTCGGCGGTATCGCCGCTTCTTGCGTCTTGGGCGTCATGGTGGCCTTCGAGTATCTCACCGGAGGCAGCTCTGAGCCCATCTCAGGTACGATGACCTGGCTGCAGCTGAACAGCTTGCTGAAGCTGGAGATGGGGTATTACATCGATAGCTTGTCGGCGGTCATGCTGATCGTCGTCACAATACTGTGCACGCTCATCCTGGTCTATTCGCTCGGCTACATGCATGAAGAAGGAGAAAGGAAGCGCCGCTACTACATCGAGATGTCCCTCTTCGTCGTCGGAATGGAAGGACTGGTGGTCGCGAGCAACTACCTGGAGATGTTCATCTTCTGGGAGATGATGGGCCTGTGCTCGTACCTGCTCATCGGCTTCTGGTACTTCAAACCGTCCGCGGCCGCGGCGGCCAAGAAAGCTTTCCTGGTCACCCGCATCGGCGACATACTGTTCATGACGGGCATCATCATCATCTTCGCCTCGTTGGGCACGTTGAACTTCCGCGAGCTCTTCACGATGGACTTCGCCAACCCGACCATCGACATGAACCTGCTCGGCTTCGGCCTGTTCTGCGTGTTCGGCGGCGCGGTAGGCAAGAGCGCCCAGTTCCCGTTGCATGATTGGTTGCCAGACGCCATGGAAGGCCCGACGACCGTTTCCGCTCTCATCCATGCGGCCACGATGGTCAAGGCAGGCGTCTACCTGGTGGCACGTTCGTTCCCGTTGATGGTGCAGACGCCCGACGTGTTGCTGATCGTGGCCTGCATCGGCGGCTTCACCGCCTTGTTCGCAGCGACCATGGCGCTCAACAACCCCAACATCAAGCGCGTCCTGGCCTATTCCACCATCTCGCAGCTAGGTTACATGTTCCTAGCTTTGGGCGCTGGCGGCTATATGATCGCCACCGCAAACTTTAACGAGGCAGCAGCGGAGCTCGGCAATGCTGGTTACATGGCCGGGATGTTCCACCTGCTCAACCACGCGTTCTTCAAAGCATTGCTCTTCCTTGGTGCGGGCGCAGTCATCCATGCTGTGCATACTGAGGATATGCGGCTCATGGGCGGGCTCTCAAAGAAATTGAAAATCACTTCCTTCGTGATGCTGATCGGAGCTCTGTCCATAGCGGGAATCCCGCCTCTCAGCGGATTCTGGTCCAAGGACGAAGTCCTGGCCGCGGTCTATAATGCAGGCAGTGTCAACGTCTGGTTCTACTTGCTATATATCATGGGAGTCGTGACCGCCTTCCTCACCGCCTTCTACATGTTCCGCCTCTGGTTCATGACGTTCAAGGGTGAGGGGAAGGAAGCGACCCACCACGCCCATGAAGCGCCGAAATCGATGGCCGTGCCGTTGATGATATTGGCCATCTTCGCGTTCAGCACCGGTTTCATCCTAATGGGGCCGGACGGCGGACTGCCCGCCGTGATCAGGACCGTCAACATAGATGGCCAGCTGATCGCTGGCGAGACGCTCGGACTGGGTTGGATCGAGAAACTATTCACTGAATGGCAAACCTGGCTGTCGATCGTGGCCGCAGTCTCCGGAGTCGGGCTGGCTTACATGGCGTATTACAAGAAGAGCATCAGCGTCGACCGCTTCGCCACCGGCGGCTCCAAGAAAGTCTACGACATGCTTCTTGCACGCTACTGGTTCCCGAAAGGCTACGACTGGATCGGGATGAAGGCGGTCTACGGGTTCTCTTTGGCGATAGACCTCTTCGACCGCAAGGTGATCGACGGGGTCGTCAACGCGATAAGCCGGTTGGCCGTTGCCGGGAGCGGCACCTTGAGGAAAGTCCAGACAGGAGTGGTGCAGACCTATGCCACCGTGATAATCGCCGCCTTGTCGGCCATTCTGTTCCTGATGTATCTGCTGGGAGGGCTGAGGTGATACCATGCTAGAAGGCGTACCAATCCTGACACTGCTCATCCTCCTGCCTTTGATCGGCGCGATCGTTACGCTCCTGAGCGGTAAGGACCCGAAGGTCGCGAAATCGTTGGCGCTGGTGTTCTCCGGGATCACCTTGGTGATGTCCCTGTTGCTGCTGCCGAGCTTCGACCTCAGCGCAGGCGGCATATTCGGGCAGAACTACCAGTTCGTGGAACAGTACCAATGGGCCAAGTCCCTGGGGATAAGCTGGATCGTCGGCGTCGATGGCATCAGCGCCCCGATGGTGTTCCTGACGGCCTTGCTCTGCTTCCTGGCCATCCTGTTCTCTTGGGACGTGAAGGACCGCACCAAGCAGTACATGGGCCTCATGCTTGTGCTCGAAGTAGGCGTCATGGGCGTGTTCACGTCCCTCGATTACTTCATGTTCTACGTATTCTGGGAGATCGTACTCATCCCGATGTTCTTCCTCATCGGCATATGGGGCGGGCCGAGGCGGGAATACGCCGCGATCAAGTTCTTCATTTATACTCACATAGCCTCGCTGGTCATGCTACTGGCCATTTTCGCCATGTACTTCCAGGCCGACCTCGGAACGTTCGACATGCGTGCCATCCAGGCCGCGGGCGCGCTGTTCCCCAACGGCTTCCAGATGGGTGTATTCCTCGCCCTGTTCTTTGGCTTCGGCGTGAAGATGCCGATCGTCCCGTTCCATACTTGGTTGCCCGATGCGCACGTGGAAGCCCCGACCGCTGGGTCGGTGCTGCTGGCCGGGCTGCTCCTGAAGATGGGTGCGTATGGTATCATCAGGATAGCCATGCCGACCCTTCCGCAGGGAGCGACTGGATGGCAATGGCTGCTGCTCGCGATCGCGATATTGTCGATCCTCTATGGGGCGTTCGCCTCCCTGGCCCAGAAGGACCTGAAGAAGATGGTGGCGTTCTCCTCCATCAGCCACATGGGCATGGTGTTGCTCGGCTTGGCCACTTTGGGGACCATAGGCATCGCCGCCGGGGCGTTCCAGATGTTCTCCCATGGCCTCATCACCGCCGTCCTCTTCATGGTCTGCGGTGTCGTCCAACACAAGGCAGGCACTAGGGAGATATCGAAGCTGGGCGGGCTGGCCGCAAAAGCCCCGTGGCTCGCAACGTTCATCATGATAGGCTTCATGGCCTCATTGGGGCTGCCCGGGCTGGTCGGCTTCGCGGCGGAGTTCAGCATATTCTTCGCCACCTGGCAAACCTGGAACTATCTGCTACTGATACCGATAATAAGCGTAGCGATCACCGCAGCCTACTACATCTGGGCCATGCAGAGGACCATCTTCGGGCCGCTCACGGACCGGATCGATGTCTCGCACCTGCGCGACGTCAATTGGTATGAGACCGCCCCGCTGGCAGCGCTATGCGCCGCTATCATACTCTTCGGCCTATACCCGAACCTCATCTTCGACTTCATGCGGCCCGCGGCCCATGGATTGGATACCTTGCTTAGAGGGGTGATCTGAGATGGTCGACTTTACTCCCGTTCTGCCAGCGATGACGTTGGGAGGGGTCGCCCTTCTGATACCTGCCGTCCGTCTATTGACAAAATCGGACAAGGCCACAGGGATCGCTTCGTTGGCAGGCATCGTCGCCTCCATGCTCCTGGTGTTCAACTGGTTCTATAACGGCTCAGAGATGGCCGTGTTCGAGGGCATGCTCCGGATTGACGCGTTCTCGGCGCTGTTCATGCTGGTGTTCCTTTTCGTCGCGCTTTACGTCGTAACAGCTTCGTTGCGCTTCGTGGACCGGGAGAAGCATACTGGCGAGTACTACGCCTTGGTGATGCTGGCGACGGCCGGAATGATGGTCGTGGCAATGTCCATGGACCTGATCACGCTGTTCGTCGGCATCGAGATCACCTCGCTCTCGTCCTATTCGTTGGTGGCATTCAGGAAGAAAGACAAGCTGGGCGCGGAAGCAGCGACGAAGTACTTCATCATCGGCGCTCTGTCCTCGGCACTGACGCTCTTCGGCATCTCCCTGGTCTACGGCGCAACGGGGCAAGTGAACTTCCACGCAATTGCCTCGGCAGTGGCGGGACTGCATGGCATGGACCCGGTCCTGATGCTCGCCATCGTCATGGTCATCGCCGGTTTCGGATTCAAGGTGGCGATCGTCCCGTTCCATATGTGGGCGCCTGACGTGTACGAAGGTGCGCCGACCACCATCACTGCGATGCTTGCGTCCGGCTCTAAGAAGATGGGTTTCATCGCCCTGTTCAAGGTCTTCATCATCGGGTTGGTCGCGATTAGGGCCGACTGGAGCATGATGATCGGTATTATCGCAATAGCGACCATGACCTTGGGCAACGTGATCGCCATCTCACAGACGAGCATCAAACGGATGCTGGCATATTCCTCCATCGCCCAAGCGGGCTACATATTGATCGTTCTTCCGATCGCCGTGGTAGGCGACCCGACGGTGGCGCAGTATGGCCTCGCCGGAGGCATTTTCCACATGCTCACCCACGCCTTCATGAAAGGCGGAGCGTTCATCATCGTCGCCGGCCTGGCGACGGCGGCATTGGGCGAGAAGATCAGCGATTACAAGGGCTTGTACCGTCGCGCGCCGCTTATGGCGTTCGCTATGACCATCATGCTGTTCTCGCTGGCAGGCATCCCGCCTCTGGCCGGATTCGCGTCAAAGTTCGTGCTGTTCTCGGGAGCGATCTACGCCTCGAACGTGACCGGAGAGCAATGGCTGCTCTGGCTTGCCGTAGCGGCGATCATCAACAGCGCCATCTCCCTGTACTATTACGCCAGGGTGGTCAAGTACATGTACCTCGACGATGGACCGAAGGACAAGCTGAGGATAGCGCCGGCATTCGGCGTCGCCGTGGCGATATGTTTCGTCGCCGTGATATTGATCGGTATCTATCCCGACCCGTTCATCCAAGCCTGCCAAGAGGCCGCGAAAGCCTTCTTCACCCCGTGAGCTGACCCCCTTTTCGGTCGGCTTCGATTTCGTTTTCCCAACCTAAATCCCCCATTCGCGAATTCGCCTTCTCGTTGTGGAGGCCGGAACGACGCTGGCATATGGTCGAAATCTAGTGCGGCATCCTCGCTAAGGTTAAGTAGCAACGCACTATTATGATGGCGATAAAGTGCCCTGGGACACCCCGATATCGAACGAACTGGAGCAGGTCGAGGCTCGCATAAGAAACAGCCTCAATTGTGGAGAGAGCCTGCTCACCGACATCTGCTTCCATGTGATCGGAGCGGGTGGAAAAAGGATCCGTCCCGGGGTGGCGCTTCTCTCATACAAGGCGGTCGGTGGGAAGGAGGACCAGAAGGTCATCAACCTAGCAGCCTCGTTCGAGCTCATCCATTCCGCTACTCTGATCCATGACGACATCAACGACCTTGGCGAGATAAGGCGGGGAAGAGAAGCCGCTTACAAGAAATACGGCGTGCAGAAGGCCTTGATCGCTGGAGACTTTTTATTCGTCCGTTCTTTCCGTTTAGGAGGGACCTGGGACGACCGAGTGGTGCAAATGGTGGCGGACGCGGCGACAGCGATCGCTGAATCAGAGATCGTGCAGAGCTCGCACGAGTTCGATCCTTCCGTTTCGCAGCAGGTATGCGAGAAGATCATCGAGGGTAAGACGGCCAAGATCATAGAGGCGGCGGCAATGGTTGGGTCCTATTTGGGCAAGGGGAGCGAGGACCAGATACGGATGCTTGGGGCGTACGGCCTCAACCTGGGAATGGCGTTCCAGATCGTCGATGATATATTGGACATCGATGGCAACGAATCCCAGCTCGGCAAATCCAAAGGAGTGGACTTCATCGATGGGAAGCCGACCTTGCCGCTGGTGTTCGCGATGAGAGACCCTCAATTTGGAGAGAGATTGTCGGAGATGTTCGTCAAGAGGGAGAAGACCAAGCTGGAAGTGGAGGAAGCTCTGCGATTGGTGAAGAAGACCGATGCCATCGCTCGCTCCTTCGAGGCGGCGGAGGGATTCAAATCGAAGGCGCTCAAGAACCTCAAAGGGCTTCCAGATTCGATTTTCAAGGAAAGCCTGACCCATTTAGCTGGAATGGTCGTCGATCGCAGGAAGTGACCAGCAGCAAGGAGATACTGATGGACGTACCGAAGAAGGTAGAGGTCCTGGTGATCGGGAGCGGACCGGCTGGAAGCAGCGCCGCCGAGCATTGTGCCCTTGGTGGCGCTGAGACGCTGGTCATCGAGCGCCGCCTGACAGTAGGCGTCCCAGTCCGCTGCGGTGAGTTCATGCCGCACAACGAAGAGATACGATCGATATTCCCTGATGCCAGCGATGTCCAGACGCTTTTCGATTTTCCTCCAGGTCTAAGGTCCATCTCTTGTGATGTTATGCAGATCTACTCGCCGAAGATGCGCGTCTACGATGTCCCGTTCCATGGCTGGACCACCTATCGCGATCGCTTCGACCAGTTCCTCGCTTCCAGGGCCGAGAAGGCCGGTGCCAGGATATTGACGGGGATCCGTTGCACCGGGATTAGCGGCAATATAGTGACCACGGACCATGGATTGATCGAGGCGAAGATCATCATCGGCGCCGATGGGCCATTGTCCATCGTTGCAAAATCATTGAATTTGCAGAGACCTGCAGACCTATGCCCAGCGATGTCCACTATCGCCAAGGGCAAGTTCGAACCGGTCCCCAAGATGTATTTCGGCAGCATCGCGCCCGGCGGCTATGCCTGGGTCATTCCCAAGAACGAAGGCGCCAACGTCGGGCTAGGGTATTCCAGACTTTTCACGGACAAGCACCTCCACGACTTCTGGGTGCCGTTCAAGGACATGCTGGGCCATGAGACCGGACATCTCTATGGCAAGATGGTCCCTATGTCGGGACCGATCGCAAAGACCGTGGTCGGCGACGTTCTTGTGGTCGGCGACGCCGCGGGTCAGGTAATGCCAGTTAACGGAGGCGGGATACCTATCGCCATGATATGCGGCCGTATCGCCGGGAAGGCGGCTGCTAAACGGATAAGGAAAGACGCGACCTTGAATGAGTATGAAAGGGAATGGCGCCGCCAAGTGGGGGGACAATTGGACGTCGCCGTCAAAACCAAGAAGCTGACAACGATGGCATTTGGGAACCAATGGCGCCTGGAGATGGCCATGCGTATGCTGGGGATAAAGCGCATGGGAAGAGCGATCCGCTGCAAGTCAATTTTTCTTTGAGAGGGTGCTCTTCAGCTTGCTGCCGCAGACCGCGCACTCCGGCAGTTCCTTGTCGAACACCTTTCCGCATCCGGTGCATCGCCAGCGCCATTTGCGCACCTCTTTGATCGCCTTGATCCCGACCGGCCTGAAGGGCATGTGCAGATAGGATGCGACGTTCTGGACCGAGTAGTCGTCGGTGAGGAGCTCGGCCTCGAGGTCCAGGGCGAGAGCGATCACCTCCGCATCGGTCGGCGAGATCCGGGTGCTGTCCCCGGTCTCGGATGCCGCCTTTTTGACCTTGGCCAAGTTCGCCTTGGACGCATCTGATACGCGCAGCAGATCGCCCCATAACAGCGCGCGGCGGTCCTTGTACCGCTCCAGCTCCTTGATCACGCCAGGGGTGACGAACGCCTCGGAGTCGCCGGGCAGCTGCTCCATCGAGAATAGCGCCGAAGTGTCCAGTACTAGCTTCCTACCCATATCTAGCAAGGCTCCATGTCCTTCCCTGGATAATAGTGCATTGGCTAGTCAGCGTGCCAATCACCCGAGATATCGGGAAAATGGATTAACGTTATATACGGAAAGCTCATTCAAACGGCGTCATGAGCGAGATTTCCGTGGACCAGCAGGTCTTGGATTTCATCAAGAAGGAAGGGAAGGACTATCGCGTTTCCACTGATTGCTCCGGGCCGGTGCTCCTGTCCACGGAGATGAAGCCGCCCAAGAGCTCAGACATCAGGATAGTCGTCGGCAAGAACACGCTTTATATCTCGAGGGTGCAGGCGCGTTACATCGACCGGGTCACCATGGACATGCTCTACGTGCCTGGCCGAGGCATCGGCTGCTTCATCTACGACGAGTGATCTCCTCGGTATGCTCTGTCGCGTAGGAAATCATCTCATCGTGATCGAGGCGCTTCAGCTCCTCGAACACCATGTCGATCCGGGCCATCGTTACCGGTCGCTTCGGAACGATGCTGCATGCTGACGGCGTCCGGGTGGAGATCTCGAAGGTCCCGATGCGCTTGGCGATGTTCTCTATCTCGATCTTGTCAAGGCCGATCAATGGCCGGAGGATCGGCATCCCCACTTCCAGGCTCTCGGCCCGAAGATTCTGAACGGTCTGGGAGGCCACCTGTCCGAGTGAGTCTCCGGTGACGACCGCTTCAGCGCCGATCTTGCTTGCGAAGGCGGCTGCGGCCCGGAGCATGGTCCGCTTGCAAAGAACGCATTGGAACCCCTTGCGGCAGGCGTTAGAGATGATCCCCTGGTTGCGGCCATGAGGGGCGACGAACAGCCGGATGCTCCGCCCGGCCACCAGCTCCAGGCGGTCCCGGATGTCCTGGACCTTCTCTATTCCAGTATCGTCCGAGTAAGGACGGTTATCCATGTGCAGAAGGATCATCTCCGCTCCGTGCATCGCCATCACGTAGGCTGCGACCGGAGAGTCTATGCCACCTGAGATGAGGCAGAGGACTTTCATGTGAGCGATCCTCGTTGGTTATCATTGAATAAATAGTGCTCGGGGATAAGGATGACAATGGCGATCATGGCGCTCAATTGTTCAGCCTGGGCATATCGTTACTGCTAAGCCCAGGGAAGACCTCTTCCTCCTCATCCTCCTCCGACTCGACGATGATGGTGAAAAGCATGTTGACTATCTCTTTCATTTGCTTCACTTCGTTCCTGAGTTCGGTGATCTCCCGGGAGAGATCCTCGTTGGTCTTCGCCATTGCTTTTCGCCTCCGCACTCATTCTAATCGCTATATATCATACTTCCTTTCGTCCGTAGCAAGTTGATGATATATGCTGTGTATCGTACTGGCTACTCTCGTTCTCGCTCTTCGCCCTAGAACTCCACTTCCCCGTAGTCGTCGGATATCTTGCGCATCTCCGCGCGTTCGCAGTTGTTGCACCACAAACCCTTGTCCTTGCGGACCAGCGGGGCGCGGCATCTGCGGCATAGCGCCTTGACGACTCCCAAGTGCGTTCCGGCGGTCGTCAATTGCACGGACGGCCGTGGTTGAGTAACCCTCGCGCGAATGATGTCGCTGGGACGGAGCTCCCTTCCGACGTCCTGCACGTATTCGGTCGACAGCTTCGAGATGTGGATGGTGCCATTGGTGTCACCGGTGATGTTGCGTTCCTTTCCCTCTTTGGCGACGACCTCGCAAATGGCCATGGCATTACGCACATCGGTCACCGCGCAGAACACCAGGTCACCCTGCTCCAGCTCCACCAGGGGATTGATTGCTTTCACAGTCGCCGTTTTTTCGTCATGGTCGAGCTCAAGCTCGCCCATTAACGCCGCGTAAACTTTACCGTCATCCTCGAATGTGCCGTCGGCGGGCAGGTACTCCTCCACTACCGCGACTTCCTCTCCCGGAAGGACGGGCCTCTTTTCTTTCATTGTGTTTCACCTAATGTTGAGACGTCTGGACGCGGAACAAGATGACCTCCACGTCCTTCTTTGCCTTTTTATGGAACGCGAATGTATGAGGAATCTCGAATTTATACCTTTTCTGGACCTCGCCGACCATGTTGTGGGACCTTAGGAGACTCTGGACGAACTCCTGGGTCTCCGCGAGGTGCAGGGAGTAGCTGACCGATGCCAATTCCAACGCCTTCTCAATGAACGGCCTGTCGGCGTGGCGCCGCTGCGCCCCGAAGGGCGGGTTCATTACGACCGTATCGACTCGCTCCTGGAATTCCTGGACCTTCATTTGGAGCAGGTGGACCTCGGATGCCAGCTCGCGCGCGTTCTGCTCGGCGACCAGGAGGGCCTGACTATCGGTATCGATGCCGACCACTTCCTTCGCCCCGAGCAACCAGGCTCCGATCGCCAGCATCCCGGTCCCGCACCCCAGGTCGAGGACCTTCTTGTCCGCGATGTCGCCTTGGACGTAAGCGGAGTAGAGGACATCAGCCGCGATGATCGCTGGGGTGACGTACTGCTCCAGGTCCGCTTTCGGGCTCTGGAACGGCTTGACCCTCTGCAACGATATCTCAAGGTCCTTTTTCTTCATTGTTATCCTCTTGATCAGGCAATTTTTCCGATGCTGACACAGCTGACCAGCCCGATTCTTCCTTTAATTATTTCTGTATTCAAGCATTCAGCGGAAGACCGGTCCATTCCCCATCTAGTGAATCATTGGTTCAAGCCTAGGTTCAGGAAATCCGCACTGGTGAGGATCCCTACGATCTGGCCCTTGCGCGACACCAGGACGGCCTCGTCCCTCTGCAAATGAACCGATGCCAGCTGGATCGGCGTGTCCTCGCTCAGTATCGGGAACGGCTCGGACATTATCTCCTCGACCCGGGTCTGCATGACCTCGTCGTAGTTCTTCCTGCCATTCCTGGTCTCCTCGATGGTGTAATCGCGGATGCGGTCATCGGTAACGCCTCCCACGACCCTCTCTCCTTGCAGGACCGGCACTTGCGTGAATCTTCCCTTCATCATGCGCTCGACGCTCTCCCCCAGCGTTTGATCCGGGGTCACGAACACAACCCCTCGGGTGGCCAGATCACCAACGGATAATTGAGCGCCGAGCTTCATTCCCTCCACCTTGCGGCGCCTGAGCACTTCTTCGAACGCCATGAGAATCTTTCTAACGTTGCTATAAGATGGGTCGATGCTACCCCTTTCTATCTTCGCGATAAGAGACTGGCTTACCCCAGCCAATGTAGCCAGTTCTCTTTGGGACAGGTCAAGGCGCTTCCTCATCTGCCTGACCTTATCTAGATCTGGGAGTTGAGGTATCAATGCCATCCTCTGAGTAGTCATAGGAATTTCGCCTGCATCAGATATCGGCGGTTTGGCGATGCCCGTCCCTGGTTAAATAATATTCCAATGAGAATTCATTGTACTGAATTCGGCTTCTTTTACCCAAGTAGCAATATTGATTCTTTCGTAGTTCGCACGAATTCTCCGTCATTCCGAAGTCAAACTAAACGATTGAAACTATTATCTCACAAAATTACGGATTTCGTGAAGAAAAATTCCTTTCGGATTCAGAATGGCAAAAATGGTTAATAAGACGGTTAAAATTGAGCAGACATTGAAGAGCGGCAAGATGCCCGTTGGATTCATGTCGCCCCTTACCTCAGGATTGCTGATCGGCGCCCTGCTCCTCTTCGATAAGAAGAATCAGAGCTGGTCTGGATGCCCGGAACAACGTGCAACGTGAGTGCGAATCGCGATTTGGCCTATTTCAACCATGGTGCTGAAAGATATGATACCCCTGCCATTTATGGAGCGACAAGGCCACCTGGCCTGACCCATCAAGATAACGGTTGCGGCATCGCTGGTTGCATCAGCGTCGGTACCGGTTGCATCTCGGGTGAAAAGATCGTCCTGATGCTCGAGACGATGGGAGAGAGGGAGAATGGGTTAGGTGCCGGCTATGCCGCTTATGGCCTGTTCCCAGAACGCAGGGACGATTACTGCCTCCAATTCCTATTCGACCACGAGAAAGCGAAAGAAGGGGTGGAAGAATCATTGAACTCGACTGGCACCATCGTGAAGGACGAGAGGGTGTACACCCGACCCGTCAAGACGATGAAGCCCCCTTTCCCTTTCGTCTGGCGCTACTTCTTCCGCCCGAACCCCAAGCATGAATGGGGCGGTCGGACCGACCTCAGCGACGACGACTTCATCGTCCAGCTGACGATGCACATCAACGGAAGCATTTCCGGAGCGATTTGCGTATCCAGCGGAAAGGATATGGCGGTCTTCAAAGGGAATGGCTACTCGCATGAGATCGCTCAGTTCTATGACCTGCCTCGCTACTCTGGCAAAATGTGGATATCTCATTCCCGCTTTCCGACCAACAGCCCGGCGTGGTGGGGAGGGGCGCATCCCATGAGCATCCTGGACTGGGCGGTGTGCCATAATGGGGAGATTACTTCCTATGGCGTCAACCGTAAATTGGTGGAGATGAACGGTTATCGATGCACCGTTCTCACGGACACCGAAGTGGTGACCTACATCTGGGACCTGCTGGTTCGCAAGCACGGGCTGCCGATTCCCGCCGCCGCATTCGCCATGGCCCCCTGGTACCATGTCGACATTCGACGTCTGGACCCGGAAAGCGCGTGCCTGGCCACGTCGATCAGGTCGACTTATAAGGAGGCGTTGTTGAACGGTCCTTTCAGCATTGTGGTGGGTCGCCGAGAGCCAGAGGTGACCATGATAGCCCTAGCGGACCGTAAGAAGCTGAGACCGCTGCTGGTCGGTCGCTCCCCGGACGGAAAGATGGTGTATTCGGCCAGCGAGGAATGCGCCGTGCGGGTGGTGGAGCCGAACGCGGAGACGTGGACACCCAATGCCGGGAGCCCGATGATCGCCCAGGTAGGCAAGGGGATCGTCCGCATGGGAACGGAGCATCCGTTCGTGGGAGTGAAGCAATGACCGCCCCCAAGAAAAAGCGAGGCGAACTGGAGGTGCCAGAACGCTTCAAGCTGACAATCGATCACGATCTGTGCAAGAGATGCAAAAGGTGCGTGACGGAGTGTTCGTACCGCGCCATTGCGTTCTTGGAAGGAAAGATCAAACCCCTCGGTGGATGCGTGGCATGCGGCCGCTGCGTGAACATGTGCCCGGCCCACGCTATCGAGGTGCACCAAATACCTTCCCAATTCCCGCCGCATGCCAATTTCAATGAACGGGTGCGCCGGGCGATCATGTCCCAGGCTTCCACTGGAGGGGTGCTTTTGACCTCGTGCGGCACGGACATCGCCTATCCGGTCATGTTCGACGAGATGCTCTTGGACGCGGCCCAGGTCACCAACCCATCCATCGACCCGCTCCGCGAGACGGTGGAGACGGTAGCGTACCTCGGCGGAAGAAAAGGGAGGTTGGAGATCAGCGACGAGGGGCGCATTTATCTAGGGGGCGATCCCGCCCCGATGGTGGCAATGGACATGCCTATCATGATCGGGCACATCTCGCTCGGCTCGGTGTCCTATAACGCTCAGAAAGCCCTGCTCATGGCGGCCAAGGAGCTGAACATCCTAGCCGGCTCTGGAGAAGGGGGTCTGCACCCGGACTTCCATCCCTTCGCTGACAATGTGATCAGCGAGATAGCCAGCGGCCGTTTCGGCGTTACCGGGGAGAGCCTTAAGCGCACGGCGGGCGTGGAGATAAAGATCGGTCAAGGAGCCAAGCCAGGGCACGGTGGCCATTTGCCTGGAGAGAAGGTCTCCGCCCTCATCTCCCAGACCAGGATGATCCCTTTGGGCACGGACGCGCTCTCTCCCTATCCGCACCACGACATCTATTCCATCGAGGACCTGCAACAATTGATATCGGTCGTCAAGGAGAGCGTGGAGTACAAGATACCCGTAGGCGTGAAGATCGCGGCGGTGCACAACATCGGGGCGATCGCGTCAGGCGTGGTCCGGGCTGGGGCGGATTTCATCACCATCGATGGGTTCCGCGGTGGCACTGGTTCCACCCCGAGGATCATCCGCGACCATGTTGGCCTTCCGATAGAGGTGGCCATCAGCGTCGTCGACCAAAGGCTGACCCAAGAAGGATTGCGAAACCGGGTGACGGTCTGTGCCGGCGGAAGCATCCGCTCCTCCGCAGACATGGTGAAGGCGATCGCCCTCGGGGCCGATGTGATCATGACCTGCACTGCTGCCTTGATAGCCATGGGCTGCAGGGTGTGCCAGCAATGCCACCGGGGCATCTGTTCTTGGGGCATCACCACCCAGCGGGAGGAGCTGGTCGCACGCCTCGACCCCGACGTCGCGGCAGCGAGGGTGGTACGTCTGTTCCGCTCCTGGAACGAGGAGCTGAAGGAGATCATGGGCGCAATGGGCATTGATTCGGTCGAGAGCCTGGTCGGAAATCGTGACCGTTTGAGATACTTCGGCCCCAATTCCAAGATCGCTGAGATCATGGGCGTGAAGCACGTGGGTGAGGGATGGGGATGAGCGTGGACAAAGACGCGTTCCATGAGAAGAAGAGCTCCGATCTTGTCGAGGATGCTTGGGCGGCGGTGAGCAGGGATGGAGACGTTGCCATCATCAATGCTGATCGACGCGGTCCGGATGGACGCCCGATGCACTACCGGACGCTGAATGCCCTGATGCGCCAGATCATGTTGGATGAAGTGAAAAAGATCGTCGTTGAGGGGGCGATGGGCCAGCGCTACATAGCATCCAACGCGTCGAGGAAGGATCTTGTCGTCGAGATCCATGGCACCCCCGGCAACGATCTGGGGGCCTTCCTTGACGGTCCCACTATAGAAGTGTTCGGTAATGCCCAGGACCTAACCGGTAATACCATGAACTCAGGCAGGATCATCATCCATGGAAGCGCCTGGGATGTCACCGGGTTGGCGGCCAGGGGCGGCACGATATTCATCAGGGACAACACCGGGTACCGGGTAGGCATCCATATGAAGGAGTATTGTGGACAGAAACCGACCATAGTGGTGGGTGGCACCGCCAAGGATTACTTGGGAGAATATATGGCCGGGGGGATCATCGTAATCCTGAATCTTAACCACGAGTTGGACACCTCTCCGATTGGCCTTAGCGTCGGAGCAGGCATTCATGGCGGCAAGATATACCTGAGGGGAAAGGTGGACCAGCACCAGCTCGGATCAGGTGCGATTGCAAGCCCGATCGCTGATGAAGACATCCCTGAGCTGGAGGGATTTATAAATGATTTCGAAGCGACGTTCGAGATCCCTGTGCCCCGGAATTGGCCGGACTTTATGAAGATCTACCCCTCATCGAGCAGACCTTTCTCAGGCCATTACGACCCCACCTGCATCTGAACACCTAAACGCCAGGGAACCGCATTAAAGAGTCCAGCACGATGCGCAGTTCCATATCGACAAGACCCAGGGGGGCGATCTCCTTCTGGATTATCTCCTCCAAAATGTGGTTGTTAGGCGCACGAAGGCGAACCATGACCCTTCGCCTGCCGCTTACCTGGAGGACCTCCATTACACCGGGTATGTTTGACAATGCCCTTAGCCTGTCTGCGGTGACCCCTTCCTCCAGATTCGCGAGCATTATCCCTTCGGCCTTCATTCCCAATTGTTCGGCGTTGATCACCGCCACATAACCCAGGATTACCTTGTCGTCCTCCAGACGTCTGATCCTGTCCCTGACGGTCGAAGGCGATCTCCTCAGACGTTGTGCCACGTCGTTATAGGTCATCTTGCCATCTGTCATGAGCAGCTTCAGTATCTTACGGTTCATCTCATCGACCATGGCCAAAATTCACCTCCAAGTACGATGTAATTAGAATGACTTTGGTTCATAAGCATTGTGCTAAGAACCGCTGCAATAGCGGAATGTCGCGTTCGAACTAATGAACTCAAGAAAATGGCTGATGACACAGAATAATCTCAAATGATTTTGATGGTCCGTTTGAGGAACGCACAGGTATTGCAAGGTATATCGATCACACAGCTCTGGCCTATTGGTATTCCTCGAAGCGCGCAGATGATGGCCGTGTCCACGGGCCTTTGATTGGGCTTCCTCCCGTTCGCCACCAATATCGCCTTCTCAGCGGCTGTCGACGCAGTCGCGCAGGAGCATCCGGTATTGACGAACTTCATGCATCTCTGCGCTTCCGCATCGGAACAGATATCGCACCTCACCCCGACCTTCGAGAGCGGGCCGAACAGGTTAGCCAGAGGATCGAAGACATAGATCCTTTGCTCCCTTCCCAACGATATGAAGATGACGTGGGGCTTGGAGGGTGCGATCAGCTCCATGCGAGTGCCGCGCTTCTTTACCTCCTCCTTCACCACCCAGAACTCTCGAAGATGATTGATGAGCTGATATACCAGTTGATGATAATCGATCTTCAGTTCGTCGGCAAGGTCCTGCTTGGACACCGGTCCGTCCAAGGCCTTTCGATAGAGCGTTCGCAGGATGTCCTTGCGCATCTTGTGGTTAACTATCCCGCTGTAGGTCTCGGGATCGATGTAGGCGATCTCCATCCTACATCCAGTCGAGGCTACCATGCTTCCATCATACCCCGCTCAAATATTTAATTCTTGATTAGAAATGAGAAGCCCTTTTCTGCATCAATGATTAAGCCCCGGAGTCCTCTTTCATGCGATAGGTCGGGTTCGGCCGGCCTGGTGAGAAGCAGTCGTCCTTGTAGGCAAACAATATCGCCCCTGACCGTTCCAAGGCACTGATCACCGATTGCCGCATGATCTCCCTCAGCCGATCGGGAGTGGACAGCACGCGCGCATTCATGTTCAGCGATACCTTACCAATTGCCTTCCTCCCTCCCTTCACGCCATCAACGCCGATGTCCGAGAAGACCAGGCTCATCTTCATTGAGCTGGTGGGCGAATCGAGGAGCAATTTGACATGGGCGATCTGGCCGTTCTCGAAGCTCTGGGCGACGTTGCACAGTATCTTGGTGGCCAGATCATAAGTATCGGTCTCGCCCGGAAGCTCGAACTCGTACGAGCCGTTATACCAGCCCAGCTCGGCCTCGGCCTGGGCGTACAGCTCGTAATCCACGTCGACCGGCCGCTTCAGGCTCTTGTCCTTGGACACTAGCAGTTCAGCTATCTCGACGACGCCTTGTTTGCTCATGCCTGAATACGGGATCACCCTTGCGCCCGGGTTCATCTCCTTGATGATCTTCAACAGGCCGTCCATTTCGTCGGCCGCGACGAGATCGGTCTTCGAGAGCACGATCACCTCCGCCTCCTGCACCTGGTGCTTTCGGAGATACGCGCCCAACGACCCCTCGTCCTCGACCTCGTCAGAAATCCTGGTGCTGTCAAGGAGGACCACCAATGGAGCGACGTTGAACTCCTCTGGAAAACGGAATTTCAAGGGCGCGACAACGGTCGCAAGAAGGTCGGTGCAGCTGCCTACCGGTTCTGCCATGATGATGTCTGGCCGATTCGCTAGAACAAGCTTCCGCGCGTTGTCGATCAGTTCCGGGAACTTGCAGCAGAAGCAGCCTTTGAGGACCTCGGCGGTGTCGAACCCCAACTGCCTGGTGAAATGGGTATCGACCAAAACCTCGCCCTGGTCGTTCATTATGATGGCGACCGACTTCCCCTGCTGCTTGTAGTGCTTGGCAAGGTTGATCAGCAAGGTCGTCTTGCCCACCCCCAGGAATCCTCCGACGATAGCGATGCGAGTGGCCATTTCGTTTCCCCTCAATATCTTCCCCAGATGACTTAGATATATGATAAATGACTATTATCGAGGCGGATAATCAACTCATAGAATTTGAACTTGCTTGCTTTGCTAGGTCCAGAATCCTGCCAGGAACCGGACGTGGCGCGTAACTCAATCCTCGATTATGCAATCCAAGGTCATCCTGAGTACTTGTGATGCCGCCGCCCTTTTGATGTTCAACCTATCGCCACTGAACTCCATCCGGTCGACCATCGTGGTCTTGCCGTCGGTGAACGAGAAGAAGACCAGCCCGACCGGTTTTCCGAAGCTCGCTCCTCCCGGGCCAGCGAGGCCAGTTATCGCAATCCCATAGTCCGAGCCGAAGTGCTCGCGTACCCCCAGCGCCATCTCGGACGCGGTCTGCTCGCTGACCGCGCCATTTACCCGGAGGGTCGATTCCTTCACCCCGAGGGAGCTCACCTTCGACCTGTCGCTGTACGTTACGATGCCTCCAAGAAAATACCGTGACGCTCCAGGCATATTGGTGATAATGTCGCTCACCATTCCTCCGGTGAACGTTTCCGCCACGGCGATCGTCTTCTTTCGTTCGCGCAGAAGATCGGCCAGACGCGCTTCGATTGGCTCGTATATTGTCATCTCTTCTCCTCGAAAAAGAGCTGGGGTTTTCCAACTGCCGTGACGGTGACCTTAGTATCGATGAGCAGTCCACCCACCTTGTTCTCTTTTGTCAAAGAAAAGATGTCGTCTGCCCTATCTATGACTATCTCCACGTCCTTCGCGCCAGCCTGGATGGCCCTCTCCCGGGACAACGCGCTCCCCCATGAGCTGGCGTAACGGACTGCTTCCTCCAAACTGCTGAACTCCTTGGTCTCCTCCGAACTGAAAAGCTTGCATGGCGGATCGGCCACCGTGGCGTAGCCGTCCTTCGGCCTGATGAGCGCCTCGACCGACTCGACGATGCTGCCAGTGATCGCCCCCACCGCGTTCCCGACCTCGGTGTGCTCTGGGATTACTAGCTCAGTATGCAGCCTGCTGGCGACCGGTGGGAGGTATATTCCGACCGGGGCGCCCACGCCGATCAATGGCTTGTTGAGCTTCAGGATGTAGGTGCAATCGACCCCCTGGGCTTGCGATATCATCATATCGTAGATGTGCTCGCTGGTGTCGCAAGTGCTGGTCTTTCCGGTCTCCTCGTAGATCAGTTTATGGACCAGCTCCTTCGCGATCTTGCGGACCACCATTTCCTTGACCTCGTCGCAGAACTGCGCGACGGTCATGCCCGATGCCTCTGCCTGCACCTCGACCCCGACCTTCGAAGCTTCTTGATCGTATTCACGATAGCTTCCGTCCACGTGAAGGACGTCCGTAGGCGTGAGACCGATCCTCTGGATTACTCCTCGCTCTTCGAGCTTCCTGAGATTCAAGGCGTAGGGGTGTATGCCGATCGACCGGCATCCGTCTTGCACCGACCTCGGCCCCTGCTTGACCAGTGCGATGAACTTGGCCTCCTCCTCCGTCAGGTTCATTCCCTTCGACTCACGAGAGAAAACGAAGAACTCAGTCGTCTGCAGGACGCTCTCTAAGGCGATGTATCCAGACACGGACTTTGCGCTCTCGTTCCTGGCTTCCTCCAATCTCTGCCGGAGAGAGGGGTACATGGATGAGGCGATGCATAGCGGTATCACTCTCTGCGGAGCGAGAACTATCGCGCCGCGGTTGACCACTATCCTGCTGTCCCCTCCGATCCCGGAAGTGGCGATGTCCGCGGCCTTGACCCTGGTCCTCCAGCCTCCGATCATCGCCCCTTCTGGATCCAATCTCGGTTTGCCGCCACGAAGAATCCCAATGTCGGTGGTCGTTCCACCAACGTCGACCACAACGGCATCGCTCAACCCCGTCAGATGTCTTGCACCGATGATGCTGGCCGCCGGTCCAGAAAGGATCGTTTCCACGGGCCTGAGCCTTGCCGTCTCCTCTGCCATCAAAGACCCGTCACCCTTGACTATCATCAGCGGGGCCTCGATACCCTTGTCCTCCAGTACCTTCTTCACCGAGGCGACGAGGTCGGAGATAATCGGAATGAGCCTAGCGTTGAGAACCGCGGTTATGGTCCGCTCATAGAGCCCGAGCTTCGACGATAGCTCATGGCCACATATGACGGGATGATCGCACTCCTCCTGCACTATCTTCTTCAGTTCGAGTTCGTGGCTCGGGTTCCTCACGCTCAGAAAACTCGATATCGCAAATGAATCGACCTTGCCCTTGACGGCGATTACGAAATCTTTTGCTGCCTTAACATCGAGCGGTTGCGCTTCCTCTCCCTCGAGATTGTGACCGCCACTTATCTCGGCGACCTCGTCCACAGGGATTGTCTGATTGTAATCCCCGCCCACTATCATCAGGCCAACCCGATATCCCTTTCCTTCCACCACGGAATTGGTGGCCAAGGTGGAGGAAAGAGAGACCAGCCTGATGCACTTGAGGTCGACGCCTTCCAGCTTGTCGATGGAATCCGCGATCCCGAGATAGAGGTCACCTCTTGTGGTCAGAGCCTTGGCCTTGGCGATGACGGATCCATTGCTGAAATCGACTATCGCCACATCGGTATAAGTTCCACCAGTATCGATCCCTAGCCCCAGGTTCATTAGATTCTCCTCTAATCATAATAGATAAGATGCCAATTTTCTTACCGTTTTATCCAATGCTCAGAGGTATTGCACATACCATTCTAAATATGTTTGAAATAATGATTCGATTGGAGAGTGGGCGTCTTGACTTCGCGCGTGAAAGTGAAAATGACGGTCTGCGACAGAGAGCATATCATCGAGGTCAGTCAGAGAGAAGATGGTGATTTTGACGTGAAAGTCGAAACAAAATGCGATCATGTAAGGGAATTCGTGGAAATACTCGGCACCCTCTCCATCGTCGACCTCACGGACAAAAAGAACAGCAAGGTCTGGGAATGCGTCAAGAACGCGAGGATGAGCTCGACCTGTTTGACGCCTGCGGCGGTCCTGAATGCTTGTTGGCTCGAAGCTGGCTTGCTATCCAAGAACTTGGCCGAGAGCTGTGGTTCGATAAGCGTGGAATATCTCGATTGATCTGGAATTCAACTTGATGAAATGATTGAAATGGCTTGAAGGCGTAGTGAGATATTGATAATATGGCTGATGGCGTCACAAGGAAGCTCTCATTCCTGAACCGATTCTTGACGCTTTGGATCTTCATCGCGATCTTCCTTGGGATCGGACTGGGAGCTACTATTCCAGGCATCGCCGAAGGCCTGAACGACCTAAGCGTCGGAACGACGTCGATTCCGATCGCAATTGGCCTCATCCTGATGATGTGGCCTCCTCTGGCTCGGGTCAAGTACGAGGAGCTCAAGGAGATCCCCAAGCAACCCGAGGCCAAGAAGATGCTCGGCACATCACTGGTCTTGAACTATGTCGTCGGCCCATTACTGATGTTCGCCCTGGCCTGGATCTTCCTGCCGGACAACGTGTTCTTTAGGATCGGGCTTATCCTCACTGGCCTGGCTCGTTGCATCGCCATGGTGATCGTCTGGAACACTTTGGCGGAAGGAGATTCCGATTACGCGGCGATCCTGGTCGCTCTCAACTCGGTCTTCCAGATTGTGCTCTACTCGTTCTATGCCTACTTCCTGATAGCTGTGGCTTCGAATTGGGTGTCCCCTGGCTCCGGAACGGAGATCGAGATCGGAGTGTGGGAGGTCGCCCAGAGCGTGTTGATCTATCTGGGGATTCCGTTCGCTATGGGAATCGCGACTCGGTACTTGTTGCTTTCAAGAAAGGGAGCGAACTGGTACAACGACCGGCTGATGCCGGCGTTGGGAAAGGTCTCGATGCTGGCATTGCTGTTCACCATCGTGGTCATGTTCGCGTTCAAGGGCGAGTACATCCTCAACCAGCCGTTCGACGTGGTAAGGATCGCTATCCCGTTGGTGTTCTACTTCCTCATCATGTTCTTCCTCTCCTTCGGGCTTTCGATCAAGATGAAGTTCGATTATCCGCACGCGACAGCCCAAAGCTTCACCGCTGCCAGCAACAATTTCGAGCTGGCAATCGCGGTCTCGATCGGAGTTTTCGGCATCGGTTCCCTGGTTGCTTTCGCGGCCGTGATCGGTCCCTTGATCGAGGTGCCGGTGCTCATCAGCCTGGTGAACGTCGCTTTCTGGATACGCAAGAGGTATTACGGGCCTGACGGCAAGGTCATCATGAAAGAAACCAGACTTAATAATCCAGAAAGGGGTGTTTGAGTGAACTGGGTTGAATAAACCCCTACCTCTCGAAAGAACGAATCGATCGAATACAAGGAGCATCTCCATCCAAAAATGGTATGATTTGAAATCAATTATCTACAAGTTCGAACATCAGAACCTCATATGAAGCGGACCATTGCTGATATCAATAAAAGGATCAAGAAAGGCGAAGCTTTGGTCCTCACCGCGCGCGAGATCGCGGATTCACTAGCGACCGGTCGAGAGAGTGAAGTGCATAAGGTCGATGTGGTGACCACTGGCACGATGGGCTTGATGAGCGGCACTTACGCTGTCCTTTCATTCCCTATCGCCAAGGCGGGACTCCACCGCAGATTTACCCATGGTACCATCAACGGTGTGCCAGTTAGCATCGGTCCAGCCCCCAACGAGAGCCTGGGGATCATCGACGCATTCGTGTTCGGTACCCAGGAAAGCGAAGAGGACCCAAATTACGGTGGAAGCTTCCTCTTCAGGGACCTGGTGGAAGGCAAAGAGGTCGTCGTGGAGGCGACCTCCGATGCTGGCAAGACAGTAGAGACTGCAATGACCATCGACGAGATGGGCACTGCCAAGCTTATGAGCGTAAGGAATTGTTTCCGCAACTATCGGGCGATGGTAAATCCTTCTAAGAGTGAGTTCATCTCGATTTTCTCCAATCGACCATTCAGACCGAATTATGGGGGGCTGACGTTCTCAGGCTGTGGGCACATGAGCCCACTTCAGAACGATCCGGAGCTCATATCCGTGGGCGTGGGGACCGGCCTATTGTTCAATGGCACAGAGGGCTTCGTGTTCAGCACCGGTACGAGGTGCTCTCCGAAGTACCCCAACCTAATGACCGTGGCGGACATGAAAGGGATGGATCCTGTTCTCATGGGAGGATTCAGGACCGCTGCAGGTCCGGAGGTCCTCACGACCTATGCCATTCCCATACCCGTGCTCAATGATTCGATCCTCAAGAGCGTGATGACCAGAGACGAGGACATCCCTCTTTCCATCGCTGACGTCCGTGATCGACATAAAATCGGCCAGACCAATTATGGCGCGGCTTGGACTGGGCATGACGAGATCATTGTAGTCGATAAAAGACCGTGCATCAGGTGCAAGGTATGCGCCGCATCCAGTGTCTGCCCGACGATGGCCATTAAGCGAGACGAGCTTGGACCGACGATCGATCGGTCGCGCTGCGTGAACTGCGGAGCCTGTGTCATAGCATGCGAGCAGGGGAGCTTCAAGGGATTCCTGGGAGATGTCAAGACCACCATCGCCGGTCAGGATCGCATCATGCCCATCGTGTGCCGAAATTCCAACCGGGAAGGTGCCGTCCGCACCATGAACGACCTAAAGAAGCGCCTCCTGGACGGAAGCTTCATCATGAGGGAGAAAGTGGCGAATATCAATCCCTGAATGAATCTTATGGATGAGAAGAGTGGTGGGCTCAGCCGGATTCGAACCGGCGACCTTCTGCGTGTGAGGCAAACGTCATAACCGCTAGACCATGAGCCCAGGTGGTAGCGACAAAAACGAGCAGGGAATATTAAGTCTTAATGGTCGGGCGATTTCTTGACCCCGACTGCCACTACTCGGTGATCACTTGCGTGGCCCGGAACACGCCGTCGTTGAAGAGCAGCGAGAAATAGCCGGTCTTGTGATTGGTGGAACGCAGCTTCACCGCCCGGATGCGCCTCTGGATGTCCGTCTCCCCGAGCTCATGCAGCTTGAGGGAGATCACGCCGTCGGCCAGGTAGCCCTCGTCGTACTTGTTCTCGAACATCTTGTCCGGCGATGTCTCGGACAGCATGAAAGTTGTGATCCCAAGACTGCGCAGCCATTCGAACAGGAAGAACAGGTCCGATCGCCGGTTCTCGCCCATCTGCGCCGCCATCTCCAGGACGTCTAACGAATCCACCACCAGGATCTCATAGCCCAGGGAGTGCTTCAGGCTCTCGGCGTACATCTTGAAGACCTGCAGCCAGGTGCCTTTAGCCGACAGCTGCGTCAATGATTTGCGAATCAATCCGAGGTCGAGTATGTGGACGTACTCCTTGACCTCCTCCTTGTCCATGCCCATAGCGTACATCTGCTGGAGCAGGTTGTCGCGGGACTGTTCGAGCGTCATATAGACGCTCTTGGTATGGTTCTGTAGCGCGTTCTGGTAGATGATGCTGTAAGAGACCGAGGACTTCATGGTACCTGGAGTACCAGTTATTAGAACCACTTGTCCCTTAGGGATCCCGCCACCGAGGACGTCATCAAAATTCTGGATGTACGTCTTGACGCGCTCAATCTGAACGACCATTTAACTCCCGCGTTCGTCTCATATACGACTGGAGCGTATTATCCTTTTCTATTAGCCATTTCAAATTTTGATAATTTGACCGGCAGTCTGGCTTCAATTCCTAGTGTCCGCTAAGGGCAGGGAGAACTTGAATACGCCGTCCGCGTGATAGAACGCGTAATAGCGGGGGTCGTTCTGCATGCCGCGCATCTTGACGCAGCGCAGCCAACGGTAGACCTTGGCATCGCCGATCTCGGGCATCAGTAGTTCGATCACCCCGTCGGCCAGATAGGTCTCGCCCTGCGGGCTTATGTCCAGGGCCTCCAGCGGCCGTTCGGTGACGAAGAGCACCGTGATCTTCAACTCCTTGAACCAGTCGAACAGGTCCTTCATGCTCTGCCGGTTGAACTCGAACTGCGCGATCGACTTGAACGAGTCCAGCGAATCGAGCACGAAGATGTCGAAGGGCATCTCGGCGTGGACGTTTTTGATGTACCGGAGGATTATCGTCCTCCAATCGCCCTTTTCCTTGGCCATGGTGCGGCGCAGGTCCACCATGTCAATCACCATCATGTTGTCCTTGGTCTCGGACATCGGCATGCCCATGCGTTCCATCTGCTTGATGAGCGAGCCTCGTTTCTGCTCCAGCGAGAAGTACATCACCTTCTTGTTGGAACGGCTGGCGGCGGAATGCAGGAAATGGAACGCCAAGGTGGACTTCATGGTCCCCGGCGCGCCGTTGATCAGAACGACATGGCCGGCTGGGATGCCCCCGCCCAGTATCGAGTTCAATCGTTCGTTGTAAGTGGAAATTATCTCGAAATTCCTCTTTGAGGGCGTCAGCATTTGGTCGTGGATCTCGTCGTCGATGGAGCGGATCAGTGCTTGGACGACGGAATCATTCAGCTGGTTCTTCTCCTGCATCTTGCGCAGGACATCCTCCTTGTCCGCATCGTATTCTGACTCGGGAGTGCTCTTTGCGAGCGAGATGAATCCTTCCAGCACCTTGAGCCGCTCTACCTTCTCTTCGATCTCCTGGTCAAGCTGCTGCCTCTGCCTGCGCCTCTCTTCGATTGCCCGCTTGGAATAATCGTCGCTCAATTCGCGCAGGTGCTTGGTCTCGGTGGCGCTAACACCCTGTTCCCCTTCCAGCGCTTTGAGGCGTTCCAGCTCCTCCTCCATGCGACGAGCTAACGAATCGAGCTGCTTCTCGCGTTCCTTCAACGCTTGCTCGCGTTGATGAACCTCGGCGTCCTCCTTCTCGAAGTTCTTAATCGCAAATTCCAAGGACCGCGTATCTTTCTCCAGTTGTAGGGCGGAGGCATTGATGGCCTTCTCCCTTTCGGACAGCTCCTTCTCATTTCTCCCCGAGCCCTTTTCCTCGAACCCTTTTTTCGAGGATGGGGCAGAGGTGGTAGAAGTGGACTGTTTAGAGATGGAACGGGCCATCTCTTTGGCCGAAGGGATGTGCTCATCCTTTCTGATCTCGAAGCCAGGGCTCGCGGTCGGTTCATGAGCTGGCCCGGGATTGGGAACGACGTTCTCCTTCATCGATTCGCCGCAGCGGAAGCATTGACTGTCACCGGGCTTGACCCCGGCGCCGCACCTTGGACACTCGAAGCGCTTGGCCATGCAGTCACCAAGTTTATTCGCTTATTACTTTGGTCACCTGGAACTTGCCAGCATTGAACAGCAGCGAGTAGTAGGACGGGTCGTGGTTGGTCTCTCGCATCTTCACGCAACGGATCCTCCTTTGCGTCTCCACGTCCCTGACAACCTGCATCTTCAGGGTGATTATTCCGTCCGATAAGTAGCCCTCGTCAAAATTGCCTTCCATCAATCTCTCTGGCGACGCCTCGGAGATCAGGAGGACCGTGCAACCCAGGTCGCGCATCCATTCGAACAGGTAGAAGAGGTCGGTCCTGCGGTCGGATATCCCGGCCATGGTCTCCAGGACGTCCAAGGAGTCTATGACCAAAATATCGAACTTCAGGTTCTCCTTCAGGTTGGTCACGTAGGATTTGAAGACCTGCATCCAGGACCCACCGGTGGATACCTCTCTAAGTTTCTTTCGAATGATGCTGAGGTCCAGGACGTGCAAGCGGTCCACGACCTTTTCCGACCTCATCCCCATCTTCTCCATTTGGCGCAACAGGCTGTCACGGGATTGCTCCAAGGTCACGTAGACCGCGGTCATGTTGTTCTCGACCACGTTGTTGTAGAGTGTGTAATAGGTTATCGAGGATTTCATCGTTCCAGGCGACCCGGCCACCAAGACGATGTGGTTCATCGGGATGCCCCCCTCCAGGATGCGGTCAAAGTTATCGATATAGGTCTTCAATCTATGGTCAGTGCTCAAATCGCGACCTCCATTGGTAATTCCTGACGGACGCTGGTTCGCCGATATGATTAAAATGCGAAGGTCAATACAAAAATGTATTGGCCTGAAAAGCTAGATTGATTCTTCCCCTAGACGCCGCCGCGGATGATCAATTTCCGAACGTAGGGCTTGCATCTCTCTGCAATCGCTTTCACCTTCGCCTCTGGCAGAGGGTTGATGACGGACAAGTTTGGGTCTATTGTGTTTCGAGGACTGAAGTGCTGGAGCACCAGTTTGCGAGCAGTGCCGACATATGCGGCCATCCGCTCGTAGTCTTCCGGGCTCAGGTAAGTTGGTACCATAGTGGTGCGAAACTCGTAGTCGATGCCCGACGTCATCAAGATCTCGATGGAGTGTTTTATCTCGATCAGTGGGGCTTCGCATCCGACCAGCTGGGAGTACTTCTCGTCCAGCGGCGCCTTGAGGTCCATCGCCACGTAGTCGACCAGGCCGGCGCGGATCAGGTCCCTCAGCATCTCCGGGTTGCTGCCGTTGGTGTCCAGCTTGATCTTCATGCCCAAAGACCTGAGCCACCGCATCAGGTCCGGCAGGTCAGGATGGATGGTCGGCTCCCCGCCGCTGACCACCACGCCGTCCAAGAACTCCGCGTTCTCCTCGATATACTCCTTGATCAGCCCCATTGGGATCTCGTCCATCTGAGTGCTCTCTAGGACCAGTTCCCGGTTATGGCAGAAGGGGCAGCGCATGTTGCAGCCTGGGAGGTAGATCACCGCTACCACCATCCCATCCCAGTCCAAGAGCGATGTCTTGGAGAAGCCGACGATCTTGACCATGTACTCCACCTGATAGTACCCCTCTGATTTATGCTCTGTTATAAGGTAAACGAATTCCTGATGCCGTTGCAGGGCATTGGCCGTTCAGGAAGTCCCCATAGAATGCATTTGCTCGCAGACTTGAGTTCTACTGGACCGGGCCGAAACACCTATGCAAACCTATTTTTGCCACCACGGAGGTAGGTGAGAATCCCAGGTGCGTCGATGCGCCCGACCGATGATCCCGATACAATCGCATCGTTGGACCAGCCCTCAGGCTGCAGCCCCGCCCCAAACTGGAAGCCGAGGATCATCGCCTTCTGCTGCAATTGGTGCGCCTACGCGGGAGCGGACCTGGCTGGCGTGAGCCGACGTCAATACTCGCCGGAGGTAAAGATCCTCAGGGTGATGTGCTCTAGCCGGGTTTCCCCAGGGATCGTCCTGAAAAGCTTTGCCTCTGGAGCGGACGGGATATTGGTGCTTGGTTGTCATCCTGGTGACTGTCATTACCAGATCGGGAATCAATACACGGAAAAGGCGATGGAGCAAGTGCGAGAATTATTGAACCTGGTCGGTATCGACGACTTGAGGTTGAAATTAGAGTGGATATCGGCTGCCGAAGGGGAAAGGTTCGGTCGCACCATCGATGAGTTCGTTAGCACCGTCCGAAATTTGGGGCCGTTGGGAGGAGTGTAGGGTGACCGGCGATCAACCAACCGTCCCGGATGTGCGCCGCTGCACAGAGTGCGGACGTTGCACCTACATTTGTCCAGTATCCAATATGACTGATGATTTCTCTCCTCGAAAAGTGGCGGAGCAGTACGTGCTAGAAGGAAAGCTGCGGAACGACCAAGGACTCTGGCAATGCATGAGCTGTGGTGCTTGCACGGAGACCTGCCAGAACGAAGTTCGTTTTCATGAATACCTTCAAGGAAAGCGCCGATTGCTGCGAAAGACGTTCGAACCGGAGGACACCCATGGAAGCGCACCAGGGTCGATGATGCGCCTCACCGCCAACCAGAAGGTCCGCACGCGAAAGGAGGGATGGGTCACACCAGATTTGAAATTAGATCACGATTCGGAGACGCTGCTCTTCGTCGGCTGCACGCCTTATTTCGATGTGATATTCCGTTATCTGCGCGACGACCTTCTGGAGATTCCACGTTCAGCGGTCAGATTGCTCAACGCTGCCGGGATCAAGCCGAGGTTGCTGTCAGGGGAAAGATGCTGCGGGCACGATGCGTTCTGGCTCGGGGACGAGGACCTCTTCGACCGCTTGGCTCGCTTAAACCTTGATGCCATTGAGAAAGCGGGGATCAAGGAAGTGGTGGCATTCTGCCCGGAATGCTACTCCACCCTCAAAGAAATCTATCCGCGCCGTTTCGGCCCGTTGGGATTCAAGGTCCGATCGGTGGTCGAGGTTGTCAGCGAGAAGCTAAAGGATGGCGAACTGAAGCTCGACCATCAGGAAGAGAAGCTGACATATCACGACCCGTGCCGCTTGGGAAGGCATGCCCGGGTCTTCCAAGCGCCGAGGGACGTCCTTACTGCTTGCGGGGACCTGGTGGAGATGCCACGCAATCGTGAGATGTCCGCCTGCTGCGGCAACACCGCCTTCGTCAATTGCAACGGGAGCACTCGCCTCTGGCAACAAGACCGGTTGAAGGAGGCGAAAGAGACTGGTGGATCCAGACTTGTTACAGCCTGTCCAAAGTGCCTGATCCACCTCTCGTGCGCAGAAATAGATAACGTTCAGATGATCGAAAGAAAGAAATTGCCTATCGTGGACCTTCATGTCCTGGCTGCCTCGAGGATCAAAGGCTGATAGCATCAAAGCAGGCTAGTCTAGCCCTTCTCAACCTTCTTCTGCTCTTCCTCGAAGGCGATCATAGCTTGCTGGTGCTTCTTCGCCTTCAGGTGCCCTCCGGGCCCGCCACGCTCCTCGATCGCCTTGTCCATGCAGTCCTTGCCGTCGCAGACGAACGCCGCGAAAGCGAAATGCTTCGCCTGCCTGCCGCAGAATTGGCACTTCTCCTCTTCGATCTCCATCGTTGCACCTTACGCCTCAGAATGGATAATAGATTTCGCTTTCGATTGTTCGAACCGAAATTCATTAGATTGTAGGAGAAGATTATCTTGATAAACTTGCATTGATGATGGGAGTACGATGAACTGCAGTAAGTGCGGTAACGAGAACAAGGAGGGGGCGAACTTCTGCCAAGCCTGCGGCCAACCCATGCGCCCTTACCAATGTCCAGGCTACACCAACCCGGGCTACTACTATCCACCTTACCAAGGCTATACATATGGTTTTCCGTATCCTCAATTCCCTGAGCGAAAGGACGCCATGGTGGCCTTGCTCCTCGCATTCCTCATACCGGGGGCGGGGCATATGTACGCTGAAGAGGTCAAGAAAGGCATCCTGATATTGGCGTCCTATATTGGCGTTGTTTTCCTGCCCATTCTGCTCTGGGTGCTAACGAGATCGGCCTTTAGCTCGGGTTCCAATCCCATATGGGTCGCATTGGTCGCTATCCTGACAATTGTAATTTTGTTTGTGTTCTGGCTTTACCAGCTGTACGATGCCTACCAAGCCACCGTCCGGTTCAACGCCAATCTTGGAAAGAACCGCCCCTACTGATCCGAACCTTCCAACAAAACTCACATAAGCATAGGGGCCAATCAGCAGGTCCGTGAGGAAGTCCCCGCACGCGCCCGATCTCCTGAGCTCTCTCCAGACGGAGTTGGCCAGCATGGAGCTTTGGCGCTGCCACCAGTGCGGGCAATGCACCGGGGTTTGCCCATCTGGCAAGCATGGCGGGATAATGACCAGGGAGGTCATGGAGAGGACGGTCGAGGAAGCTGTGCTGCTCCAGGACGAGAAGAGCATCTGGCTTTGCGTCATGTGCAACTCCTGTAGCGAGCGCTGCCAATTGGGCGTGGACCCGGCATTGGTCATAACCCTGCTCCGCCAGGCGGCCGCGCAGGTCGGGAACCGACCGCAGCACTTCGTCGACGAGGCCAAGCTCTTCCAGGCATCCGGCCTGTCGTTCCCGAACACTGGCATGACCAGGAAGTTGCGCAAGGAGCTGGGCCTGCCAGAATTATGCGTGAGCCAAATGGCGATCGAGGACGTCCAATCGATCATCAAACGCACCAGCATGGGGAGGGTAAAAATTGAGTGAACCCTATCTCCTGTACTCAGGCTGCCTGATCCCGACGCGCCTCCCTTATCTCGAGCGTTCCTCCCGCTTCGTTCTGGACAAGATTGGAATCGAGTACGAGCCGTTCCCGGATGCGACCTGCTGCGTCGAACCGATCGGGCTCCGCTCCCTCGGTTACGACACCTGGCTGGCGGTCGCCGGCCGCCTGCTGAGCATCGCCGAGAAACGCCGATCGCGGGTGTTGACGCTATGCAACGGCTGCTACCTTTCGCTCAAGGAGGCGGAACATGCCCTTTTGGATCAGAAGGTCAGGGAGAAGGTCAACCAGATCCTGGAACCGACCGGCCACCGTTACGAAGGCAATGCCAAGGTGGAGCATTTTGTGCAGCTGGTCCATCGGATCGGAGAGAAGAGATGGACCGAGATGGCGATTGAGCCGCAATCGCGCTTGTCCTTCGCGGTCCATCCCGGATGCCATATGGTCCGGCCTAGCCAGATAACCCAGATCGACAATCCATACTCAACTCATGTCATCGAGGACCTGGCGAAATGGAGCGGCGCGAAGGTGGTCCACAGCGATGAATGGCCCAGGTGCTGTGGAGGGGGACTCACTGGCATCGACGACAGGATCTCATCCGCCATCCTGAACGACAACATAGTCAAATTCAGGGAAGCGGGGGCGAACGCCATATTGACGCCTTGTCCGTTCTGCTTCGTCCAGTTCGATCTGAAACAGAAGGACGACGTACCGGTATTGTATCTGGCCGAGCTACTGGCGTTGGCATTAGGCGCTGGTGCTGACGAGATAGGATTGAAGTATCATCGCATCAAGATACAGATGCGTTAGGTGGAACCGCCGGATTTTACCGCCGTTACTTCGAGGTTGAATTGGATGGCGCGCGCCGAATGCGTGATCCAGCCCAGCGAGATGATGTCCGCGTGCTTTGCTACCTTCGGGGCGGTCTCCGGGCTCAGGCCCCCCGAGACCTCGACTAAACAACGGTCGTTGAGCCTCTTGATGGCCAGATATGCGATCTCCACCTGCTCCGGGCGCATGTTGTCGAGCATGATGATGTCCGCGCCTGCCTTGGCCGCTTCCACCGCCTGCTCCATCGATTCCACCTCGACCTCGATCTTCTTCGAGAAGGAGACGTTCTTCGCCTTCGATACCGCTTGTGAGACGGAGCCGACGACCCGCAGGTGGTTGTCCTTGATCAATATGGCGTCGTCCAGACGATAGCGGTGCGGATCGCCGCCTCCCTGCACGACCGCCTTCTTCTCGTAGTAGCGGAAGCCAGGGGTGGTCTTGCGCGTCGCTGCGACCTTGACCGAGGGATTGCTGCGGCGGCATTCCCGCAGCACGTTGGATGTGGCGGTAGCGATGCCGCTCATCCTCATTAGGAAATTAAGAGCCAATCGTTCCCCGAGGAGTATCTTCTTTAATGAGCCTTCCAGCACCAGGATGTCCTCGCCCTTGCTAACCTTCTCGCCGTCCCGCGTCATTGGGTAGGTGGTGACGCCAAGCTCGTTGAACACCTCGATGGCCTCATCCAATCCGGCCAGGACGCAATCTTCGCCTGCCTTGATGCGGGCGCTCCCCATCTCCTCGCCGAGGAGGATGTCACTGGTAATATCCCCGAAACCAACATCCTCATCGAGGTAATCATTTATCCGGCTCATCAGATTGAAATAAGACTTTGCTCATATAAAGGTATGCTGAACTGGGTAGCTGGCAAACCGCGCGGAGCATGAACGCAACAGCTGATGCAAGAACGCTCGGCTTTCGTCGCACAAAATAGCCGCTTCTGCGAAGTTATTTCTTTCCGTATAGTTCTTCATTTTCGGAGAGGTTGGGATTGCAGTATTGGCTCAAGAAATGGCTGTTCGCCCTTTCCCTGTCAATAGGATTGCTGATCCCGTTCTCGATATGGGCTACGAAAACGATTTGGTGGTCTATCTATCAGCAGCCGTGGGATTTGCCAATGGGCGTTTATGGCATGCTGACGATCCTGATATTTGTATTGCTCTTGATCGCCCTGGTCAGCATCATCATCCAATCGGTTCCGAGGCGAGCGCGGGGTAAGATAATACATTATGCTCTCATACTCTTAACACTGGCATTCAGTGTGGCCTGCTGGTGGATAATCTCGATCATTACGAATCCCTATTTCACTTAGATGCTCAGATCTCCACCGTCTCTCCGGTCTTCGGCATGAAGACCTTGAAATCATCCTGCAGGTCCTTGGCCAGGGCCTCCCGGTTCTCCGAGTGCATGATCACTATCTTCTCTGGGTCGCAACCGCGGATGAAGGCCAACAGTTCGTTGTGATCCGCATGCGCGCTCAGGTCGAACTGCTGGATCTCGCACTTCACCTTGATGCGGCGGAGCTTCGGGGCCGGCCCGATCTCCTCGGGAGCTCTCCGTCCTCGCGGCCCGTAGTCAGGAACCTCGATATACCCTCCGTCTGCCAGCTTCCGCCCGTTCGAGCCTTCCACCTGGTAGCCGGTCATGAGGACGGCGCTGCGCGGGTCGTCCTTGATGTGATCGAGGTAGCTCAGCACAGGTCCGCCATCCAGCATGCCGCCGGTGGTGATTATGACCTGGCCTTGTTGCTTGGCCCGTTCCCTGACCGCGGGAGTGCGCACCTCGTTGAATTTGTTGCGGGCCTGCTTGAGCTGCTTGTCCGACCTCAGGTACTCCGGGTGTTCCAGATAGATGCGGTTCACGGTCTTGCCCATGCCGTCGACCCACATGTCGTACTTCAGGTCCTTGAGAATAAGCATCGCCTCTTGCGTTCGTCCGACCGCGAAGCAGGGGATGATGGCCTTGCCGCCGCGCTCCACCACCTCCTTCACCTTCTGGACGAAGCGGTTTTCCTCCTTCTGCCGGTCCGGATGCAGCCGCCCAGCGTACGTCCCTTCGACGATAAGGTTGTCGCACTTCACCGGATGAGCGCCATAGACCAGCCGGGTGCTGTAAGTGTGCATATCGCCCGTGAAGAGCGTGGTCGCATCCCCGCGGAGCTCGAACATCGTGGCGCCGGGGACGTGGCCAGCGCTGTGCAGCTCCACCTCCAGTCCGCCGACGTCGATGACGTCGCCGAAATCCAATGGGGCGAATGATGTCATCGCCTTGCGGATGTCCTCGGGCTCGAACGGCCTTGGATATCCTTCCGAATCTGCGACCTTGATGGTATCCTGCAGCAGTATTTGCGCCACGGCGATGGTCATTGGCGTCGCGGTGACATTGCAGTCGAATCGGGCACAGAGCCAGGGGATCATCCCGCTATGATCCACGTGACTGTGAGTGAGGAACGCGTGGTCCACCTGCGGGACTTCGAGCGGTGGCTCTGGCGGCTCCTTCGGCCTAAGCTTCAATCCATACTCGAACAGCAAGTTGGCACCCTTGTTCTCCAGGACCATGCCTAGCTTGCCCACCATTTCCGCCCCACCGAGAAATCTGATCTTCATTTTCGCCTACTCCTTCTGCTTCTGTGAGCCAATTAGCTGGATTACGACCTTGCGATCACGACCGCCGTTGTCAAGCTCCATCAGCACCAATTGCTGCCAGATGCCCAGGTCGAGCGCGCCATCATTGAAAGGTACCGTCATGGAGGAGCCGAGGAAGGAAGCGCGGATGTGCGAATGGCCATTGCCATCGCCCCCCGTGCCATTATGCTCGTAGCCCATTCCCTTGGGGAACAAGCGCTGCAGGGCACCCTTCATGTCCTTCTGCAACCCTGGCTCGCTCTCAATGGCGTATATTGCCGCGGTGGAATGGGGCACGAAGACACAGGCAAGGCCTTCTTTCATTCTGGACCTGGCCAACGCTGTTTTGACCTCGCCGGTCAGATCGATCATGTCCCCTTCCTTATCCGTTGATAAGGACAGGACCGTCCTGAACGTCTCCATGTTACTAAGTTGGCTAATTTCTCATTCATATAAGCCTCTTATGGTCGCTAGATCAGTTCAGGGACGGTCGATGAGGGTACGAAAGGCGCGAAAGCGAGGTTTCGCCCCGAATGAAAAAACAGCCGATAGATTAATTAGTCATCGAAAAGTAACCTAGTAAATGTGACAGGCTTTGTCTCGGGCAATTTCCATTTTGGTAGGCCAGAATTTGATCCTGACAAGGTATGGCTCTCGTCGAGCTATAGAGTGGTGCTGATAAAGCATGGCATAGAGAAGGCGGGAAGCATCAACAAGTTAGGAAGAGAGCTTGGCTACCGGTCCCGGGTTCATCCTGGATGGTCGATCAGACAGATACTACTGGGGTATCAGGCTTTCCCATTGGACCGCCTCAAGAGAATGGCCGAGTTCCTCGGGCTCTCGATCGAGGAGATATTGCGGCACCAGACCAAGCCGAAAGCGGTCACCATAGAGAGCACCAAGGACGCGCTCATGCGCAACGGCCTATATTGCTACTACCCTCGCTGACGCATCCAAGAGATTGGTAAGTCTGAACAACCGTTGTTTGGCATACTCTGGATTAGTGAACATGGTAGAGACAAAGTCTTTTATACCGACTTCTTGATATTGAATATTGTCGGACAACCGTCCGACCGAAGGGATTGGGAGTGCTATTCAGACGCAGGTCCAAAGACGATGATGAGGTGACAACCTCTCTTCTCAGGAGAGGAGTCTATCGAGTCTCAGACATCGAGGACGAGGAGATCAAGAAGTTCAAGGGCGCCGGGATGGTCTACTCCTTCTGGGGAGCGGTGAAATACACTTTCGTGCTCACGCTGCTGCTTTGGTGGCTCCCCATCTTCGGACAGATGATCGCCGGCTACGTCGGCGGCCGACGCGCGGGATCGCCCATTAAGGCCATCGTCGCAGCGTTCGTCCCGGTGGTGGCGATTTATACGATAATATACCTGTTCAGCAGCGGAATACTACCATCCCAGGTCAACGGTTTCACTATCAACCCCGAGCTGCTGTTCACGAACTTCGGGGGGGGGTCCCGTACATCGAGCCCTACCTGCAGTTCGCCGGATTATATGCTCAGTCGTTCATGGGCATGATACAGTCCCTCAATCTGTTCAAGATCGACAACTACATCGTGCTCATGGCATTCGCGTACATCGGTGGCGTGCTGGCCCAACAGACCAGGCGCGAACTGGAATACGTCGCTGACCGCGGCGGGCACCGGACCCAGATCGTCATTGGCAAGGACCAGAGCGATGACAAGACCCCATTGCGCCTCCGCGCCCTGAGGTACTCGAAGCCGCAGACCGAGGATAGCGACCTCGGCTTCAATGAGATGAAAGCCTTGGACGGCGATGGGGAAATCGTCGAGGATATCGAGCCTCAACCGATCCATACGACGAAAAGGCGAAGCGCTTCTGAGATGGTGGAAGAGGGACCGCACAACCGACGCGCCATCGCCGAGCGGGTAAAGACCATGGAACGGGACCAAAGGAACGTCGAGCGCAAGGTCAAGCAGCGGTCGACCGTGGCGTCTGGGTTGGTATCAAGGTCCGCCAAAGGGGCGAAGCCTAAAACCAGGGCGGCGGAGAAGGAGAAGAAAAGCCCTGATGGGCCGGAATACATCTGACGGCAGCTTCGGAAATCCATCCCAGGACGATCATATATTGCGAATCGATAAGCTGTTGCGAAGAATATTTATACGGCCACCTTTTTCCACGCATTCAGGCGATTCATAATATGTTCTGCCCAACATGCAAATCATTGATGTTCCCCAAAGATGGGGTGTACAAGTGCGGGAAATGCGGGACGGAGAAGAACACTGCTGGCACTTCCCAGGGTTTCCTCACCCAACTACGGCATAGGGAGATGGTCGTCATCGAGTCATCTCAACCAACGTTGCCGAAGACCAATGTGGAATGTCCTAAATGTTTTCATAACGAAGCTTTTTGGGTACTTAGACAGACGCGCGCCGCCGATGAGCCGGAAACCAAGATCTACCGCTGCGTGAAATGCACTCATTCGTGGCGCGAGTACTAGGCCATATTGATTGTCCTAGCAATCCTTATTAAACCACAAGCGGTTATCGCTGGAGAGGTGGAACTGATGTTCCAAGCTAAGGTGAAGTCGGAGACGTTGAAAGGGATTGTGGATGTCGTCTCCACACTCGTCGATGAGGCTAAATTCAATGTGAATGCTAAAGGCATTTCTCTAAAGGCGGTCGACCCGGCGCATGTCGCCATGGTGGACCTGAAAATAGACAAGAGCGCCTTCGAGGAGTTTGCCGCGGATGATACTGAATTGGGTATCGACCTTGATAAGATCAAAGAGGTCCTGCGGCTATCTCGTGCTGGGGATATCATTACCCTTTCCCAGGACGAGGATAAGAACCGACTGGTGATCAATGTCGGGAACGTCACCCGCCGTATGAACCTGGTCGATACCACTGGCATGTCCGATCCGAAGGTACCGAACATCAGCCTGCCGGCGAAGGTGGCAGTGAATTCCGAGGAACTGCAGAAGGGCATCAAAGCGGCCGAGAGCATCTCCGACCACATCGCCTTGATTGCAACCGCCGAAGGTTTTGAAATGGTATCCGAGGGCGACACCGATTCCGCTTCCCTGAAGTTGACCAAGGAAATGATGGTCTCTCTCGATGTCAAGGAGAACGTGCGGTCCCTTTTCCCGTTGGACTACTTCTCCAATATGATCCGGGCGATCCCGTCCGGAACGGTGGTCAGCATGAGCATCGGCAACGATTATCCCGTCAAGCTGGAGTTCTCCATCGCCGATGGGAAGGGAACGGTCGACTACCTGCTGGCGCCAAGGATTGAATCGGACTGATCCTAAAACTTTAACTCCTGGATGATGCTGGATTCCTCCTTAGGGACCAGCACCACCACAGTGACCTTATCCTTGAGATTGGACTTCTGGATCTTGTCCCTGAGAAGTTCGTCGATCTGGTAGATCCCGGCAGAATTGTTCATCTGGATCTCCACCCGGATCGGGCGCTCATCGCCCTTCATCACCCTTACTTTGTCAATCGCTAGCGCAGATACAGAGTGAATGTTCACGCTTCCAGAGCGGAACGGGATTCTCGCCCTGCCCTTCTCCATGTCAAGAGCATCGGCGACTCTAACGACGCCTGCTTCCAAAGTCAGCGGTATGATGTCGGTCCGATGGGAGATCATGGCATGGAGCACCTCTATCATGATTATCATGACCGACTGCTCTGGATAGAGATCCTTCAGCAATCGTTTAATGATCTCTGGCGCAAGCGAAACGGAGAACTCCTCGTGGTTCTCGCGATGCACCGCGTGCCCGATGTCGTGCAAGGCGGCGGCTAATACGACGACGACTTCGGCGTCCTCGTTCTTCATGCCATAGCTTTTGACGATGTCCGGCACGTCGCCCTTCTCCATCAGCAGACGAAGCATCTTCAGGGCGGTCCTAGTCGTAATCTTGATGTGGATCGGCCCGTGGTCGTTGAAGCCGAGGCGCTCGATCGCTGTGATATTCGACGCGCGCCAGTATGCCTTCAGCTCCACGTCGTCATTAATCCGGCCCACAAGCTTCTCCAGGATGCGGTTCCCTTCGCTGGGCACGTCGAAAGTCTGCGCCATCGGATAATCAAGGGCACGTGGAGTAGATAAAACCACATGCTGCGCCAGATGTCCGCTTCGATGCGCTCGAACGTTACAAACGTTTTTAAATGGCACTCCGATTATTCTCCCAGCCCCGAGAAGAAGAAGGTTGCCTAATGGTCGCATATCCTACTGACGTAATTGCCGAGCTGGAGAGGAAGGCGAACCTCATCCGTTCCCATGTTATCCGTATGACGCGCTCTGCGGGGTCAGGACACCCAGGTGGGTCCCTTTCCTCAACCGATATCATTTCCGCCCTGTTCTTCAAGGTGATGAACCACCGCTCCTCCGACCCCAACTGGGAGGATCGGGACCGCTTCGTGCTATCGAAGGGGCATGCCGCACCGGCGTACTACGCCGCCCTGGCCGAGAGCGGATATTTTCCGATCGACGAGCTTTCGACCCTGAGGAAGTTGAACTCCCGCCTGCAGGGGCATCCCAGCAAGAATAAGCTGCCGGGGGTGGAGATGTCCACTGGCTCTCTCGGGCAGGGATTGAGCGTCGCCAACGGCATGGCCCTGGCCGCGAAGCTGGACCGCAAGACCCACCGCATCTATTGCATATGCGGCGACGGCGAGATGCAGAGCGGGCAGATCTGGGAAGCGGCAATGCTCGGGGCGCATTTCGAGCTCGACAACGTGACGGCGTTCGTAGACCGGAACATGCTGCAGATCGATGGCCCGACCGAGAAGATCATGTCGATCGAGCCATTGGCGGATAAATGGAAGGCCTTCGGATGGCACGTAATAGAGATCGACGGCCATGACATGCGCCAGATCCTCGACGCTTGCGATAGGGCGAAGGAGACCCGCGGCAAGCCCACCATGGTCATAGCCCACACCGTCAAAGGAAAGGGCGTCTCGTTCATGGAGAACGCGCTCTCATTCCATGGTAAACCCCCCAACGAGGAGGAAACGAAGAAGGCGCTGAAGGAGCTGGGGGAAGACCAATGAATTGGAAATATGCCAGCCAACGGAAAGAGTACGGTAGAGCGCTCATAGAGCTAGGCAAGATGCGCAAGGACGTCGTCGTCTTGGACGCGGACCTTTCCGGCTCGACCCGGACCGCGGACTTCGCCAAGGAGTTCCCCGAACATTTCTTTAACTGCGGAATAGCGGAGCAGAACATGATGGGCACAGCGGCCGGCTTCGCCGCCTCGGGGAAGGTGGTCTACGCATCCAGCTTCGCCATCTTCGCCACCGGTCGTTGCTGGGACCAGATCCGGCAATCGATCGCTTATCCGAAGCTCAACGTCAAGATATGCGCCACCCACGCCGGCATCACCGTCGGCGGCGACGGAGCGTCCCACCAGACCGGGGAGGACGTGGCTCTGATGCGCACCCTGCCCAATATGACCGTCGTGGTCCCGGCGGATGCGCAAGAAACCTACAAGGCCACCAAGGCCTTCGCTGACTGGCCCGGACCGTGCTACATGCGCATGGGCCGTCTGGACTTCCCGGTCATTACCGATACCGATACTCCATTCAAGATCGGCAAGGGCACCCTCCTGCGGGAAGGGAACGACATCACACTCATCGGCTGCGGCAACATGGTCTCTCGCTGCTTGGAGGCGGCCGAGGCACTGGAGAAGCGCAAGATCTCCGCGCAGGTCATCAACATGTCCTCCATCAAGCCTTTGGACGAGGCTTTGATCGAAGAAGCGGCGAAGCGCACCGGCGGCATCGTCACGGCGGAAGAGCACAACGTGGTATCCGGCCTCGGATGCGCGGTGTCTTGCTTCTTGGCCGAGCACATCCCCACCCCATTGAAGCGCGTCGGACTGATGGACACGTTCGGCGAATCCGGTGAAGGAGAGGAGCTGATGCGCAAGTACGGCCTTACGGCGGACAAGATCATCGAGGCGGCAGACGAAGTGGTGAAGAGGCGGTAGAAATGAAGATCTTCATTGACACGGCGAACCTGGAGCAGATCGAGGAAGTGGACAACTGGGGGATCCTGGACGGCGTCACGACCAACCCATCGTTGCTGGCCAAGGAGAAGGGCGACTTCAAGACCTTAGTGCGTAAGATTTGCGAGACCGTCGGCGGACCGGTGTCCGTGGAGGCCATGAGCACCAAGGCCGAGGAGATATACAAGGAAGGAAAGGAACTGGCCAAGATCCACCCCAACATCGTGATCAAGGTCCCGATGACCGAGGAGGGGCTGAAAGCCACGCGAATGCTGGCCAAGGATGGCATCAAGGTCAATATGACCCTTATCTTCAGCGCCAACCAGGCGCTGCTCGCGGCCAAGGCCGGGGCGAGCTACGTCTCGCCGTTCATCGGCCGGCTCGATGACATCGGGCAGGACGGCATGGACCTGGTCGCCGAGATCATGGACATCTTCGACAACTACGACCTTGGCACGGAGATCATCGTCGCCTCGGTGAGGCATCCGATCCACGTTACCCAGGCGGCCATGATGGGAGCGGACATCGCCACGATACCGTACGATGTGCTCAAGAAGATGTTCAAGCATCCGCTGACCGACAGCGGCATCGAGCGCTTCCAGAAGGATTGGGAGAAGGTCTCAAAGCACTGATCGCCATTCCGCGGACCGCCGCGCTGGATCTCTCTTAACAACCAGCGTGCGATTTCATTCGAAAATGTCGGCTGGTGTGAACGCAATCGGCCGATGAAGAAGGATGGATTTTATAGCTGAGGACCCGTACCATCTGGCATGATGAATGCGTGGGAGGACCGTAGGCTCCTCAACGTTTCCATCGCTTTCATTGTTGGCCTGGTGGCGATTGGGATCATCGTCGCCAATGTCCGCTATCTCGACCTCGGCGAAGGCTCGGCGAGCGCTGGACCGGAGATCAGAGAGATTACGATGACGCTGATGTACTCATTGGCGGTCATTTGGGTCATCGTTTTTCTGGCATACCTGTTCCAACGAAAACAGGGTAAGCGCTTCCAAGAAGCCCAGGAGCATAGCAAGGGCAATTTCGTCGTCGCGTTGGTGATCGTTGGCGCACTGATCTTAGCCATCCTCGCCGTCAACCAGAGCCAATCGTCCGATCAGGGTCAACCCTCACCGGACATTGTCCCCCCACCGAAAGGCAGCGACAACAATCCGGTTTCGAGCGATGCCACGGGCGGAATGGGCGTGCTGTACATCCTCGTCGGGGTGTTGGCCGCCGCGCTGGCGCTCGCAGCGTTGAAACATAATCGGTCCACTCCATTACGCCTTCGCAAGGCCCAGCTCGCTCTAGCGCAACAGAATGCCAAGGTAACTATACGTCAGGCGGTGCTGGACCTTTTCGCCGGCGAGGATCCGCGCAGCGTAATCATTTGCACCTATCAACAGATGTCTCGGCTTCTTGGCCAGGGGGGACGGAGCCTGAAGCCCCTGACGCCGAGGGAGGTGGCGGAGCTGGCGAAGCGCGACCTCGGCTGGCCAGAGGACCCATTGATCGAGCTCACGACGCTGTTCGAAGAGGCCTGGTATAGCGAGCACGCGATGGGCGATGCCGAACGTGACCGGGCACTGAGGGCGTTCGAGGCCATCGTCTCGAAGGACGATCAGAGGAGGCCAGAGCTTGGACGAGTCAATACCTGAACCGGACTACTCGCCCTCGCCGAAATGGACCGCGCCGGGACGATGGGGGAACGATGATTGGGAGTTCGACCCGCTCAACTATCTGACCAAGGTCGGGGCATTGCTCACCATCATCCTTCTGCTCCTGGTCGCCGTTCAGTTCGCGATCGTCGACCCCGAGATCAGATTTGGTCTGCTCTTGTTGGGGCTTGGGGTCACCGCTATTGTCCTAATCGGTCGGTCTAGCATTAGGAAGGACCGGCAGTCTTCCTTCGTCAACGAGGAGCGCCAAGACCCAGAAGCAAAGAACGCCCTGCAGTCGACTATCGAGGCTCTCGACCTGGCCTTCGAAGGGAACCCGTTCAGCCAGATGTTGGCTCTCCAGGGACTGAAGGAATTGCTGATCGATCGCTTGATGCTCCGCAAGCATATGTCCCGTTCCGAGGTGATGGAGATGGTCTCCGACCGTATCTGGCTAGAGGAGGAGGTCGACCAGGCGGAACTGAGGTTCCTGCTGACCACCGACCTGAAGGAGACCTACGCCCCGGAACTTTCCGGTTCCAGGATGCAAATGGAAATGATATCTGCCTTTCCGAATGATTACAGAAGAATTCTCGAACTGTTGGAGGAAATGTGATGCAAGCCGAAGAGTTGCAGCGGACCTGCAATGCGATTATGAACGAAGTGGGCAAGGGCATCGTCGGAAAACGGCAGGTACTGGAGAGGGTCATGTTGGCCATGCTGTGCAACGGCCACGTCCTGTTCGAGGACTATCCTGGTCTGGCCAAGACAATGATGGCCAACTGCTTTTCCATGGCCGTTGGCTGCTCCTTCAAGCGGGTGCAGTTCACCCCTGATCTTTTGCCAGCAGATATCACGGGGAGCTACATCATGAATCGCCGGAGCGGCGAGTTCGAGATGCGCAAGGGCCCGATCTTCACCAACATCCTGTTGGCGGACGAGATAAACCGCGCTCCACCGAAGTCACAATCGGCGCTGTTGGAGGCGATGCAGGAGCGCCAGGTGACGCTCGAGGGCGAAACGCAGCCCCTCCCGAACCCATTCATCGTCCTGGCGACGCAGAACCCGATCGAATACGAAGGCACCTATCCTCTACCGGAGGCGCAGATAGACCGATTCCTGATCCGTACCGCGGTGGGATACCCATCGCTTGAAGAGGAACGGGAGATACTGAGGCGCCGCAGGGAGCGCAGACAGGAGAAGGTCGAGCTGCAGGCGGTGTGCTCTCCCGAGAAATTGGTGGAGATGCAGAGGCATATCGAGGCATTGCACGTCAAGGACGACATCGAGGATTACATCGTCAAAATCGTCGATGCGACGCGGAAGCACTCCCAGGTCCAGGTGGGCTCAAGTCCACGCGGCTCGCTCGCACTGATGAGACTAACTACCGCTCGCTCCGCTCTCTTCGGGCGCGATTACGTTCTACCGGACGACGTCAAAGCCGTGGCGGTGCCGGCGCTGGCCCACCGGCTCATCCTGGCCGCGGACCCGTGGATCCGAGGCGTTCGGCCAGAGTCGGTGGTGGAGTCAATCCTGAAGACCGTACCGGTCCCCAAGGTCGATTGAATGCGCTCGCGCGCCCCGGTCGGCATACTGGCGTTGACGTTCACGTTCCTGTTGATCGGGCTGCTGGTCCGCCGCTGGGAGATCGTCAGCTTGGTCATACCCTTGATGCTGTTCTTCTACTTCGGGATCTGGCTCCATCGCAGGCCGATTATCAACTTGAAGGTGAAGAGAGAGCTTGAGGCGGAGAACGCCTTCGAAGGCGACGAGCTAAAAGTGGTCCTGCGATTCGAGAACCTCGGTGAGAGGATCGATTTCGCTGAGGTGACAGACGCCCTCCCAGAGGGAGCGAAGTTGACATCTGGTAGCAACGTCTTCCCGATCACCTTGGACGCCAAGTCCTCCTGCATCGTCGAGTACCAGGTCAAATTCAGCCGCCGGGGACGATACGTCTGGAGCGAAGTCCAAGTACACTGGAACGACCCGGGACAGCTGTCCTTCGTCGAGGTGCCGACAGTGGAAAAGGGCGAGGTTCGGGTCATGCCGAAGATTCAGGACCTGAAGAAGGCCGACCTTCGGCCGCATCGGGTGAGGATGAACGAGGGCAACATACCCTCGACGGTCTTGGGGCTGGGCCTCGAATTCTACGGCGTAAGGGAGTATTCGGAGGGAGACGAGCTCAGGCACATCAACTGGAAGGCCTCGGCGCGCACCGAGCGATTGCTGACGAACGAGTACGAGACCGAGAGAAGCGGGGATGTCGTCATCATCGTGGATGGCCGCAGCACCGCTCCAGGCCATATCTCCTCAAGCAAGATGATGGATGCCTGCATCGAGGCGGCCGCCTCCGTTTCCGCTCACCTGCTGAGGCAGAGGAATAGAGTAGGGATGATCATCCTGGGCGAGTTCATCGATGTCGTGAAGCTTGCTCCAGGCCATCGCCAATTACTGAGGATGAACGATGCTTTGCTCAACGCCAAGGCGGGCGAGGTCCGGTCCCTTCAGGGGCTGAGCGTGATGCTGGATCACTATTTCCCCCGCACCGCGATGCTCCTCATGATTAGCCCTTTGGAAGACGCGCGGATGCTGGATGCGCTAGAGACGTTGCTGATCAAACAACATGAGATCATCGTCATCTCGCCCTCGCCGCTGGCGTTGCAGGCCACCTCGGTCCCGGATTCTCCACACGTCGACTTGGCATTGCGCGTCAAGCAAGCCCAGCGCCATGACGTTCTGGCGAGATTTAGACGCTATTGCAGGGTGATCGACTGGGAGGTCGGGACGTCGCTATCGCCCCATATGCTGGAGGTGAGAGGATCGCGGCCAAGGCTCAGAACCTGAAAGCCATCTTACGCTTCGCCATGGCAAGCTGCGTCATCACGCAGCTGTCCATCGGGATCGTTCTGGCTGCTTTCTCAGGCGGACCGTGGCAGTTGGCCATCATCGTATTTTCCTTCCCCTTAGCCGCTGTCTCCGGGGTAACGATGCTGAGGCGCTGGCGTACGGCGTTCTCCATCTTCGCTGGGTCTCAGCTTGTCTTCCAATGCTGCAGCTGCGTGCTCGGCACGGAACTGGGATATGCAGGCGCGTGGGTCGTGCTCGGAATTGGTCTCGCCTGCCTTCTCATCGGCGACCAGGTGCTCCTGTCGAGCCGCTTGTACGTGAAGGTGAGCAAAAGCGGCCTGTCCTCCAAGAACGCCATCTCGGCGACGACGCGTTCCTTCTGGCGCATACTGTTCTTCGTGGCCGTGGTGATGGTCAGCTCGCTGCTTGTGCTGTTCCTGATACTGGCGATGGACGTCGGCTCCCTCTCGCTCCCGTTCCTTCTGGTGTCCGGTTTGCTGGTGATGGCCAGCCTATACTATTTGGCCACCCGGGGGACGATGGTCGGGGATGAGGAGAAGCCTAATATCTGACCGAGGATTCAATGGGACGATGGAGTCCGAGCTGTTGGTCATCGGGGGCGGACCGGCAGGCTGCAGCTTCGCAGCAAGGGCAGCCAAGGCCGCCCAGGTGACCGTACTCGAGGAGCACCCGCAGATCGGAAGACCGGTCCAATGCACTGGCCTGGTGGCACCGAGGGTGGTGGACCTGGCGCGCGCCAAGGAATCGGTGCTCTGCGCCATCAGAGGAGCGAGGTTCCATTTTCCGGCTGGAACGGTGATCGATTTTCGGTCATCCTGGATCAAGGCGTTCGTGGTGGACCGGCAGGAGTTCGATCGACGATGCGCCGAGAACGCGGCCGATGCCGGAGCGAAGATACTCACAGGCAGCCGTTTGACCAGGGCAGTGATCAGACCTGAAGGGGTGGAGGCGCGCTTCCTAAGAGAAGGAAGGACCGAGAAGTGTATGGCGGGCCTGATCGTCGGAGCGGATGGCTACAAATCCCGCGTCTCGGAAACGGCCGACCTGCCTCCCGCGAGGGAGAGGATCAAGGGACTCCAGGTCGACCTGGACATTGTGGATCGATCCGATGTCCTGGACGTTTACATTGGCAGCAATGTCGCTCCTGGATTCTTCGCTTGGCGCATACCATGCGGCGATTTCGTCCGGGTGGGGGTCTGCATCTCGCAAGGGAACGGCGTTCCGAGCCAGTATCTACGATCATTGTTGAAGCGCTTGGAACTCGATGATATGAAAGTCTTGGAACGAATCTCTGGAGTGATCCCCATCGGATTTCCGCTGAGGACCTATGCCGACCGGACCCTGCTCATCGGGGACGCTGCCGGACAGGCGAAGCCGCTGAGCGGTGGGGGGCTGTACACTGGAATGACCGCGGCACGGATCGCCGCCGAGGTCGCTCTGGCGGCACAGCAGGAAGGAAATCTGTCCGCCGACAGGCTCTCGGAGTACCAGCGCAAATGGAAGGATGAGATCGGGAGGGAGCTGGAACGGGGCTACCTGATCCGCAAGGCGTACCTGAGGCTGAGCGATAAGAGGCTCGAGGCCCTGGGAAGAACGCTGGACCGGCCGGAGGTCAAGGAGGTCCTGTCGACCGGGGACATCGATTTCCCCAGTCTGCTGGCGCCGCAGATAATCAAGGCCGCGCCCAAGCTCCTCAGGTTCGCTCCGCAGGTGTTGCGCTCCATGTTCTCGCGCGCACCGCTGAGCCGAGGCTGATCGGGGGAAGGAAGATGAGGATGGCCAGGGTCGGAAAGGAACGGGCCGAGAGCGTCAGGCAGGAATTGGCCCGACGCGATGCCGTCAAAGTGGATTTTCATATCGAGGAGCTCGAGGGAACGGTCCTCATCCCGATAAGCGATGAGATATCGGACCAGGAACTGCTGGCTTTGGATGTAGACATCGTGGAAGGAGACCCGGCGCCAAGAGGGCATTATCGTGCCCCGTTCGAGGAGATCGTCCGGGAGGCGCCGATCCCAAAGGAGCTGAAGGGCCGCCTGCCGCACAAATGGGAGCTGCTTGGCGACGTGCTGTTGATGCGACTGCCCGCCGAGCTCATCCCTTACAAATCCGAAGTCGGCGAGACCTATGCCAAGCACCTGCATGCCAGAACGGTCTGCCAAGAGAGCGGTGGGATCACGGGGGTGCACCGTACCCCGCAGGTCGATGTGATTTTCGGGGAAGGGACCGAGACCGTGCACAAGGAGAACGGAGTCCTTTACAAGCTAGACGCGGCCAGAGTGATGTTCTCCTCGGGCAACATGGAGGAGAAGAGGAGGATGGCAACCTTGGATTGCCGGGGGGAGACCATCGCGGACATGTTCGCGGGCATCGGTTACTTCAGCCTGCCTCTCGCCTTGCACGCCAAGGCGGAGCGCGTAGTGGCCTGCGAGATCAACCCGGTGGCCTTCGGCTACCTGGTCGAAAACATCGCCCTCAATCACGTGGAAGCGGTGGTCCAGCCGTTCCTCGGCGACAACCGGAACCTTCCTGGCGAGCACTGGGCCGACCGAGTGCTGATGGGTTATGTGGGCACCACCGAGCAGTTCCTGCCAAAGGCATTCGAGCTGGTGAAGAGCGGCGGGGTGATCCATTATCACGATATCTGCGCGGTCGACGAGTTCCCGGAGAGGCCGCTGAAAAGGATCGCTGTGTCGGCTGGCGAGTCGAGGATCGAGGTGCTGCGCCAAGGCGAGGTCAAATCCTATGCGCCAGCCATCTCGCACTATGTGATAGATTTCCGCGTGTTCCTCTGATCCTAAGCCTTACGCTTCAAGCTCTCGTTCGCCCCGCAGGCGGTGAGGAGGTTGAGCAGCGCTTGATCGTATTCATTGCCTTCGGCGGCGAGCAGGATTTGCGCGAACTCCCCGAGATATCGTCCGAAATCTATCTCTTCCTTGGTATACTGCCAGTTGTGCGAGTCGGCCTCCCCGACGGCGACGAGGAAGCCATATGCTACTGCCTTAGACCTTGTCTCCCTCGGTCGGTTGCGGTCCAATTGCCTGACCATGGCCGCCTTCCCCTCGGTCTTGAAGGTTCGCGCCAGATCGTCCCCGATCGTGCCGATCGGACCTCTGCTTACATAATCGGGTAATCGGGAAATGACGCTGCGGGATAGCTTCTGCCGACGCGCCTCGAACACCAGCTGCGGTGGGGTGAGGTTCCCCGGGCTCGCCAATAAGGATTTGACGATGTCGGGGCTGGCGACCTGAGCCAGTAGTTCCTCCTTCATCTGAGGCCATAGGTCGGTTATTATCCGACCAGCCTGGTCGTTGACGGAGATGATGGGCATCGGCTTGCCACGGACCACGCCGCTGAGGGCGATCAGCTCGGCCTCGTTCCCCTTCAGCCGTGCCAGGAAGGCCTCCTTATTGTGACCGAAGCACTCATCGCTAGAGATGTAGAGATCTCCCCCCGACTGGCGCAGGTGCGCTTCTCTTTCATGGATGTAGCGCGAAAGTAGCATCACATCGCTCAGCTGCCCCTTCTCATAGGCTTCTTTTATCCCTTCGCTCATCGCGAACTTCTCCTTCATCCGGCAGGCTCCGCAGTCCGCCACGCAGCGAGGCGAGTAGCGAACATCGATGTCGAAGTCGTCCCATGGCTCCCTAGCCGCTATGCGGGAGAGCAGATGATGCAATAGGTTGACCTCGTCCGCGCATTCCTGGCAGATGAAGATGTTGATCTTGGCCGACCGCCAATTGATCATCAAACCGATGACGGCCTCAGGATGCCCGCAGCTATTGTCCGACTTGAGCTCATAGGGGGCTGTGGCCAACATCTCCTTGCTGTAGCTCGCCGGCACCTCAGCGCCATCGGACGAGCAGTACAGGCTTTCTGGTGAGGAGTAAATGTGAAGGTCGCTGTCTTTGGCGTCTTGGAAATAGGCGAGGAGCCGAAGGTCCGGATCGTCGAAGTACTGCACTCCGATCAGATACTCCGCATCGACCTTGCCGCGGACGGCAAAGGAAACATCCCCCCAGGGGATCTTCTTGCTGGTAAGGTACGGTATCTTGCCGCTCGCCGCCAGGGAGATGGTTGCAGCGTAAGCACGGACCAACTGGTCACCTCTGGTGGCAAGGTCCTGCAGGGTCTCGGCATCGTCCTTGCTATGCGCCACCTTCTCCATCTTCTTCAACAACTTATCGTATCCACAGCGGCGGCATTCCCGTTCGCATTTGGGGACCAACAGCGAGGGGTTCGATGCCAATCGGCCCGCTTTCGCAAGCAGATCCTTCTCCAGCGTCTTGGGGGTGGCTTTCACCCCGCGAAAACGTACGGCTCGGCCCATGAGAGAAGTGGAGGCCGCAGCGACATTAGAAACTTTGCTTCGAAATCACGATGCGAGCCGTTCCTTTTAGTTTGCTGTCGTGCCCAGGGCAATAAATTAGTTTTACTCGCATGGACATTCACAACAACAGAGGGATGAGATGTCGGAAGAGGAGTCCTACGCCAAAGGCTACATGAAAGGGTACGAGGAGGGTCTGAAGGAGGCGTGGGAAGAACTGATCTCAATGACGAGCAAAGGCTACACCTCCAGGGAGATCCAGATACTCGCAAAGACCCGAAGATCACAACTACAGGACAAGGTCTATCTGCGTCAGAAGCGATTGACGCGGGAGCTGGATTTGTCCGAAGAGAAGATCATCGACGTTCCAGCGCCGACTGTGACCAAGCCACCGCAATCGACTCCGGAGCAGAAAGAGCCGATCTTGATTTCTGGAGAAGAGTCTCCCCAACCACTCAAGGTCTTGGCTGGAGCCACCTACATCATCAAGGACAAACGCCTTGATCAACCGATAGCGGTGATGAAAGCCCAGCTCAAGAAAGGCGCGTCTGGCCTCTGCATCGTCCGGACCCCACCGGACCATCTGCGAGAGAAGTACGATCTGGATTGCCGGATGGTCTGGTTGACGAAATTGGAAGGAGTACGCAATGGTGCCACTTCCTCAAAATTTGAATCCGTATCACCGACCGAGACCCCGGCCTTGACCACCCTCATCAAGTCCTTCCTATCGGAGAACAAGAAAGGGATCGTGCTGTTGGAGGGGCTGGAGTACTTGATCAACCAGAACGATTTCAAGACCGTGCTGAAATTCCTTTCTGGGACAAAGGACCAAGTCTTCCTGGCAAAAGGTATACTGTTGGTCCCGTTCGACCCGGTGGTATTGGACCCTAAGGACCTGAAGGCGTTGGAGAGAGAGTCTGACGATGAATAGATCTCAGATTCAAATCTGACGAGAGATGATCGGAGCATCCTATTACGCGTTAATTCCCGGTTCGGCGAGAATCATATTTATCAATCGAGCTGCATAGAACCATGCGAATGGTGCGGAACATCGAGGTCGCGAAGATCCTCTATGAGGTGGCGGACCTGCTCGAATTGCAGGGCGTCGGCTTCAAACCGAACGCCTATCGGAACGCAGCTCGCAACATCGAATCGATGACGAAAGAGCTGGATGATTATCGTAAGAGCAGCAACCTGCGCGATATCCCCGGCGTAGGGGAGGCCATCGCCAAGAAGGTTGAGGAGATCCTGGCCACTGGCCGCCTTCGTTATTTGGACGAGCTCAAGCAGCAATTGCCGGCGGGACTCCTACAATTGGTGGATGTGCCAGAGATCGGCCCGAAGACCGCTTTGCATCTGTATAAGGAACTGAAGATCACCAACCTCCAAGAGCTGAAAGCAGCGGCGGAGCAGCACCTGATACACTCTTTGAAAGGCTTCGGGGAACGATCGGAAGAGCGCATCCTGCATGGTATTGCCCTAATGGAGAAGCGCAGTGGTAGGATGTTGCTCGGCCACGCCTATCCAGTGGCAGAGGGGGTCCGACAATACGTGAAGGATCATGCGAAGCTCGATTTCATAAGCCTGGGCGGCAGCCTGAGGCGGATGAAGGATACCATCGGCGATATCGACATACTGGCCGGCAGCAACGACGTGAAGATGGTAATGGACGCCTTCGTCTCGTACCCAGATGTGCAGGAGATCGTTGAACGAGGGCCAACCAAGGCAGTGGTGCGCCTGAGGGATGGTACCCAGGTCGACCTCCGGGTGGTGGAGGAGGAGGCGTACGGCGCTGCGCTGCAATACTTCACCGGCTCGAAGGAACATAACATCAAGCTTCGCCAACTGGCTATCGAAAAGGGATGGAAGCTGAACGAGTACGGCCTCTTCAAGAAAGACCTTACCGAGATCGTGGCAAGGCGGACCGAGGAGGACATCTACCAGGCGCTAGGCTTGCGGATCATGCCTCCAGAGCTGCGAGAGGACCATGGCGAGATCGAGGCCGCTCTCAATGGAACCCTACCGGAGCTCATCGAGCTCCAGGACATCAAGGGCGACCTTCATGTCCACACCACGGCCAGCGATGGCAAGACTACCATGGAGGAGTACGCCTGGGCGTGCAGGAACCGTGGGTACGAATACCTGGGGATCACCGATCACTCTTATGGGCTGAGGGTGACCCACGGCCTATCGGCCAAGGAGCTCAGTGGCAACATCGACGTCGCCCACAACGTGTCCGAGAGGGTGGATGGGCTGAAGGTCCTCATCGGCGCCGAGGTGGAGATATTGGAGGATGGCAGCCTCGATTATCCCAATGACGTCCTTCGAGAGCTCGACTTCGTGATCGGGGCGGTCCATTCCAAGTTCAATATGGAAAGGGACGAGATGACCAAGAGGGTGACCGCTGCGGTCTCCAACGACTATTTGACCATACTGGCACATCCCACGGGAAGGAGATTGGAACAAAGGGAGCCCTATCAGATTGACCTCGAACGGGTGATGCTGGCGGCAAAGGCGACGGGGGTCTGCTTGGAGCTCAACGCCTTCCCGGAGCGGATGGACCTCAACGATGTCAATTGCAGAATGGCAAAGGAGATCGGCGTGAGAATCGCCATCAGCACGGATTCGCATAGCGTTCCACAGCTCGACCACATGCTCTTCGGCGTGGCCACTGCCAGAAGGGGCTGGCTGGAGAAGAAGGAAGTGTTGAACGCGCTCCCTTTGAAGGAATTGGTGAGCTATCTTAGCGGATGAGCGCTGGCTAAATCTCTTCTCATCGCTTGAGGGGCGGACGTTGACGTAAACCCCCACCAACATTTATTTTCCAGTGGCAGGATATGATAGGTCGAGAAGCATGAGCGTCGAGGAAGTAGTTAGCGCGATCAAGCGCATGGAGATTCGCGGTGCCGCAGAGATAGCCCGCAGCGCTGCCGTAGCGCTGAAGGATCTAGCGGAGAATTTCCGAGGCCATAGCCTGGAGGAGTTCCGGCATTCCCTTGCCGTCGCGAAGGATGAATTGCAGGCGTCCCGGCCAACGGCCATTTCCCTCTGGAACGGCGTTCAGGCGGTCCTGAAGGATTCGACTTCGGCCACGGACCTGGAGGAGCTGCGACGAATGATCATCAGGAACGCCGATGATTTCATCAAACGCTCCAAGGAGGCGGTGAACATCATTGGCCAGGTGGGGTCGAGGCGGTTGCGCGACGGCGACAAGGTGCTGACGCACTGCAACAGCAAGGCCGCTCTGAGCGTGATCATCCAGGCTCATAAGGAAGGTAAGAGGCTAGAGGTCTACGCTACCGAATCAAGGCCGTGGCGCCAAGGTCTGCAGACGATCAAGGACCTCACGGCCGCCGGTCTCAAGCCGACCTTGATCGTCGACTCGGCCGGAAGATGGCTGATGAAGGACCTGGACGCCGTGGTGGTGGGAGCGGACACCATCTGCTCCAATGGCGCGCTCATCAACAAGATCGGCACCTCGCAGATCGCGTTGGCCGCCCATGAGGCGCGAGTGCCCTTCCTGGTCTGCGCCGAGACGTTTAAGTTCTCACCCAAGACGATGTACGGCGAGCTGGTGGAGATCGAGGAAAGGGATTCGAGCGAGGTCGTGAAGGTCGGCGAGGTCCCACCCGGCACCAAGATACTGAATCCGGTCTTCGACGCCACTCCCCCGGAGTACATCGATGCCATCGTGACCGAGATCGGGGTCGTACCGCCCTCCGCGGCGTACGAAATCATCGTCCGCCAACTGGGCCAGGAATTCATTTTCGAAGCCGCTGCGAAATGGTGAGCGAATTGGAATACTCTGAACAGTACCTGCATTTGGGAGAGAAGATCGATCTGGACGCGCACGTTGTATGCGTCTACAAGATCAAGACCGACCTGCCGATGAAGACCGCGGCCGCGGCCATCGCCACGGAGCAGTCTACCGGCACCTGGACCGGATTGAGCACTCTGGAAGAGGATATCTTTCGAGCATACAGCGGAAAGGTGGTCGATATCCACGACGACATCTGCGAGATCGCCTACCCAATCGAGGATTTCAGCCTGGACATCGGAGGGGTGCCTCAGATACTCAGCGTCATCGCCGGCAACCTGTTCGGTTTGGATGTGCTGAAAGGGGTGCGGCTGGAGGATTGCATTTTCCCCCGTTCCATGGTCAAGGGGTTCAAAGGCCCGAAGTTTGGCATCGAGGGGATGCGCTCCACATTGAAGCGACCGGAGAAGCCTTTGGTCGGCACCATCGTGAAGCCGAAGATCGGCCTGACCCCGAAAGGATATGGAGATTACATCTACGAATCTGGCATGGGCGGACTGACGAACGGCAAGGACGACGAGACCCTGGTGAACCAGAGATTCTGCCCGCTCGATGAGAGGGTGGTGGCGATCGCTGAGGCAATCGACCGGGTCCGGTCCGAGACCGGACATCGCATCATGCACGCCATTAACGTCTCCACCAGAGGGGACAAGATCTTGGAAGTTGCGGAGCGAGCACAGGAGCTCGGGGCCTCGGAGATAATGGTGGACGTGCTCACGGCAGGCTTCGCCGCCGTCCAGGTGATCGCGGAAGACCCCTCGATCAAGGTGCCGATACACGTGCATCGCACCATGCACGCCGCATTCACGCGCAGCAAGGACCACGGCATCGCCTGGAGCGTCCTGGCGAAACTGACGCGCATGTGCGGCGGGGATGCCATTCACATCGGGACGTTCGGCGTCGGCAAGATGCAGGGCGTATCATTGGAGGACCGGAAGAGCCAGCAGGCCTGCATCGAACCGATGTTCGGATTGAAACCGAGCCTCAGCGTTTGCTCGGGGGGAGTGCACCCCGGACTGGTGAGCAAGCTGGTGGAGATCGCAGGCAGGGATATCCAGATACAGGCGGGAGGCGGCGTCGCGGGTCATCCGATGGGGGTCAGGGGCGGAGCGAGGGCCATGGCGCAAGCGGTCGACGCGGCCTATTCCGGCATACCTGCCCAAGAGTACGCCAAGGATCATCCGGAACTACGCCAAGCTCTCGAGAAATGGGGTTGAACGATGAAGCTCAAAGCGAAATACGTCGATATGGACACGGGCGAGATAACCGCATTGCTGCGCACGGTTGACTGCATGGAGATCGGCGTGCATGAGGGGGACCGGGTCAAGGTCAAGCACGAGAGCAATACCGTCACAGCGATCGTCCAGACCACCGAATCGTTCCTCAAGGAAGGGGAGATCGGGCTCCTGGGCAAGGCATTCACCTTCATCGGGCCAGAGGCGGGAGAGCTCCTGGACGTCATGCCGACCGGGAAGCCAGAGTCGGTGGATTACATCCGGAAGAAGATGGACGGATTGGAGCTGACCACCGAGGAGATCAGGACGCTGGTCACGGACATCAGCGCACGAACCCTGTCGAGCGTCGAGCTGGCCGCCTACGTGACCAGCCTGCACATCAATGGCATGAACATCCGGGAGACCTCCGACCTGACCCTGGCGATGGTCGAGACCGGGGAGACCATCGACTTCGACCGATCACCGGTGTTCGATTTCCATTCGGTGGGCGGCGTGCCAGGCAATAAGGTGACTCTGATCATCGTGCCAATCGTGGCAGCGGCCGGGCTCTTGATCCCAAAGACCTCGTCCCGGGCCATTAGCTCCGCAGCTGGAACCGCGGATATAGTGGAGGTCTTCGCCAAAGTTGATTTCTCTGCGAAGGAGCTAAAGAGCATCGCTGAATCCAAAGGTGGCATCATGGCCTGGGGCGGGGGCCTGAATCTGGCGCCGGCGGACGATGTGATCATCCGCGTCGAGCATCCTCTGGGCATCGATCCACATGCGCAACTCCTAGCTAGCGTGATGTCGAAGAAGAAGGCGGTGGGGGCGGATTTCCTGTTGGTTGACATACCAATGGGCGAGGGGACCAAGGTGCCCACCATGGAGCTTGCCAAAGCGTACGCGAAGGACTTCGTAGACCTAGGCGACACGTTGGGCATCAAGGTGGAATGCGCCATAACCTATGGCGGACAGCCGGTGGGCCGAGCCATCGGACCGGCGCTGGAAGCGCGGGAGGCTATCACAATTTTAGAGGGGGGGAAATCCCCTAATTCCGTGTGGGAGAAAGCGCTGAGACTCTCCGGGATAATCCTGGAGATGGGCGGGATCCCACGGGGCTATGAGCGCGCCAAAGAGATCCTCGAGTCCGGAGAAGCATTGTCCAAGTTCCGGGAGATCGTCGGCGCTCAAGGTGGTAACCCCAACATCAAGTCATCGGATATCCAGCCTGGTAAGTTCAACACCAGCGTGCTGACCAAGAAGTCCGGCTATATCGGCAATATCAAGAATAAGGACCTGGTGCGCATCGCCCGGGCGGCCGGGGCCCCCAAGGACAAAGGTGCTGGCGTGGTCATAATCAACAAGGTCGGTTCGACGGTCGAGGTGGGGGACACCCTGTTCACCATCTATGCGGACAACGAGAACAAGCTCAACGATGCGCTCGGGGTCGCAAGGAAGTTCGAGCCGATCAGCGTCTCCGGGATGGTACTGGTCAGAACGCCGGGGTTCACTCATCTTCAGAGCTGAGCTTGCGCTGCGAGCGCACCGCCTGGCTCAGGGTCATCTCGCCCCTGGCGACGGCGCTCGCCAGGTCAGAGGAAATGGTGACGCTGCCCCCGCTCTCGATGCGCGATAGCCGCTGGATGTCCCTCAGCTCTCCGGCGGTCGGCTCCACATCTGGGGCTTCTTCGACCCTCTGACCTTTGGCCATGGCTATCCTTTTGGCGGCATCGACGTCCGGGGCCAGGGTGCGCTGGGTGGTCCCGGTCTCGTCCACCAGTTCGATCTCGTCGACCAGGCCCCATATCGCCCTCATGATACGATTCCGGTTGGTGCGGTCGCCGTGGCCGATCCTCGCTACCGCTCTATCGTAATCGAGGCAGCGGAGGAAACGCTCCAGCACCTCCGCCACTTTACCTATCGAACGCACCGTTTCCGTGACTAAGAGTTTCCCCTCACCGAAGATGGCCAGCCCGGTGCTCTTCCCCGGATCGATCCCTATTATCAGGGCATGGTACTTCGTCCCCCCGGCCAGCACACACTTGGCGACGTCGATGGCCCGCTCCGGGTCCTTCTCAGTCACGACGTCGGAGAAATGCAGCTTCTTCCTCTCAGCGTCGGTGGTAATCACCACACCCACTCCGGCCGGGACCTCGCCGCTCAAACTGATGGAGACGAACGGCTCTCCCTTCTCCTTGAGCCGGCGCACCAGCTCGTAGAAGAAATGGAAGTCCTCGGTGAAGATGCCGATGACACGCATGCACCACTTTCAATGCTGGATACGGAGATAAGCCTTTCTAAATGCGATGGACGGACTGGACCCGATCGATGCTCTCCTTCATCCTGGACCTAAGGGCCAGATAGCCGACTGAAGCGGCGATGGCAAAGGAGGCGATCCCTCCCCACAGGATTATCGGCGTGCCCACGAAGGCGTCCATCAGAACGCCCCCGGCCAGCGGTCCCATCGACCAGCCGAACGATGAGAATAGCCCGTAAACGCCCATGTACCGGCCGCGCATGTTCTCGGGGGACATGTTCGCCACCAAGTTGCTCAGGGCAGGCGAGACCACGATTTCGCCCATGCTGATGACCGCCATGCAGAACGCCAAGGTGAAGAAATCATTGGTGAACGCCACCAGGAAGTAGCCAATGGCGTAGAGGAACGCCCCCATGGAGATGGCGTTCGTCATTCGAAATCGCGACACCCAGCGAGCGACCGGGAACTGCAGGAAGACCACCATTATTCCGTTTATGGCGTAGAGATATCCGACCTCGTACACCTGGACTCCGACCACTTTCTCCGAGTACACCGAGTACACCGAGGACATCTGCGCGGTGACCAGGGACAGTAGCACCGATATCAAGCAGAACGCCGCGAACACCGTGTCCTTTCGTACCGCCAGCAAGTCCTTTACGTTGAACCGTTCCGTTTTGGTGCTGATCATGGAATCCGAGACCAGCAGGATGACGATGAACGCTACGCTGGCCGTGCAGAAGGCGGTGAGGAGGAACAGCGACGAGTATGAGATTATCGCCAGCAGCCCTCCGAGCAACGGTCCCAGGGTCCAGCCGATGTTCTGGCCGATGCGCAGCAGGCCGTACGCTTCCAATCGCTTGCTCGGTTCCACAAGGTCTGCCACCATGGCGCTCGAGGCGGGCTCGAAGAACGACCCGAAGAAGTTGCTGCCGACGATCAGCAGGCCTATGACCGCGTAGTCACCATGGTTCATCATCACTACGCTAATTAGGGCGAAGACCACCGAGCGCGAGGCCATCGAGAAGATCATCACCTTCTTCCGGCCGACCCGGTCCGCGAGCTCTCCCCCCAATATCTGGCCGACGGCGCCCGCTCCAGAGGAGAACAGGAATATCAATCCCACCATGGTCATCGGCACGCCGAGCTGCTGGTTGAGGTAGATCGAGAGGAACGGTACCACGATGGAGAAGCCGGTGACCCCGATGATCCTGCCGGAGAAGAGCACCCAGATGCGCCTGTCGAACGAGCGCAGATAACCGATCCGGGAAATCATGGTCACATCCTTTTGTGCTGAGGAACTTCAATCACGATATTGCGGCGGCATTATTTCTTTGTCCGATGTCACGTGCTGCCAGGGCGCGGATGCCCATGCCATTTGCCCTTGATATTAATCTGACCACCCTATCAAGCTTGCTCCGCTCATCGTACTATTCGCAATCGAATAATATGAAAAAATGTGGACGATCAGACGCCCTTGAACTTGTCCAAGATGCTTTTCTTGCTCCCTTCGAGCTCGGCGAACTTCTTCAGGAGCGCCTTCTGCTCCGCGCTCAGCTTCTTGGGCACCTTGATCTTGATGCGCACGAACTGGTCCCCCCTGCCCCTTGAGTCCAGGCGGGGCAGCCCGTTCCCCCTCATGCGCAGCACCGAATCGTCCTGCGTCCCCGGCGGAATGTTCAGCATTGCCTTCCCCTCCAGGGTGGGTATCTCCACCTCCGCTCCGAGGGCGGCGTCAGGGAAGGCGATGGGCCAGTCCATCCACAGGTCTGCGCCGTCCCGCTTGAATAGCTCATGCTCTTTGACATGGACCACGACGAACAGGTCGCCGGGCGGCCCGCCGTCCGGGCTATCGTCCCCAGCGCCCTGGAAGCGCAGCCTCATGCCGGTGTCTATGCCCTTCGGGATGTCGATGCTGATCTTGGAGGTCTTCAGGGCGGTGGCCCGACCGGCGCATTTCGGACAGCGCAGCTCAGCCAGAGATCCGGCACCGCGGCATCGGGGGCACGCGCTAACCGTCACGAACCGGCTGGAGCCCCGCTGCTGCACGTTCTGCACCTGCCCTTTACCACCGCAGCTGGGGCAGGTGGCGATCTTGCCGTCCTTGGCACCAGTTCCAGAGCAGGCGTCGCACTTGACCGTGCGCGGGATTGATATTTCCCTTTTCCCACCCTTGGCCGCGTCGTCCAGCGTTATCTCGATGTCGAAACGGAGAGATTGGCCTTGATGCGGCCCACGGCTGCTTCGGCCACCCATCCCGAAGAGCATGTCGAAGAGGTTGCCGTTGAAGCCGAATCCGCCCGAGTCGCCGAATATGTCCCTGACATCACCAGCATGCGTGAAATCCTTCCAATCGAATCCACCGTTGGAGAACTGGCCTTGCATGCCCGCGTGTCCATATTGATCGTAGAGCTTGCGTTTGTCGGCGTCGACCAGCACCTCGTACGCCTCGGATAGCTCCTTGAAGCGCTCCTCGGCGTGGCCCTTCTCCTCCTTGGTGACATCTGGATGGTACTTGCGGGCAAGCTCGCGATATGCCTTTTTGATCTCGTCGATGCTGGCGGTCTTGGGGATGCCCAAGACCTCATAGTAGTCCCGTTTGTCGGCCATCAGCTAACGCCCGTTACTTCTTCTCGTCCTCGTCGACGATCTTGTAATCCGCATCCCGGTATCCGCCTTTGCCGCCTTCCTGCTGCTGGCCCTGCCCTTCCTCTGGCCCCGCGCCCTGCGGCCCCTGTCCTCCCGGTCCCTGCGCCTGCTGCTGCTCCCCGGCCTTCTTCGAGGCCTCGGAGTACAGGCGGGTGGAGATACCGTACATCTCCTTGGTCAGGGCATCGACCTTCGCTTTGATGACCGCGATGTCCGCCCCTTTCATCGCTTCCTTCAGCTCTGCAATGGCTTTCTGGATCTTCTCCTTCTCATCGGAGGATATCTTCTCGGTCTGCTCGACCAAGGTCTTCTCGGTCGTGTAGATCAGGGTGTCCGCCTGGTTTATCGTCTCGATCTTCTCCCTCCGCTTCTTGTCGTCCTCGGAGAAGCGCTCTGCCTCTTTGACCGATTTCTCGATCTCATCCTTGCTCAGCTTTTTGGACGAGGTGATGGTGATCTTCTGCTCCTTGCCAGTGCCGAGGTCCTTGGCGCTCACGTTCAGGATGCCGTTGGCATCGATGTCGAAGGAGACCTCGATCTGCGGAACCCCTCGGGGCGCAGGCATGATGCCAGTAAGCTGGAATCGCCCTAGGGAGACGTTGTCCGGCGCCATGTCCCTCTCGCCCTGCACGATGTGAATCTCGACCGCCGGCTGATTGTCCGATGCGGTGGAGAATATCTGCGACTTCCTCGTCGGGATGGTGGTATTGCGATCGATGAGCTTGGTGGCGATCCCGCCGAGCGTCTCGATGCCCAACGAGAGTGGTGTGACGTCGAGCAACAGCACGTCTTTGACCTCGCCCGATAGCACCGCGCCCTGGATCGCCGCCCCCATCGCCACGCACTCCATCGGGTCCATGCCCCGCTGGATCTTCCTGCCGACCATGTTCTCCACGAACCGTTGCACGATCGGCATTCGGGTCGGCCCGCCGACCAGGATGATGGAGTCGATGTTCTCGGGCGTCAGCTTTGCGTCCTTCAAGGCGTTCGTCAACGGGCCGCGGCACTTCTCCACCACGGGATTGATGAGCTCCTCGAGCTTCGCCCGGCTGATGGTCATCGACAGATGCCTCGGGCCGGCCGCATCCGCGGTAATGAACGGGAGGTTGATCTCAGTGGACAACGTGGTGGATAGCTCGATCTTGGCCTTCTCCGATGCTTCACGGACGCGCCACAACGCCATCTTATCCTTGGTGACATCGATGCCGGTCTCCAGCTTGAACTGGCTGCTGACGAAGTTCATCAGGAGCTCGTCCATGTCGGTGCCTCCGAGCTGAGTGTCGCCGCTGGTGGAGATGACCTCGAACACGCCAGCGCTGAACTCCATGATGGTGACGTCCAGCGTCCCCCCGCCCAGGTCGAAGACCATGATCTTCTGCTCCTTCTCGCTCTTGTCTAGACCGAAGGCCAGCGCCGCCGCCGTCGGCTCGTTGATTATCCTGACGACCTCCAGGCCAGCGATCGCGCCGGCGTCCTTGGTCGCCTGCCTCTGATTGTCATTGAAATATGCTGGTACGGTGATGACCGCCTTGGAGACCTGCTCTCCGAGATAGGCTTCCGAGTCGCGCTTTATCTTCTGCAATATGAAAGCCGAGATCTGCTGGGGGGTGTACTCCTTCCCCATCACCTTGACCTTGTAGTCCGTCCCCATCTTCCGCTTGATGGCCGCGATTGTGCCCTCGGGATTGGAAACGGCCTGCCGCTTGGCCGGTTCCCCGACCAACAATTGCCCGTCATTGGTGAATGCTACATACGACGGGAACGCCTTCCCTCCCAGGCTGGTTCCCTCCGCAGAGGGGATTATCGTCGGCCTGCCTCCCTCCATTACCGCTGCCGCAGAGTTACTTGTTCCCAGATCGATACCGATTATCCTAGCCATTTTGTTCACCTTTCTCCGATTTTTTGCCAACCTTCACTTTGGCATGTCTGATTACTCGCGGACCGAGGAGATAACCTTTCTGGAAGACATCGCATATCCTGCCTTCCTCGCCCTCCGTGGTGCATAGCGCCTCGTGGAGGTTCGGGTCGAAATCCCCTTCGGCGGGCATCTCCCTCAGTCCATATGATTTCAAGAGCGCCAGCAGATTGTTTTGGATCTGACAGATCCCCTTCTTCAGGTCGTCCACGTCGCCTGGCGAGCACAGTGCCCGTTCAAGGTCGTCGAGGAAGTCCAGAAGCTCAGAGATGAGCTTGTCGTTAGCCTGCTTGGCGTACTCATCTCGATCGCGCTGCACCCTTTTCTTGTAATTGTCGAAGTCGGCCTGGATGCGCTTGGCGGCGTCGAGGTAATAAGCCATATTCGAGGTCTGCTTCTCCAACTCCTTCCTCAACGAATCGACCTCAATGCTGAGAGCCTCGACCTCGGACTGAAGTTGCCTGTTTGACACTGCACTCACCTCTTCTGGCTCGGTTCCTTCAGCCGGGCCTTCGCCAGCTCCTCCGACCATGACCGTCACCTTAAGATGCGATTATTGCTCGACCTATAATAAAAAGCATTATGAAATGAAGAGGAGGGGAAAAACCCTCCTTTGTGTTTCGCGTTTAATCCATGTCCATGCCTTCGTCGCTGCCCGGCATGCCGCCACCTGGTGCACCGCCCGGACCGCCCCTTGAGGCGATGACGTCATCGATCCTCAGGATCATGACCGCGGCGTCTGTGGCCGAGTTTATGGCCTGCTTGCTGACGCGCAATGGCTCGAGGACGTTGTTCTTCTTCATATCCTCGACCTTTCCATTGAAGACATTTACACCAGCGTTGACCTTGCCACCCTTGTGCGCCTTGCGCATCTCGATCAGGATGTCAATCGGGTCCAGACCGGCGTTCTCTGCCAGAGCGGTGGGGATGACCTCCAACGCGGAAGCGAAGGCGTCGATGGCGATCTGCTCGCGTCCGCCCACGGTGGCGGAGTATTCGCGCAGCCTGAGCGCGATCTCGACGGCAGTTGAGCCGCCACCAGTGACCATTTTTCCGTCCTCGATTGCGACGGCGATGACACTTGTGGCATCGTCCAATGACCGCTCGATCTCGTCGACCACGTGCTCTGTCCCACCGCGGATCAGGATGCTGATGGCCTTGGCGTTCTTGCACCCGGTGACGAAGGTCATTTCCTCGTCCTGGACCTTCTTGACCTCGACCATATCAGCGTTGCCCAGGTCGGCCGGCTCGAACTCGTCGAGCTTGGTGATGACGTTGGCGCCGGTCGCCTTCGCCAGCTTGTCCATGTCGGTCTTCTTGACGCGGCGTGCGGCGTAGATGTTCTCCTTGGCGAGGAAGTGCTGCACCAGGTCGTCCACGCCCTTCTGGCAGAACACGACGTTGGCGCCGGACTTCTTGATCTTCTCGACCATGTCGCGCAGCATGCGCTCCTCCTCGTGGAGGAATGCCTGCATCTGCGATGGGTCTGTGATCTCAATCTTGGCGTCGATCTCGGTCTTCTTGATCTCGAGAGCGGCGTCGAGCAGCATTACCTTGGCCTTGACCACTTTCTTCGGCATCGCGGGGTGGACCGGTTCCTTGTCGACGATGATGCCTTCGATCATCTCGGTATCCTTCATGGAACCGCCCTGCTTCTTGACGACCTGGATGTTGTCTGTGTCAACGACCCACTTGCCGTCGGTCTTCTCTGCGACCTTGACCACCGCCTCCACGGCCACGTCGGCCATATGCTCGCGGCTTCCGACCACGGACTTCGACATCATGGATGTCATAGCAATTTCACGTAGCAGCTCGCGGTCCTTGATGTCGATCTTCATGGCGACCTTCTCCAAGACCTCCAAGGCCTTGATGGAAGCCAAGCGGTATCCAGCGGTGATAATGGTGGGGTGAACGTTAGCGTCGATCAGGTCGACGGCCTTCTTCAGCAGCTCTCCGGTCAATATGACCGCGGTGGTGGTGCCATCGCCAGTCTCCTCGTCCTGGGTCTTGGCGACCTCGACCAGCATCTTCGCTGCCGGGTGCTCGACGTCGATCTCCTTTAAGATCGTCACGCCGTCATTGGTTATCACAACGTCGCCCATGCTGTCCACGAGCATCTTGTCCATGCCTCGCGGACCGAGAGTGCTCCTCACGGCATCGGCGATCGCCCTGGCGGCCATGATGTTGTTATACTGGGCGTCCTTGCCCTTATCCCTCTTAGTACCTTCTTTGAGAATCAATATCGGTGTTTGACCCATTCCCATGTCATTACCTCCACATACCCATTAAACAGAGTTACCTAGCTCTCAGCTAGCGGCAAGAGATGTTTGTTCTTCTATATAACAGTTGGTGAAATGCAGCATCTCGAAAGTTAACGATTTGAATGGGCAAAGATGATTAGCCAGTGAACATTGAAAGCTTTGATCTTTTAATGAGGCCCAATAGATCGGTGACGTATCGACTAGCAGGTCCGAAACGAAGTCGGCATAGGAATAGGACAAAGCGAGAAGTCTTTATTCAGACTATAGATAACCAAGGGAAAAGGTGGTCGATCAAATGGGAGACATGGAGACATGCCTGGGCCTTCTGTTCAAGAACAAGGGGAAGGGCGTCTTGACGGAGAAGGAGTTCGTTTTCACCGCTTCCATGGACCACCGCTGGTTCTCACCCAAGGAAGCGCAGGTATTGCTGGAGCTCGGGATCAAGCGCGGGCTGCTTACCCGGACCGAAGGTTTCGTGAAGCCCACTTTCGTCTTCAAGGACATCGAGGTGCCGCAGTCATTCAAGCCGTGCAAGGACATCCTCAGGGACATCGAACCTGAGGTCAGCGTCTTCTCGCTCATCTTGGACGAGGTATCAAAGAGCACTGGCCAGACCAAGAGGGACATCGTGGCCAAGATAAACAAGGTACAAGATAGGCTCGGGGTCGATATCGAGATAGCCGCCCTGGCGGTGGCCAAGGACAGCGGCATCGACATATCGAAATTCGTGACGAACGTAAAAAAGGAAGTGCTCTCTCGCTGAGCGTCACTTCTTCTTGATCAGATCGCCCAAGGTGAAAGTGGCTCCAGAGGCCGAGGTCTTTCCCTTCGGCTTGATCAGCGGCACCTTCTCGATCAGGACGATGCTCAGGGACTTCTCCAATTTTGACACCAGATCGTCGGTCGGCTTCATCGTTCCAGACTCTATCTTGGAAAGGATGCTGACCCGCTCGTTGATCTTCGCCCCCATCTGCTCCTGGGTCCAACCCTTGGCGTTGCGGCCGTCCCGGATCCGCTTGGAGTAATCGTCGGCCAACTCGAAGGCGTCCTCCTCTTTGTAGATGTCGCGGCTGCGCATGCGCCGCTCCCTCTGCTGCAAGCGGGACTCTATTACCACTTTGGTCGGGGATTCGCTGGTACCGCTCTTGACCTTATCACCGAATCGCTGGCAGTCCTTGCATAGCTTCAGTTGGGTGCCTTCGACCCAAGTTGACCTGGTCTCCGGCACATCCTTCCCACAGAGCTCGCAGATCGCACCCATGCCTCTCCAAACATCCCTTCGATTAATAAATGCTTCCGCAGATGGAGTGTCTCTTAAAAGGAAATAATGCTTCCCGATTAGAAATGCCAATTCTTGATTTGAAGGATGTCATTCAAATTTAGAAAATACCGATATCTTTTTAGATTCCAATGAGGACTCAAACGAGATTCGATTATTCGAACCGACCTTAATCGAAGAAAAGAAAAAATGTTCCCATCCAGAGAAGAGAAGAAATATCACATTTACTTATATTTCTGAATTGAAAAATAGGAATTGTCTTCGAAGCTTTCAAATAGCTAACGCCTTTATATTGAAGATGAGTCAGATTAACTCAGGTGACAATCACGAAAGAGCCCCAGGTTGAGGAACTCGCAAACGAGATGCGAGAAAAGATCGAGGTCCTGGAGCGAAGGAACACCGAGCTGCTCGAAGAGATCAGGCGAGTGGAGGGTGAGAAGCGCTACGTAGAAAGCGAGCTGTTCCGCCTTCAGAAGGAACTCAAGCGCCTGCGCTCGGAGATGGAGCGGCTCAAGTCCCCGCCATTGATCATCGGATCGATCAAGGACGTACTAGCTGACGGCCGGGTAATCGTCAAATCGTCCACCGGCCCGGATTTCATCGTTTCCACTTCAGAGTACGTGCCATTGGAGGACCTGGAGGTCGGAGCAAGGGTCGCCCTCAACAAGCAGACCCTGGCGGTCATGGGCGTGCTGCCTCCATCGCTCGACCCAATAGTGATTGGGGCGGAGATCATCGACAAGCCGAGCATTTCCTACAAGGAGATCGGCGGACTGGACGATCAGATCCTCGAAGTGAGGGAGGCGGTAGAAGACCCGCTCCTGCGCCCAGAGCTTTACAAGAAGGTCGGCATCGAACCGCCCAAGGGCGTATTGCTGGTCGGGCCGCCCGGTACGGGAAAGACCTTGATCGCCAAGGCGGTGGCTCATCAGACCAATGCCACGTTCATTAGATTCGTGGGATCGGAGCTGGTCCAGAAGTACATCGGCGAGGGCGCGCGTTTGGTCAGGGAGCTTTTCGAACTGGCGAGAGAAAAGGCACCGAGTATAGTGTTCATCGACGAGCTGGATTCCATTGGGGCAAAGCGCCTAGAGGTGGCGACCTCGGGCGATCGAGAGGTGCAGCGCACCCTCATGCAGCTCCTTGCCGAATTGGACGGCTTCAACCCGATCGGTGATGTGAAGATAATCGGGGCGACGAACCGGCCAGACATCTTGGATGAGGCGCTGCTCCGGCCGGGAAGGTTCGACCGCATCATCGAGATCCCGATCCCCAATTACGAGGGCAGGACAGAGATATTCAAGATCCACATGTCCAAGATGAACATCGAGTCAGGCATTAACCCGATGGAGCTGGCCGTGAAATCTGAGAATGCAACCGGGGCTGACATCAAATCGATCTGCATGGAAGCAGGCATGTTCACCATACGGGACAATCGTGACACGGTGACCATATGCGACTTCGAGCGTGCCATCGCGAAGGTTCTCGACACGGATACGCCGAAGTGCACCGAAGCTGGCGTCATGTTCGCTTGAACAGCTAAAAGAAGCGCTTCATCCTCGAGCATGGACGATAGTCATATTCGTTAGATCGGACTAGGAACGGTTCCGTTTGAACATTCGGAGCCGTTTCTTCTTTTTATCCTGCTCTATGACTTCCTTGGGAAGCTCGCTCTCTTCGAACTCGTCCTCGATCACAAACGGACCGATGTAATCGCACTTGTGGCAATGATAGGTCCCAGTGATGCCGCCGATCTCGTAGTATATCTCGGTCGATCCGCAGTCTGGACAGAAGAGGATCTTGCCCACGCCGAGAAATCCCAATCGGCGTTTAAGATACTTTGGTCAGCTCAGTCGCTCCGAATATCTTCTCCACCCTCCATCGATTGTTGGATGGCGTTGTAGACGTCCTCGATGCCTGAAGGGACTTGGGCCGAGACCGGCGTGATCTCCCGGTACATGCCAACGCTCTCCATTGCCTTCAGCAGTTCGACGCTCTGCACCGTGCTCGCGCTCGTGTCCGTATCCGTCAAAGCGCCGTAGAGCGCATCCGGATCCTTCGACCAGTTCATGACCGCCTCGAGCTCCTGTTCGCTCAGCATATCGGATTTCGAGAGCACGTTCAGGAACGGGACGTTGAAGCGAAAGTGGGTCACCGCTGCCAGCATGAGCGTCGAGATGAAACCGTTCGGCGTCTTCGCCAGTGCCGGGTCCGACAAGAAGACCAGGAACGATTCCTCCCTTCCCAGCGTATCGACGATCATGCTGCTCGATTGGCGGAAGGCGAACAGCTCCATCTGGCCAGGGGTGTCGATCAATGCGTAAGGCGTCTTGAACGTCTCCATCGTGTCCGCCAGCTCCTTGGCGTTCAGGGCCATCATGTCCGCGCAGACGATCTGCGCGCCGTTGGGGCCGAGGCCATAGTCGCGCATCACCTCGCCCACTCGCACCCAGTCGCGGATGTCGACGTCCGGCTCGTACGGCATGAACTCGACACCTGGATCGAGATTGACGGTGATGCAGTCCAGGCCTTGGAGGGTCATCCATTCCTGGAAGGCGCTCACCAACGACGACTTCCCGCTTCCCGCTGTCCCGATGAAATAGATGTTGCGCATTTGATCAGCTCTAGCTTAGGATTGGGAGGTAGGTTTCGATAATCAGCCTTTCGGTTCGTCGATGACTCATGTCCAAATCAAATCTGTGTCGTCGTCGACCTGCTCGCTCTTACGGAGAGCGGATAGCGGCACGACCTCGGGCTTCTTGTAGACCTTTCAAGAGCTCAATGCCTTGCCCTGAGAAGTAGCTGCAGAGCAAGGACGGAGGAGACAATAGAGGCTTCAGAATATAGGAATTTGAAAAAAAATGCAATTTCATATTGGACAAGCCTTGAGGCAGAGTCCGCATCTCATCCCACCCAGCTGGGTGAACATATAATCCGCGCACTTGTGTTTGTCGATCTCCCCGTTTGCGTGAAGCGCCTGCACCGGGCAGACCTTCAGGCAACGCTGGCAAATCAGACATTTCTCGTTAATGAGGGGCATTATGGCCGTGCCGTGCTCCAGGACCGCATCTGTCAGGATCGCTGTGAGCCTGACCCGAGGCCCATATTCTGGCGTTATCAAGAGATGATTGATGCCGTAGTTACCCAACCCAGCATGATAGGCGGCCCATTTCACAGAGAGGTTCGCCATCAGCGTCCTTTTATCGGCATACCAGTAACCGAACTCGCTGCCCTCATTGGGCGCGATGCTGGCCTTGAAGCCCCTCTTCTCGAGACGGCGAGCGATCCGGAAGGACATACTCCGTAGGGTAACGGTCGCGGCCATGAGGGTATTGGTATATTCCGCCCTTCCCTTGGGGAGAGGGTCCACGGCGCCACTGGGAATGGCTACGGCCACTATCACCACCGAACGCACATTCTCCATGAAATCCTGAGGCTTGTTGCCTCGATAGGTTTGCTCCAAGAAGCAATCGGCATCAGCGACGCCGAACAGATCAGCCCCATCCCGGATGCTCAGCTCTCTAAGCTCTTGGGCAAGCCCGATGACTTTCATGTTGACGGAATCTTCAATCCTCGTTTGGATATAAAGAGCTGACCAAGGAGCTGAAGCTGAGTGGCCAAGAACACAATGGTGGGCTCGGTGGCCCTCAGCATCATGCGTAGCCAGTAAAATCGCTCGGGCGTTCAATGAAGGGCCCCACGGGACCGTCTCAAGCAAATCCTTGGCAATCCGCAATATAATCTTTGGTCCGCCATGCGTTGTTGGTTCAGAAATCCGAAGATAGGCCTTAATAAACTTGAACTCGATTCGATTTCGTGGCCGAGGTAAACTTCTTACTGACCAAATGCCGAGTTTGCGGCACTAGGGTCAAAGGGAAACACTACCGATTGCTTTTGTATTCCACACCGTTTGTGCTACTATTCTATGCGGCCTTAGCTGCGGTGGCAGCGGAACTTGTCGCTACCAATTCATCACAAGGTGCAACATATGTCGTAGCGGCGGCGATTACCTTCCTAATCTTTCTATTTCCAGGGATCCTCTTGCTTGTATTCCTAAAAGGCTCGAAATACATCTGCGCAGCATGTAAAACCCAAGAGGACTTCGCAAATTGGAAGAGGGATGTCGAGAGGGCCAAGGATGCCACATTGGGACCTGGTGCGACCGAAAGAGAGAAATCCCAAGCGAGACTTGCGGACAATCCCAAAGCTAGGGATATCGTATTCCGATTTTCACAGAAGACTAATTCTCAGCCACCGCTCTTCTTTGTGGATTCGGTCATTGCGGCCAACAATCTGGAAAGAGCGGGGGACTATGACAAGGCCATCTCCTCCTATGAAGCGCTCGGCCTCTATGATGAGGCTGGCAGAATCAGGGAGATGAAGAATACGACGAGATCGGTGACCGTGGATGTCAACGAGCTCGTCAACCAGCTAAGATATGGCGGGTTGGCATTGAACTATAAATGCCCTTCGTGCGGGGCTGGCCTCACGATAGATGCCAAATCCGATGCCTCAGGGCTCAAGTATTGTGGATATTGCGGAACGGCAATAGAATTGGAGACCCTGAACAATCTCCTCCGAACTGCAATCAGATAAGGAATGGATGTCCAGGTTTTCCATTGAAGCATAGTCGCTACCAAATGGATAATCCGATGGCGGGCCCGGTGGGATTCGAACCCACGACCCATCGGTTAAGAGCCGATTGCTCCACCTAGCTGAGCTACGGGCCCGTGTTTCGGGCAAATAAGGTTGGTACTAATAAAGATATCGAACCTATGGCTCGAACGGAATAAGAAAATTCCATCATCTGGCTATTATGCGATAACAGGGAGAGCTCATGTCCTCGCGACCGCTATCTCAACAGCCTTGCCACGTTTGATCAACGCTCTTGCGAGACCGATAGGCAAGGTTGCGACGTCCTCTCGCCTCAGCCGATAATTGCCGAATGGCCCGGCGAACGGCGGGATGTCCTCCAGGATGCGAAGCACCAAGAGATCCTTCGCTTCTTGCTTCGCCTCCGCTTTCCCTTGCATTGGCGGCGCAGGCTGAGGCGATATCGTCAAAGATGGCGGAGCAGCTTTTGCTACGGCATCAATGGCTATCGGCTTTGATGGTTCGACCATAATGGGTTTGTTGCCCGACTCCGTTGGAGCGAGGCTCGCTTGAGTTTCGACGGCATCCGCGCGTATCGTCCCCGGGCCGCCCTGTCCGCTTCCCTCCATTTCTGGAATCTTCAGCGTCTGGAAGTCCAATTCCTTCGACCCTTTCGAGGGATCGATCTCGCGCGCCCTGATCTCCTTTGTCAGAGTGAAAACGTGCTCGAAGTAGGCCTTCTCCTCCTCGACCATGCGCGTGTTCTCCACCTTGCCGCCGCTCGCTCCCCTTATTGCCATGCGCAGGATCTTCTCCATGCGAATCTCGAATACTTGGGTTACTTTCTCCGTCACGTTCGCCACTTGCACGTTCAGCGAGCGTGTCTTAGTGGAATAGGGGTCCTTCGCCGCCTCCGCCTGCGCCTCATCCTTCAACCGGCTGACGAACGTCTTGACCTCGGGGAAGAAGTCCCTTCTCAGCTCGGCAAGGCTCTTCAGGTCCTTCTCCTTGCGCCAGATATCCATCACCTCCTGGTAGTCGAGGGGCTTGAGCGGGTTAGGCATCGGACACACATTCGACTGAGGATATTTGATGCTATCCGATTCAACCAGCCTAAGCGCTGCCAAAGAACGCTGGATGGCAAAGGCTTTAGTAAACCATGCCTTCATTTCCAGGCGTGGACATCTCAATCGCGCTCCATCGCAGCAAGGAAGGGACAGAGATCGACCTCCTTGTCTCGCCGAACTCCGACCGGTCGGAAATCATCGGCGTGGACGCCTGGAGAAAACGATTGACGGTCAAGCTGCGCTCGCCCCCGGAGAAGGGGGAGGCCAACGCCGAACTGGAGAAGTTGCTTTCAGGCATCCTTGGATGCGATGTGAATGTAATCCGCGGGCATACCGCGCGGATGAAAACAGCATTGGTCCAGCTAAGCGTGGACGATGTCGTGCGGAAGCTAGGTGATCTGGAATGAGGGATCCAAGAGAAGAGCTGGAGGAGCTCACCTGGCTGCTGGAGGAACTGCGCGATCGGCCAGACAATCAGGTCATCCTGGTGGAAGGGCTGAAGGACCGGGCCGCCCTGACCGCACTCGGAGTGGAAGGAGAAATCTGGCAAGTTCAAGGACCGAACTCCATCTTCTCGATAGCGGAGAGGTTGGCCTTAGAAAACAAGCAGGCGGTCATCCTGACCGACTGGGACCGCAAGGGAGGCCAGCTGGCCCATTTGTTGCGCTCATCGCTCAACGCGAACGGTATCCGCTTCGATGACCATATCCGATTGAGACTGGTCATCCTGGTGAAGAAGGACATCAAGGACATCGAATCGCTGCCGGCGTTCTATTCACGCTTGGTGGGTCTTTCTCAGAACCCCCTCATCATCGAGAAATTCAATAAACTGAAGAAAATTGCCGATCGAGAACGATGAATCGACGCTTCATCGCATGACACCCAGACGCACGCTGGGTGGTAAAGGCTTTAATCACGAATCACAGTAACGAAGCGGAGTCGTAATGAGCCAAGAGACGGAGATGTTAGCGGCCTTGGGCCTTTCGAGCCTGGACGAGCTCTTCACCGATGTGCCTGAAGCGGTGCGAATCGATGGACTGCGCCTCCCTCCCGGCAGGTCGGAGCTCGAGGTAATCCGCGACATAAAAACCATCTTGGCGAAGAACCTTACCGCCGACGATCATCCCTGCTTCCTTGGAGCGGGGGTATCCCATCACTTCATCCCCGCGGCCGTCCGCAGCATCGTCGGTCGCTCGGAGTTCCTTACCTCTTATACGCCGTACCAGCCGGAGATCAGCCAGGGAATGTTGCAGGCTTTATTCGAATACCAGAGCTACATCGCCGAGCTCACGGGGCTCGATGCGGTCAACTCCTCCAACTATGACGCTTCGACCGCGCTTGGCGAGGCGGCGACCATGTGCTTCCGCCTCAACGAGAAGCGGCGCTTCCTCATCCCCGAGGCGCTGAGCTGGGAGAAGAAGAGCGTGCTGAACAACTACGTCCTCGGTCCGAAGCTGGAGATCGTCGAGTATGGCTACGACCCGAACACCGGGGAGTTGGACCTCGAGGATTTGCGATCGAAGGTCGATCCGGATACCTGTGGCGTCTACGTCGAGGTGCCGAACCTGTTCGGGGTTATGGACTCCCAAGCCCCCTTCCTGAAGAAGGAGTTCCCCGAGGCGGCGTTGGTCGTCGGCGTCGACCCGATATCGCTCGGGATACTGAAGGCACCGGGCGATTACGGCGCGGACATCGTCATCGGGGAAGGACAGTCATTAGGGATCGACATGAACTTCGGCGGGCCATTGCTGGGCATCTTCGCCTGCCGGCAGGAGCACGTGCGCAAGATGCCTGGACGCGTCATCGGCATGACCCGCGACGCCAACGGGGAGAGGGCGTTCTGCATGACCTTGCAGACGCGCGAGCAACACATTCGACGTTCGAAGGCCACGTCCAACATCTGCACCAACGAGGCGCTGATGGCCGTTACCGCCATCGTCTACCTCAGCTTGCTGGGGAAGGAAGGATTGGAAGGCCTGGCAAAGGTAAATGTCGCACGCGCGAAGCGGCTAATGACGCTCATCGGAGAGATCGAAGGCTTCACCTCCCCCGTCTTCGAGGGAAGCCATTTCAACGAGTTCGTGGTGAGAACGCCGATGCGCCCAGAGAAGCTGAACCGGCTGCTGCTCAAGCACGGCATCATCGGAGGGCTGCCGCTCGCCGCCCACGTTCCCCGAATGGATCATCACATGCTCTTTGCGACGACCGAGATGCATTCCGACGCGGACCAGGATGCCCTCCTGCGAGCGCTGAAGGAGGTGGTCTGATGTACCGACAGGCGAAGCACGACCGCCGCCTGATCATGGAGCACAACGGGCGTTCCGATTTCGACCTTCCCTTTCTACGCGCATTAAACGAAGAAGATGTCGCGGTCCCAGCGAGCCTGCAAAGAGAGAGTCTGGACCTGCCCTCGCTGCCGGAGAGGGAGGTAGTGAAGCATTACGTGAACCTGAGCCAGATGAACTACGGCGTGGACAACGGCCTTTATCCGCTTGGTTCTTGCACCATGAAGTTCAACCCCAAGTACGCCGATCATCTGGCTTCTTTGCCAAGCGCCAATTGCATCCACCCCTACCAAGGGGAGGAGACGGTGCAAGGCGCGCTTCAAATAATGTACCAGCTGGAGCAGGCGCTCTGCGAGATATCCGGCATGGACGCGGTCACCTTGCAGCCCGCCGCCGGCGCTCATGGCGAGTTCACCGGCATGCTCCTGACCAAGGCGTACCACGTCAGCCGCGGAGAGGACCGCGACGAAGTGGTCGTTCCCGATTCGGCGCACGGCACCAACCCGGCCAGCGCCGCCATGGCCGGCTACCGTGTGGTGGAGATCCCCTCCTCGAATGACGGCAGTGTCGACCTGGAGGCGTTGAAGGCCGCCCTGTCCGAGCGGACGGCGGCGCTCATGATCACGAACCCGAACACCCTGGGCATCTTCGAGAACGAGATCCAGCAGATAGCGAAGCTCGTCCACGACTCCGGCGCGCTGCTCTATTACGATGGAGCTAACCTGAACGCGGTCATGGGCCGAACCACACCGGGAAAGATGGACTTCGACATCGTGCACTTCAATCTGCATAAGACCTTCGCCACGCCGCACGGCGGCGGAGGGCCAGGCGCCGGGCCAGTGGGCGTCAAGGAACGGATCGCGCCGTTCCTGCCGGTGCCGAGGGTCGTGATGAGGGATTCGAAATACGCATTAGATTACGATCGCCCGGAGAGCATCGGCAAGGTACGCTCGTATTACGGCAACTTCGCCGTTCTTCTGCGAGCTTACGCTTACATCCTCAGGAAAGGCGGAGACGGACTGAAGGACGCCTCAGATCGGGCGGTCCTCAACTCCAACTACCTCAAGCATCAGCTGATGGACGTCTATCCTCTGCCGTTCCGGGAGCTGAGGAAACACGAGTTCGTGGTCAGCGCCAAGCCGCTGAAGGATGAGAAGGGGATAAGGGCATTCGACGTGGCCAAGCGCCTCCTGGACTACGGTTATCATGCCCCGACCGTCTATTTCCCCGCATTGGTCGAGGAAGCGCTGATGATCGAGCCGACGGAAACGGAGACGAAGGAGACCTTGGACGAGTTCGCCGCCGTCATGAAGCACATCGCTTCGGAAGATCCAGAAATAGTCCGGTCGGCGCCGCACAATACCGCCGTTGGCAAGGTGGACGAGGTCTACGCCGCCAAGGAAGCGATATTGAGCTATCGGGCGTTCAAGAAGCGAGGGGCCAGCACTTAGGCTTGGCGCCTCCTCGTCTCTCGATTTCGCGGCCAACAGCGTCTTGCAACTCAGGGGATTATCTGCATGTACTTGCCGACCTTCTGCTTCAATGCCGCATCGTACACAAGTTTGGCCGTTACGCAGTCCTGGATCGCCAGCCCGGTGGAGCAGAAGACCGTGACCTGGTCTGGGGAATCCCTTACTGACTTCGAGCCAGCCACGACCTCGCCGATCTCCGCGTAGACGTCCTTCCTGGAGAAGATTCCAGCGTGCAAGGGGACGTTGATCTCTCCCGAATGCGACGCTTGCTCCCAATCGTCGATGACCACGCGCGCCCGTCTCAGGATCATCGGGTCGAGCTCCTGCTTGCCTGGGGCGTCAGCACCGATGCAGTTGATGTGCGCCCCCTTCCCCACCCAGTCGTCCATGACGATCGGCTTCCTGGAGGGAGTTGCAGTAACGACGATGTCAGAACCGATCACGCATTCCTTAGGTGACGGGACCGCTTCGATCGGCCCGAGCTTGTCCTTGTATTTCTTGCTGAAATCCCGGACCAGCTCCCAGGCTCTTTCTGGCAGAGTATCGCAGACCCGGACCGCCTCGAAGCTGCCGTATTGGGTCATAAGCGCGACTATCTGGGTCTTGGCCTGGTTGCCTGCGCCGACGATCCCCAGCACCTTCGGCGTCTTCCTTGCTAGGTACTTTGAGGCCACGGCACTGGCCGCCCCGGTGCGCAGGCCGGTGAGGATGGTCGCGTCCATGAATGCCAACGGTGCGCCGGTCGTCGGGTCGACGAGTAGCAGCGTGGCCATGACCGTCCTCATGCCATGTTCCTTGAAATTGTTGGCGTGGACGTTCACTATCTTCACCGCCGAGATGTTCAGGTCCTCGACGTAGGAAGGCATGGTGCGGAGGTCACCTTTGGGATAATCCATGTAGACCTTGGGAGGCATCTGCACCTTTCCCAGGCCCTTGTAGCGGAAGGCGATCTCCACCGCATCGATGACGTCCTTCATGTCCAGCAATTTCTCGACTTGCTTACCAGTTAGGATGAGAGTCTTGACCACGGTCATTTCGAACCCCTGCCTTCGGGGGAATCCCAACAATTGGTATATGCGGTTTTGCCAGACAACGAGTCTCATGGTAGGACATGACATACCGCCGACGTCACGGAGGAAGCGAGGTTTTTATGTCCCTTCGCGCCATAGCTGAGGGCATGAGCGCCATGGCTCAGGTGGAGAAGAACTCGTTGGTGAGCGACGAGAGCGTGGCCGCGACCGACACGAAAAGAGGCCTGTTCGTGGTCCTCGAAGGCATCGACGGCAGCGGCAAGAGCTCCGCGGCCAGGAGCATCTTCGAGATACTGAACCGGGAAATGCCGGGAAGGGTCGTCCTCACCGCCGAACCCACCGAGACCTGGCTGGGTGACTGCGTCCGTCGGGCGAACAAGGAGAATTTGAGCGGAACGGCAGAGGCGCTGCTGTTCGTCGCCGATCGGACCGAGCATAGCCTGAGGATCGACCAGTGGCTCAAGGAAGGGAAGATAGTCCTCTGCGACCGATACTACGCCTCGACCATCGCCTATCAAGGGGCGGCGCTAAAAGAATCGATGGGCGCGAAGAACGCCATCGAATGGCTCAGGGCGATCAACGAGCCGATCATCGTCCCTCCGGACCTGACTCTGCTGTTCACCATCCGAGCGGAGATGGCGCTAGAGAGGCTCAAGAAGCGCTCGGGCATCAGCAAGTTCGAGAACCTGAATTACCTGCGCGAGGTGGACCTGATCTATCGCATCCTGTGCATGGAGGACCCCAGCTACTTCACGATCGATGCCTCGAGACCGCTCGATCAGGTGATACAAATGGCGCTGGCGGCCATCAGAGCGAAGCTTTAAGTCGATTTTAAAGAATGAGGCGTCATGCATCCGTCAGAAAGCCTGAGGGGCAGTAGGAGCAATCTCCTCTCTGGCAAGCGCATCGTCCTGGGGATCACCGGAAGCATCGCAGCGGTGGAGTGCTTCGAGCTGGCCCGGGATCTGATCCGGCACGGCGCGAACGTCCAGGCGGTCATGAGCGAGGAGGCCATGAACCTGGTCACGCCCTGGGCGATGGAGTTCGCCACCGGGAACGAGGTCATCGACGTCATCGACGGGCGGGTCCAGCATGTCGCATTGCTAGGAGATGTGCCAGACAAGGCCGATCTACTGCTGATCGCTCCCTGCACCGCCAACACCATGTCCAAGATCGCCTGCGGGATCGACGATACACCTGTAACGACAATGGCCACCACGGCCCTGGGTTCTAAGGTTCCGATCATCATCGCTCCGGCGATGCATATCACCATGTTCACCAATCCGATCATCCAGCAGAACCTGGAGAGGCTGAGGCAGGCCGGGGTCGAGTTCCTTGGTCCAAGAATGGAAGGCAAGAAAGCCAAGATCGCCGACAACGCCGAGATAGTCATGGCCGTCCTGCGCCGCCTCGGCAAAAAGGACCTCCAAGGGAAGAAGGTCCTGGTGATCGGTGGTTCGTCAGAAGAGAGGATCGACGAGATGCGCGTCATCAGCAACCGTGGTACGGGAGAGATGGCGGTCGAGCTGGCGCGCGCCGCGTACCTGAGAGGGGCAACAGTCGATCTATGGATGGGACGATGCTCGGTGCCATTGCCAACATTCCTGCCCACCCGCAGATTCACCACCGTGACCAGCTTGCTCGAAATGGTGAAGGATATCAATCACGAGTTCGTTCTGGTGCCTGCCGCTCTGGCGGATTACGCGCCGGAGCCACAGCCAGGAAAGATCCCTTCGGGCAAGAAGAAGCTGACGCTCAGCCTGAAGGCAGTCCCGAAAGTGTTGGAGGCAATCAGGAAAAAGAAGGTCAAGCTGATCGCGTTCAAGGCCGAGCATGGCGTTGGCGATGCGGAGCTGGTCAAGCGCGCCAAGGCGCGGCTGGACTCAATACCGCTGGAGATGATAGTGGCCAACGACCTGCATGACGTCAAGCCTGGAGAGACCAAGGTCATCATGCTGCGCCAGAACGGCCGCCGTTCCAAGGCCTGCGGCAGCAAGGCGAGCGTGGCGAACGACGTATTGGACGAAGCGCTAAGGATTGAGTAGAGGTCATTACATGAAGGTCACCGCATTTTGCCCCGGTCATGTAACTGGCTTCTTCCAGATATGCGAGCACAAGGAGCCGATGCGCTCCGGTTCGAGGGGCGCGGGACTTTGCTTGAGCCTCGGCGCGGAGAGCATTGTCGACACCGAAGAGGGCAACGGCGATATCCTGATAATACTGGATGGAAAAGAGGAGCGGGCCCAGGTCACCAGGTCGGCGGTGGAGAAGATACTGGGCGAAAGGAAGCTCGACGTTACTGTAACCACGAACCAAGATCTGCCAGTGAGCCAAGGGTTCGGCATGAGCGCCGCTGGAGCGCTGTCGGCCGCGCACGCGCTCTCGGAATCGCTGCAATTGCCTTTCAAGTATGCTTTGAGAGCGGCCCACGAGGCGGAGCTCGAGAGCCATACTGGCCTGGGGGACGTTGCAGCCCTTTCACGGGGCGGGATCACCTACCGGCGCATCGAAGGCCTCCCTCCTTACGGACGTATCGATCGGGTCAATGCCGAACCGGACGTGCTACTTTGCGTGGTCGGCGAGCCTCTGGAAACGTCCGCGGTACTGGGCGATGCTCAGAAACGGGCGGTGGTGAACCGAGTGGGAAAGGATTGCGTGGAGAAGATGGCGATAGCGCCCACGCTAGCGAACCTGATGCGCCTTTCCCGCGAATTCATGAAGCGGACCGGGCTGGCTACCAAAGAGGTCGAGACGGCGGTGACGGCGGCGGAGGACTTCGGACCGGCCAGCATGACCATGCTCGGGAACAGCGCCTTCGCGGTCGGCAACGCCAGGGAACAGGAAAAGGTGCTTGCTTCGCACGGAAAGACTTACAAAGCAAAGGTGGATTGGCGGGGACCGCGGATCACGGAGTCGACCGCCTGGGCGTTGGACTGATCTTTCTCTAAAAGAAGCTTCTGGGCTCCGTCCGATTAATATATTGGTTGCAACCTTTCAATCTGCGGTGAACGTCTTGGAGATGCAGGGGGTGAGAGGTCCGTGGGAAGTTCCTGGCATGGGATGGCGGGTATCTGCCAGCATCATGCTCGGAGTGGGATGGCTCGTGTTCTTGATTCTCTGGTTGTTCTTCTATGCTAGTAATGACATTTATCAGAACCTAGCCATCATCCTGGTGTCGATCATTGTCGTCATCGGGGCTCTAGCCGCGATGTGGGCTAGCTGGGGATTGAAGATGGCCGCGAAGATGGAAGGGGCGAAGGAATGGAAGCAGCATAGCAACCGTTGGTTCGGCTGGAGGGGAGCGGTCTCAACCATCATTTGGATCGGCTGGCTGGCATGGCTAATTATTTGGCTGTTCTTCTACGCTGAGGGCTTTAGCCCCTACCAAAACATCGCCGTGTTCATCGTCTCGCTGATAATCGCTGGTGGGGTTTCCGGCGTCATTTGGGGAACGATGGGGCGAAAGATGCGCTGGTAATTGCGCCCTATGGTTTGATGCTTCCCCGTTAAAAAAAGTGGCTTTTCCACTCTTTGGGCTAATTCTGTTATTCGGAATGATGACTACGAGCCACCTGTGTCTTCTTCAGGTTCTGAGCGAACTCTTCTGCATGTTTGAGATCTTCAGCATTAGGTCTACCCCTATTCATTCCTCCAAAGTATTTCAAGAAGCTGTTTGTGTTATAACCTTTGCAACTAAACTCATCAGCAATCAGGTAACCTTTCGATCGCAGTTTTTCACGAAGCAACAAGTGATCTTCGGCGACTTTGTCTTTTTCTATCATCGCACTAGTTGAAAAAATGAATGCTTTCCTGTTGGTCACTTGCGGCAGCCTGTTGGCCAGGTCGAGCAGAACCTCATGGTGTTTTCCATCATAAATCCCTGATCCAAAACCGATTAAGCCATACTCTTGAAGCTCTTCGGGGTTGATTTGCTGTGGCGTTTTTATTTGCGCATCAAGAACTCTCGCAAATACGTTAGCGATTTTCTCAGTATTATTGTGATGATATGAAAACACAACCAAGAGGGATTTCATTGGTAATGGATCATCGAGATCGTTTCCTTTCTTTTCCATTTCTTCACCTTTTCATTTGATTAGATTCCAGAGGCGAAGACCAATCATTCGTAAAGGGTGAAGAGGCGGTCGTCCTCGCTCACGTCGAACAGCCCGATACGGGCACCAGCATCAAGCCAGCCATGAGCGTAGTTGACGCAGGCGAAAGCGTTAACGTAATCACCTTTCTGCTTGAAGTGCTTCGCATCTGCGTAATACGATTGAGCCATCTCCAGGAAGCTCTCGGCGAGCTTGCGGTTGAATGAGCGAGGCGGAGCGGCGACCTTCAGCTTCTCCAGCGCTCGCCTGGTCGTGTCAAGATATTTGTCAAGCTTCTCATCCACGATGCGGTCCTGCATCTCACACCCTCTTGGAAGGGATTATCTCCACGCTCTCGCCGCCGTGGCGGCTCTCCCTCGGCCGCACTTCCACGAACAGAGGCATCTGGATGTTGGCCCCGACGATGAGCGCGACGCCGATCGGTAACCGCTGGATCTCGTCCTCCATGCCGGCCGACAGCCCCTCAAGGGAGTTGGCAATCGCCTTGAGGTCGTTGGGGTTGGTCACCTTCAATATCATCTGGGTATTGCATTGCGAGAGCACGTTCTTATCGATTTTCGCCGCCCTCTGGCTGATGATTGTCAGCCCGAGGCCGAACTTACGGCCCTCGGAAGCGATGGTGCGGAATATCTTCGATGACGCCGCAAGCCCAATCTGCGGGCAGTAGTTGTGCGCCTCCTCCACCACCATCATCATCGGCGGTATCTTGCCGACCTTGCGCAGCTCGAACAGCGCGGTGGCGATGCGATTGACCACCAGCTCCTGAATGTCCGGGGGCGTCCCTTTGAAGTTGATTATCGTCACTTTACCCTTGACCACCAGGTCGTCGATCTTCGTTCCCTGCGAGGCGAAAATATTCGTCTCGTTCAGGTATTCCAGCTCGTTGATGAGGGCGGCGTTCTGTCCATCCTCCTCGGAATCGAGCACGCTGATGATCTCCTTCAGCGAGTACTCCTTCTTGACAGACCGGATGGAGTCAATCGCCTTCCGCAGCGAGGTGAGGTAGTTCTTGGCGCTCTTGAGGCTTGTAAGTTCGAGTATGTCCCGGGCCTCAAGATTGCATAATGTGAATTTGAGCGGCTTCGCCTTAGGGTTGATGGTGGTATCCGTGGCGAACTCCATGATGTGCTCTGGATATCCATGAGGAATGACGTTGAAATGACGATGGCTCTTGGCAGAGGAGCCTTTTTCGCGCATGGCGCCATATTCCCCGTGAGGATCGAATATCATCGTGGTTACGTCGTGCTTCATCAGCTCCTCGATCAAGTCCCCGCACAGGAAGCTCTTCCCTCCGCCGGTCTTGGCTAGGATCGAGACGTGCTTTTGCACCATTGAGTTGATGTCCACTTCCACCCTGATATCGTGCCCGAACAGCAGGCCGAGGTAAGCTCCAGTGTCCATGTTCTCCTTGAGCCCGATGACGTCCTTGATCAGCGTGCCGGTCGCCTTGTAGACGTTATCACCGGCTCGAAATGGCGTCCTCGGCACCTGTAGCAGCCCTCGGTCGTCGCGGAAGCCGACCACGTCCACCCGAGCGATCACTTCCTCGTCGATGTCGACGTCCTGACCGTCCTGGATGCGCTTCGCCTTCTCCAGAGACAGATCGGTCTTGCGCTGCATTTCCGAGACCCTGCCGAGCACCCAGCCTTCATGCTGATGCTCGACCTGGATGTACTCCATGGTCTCAATGTCGCCGAAGACCCGAAAATGGAACTCGTTCGTTCCCACGTTTCCGAAGATGATGCCGACCTGCTGCAGACCGTCATGTTTCGGGTGCTTGTTAGCCGCTGCTGATACTTCGTGTGATTTGGAGTCGTCGTGGATCTCCGCGGTGATACTGTCGTGCGCTGGAGCTTCCACTGTAGAATCGATTTGCATTCCCATCCCGAGCTGATATCGAGAGTACAGGATTAATATGTTTGCAGGTCTTTTTTCAAAATTCTTACGCCCAATCTGCCCTGAATGATCCGCCCCTTAGCGAATATTTTCAAAGATATTTCGGCGCATCGGGCTTGGGGACGAAGCAAGCCACATTTTTCTCCGTGACCTTGATTCCGGCGTTCGAAAAAGTGGTCTCGAGGATCTCCTCGATGGTGAGTTGCAGCCGCTGTGGAGGTGAACGGACCCTCGAGTTGAGAACGAATTCCCCCTCGCCCTGGAAATACCTCCCACCTTTCAAATCGTCTATTTGGATGGAACTTTCGACCAAGCTGATCTTTGCGCCTGCCTTGGGGGAACTGAAGAGTATCTTGACGTGTGCCACGTCATCCGTCCTGAATCGATTGGCGATGCCTTTCATTATGTCGGTCAGCAGGTTGTAGATGTCCACCTTTTCGTCCCCACTGGCAAGCTTGCATGTGGCGCTATACCAACCCATGGAGGACTTCTCTGCGCTGAAGACCTTCTGATCGACGCTAGGTGCCAGCTTAGCCGTTTCGCGATCTGAGTTGATGATATCTAAAATACTGGAGATGTTCCGCTGATCCACTGATGAGAACTCGATTATCTCTGCATCGGCGACTTGGCAGCTCAATCGCTTCTTCAGTTCAATCCTCTCGTCCTCGGACATCAGGTCAGTCTTGGAAATCACCATGATCTCCGCCTCGTGCATCTGATAGGTTGGGATCATTTTCCTTGATGCAAATTCTAGGCTGTCTATCTGCTCCATTTCGGCCAATGCTCTTGGCCCATCTACCACCACGAAAAGCGGGGAGACCTGGAACTCGTCTTTGTATAGCGATTTCATCGGGACGATTACCGAGGACATGAGGCTGGTGGATGTGCCAATGGGCTCCGCGAGGATGACGTCCGGCCGCCCCATCGCCACCAGGCTGCGGGCGTTCTTGACGAACTCGTCGAACTTGGTGCAGAAGCAAGCTCCGATCACTTCTCTGACATCGACGCCAGCGTTCTTCATGAATTGAGTGTCGACTAGCACGTTCCCTTGGTCGTTCAGAACGACGGATACCGATTTTCCTTGCTTGTGGAGCGCCCGAGCCAAGTGAAAGGCCAATGTGGTCTTGCCTGCACCAAGGTATCCCCCAAGAAATACAACCTTTGTTTTCATGATACTGCCACTACTCGATTGTCTCGAGATGGAGCGAGACTTCTTAAGGCTTTATTGAATTGATTCTATATCGTTACTTGGAATGCCAGCTAAAAAAATGAACGTTCTCATGTTCTCTGACCCAGCCTTCCCAAACCATTTAAGACCGGGAGGAGGATTCCTCCAAAGATGAAGGTTCTGTGCGGTTCGACATCGAAGAGCCTGGCCACTGATCTGGCTAACAAACTGGGAACGGAGTGCATCCAAGCGATTACCAAGAGTTTCCCTGACGGTGAGGGCTATGTCCGCATCGAGGAAGACGAGCTCGACAAGGAGATCGTGGTCGTCCAGAACACTTATCCTGACTCCAACTTGGTGGAGCTCTTTCTTATTCAGGACGCGGCCAGAGGCCTCGGCGCAGAGAAGATTACTACCGTCGTTCCATACTTCGGTTACGGACGGCAGGATAGGCGGTTCAATCCTGGCGAGGCGCTGAGCGCTCAGGTCATGTTGAAGCATCTCGCCGTTGACACGGACCGCCTTTTCACAATAGATCTGCACAAGCCTGATATCCTGCGCTGGTTCACCAAGCCTGGGGCGAAGGACCTTACCGCCACGACGGCCATTGGCAATTACTTCGCTCACAACGAGGTCGATCTAGTACTCGCCCCCGATAAGGGCGCTTCGCAGCGCGCCGCGGAGGTCGCGCACGTACTCGGTTGCGCCAACGATCATTTGACGAAGACTCGATTGAGCGGCTCGGAGGTCATCATCCAGCCAAGCAGATTGGACGTCAGGGGCAAGACCGTTCTCATCGTGGACGATATCATCTCCACCGGAGGAACGATCGTCGCTGCCACCAACGAGCTCAAGCGCATCGGCGCGAAGAAGGTCTTCGCCGTCTGCACCCATGGGCTGTTCATAGGCGGCGCGCTGGACAAATTGAGGACGGTATGCGATCAGGTCATCTCGACCAACACCTTGGAGAACGAGGTCTCCAAGATATCGGTCGCAGAGGAGATCGTCAAAGTCCTTTGACGAACGCCTGCTGATCGTTCCATTTCTCAACTATAAATAATTTCGAGGGACGCGCCCGGATCCACGCTTGCGTCTCGAAAACATATAAGAGCGGTATCGCATTCCCAACCAGTACTGGGGCCGACCAATGGGCGTGAAGAAATCCGAGGATTTCAGCGAGTGGTACAACGAGATCGTCGAGCTGGCGAACCTGACGGACAAACGATACCCGATCAAGGGGATGAACGTCTGGACGCCGTACGGTTGGAAGATCATGCGCCAGATCGACAGCTACATTCGTCATGAACTGGACGCGACGAACCATGACGAGGTCTGCTTCCCGTTGCTCATTCCAGAAACGGAGTTCAAGAAGGAAAAGGACCACATCAAGGGATTCGATTCCGAGGTGTATTGGGTCACTCACGCCGGGCTCAATAAGCTCGACGTCCCCCTGTGCCTGCGGCCGACCTCGGAGACGGCGATGTATCCGATATTCGCGCTCTGGGTGCGATCCCATTCCGACCTCCCGCTTAAGACCTATCAGATCGTGAACACCTTCCGATACGAAACGAAGCAGACCCGCGCATTCATCCGGGTAAGGGAGATCCATTTCTTCGAATCGCACACTTGCCATACCACTGAGGAAGACGCACAGAAGCAGGTAGAGGAGGACTTCGTGATCTTGGAGCGGCTCAATAAGCATCTTGCACTTCCCTACTTCCTGCTCAAGCGCACCGACTGGGACAAGTTCCCCGGCGCGCACTACACGGTCGGAGTCGACTGCCCGTTGCTTGATGGCAGGAGCTTGCAGCTCGGTTCCATCCACCATTACAAACAGAACTTCTCCAAGCCCTTCGAGATCAAGTTCGAGGATGTGGACGGAGAGCTGAAGTACGTCCACCAAACCACCTATGGGATGAGCGAGCGCTTGGTCGGTTCCATAGTGGCGTTCCACGGCGACGACAAAGGATTGGTGCTCCCTCCCGACGTCGCGCCGTTCCAGATCGTGATCGTCCCGATACTCGCGAAAGGGAAGGTGGAAGAGGTGCTGGCCGAGGCCCGAAAGCTCCGCGACGAATTGCTCGCGGCTGGGCTTAGGGTGACGCTCGACGAGAGGGGCGACCGTCCCGGCAGCAAGTTCTATCATTGGGAGATCAAGGGCGTTCCGCTCCGTCTCGAGCTCGGAGGACGCGACATCGCAGAGGGCAAGGTCTCTTACGCCGTGAGGCTCGACGGCACAAAGGGAACGTTCCTCCGAGGCAATGCGATCAAGGACTCGCAATCGATGCTGGACAAGATCTCTATGGACATGATGAGCAACGCGGCGAAGCGCCTCGCGAGCTCAGTCGAGACGATAAAAACTCTCGACGATCTGCCGAAGAAAATATTGAGATTCGGTTGGTGCGGTTCCGAGGATTGCGGTCATAAGATCGAAGAAAAGACCGAGCTAAAACTTTTAGGGACACCTTACATCTCCGAGAATTTCCAAGGAGAATGCATCATGTGCGGGACGCTAACGAGCATCGTTGCATATGCGGCAAGATCAATGTGATGCAGCTTTTTTTCTCTAATTATTTTCTTCATGCAGCGGCGCATCCGCTCGGAGATCCGCGAGAAGATTATTCGAAAAAATCGAGATCAGTTCTTCGCCCTGGTGAGGAAAAGCCCGAGTATGCCGAAGGCGAGCATGATCACTACAATCGAATAAACGCCCATGTTAGAACCGTCGAAAATGTTCCAACTGTCGTACATTATACCCCACGCCCAATAGAATACCAGGGCACCGATTATCATAAGTAGGGATAGTGCCAGCTTGGCCTTTTTTGGGAATGAGCTCTCTTCCATCGTGCCGCTCAATGGTGTAAGTCTATAAATGATTTTCGTGTAATCACCTCGCACCAGCTCGAGACATTTTTCACCTTTAGCTTAGTAACCATTATGACCAGGACAAGTCTATGTCTGTACGCTGATGCTAAAATCCGTCGTGATCTTAGCATAGCATGGGGCAAACAAAAATGACACCAAGTGTGAAGAAGAAAGTAGCAGCGAAGCCTGTGAAGAAGAAAGTAGCAGCGAAGCCTGTGAAGAAGAAAGTAGCAGCGAAGAAGCCGGTAGCAAAGAAGAAAAAGTAATAGACCAGACTTCGATTTTGGTTAGCAAGTTCAATCCTACTCCGAACAATGCGGTCCGGGTGGGCGTTTACCTTTGGTCCTCTCCTTTGGAGATGGACCTTTTTCATAACTACTTTTCAGTGCCACCTCAAAATCCTTATTAGCAGACGGTCCGCTTCTTTCCAGGATGGATGGGAATAGAGATGAGCGGACGCAATTGATGCATTTCGTGGAGCGGTTGAAGATCTATCGAGACCGCATGCTTCACGTGGACTGGAGGAACCGCTCCATCTTGTTGCGGAAGGCCGAAAAGAAATGGGCCTTCGATCTTGGCTCGGCTTGGCAGGGGTCCCCAGAGAAACTTGACGACGTCTTGAAGAAGGCAGTCTGGACACGCTCTGCGATCTGCCTGATCAAGGACTCGGATCAAAGCGATGAGGCCAATGCCGCTCGCTCCAATCTTACCTATCTCGAACGCTCCGCAAGAACGATATTCGAGGAAACGGGCTTGAGCGATCTCTACCTGGGGTTCCCATTCTTAGTCGGGCAGGCAGGTGCGGAGAGCTTCGTCCGTGCACCTTTGATCCTCTTTCCGGCACGCCTCGAAAAAGTCCGTCGGGACACCTCGCCCGGTTGGTATCTCACCTTCGCCGAGGACGAATATCCCGTGGTCAACCGCGCTCTCTTGGCCGGGCTGAAGAAGGCGTGCGGCGTCTCCATATCAGAGGAATTCCAGGATCGTCTGGACGACGTTTTGGACCAATCGCCACGAGAGGGGCTGTCGAGCCATCTCATCGCCAAGCTCATTGACGAATTGATGCGCTATGAACTTCCTTTGATAACAGAAATCTCGCCTGCAACGATGCAAGCGCTGCAGCCGCTCACCGCCGAGGAAATCGGAACGATGAGCGCGGTCAAGCTGCACCTCGAACCGATGGCGGTGGTGGGCAACTTCCCTCAAGGATCGACCGCGATCTTCCACGATTACGAGCTGATGATCGAGCGCGCCCAGGCAGGCGAGACCGATCAGGGCATCATCGACGACCTGCTCGAGACTCCGTACTTGCGCACGAAGCCGATGCGGACCGATACAGCGATCGATCTAGATTCGTTGCCGGACTGCGAGATGAACCTGGTGCTGCCCACGGATTCGAGCCAAGACGCTGTCATCGTGGAGGCGCAACGAGAGGAGTGCGTCGTCGTCAGAGGACCTCCCGGCACCGGCAAGTCGCAGGTGATCGTCAACCTGATCACGAGCGCATTGGCGAGGAAGGAACGGGTGCTGGTGGTATGTCAGAAGCGCGCCGCTCTCGATGTCGTGCACCAGCGTTTGGGTCGCGCCGGACTACAGGATGCCGTGGTGCTTCTGCACGACGCCCGCGCCGACCGGCCGAGCACCTACTCCATCCTAACCAAGCGGATGGGGGGCGACCCCCCGGTCATCGACACCAGACTGGATAGGGAGTTCGCCGAGACCACAGAGGCGATCGACCGTGCCGTCTCCGAGCTCAATTCCATCGTCAAGCCGATGTGGGCGGAGTACTTCGGAGGCGCGAGATTGCAGGAGCTGTACACCGCCGCATTGCCCGGGTATGCGCCGAAGGTGGAGATGGGGACGGTGCCGAACCGGCTCTCCCGACCATCTTTAGCTTCGATCATTCAGAAACTGCCAGAGCTGCAGATCGGACATTGGAAGTTCGATTCTCCGAGCTCGCCGGTCGCCCTGAGGCGCTCCTTCGCCACCATCGACCCGAACGCGAAATTCGATATCGATGTGTCCTTGTCAAGAATGACGGAGGCGGCGTTGCCCTCAGCACTGCCATTGGGCAGCCTGAGCGAACAGGAGGATTCCCTGAGGCGATTGGCCGATTATGAGGCACTGCGCAACCGGACCTTCAAGTTCATCAGCCCGCGCTGGTGGAAGGCGAACGGCGCCTACAACCAGATCCGCTCGCGGTTCCAGGGAGATCCCCGTGTGCAAGATACGGTGCGGACCAGAGAGTCGCTGACCGCAGGATTGGCGTTGCTGCGCGCATTACAGGAGCTGCAGAGGTGGCTGCGACCGGAAGGCATCGACGAGTACCGCAAGCTGCAGAGCGAGCCGGCAAAGCTGAGGTCGCGCCTCGAGGCGGCGCGGGATGCGCTTGCGGAGTTCGACAAGGTGCAGGAGTACGACAAGCTCGTGGCCTCGCTCGACCCTGCCGGTCAAGAGGTCTTCGAGATTTGCGCCTCTCGCCTCGATGAGAACGAGGGGTCGTGGGCTCGTATCGTGGAACAGGAGGTCATCACGCGCTGGATCTCCAGCATCGAGCATCAGAACCGTCAGCTGGCAGGTGACCCGTTCTCTCGATACTTGGAGCTCAAGTCCCGGTTGACCACGTTGCTGGAGAAGCGGCGGGAGCTCTTCAAGCGCCGCCTGGCGCACCAGGTGCTGGAGTCGGCGAGACGCCCCCAGCTTCCTCCCGGAGAGCATCATCCGAACCGGAGACCGGAGACGGACTGGAACAAGTTGCTGAGCGAGTTCAGCAAGAAGCGCCGGGTCAAGCCCGTCCGCAGATTGATGGAGGAATTCCCATTCCAGATGATGACCATCGCCCCGTGCTGGCTCGTGTCGCCGGAAGCGGCCTCGGAGGTGTTCCCGTTGGACCGGGGCATGTTCGACATCGTGATCTTCGACGAGTCGAGCCAATTGGCGGTGGAGCGCGCCCTTCCCTCTTTGTACCGCAGCAAGAGGACGCTGATCGCCGGCGACGAGAAGCAGCTGCGCCCGTTCGACCTGTTCCAATCCAAGGAGGAGGACGAAGAACCCGATGAAGTAACGGAGGCGGAGAGCCTGCTGGTTCTTTCGATGCGCGTCCTCAGTCCCCGATACCTCAGCTGGCACTATCGCTCGCGCTATCAGGAACTGATCGATTTCTCGAACCACGCGTTCTACGATGGCAACCTGCAGATCGCTGCGAACGTGCAGCGCAAGTTTGAGCTGCCTCCCATTGACTTCATCCGGTGCGATGGGGTGTGGGAGGAACGGACCAACTCGGCCGAGGCGGAGAAGGTGGTCGACGTCATCCATTGGCTGCTGAGCGAGGGCGAGCAGCGCGGCAAGACCCCTTCCGTCGGAGTGATCACCTTCAACGAACCGCAGCGCGACCTGATCGACGATCGGGTGGAGGCGAGGAGAACGAGCAGCGAGGACTTCGACCGCCTGTACTCGTATTCGAACCGGGCGGAGCTGGACCTCGACGAGAGGCCGTTCGTCAAGAACATCGAGAACGTGCAAGGGGACGAGCGCGACGCGATCATCTTCTCGGTCGGGTACGCGCCGGACCGGCAGGGCAAGTTCCGGGTGCAGTTCGGATCGCTGAACCAGGAGGGGGGCGAAAACCGGTTGAACGTTGCCGTAACTCGAGCGAAGGAGAGGGTGATCGTTGTCGCCTCCTTCGATCCGAGCCAGCTGCCGGTGGAAGGTGCGAAGAACGCCGGGCCGGTGCGGCTGAAGGAGTACCTGCTCTACGCCAAAGCGGTGGCGGAGAGGCGCGGCGAGGAGGTCGCACAATTGCTGCGGAAGCTCGACGCGATTGTCTCCGCTCCCCCGAGCGCCGGCACGATCACCGAGTTCGATGCACCGCTCGAGGCGCAAGTGCGCCATGCCCTTGAAGATCTGGGGCTCAAAGTGGAATCGCAGGTCGGCTTCAGCGGCTACCGCATCGACCTGGCCGTGGTGGACCCGAAGGACGATTCCCGCTACGTCATCGGCATCGAATGCGACGGCGCAACCTTCCATTCCGCCAAGTCAGCCAGGGAGAGGGACGTGGGCCGGCAGAAATTCCTCGAGGACCGCGGCTGGACCATCGAGCGGGTCTGGTCGCGCAACTGGTGGCGCGACCGCCAAGGGGAGATCGCCCGATTGCAGCGCCGGATCCTGGAGCTCTCGAGGGAGAGAAAGCCCGATGATGATACGAAGACCGCTGCGCCGATCGCTTCTCCGAAGCCGTCGACCAAGCATCGCGCCCCCGATGATATCATCGATCAGAGCCCGGACTCGGTGCCCGACGTCCTCGCGACTGGCGCAAGCCTGCTGGAGAAGGACGACCGGTCGATGAGGTTCATCTTCTTCAAGCAGCTGGAGGCGCGCACGCTCCATGAAATGGACGCGGCCAAGGCCATACTCGACTGGGCCGACGGGTCAGAGATGCACCTCTGGTGGCGCGAGGTCGGAGGGGTGACCACCGTTACGCCCTACTTCAAGCACGGGGGCATCGCGCATTGGTCGTTCAGCCTGCGGGCCGATGGGGCGGTCGACCTGCATTTCCAGTATCTCAAGGCACCGTTCGACGACAAAGCGCGACGGCTCGAACTGATACGCCGCCTGAACACAATACCGAGTGTGAACATACCTGAGGAATACGCTTGCAAGACCCGAACCCTACTGCTTTCCGCCCTCAGCTCCGAGGAGGCGTTGGACGACTTCATCCGCACCATGCAATGGTACGAGGGCGAGGTCAACCGGTCAGAAAGCGGGGCAGCCTTTTAATAAATGGATGCGCGTTTTGCATGCAGTGATGGGATGCAGCTCGAGGAAATAATCGAAGTGATAGTCATAGCGTGGCTGCTGGTCGGCGCGATCTGCGCAGTCTACGCTTGGATGGACATGCGGAAGAACAGGGACCTGAAGGCGTCCTGGTTGGTCATCGCCTTCCTCCTATGCGTGGTCGGACTGGTCCTTTACGTCTTCCTGGTGAAGAAGAAGCGAGTGGACGCGACCTATCCTCCCAAGCCCGTTTACTCCGCCCCGGCGTATAAGTCCGACAAGGCCGAGGCAGATAAGAAGAACGGCGCGCTGGAGAACGAGGGCAACCAAGCCAAATCGAACGTGAAGCAGATCGAAGGCATCCCGCGATGCTCGGACTGCGGCGCGGCGATCAGCGACCGGGACTTCAACTGCCCGAATTGCGGCAGGAAGCTACTCTAAGGCCCAAACCACCTTCCACAAATCTTTTCTCGTACTTTCACCCATTGCTGTCCTAATGCTGCGCCAAGGTGAGCTTATCTACCTTCTCGATGACCGAGGCAAGAAACATTGGGTCGTTTTGGCCGAGGGCATGGCCAAGGTGAGCACCCTGGGGGTTCTGGATTGCGCCCGGCTGATCGGGAAGCAGGAGGGCGAACGTATCACTATCGCGGATAGGAAGTTCGTGCTCCTTAGGCCGGGGGCGATCGAGTTCATGGAGTCGCTGGAGAGGGCGGCGCAGGTCATCACCGCCAAGGATGCGGCCACCATACTTTTCCGTTTGGATTTGAAGTGTGGCGACGTCGCCATCGAAGCCGGCGTCGGCTCGGGGTCGCTCACCACCGCGCTGCTTAATGCCGTCGCCCCGAACGGCAAGGTCATCTCGGTCGAGGTGCGCGAGGACATGGCCGGTCGAGCACGAAAGAACATCACGCGGCTACCGTCGTCGAATTGCTGGGACCTGCGGCTGGGCAATATCATCGACATCGCCATCGACACCGAGGCGGATGCGGTCATCCTGGACATACCCAATCCCTGGGATGCGCTGGACAACGTGGAGCGGTTCCTTCGGCCCGGGGGGAGGTTCTGCGCTTACCTCCCGAACACCAACCAGGTGGAGACGACGGTGCGAGCCTTGCGCAAGCGCGGCTATGTAGAGATAGAGATAGTGGAGAACATCCAGCGCGGAATGGAGGTCCATGAGTCTGGCATCCGGCCTTCCTTCGAGATGCTCGGTCACACTGGCTATCTTACCTTCGGCCGGAAGACGCTGCTGGAGAAAGAGAAAGGATAAGTATCCCCAGAGCGTCTTCGACGCATTATGAGCCTTGAGTTCGCGATCGCCACCTCCGCGGCCATATTCGCCATCGTGAACCCCATCGGCAACATTCCCCTGTTCAACGCCGTCACGGAGGGCTATACGCCGGAGCTTAAGCGCAAGATCATAATCAAGACCTGCCTGGTGACGTTCGGCGTCCTCACCGGTTTCGGCATTTTCGGGCAGTACGTGTTCCTGGTATACGGCATCACCATCCCGGCGTTCAAGATCGCTGGCGGGATACTGCTCTTCTCGGTGGCGTTCAGCATGATGCAGGGCCAGCGTTCCCGCGCCAAGATGTCCGAGGAAGAGAACCTGGACGCGATGAGCAAGGAGGACATCGGAGTCGTTCCGCTCGGCATCCCCTTGTTCGCTGGACCGGGGGCGATCACCACCGTCATGATTTACATCTCCTACGCGACCAGGGCGAACGACCTGTTCGATCTCACGTCCGTTTTCGTATCAATCATTGCGACGACATTGATCTCGTACGTCCTGCTCACTTATTCCCAGAGGATCTTCGAACGGATGGGGAGGGGAGGGGCGTTGGCCTTCTCCAGGATCATGGGCCTGCTCTTGGCCGCGGTGGCGGTGAGCTTCGTCATGAGCGGGATATTCGAGGCGGTCGACGCGTTCATCAAGAACGGTCTGCTGGCGTAAGCAAAAAGTCGCCTAAATGTTAAGTAGTGAAGTGAGCATCCCTCACCGGGTGCATCCATGGTCATCGTTGAGATAAGGATTGAACTCAAGCCGGGCATCGCCGACCCCGAAGGCCAAAACACCAAAAAGGCGCTCGAACTGCTCGGTTTTAAGGGCATTAAGGGGGTAAGGTCAATCAAGTTCTTCGAAGTGGAGCTGGATGCTCCGGCCGAAGAGGCGAAGAAGCAGTGCGAGGAGATGTGCCGGAAGCTACTAGCCAATCCAGTGATCCAGAAGTTCAAGATAACGGTCAAGTGATGCGCATGTCCCTCACTGCGCTGATGCATAAGCTCCCGGTCGGGTTCGAGCTGTTCGAGGTCGACATCCTCTCCGCCAAGGACGAGCAGCTGAAGGAAATCAGCTCGACCATGGGCCTGAACCTGAGCCTGGAGGAGATGAAGAGCGTGCAGCGCTACTTCGCCTCGAAGATGCGCCACCCCACCGACGTGGAGCTGCAATCCATCGGGCAGGCGTGGAGCGAACATTGCTGTTACAAATCTTCTAAAGTATTCCTGAGAGAGCATATCTTCAACATCTCCCATCCCGACGTACTGGCGAAGGGGGACGCGGGTGTGATGGCCTTCGATTCCGAGCATGCCTACGCCCTGCGCATCGAGTCTCACAATCATCCATCAGCGATCGAGCCATACGGCGGCGCGGCCACCGGGATCGGCGGGATCGTCCGCGACGTGCTGTGCATGGGCGCCCAGCCGATCGCCCTCATCGATCCGTTATTCTTCGGCCCGATCGATTATCAAGGGGAAATCCCGCCTGGCGTCAAGAGCCCCAAGTACCTCATCGGCGGCGTCGTGGCGGGCATCCGCGACTACGGCAACCGCATCGGCATTCCCACCATCGCTGGTGGCCTCTACTTCGACGAGGGGTACGTCGGTAACATCCTTGTTAACGTCGGCTGCATCGGCATCGTCAAGAAGAGCGACCTAGTGAAGAACGCGGTCAAGGGGACCGGGGACGTAATGATCCTGGTCGGTGGAAGCACAGGCCGAGATGGCATTCACGGGGTCACGTTCGCCTCCGCCGTGCTCCACGCCGCATCGGAGGAGGAATCACGCGGCGCGGTGCAGCTCGGCGACCCGATCATGAAGGAGCCGCTCATCCACGCCTGCTTGGAAGTGAACTCGAAAGGGTTCATCCACGGAATGAAGGATCTGGGTGGAGGAGGCCTATCATGCGTAGTCGGGGAGATGGCCCTGTCGGGAGGATGCGGAGCGGAGGTGGAGCTGGACCGCGTCCCGACGAAGGAGCCCGGTCTGGCGCCCTGGGAGATCTGGGTCTCGGAATCGCAGGAGAGGATGATGCTCGCCGCCCCGCAGTCGAACGTGGCGAAGATCATGGATATCTTCGATCTATGGGACGTACCAGCGACGGTGATCGGGAAGGTCATCAAGGAGACGGTGGTCAAGCTCAACTTCGGCGGACAGAGGGTCTTCGAGATGGACCTGGAGTTCCTGACCAAGGGACCGGAGTACTGCCGGCCTTCGTGCGTTAGCTCGCCGCCCTCTTTGGTCGAGGAGGTCTTCCCTCAGTTGCCGCGCGATCTCACTGACGCGCTCCTGAGACTCCTGGCCGATCCTAACGTCGCTTCTAAGGAGTGGGTCGTCCGCTATTACGATCATGAGGTCCGTGGCAATACGGTCATCAAACCTCTGCAGGGGAAGCTGGGACTGCGCGGGCCCGGGGATGGCACCGTCCTCAAGCCGTTGCAGGACTCCTGGCGAGGATTAGCGATCGCGGTCGGGGTGAACCCCTGGTTCACCGCGCTCGATGCTTACAAGGGCGGTCAGACCTCGGTGGACGAGGCCTGCCGCAACATCGCTGCGGTCGGAGGCATACCACATTCGCTCACCGACTGCCTCAACTTCGGCAATCCTGAGAAACCGGAACGTTTGGGAGAGTTCCGCAACGCGGTGAAGGGCATCGGCGACGTCGCCTCCGCCCTGTCTCTGGCCATTCCTTCCGGGAACGTCAGCTTCTACAACGAGGCGTCCATTGGCGCCTGCCTGCCTACCGCCACCGTCCTGGGCGTCGGCCTGGTGCCTGATGTCAGAAAATGCGTCACCACCGACCTGAAGGAGGAAGGCAACCCCATCTATGTGGTCGGAGAGACCAAGCAGGAGATGGCCGGGAGCGCTTTCTTCCGCCGCTTAGGCGGCAAAGGGGGCATCGTGCCCGGAGTCACGCCAGCGCTGCTCTCCCAAGGCATCAGCTCGCTGAACGAATGCATGGAACGGTCGTTGCTGCGCAGCTGCCACGACCTCTCCGACGGCGGGGCGGCGGTCTCCCTAGCGGAGATGTGCATCGGCGGCGATATCGGCGTGAACGCCAACCTGCAGGGCATGGGGAAGCTCTCCCCGATGGTCAAGATGTTCTCCGAATCGAACTCGCGCTGGCTGGTCGAGGTGGACCGAAACCGGGAACAGGAGTTCCTGCAGCGCATGAAGGCGCCGACGGTGCGCATCGGCACGGTCGGGGGCAAGATGCTCGTGATCGAGGACAGCGATGTGCTCGTGGACGTCGAAGTGAGCGCTCTTCGGAAGGCCTGGTCCGAACCGCTGTGGAAATTGCTGGGGTGATGTAGTGAAGCCGAACGAGATCAAGGTGTGCGTGCTGAGGATCGAGGGCACGAACTGCGAGGAAGAAGCCGCAGCGGCATTTGCCAATGTCGGGGCGAGCCCAGAGAAGGTGCACCTCAAGCAATTGATCCATCAATGCCCTAAAGAGATGCGCCGGGACCTGGACGATTACCAGATACTCGCTTTGCCCGGTGGGTTCTCCGCCGGGGACTACGTCCGGGCCGGGGCGATCTTCGCGGCGCGCATGAAGTCAGCGCTAGGGAAGGAGCTCAAGGCGTTCGTGGAGAGCGAACGGCCGATCATCGGCATCTGCAACGGCTTTCAGGTCCTAGTGGAACTGGGCATGCTCCCGGCGTTCGAAGGGGGGCTCAGCAAGGAGCCTCAGGCGGCACTGTATACCAATGACTCAGCGAGGTTCGAGTGCATTCCAACGTTGCTGAAGAACGAGAACTCTGGCAACTGCGTCTTCACCCGCAACCTTTCGAAAGGAACGGTAGTGATGTTCCCCTCCGCTCATGGCGAAGGGAAGCTTATGTTCTCGTCCGAGCACGAGCGCGATTATCTGAACGTGCTGGAGAAGAACGACCAGGTGGTCTTCCGATTCGTCGGTCCCGACGGCTCCTATGCCGGATATCCTTGGACGCCCAACGGGGCAATCTCGAGCATCGCTGGGATATGCAACCCAGCCGGGAACGTTATGGGCCTGATGCCTCATCCGGAACGGGTGGTCCACCGGATCACCCACCCGGATTGGACCCGCAGCGGTTTGGACCCCTCGGGCGAGGGTGATGGAAGAGTGATATTCCAGTCGGCCGTGGACCACGTTCTGAAAAAAGCGTGAATCAAGCGATGGAGATGCGCACTTCCACAAGGTCGCCGTCGTTCAACCCGAGGGTGCGGCGCAAGTGGTTCTTGCACAGGATCTCGACGACGTCTTCGTAATGCGAACGGGTCGGCACGACCACGGCGCAATCGAGGTTCTGAATGGTGGCTAGGTGGCAGAGCACGTCCCCGAAGGTGCGCCCCGATCGCTCGAACCCCTTGACCAATGTGCCGGAACTGCGCCGGAGGATGTCCAGCTTGTAGATGTCCTGCGGGACCAGGCGCAGGTTCAAGGTCCCCTCGAAAGGCTTGAAGCCCAGCTTGGCGAGGAACTGCTCCTGATACCCTTCCTGAGTAACGTAGTACTGGCCTTCTCCCATCCCGGTGACGACCTCACCGTGGATGATGATGTGATCCCGCGTCTCGAATATCCTCTGGTATTCCGAATACTCCAGTCGCAGCGATTCGATGCCCTTGTCGGTGAGCTTGATGCGCTGCCTCCTGGCTCCCAGGTCGCGCACGATCCAGCCTTCGTTCAGGAGCTCGAGGATGCGCTTCGAAGCGGATTGCTGGCTCATAGCCAGCATGTCGCCGAGCTCGCGGGAGGAGATGGAGATGTAATCGTGCATGCCGCCCAACAGGGCGATCTTGCGCAATGCCAATACCAACTTGTCATCCATCTCTTCTTGCATTTTCGTCCTCTTTCTGACCTGGTGCCATTCACAATCGCTTAATGATATTTTACAACATAGCGTACTGTATTAATTTCTTTCTGCAAGGCCTCTGATGACATATAAGAATGACTCGGATTCGAGGGAAGGTTGATTCCAGGCAAGTATCGAAACGAGCACTCACTTTATGAACAAGAGGTGAGATTGTCAACCGATGGCTCGTAAGGATAGGCATGTCATCGAGGCCCTAGGAATGACGAAGGTGGTCATCGAGGACGGCAAGGTCACTTTCGTCGGAGAACCTCAAGTCACCTACTGCCCTCTCTTCGCCAAGCACCGGGGAATCAGGGAGATTACTCCGGGTTTTGTCAGAGAGAACATAGAGTTCCGGATTCGCGACTTCGGCATGTGCACCCCGGAAAGAAAGATGCGGATGCGCGACTTCCTTTCGTTCGGGGTCTCTGAGCTCATCGCCATGTGCATCCGAGAGGGGACGCTGGAAGGCGCTGTTCTGGTGACCGACGGTGCTGGCACGGTGATCGTGACCGATCCGGAGATCGTGCAGGGGATCGGAGGGAGGATCTCGGGGATCGTCGAGACCTCACCTATTCCCGAGGTCATTGAAGCCGTCGGCGTCGAGAACGTATTCGATCCCGCGAATGCGACCATAGATCAGTTAGCAGGAGTTCGATTGGCTTTCCAGTTAGGGCATAGGAAGGTAGCGGTTACAGTCGCCAAGGCAAATGATGCAAAGGCGTTAAGAGAAGCATTTGGGGAGCGAGTCTCGCTGTTTGCCGTTCACATCACTGGCACCAGTCAAGAGGAAGCAGGCATTCTCTTCGATGCCTGTGATATCATTTCTGGATGTGCGTCCTACTGGGTCAGGGAGGAAGCGAAGAGGAGGGCGGTCCTGCAAGCAGGCAACAAGGTGCCGGTCTACGGCGTCTCCGAATTCGGAAAGCTAATACTGCAAGAGCGGCTCAGGCAGATCGGGTTTAAGGCCGAGGGAGTGGAGGACGCTCCACGACCGCTTCTCTGATCAATAATCGCCATCGATGGTTAGGTGATTGCCTGAACGAAGGAATATCGTCTTCAGCTTCCGCTGGCGCAGCTTGTCCCGGAGCACGAAATCGTTCGTTACCACGAAAGCCTGCAATCTCTCGGCAACGTCGATGACGCCGTTGTCGCCCTGCACTGACGTCTCCGCGACGGGGTACTTCCTGGCCAAGGACAATGCGACCCTGGCATGCTTGCTCCTTGACCGCTTCAGTTCGCCGATGACCGGCCCGGGGACGTAGACCGTGCAGGAGCCGAGCAAGCGCTTCAGCTCCAAATCCAGATTGATGGAGAATTCGAATGGCATCAGGAGGGCGTTGGTGTCCAGCACAACAGTCTGCATGTTCGCCTACTGGATTATCCCGTAGCCGATCAGGCGCCACTTGCCAGATATCTTACGGGAAATGGCCACGCGCTGGTTCTTGTCCGCGCAGACCGGTATCTTCAGAGCGACCTCGGACTCCTCGCCCCTGGCGCTCGTCACCACTCCAACGGTGGTCGCGGTGCCGACGGACAGCATCAGCGGCTCGTTCGTCTTGATATGGTCGACCGCCAGGTCCACAGCGGCCCCGACGACGCGCTCCAGCAGCTTGGTTTTCATGATGAACTTGTGCAATACTGGCGGCAACGTTCCCGGCTTCCCGACCACGCGGCCGGTGAGACCATCGGACTTCGTCGTAGATGGATCGAGCTTGGTGCCGATGGCGATTAGCCCGCCTGGCTTCACTGTTTCGAGGCTGGCCTCACCGGCATGCAACGACTCGATGGTAGTGGTGATCTTCTCCCAGATGATCTCCCTCCCGACCTCGGTCTTGCGGCCCGGGGCGATCTCGATCTCTTCCCCGACCTCCAGCTTGCCTTGCATGAGCGAGCCGCCCAGGACCCCGCCCTTCAAAGTCTCAGGCGACGAACCAGGGGTATTGATGTCGAAGCTCCTGGCGACGTATAGCCGCGCTGGCTTCTTCAGGTCGTACTTGGGGGTGGGGATGATCCTCTCGATCGTCTCCACCAACTTGTCGATGTTGACATTATGATTCGCAGAAACCGGGATGATGGGGGCGTTCTCGGCAATGGTGCCTTTGATGAACTCCTTTATCTCGCGGTAGTTCTCCAACGCCTCTTCCTTTGTGACTATGTCCACCTTGTTCTGGACGATGATAATCTTCTCCACGCCGATGATGGTGAGCGCCATCAGGTGCTCCTTGGTCTGAGGCTGGGGGCATTTTTCGTTGGCGGCCACCAACAGCAGCGCGCCGTTCATGATGGCGGCGCCGGAGAGCATGGTCGCCATCAGCGTCTCGTGACCAGGGGCGTCGACGAAGCTCACCGAGCGAAGGAACTCCGCCTCGCCGCCGCATTGCGGGCATTTCGGCTGATTGGAATATGACTTAGTGCCTTCGCAATCCTTGCACTTGTAGAAATTGACGTCAGCATAGCCCAATCGGATGGAGATGCCACGCTTCACTTCCTCGGAGTGGCGGTCGGTCCATTCGCCGCTCAGCGCCTTGGTGAGCGTGGTCTTACCGTGGTCGACATGGCCTATCATGCCGATGTTGACCTCAGGCTGACGCTCGGACATTACTTCTTCTTCTCCTCGACCTTGATGAGCTCTTCCAGGGGCTTCGAGCCTGCCTGTGTCACCTTAAGGTTCAATTGGGAGGTTTCCGGTGATATGGTGCTCCCGCGGACCGATTTGCGGCGCCTTAGGCCCTGCTCGGTCGTATCGAAACCAATGCCAGTTGTCAGCAATATCTTTCGCCTCTTCACACCCGGCAGGTCCTTCCTCATCGGGAAGCCATCCTTGTCGCTTCCACCAGTGATCGTCAGCTTGTATCCTGGCAATCCTACGAATATACCATCTACCACATCTCCGATCTTCTTTCCGATAAGAGAGTTGGCGTGATGACCGGTGACCGGGACCTGATAGGATTTTCCATCCTTTCCATCGTTAATAACGGCCTTGAACTCGACCATTCCAAACACCTCGTGAGTAAAGCGCCCTAAGGTTGTCCGTCTTAAATATTTATTGGTAATGAAAAGGGGTCATTCGGCGTAAGGACTGGCGTGCGCCCCGCTCATGCGTTTTTTAGCCGGTCATGCATAAGGATAGCCAAATCCTTGAAAAACCCGATCCCTTAATAAAGGAAAACGATAAGGACAATCAATGCAATTACCTTCAGGGATCGATAATGCGCGCTAGGATGCTCTGGATGGTCATGGCTTTGGTCTTGGCCGCTGCATTGATATCGATCGCCTCTGCGCCAGCAAGCGCAGACCGGCCGGTGATGAACAGTGGACTAAAGAATATCCGCTCTGGCCAATATGTCGTGGTCAAGGATTTTATCGCCAAGGCTGATGCCAGCGTCTCGTATCAACTCCAAGTGGTAAACCCACAGGACGCGGCTGTCGACATCCTACTTATGGATAGACAGAATTTCGAACACTACAAGTCAGGTGAAGCCTTCGATTATCTCAGCGTTTCGGGTTTGAACGTGAATTCCGCCTTCGAGGACGGGGCAGTCATACTCATTGCTGGCACGGAATATTTCCTCGTCATAGACAATTCCAACCGACCGATTGGTGGAGCTCCGGGAAGCGCCGAGGTCCAGGTTATATATGGATTCATGGGCACCAACGTCCAGAGCGTCACCGACGGGGTCATCATATTGATCATAATTGCAATCGTGGCAGTCGCAGCCGTGGCAATCGTCTTCCTCGGGTTCTTCTTATTGCGGAGATTGAAGGGGGAGGGGCAATTCGCTGCGCCATCGATGCCAGGTCAAACTGGCCAACAGCCATGGATGAAGAGATGCCTTGGATGCGGAATGGAGGCCTCGACGGAGTTTGCCTATTGCCCCCGATGCGGAAACAGATATTGAGATAGTTTCGGATTCCCATTTTGCAAGAGGACATCACATAGACCAGAAGCGGTCCTTCTTGCGTTTGATCTCGATCAGCTCGTCCAAGGTCAGCTTCTCGTCCGAGTTCAGAGCGTGCCCGGAGATGGCCTTAACCTCGGATTCGAGTATGTCCACATATAGGATATCCTCGACGTTGATCTGCCTGCCAACCGTCGGTCCATCGATGGAAATCGCCACTTCATCCCCCTGGCTCGCCTCCTTCTTGGTCTCCTCGCCGGAGCGGATGGAGCGGATCTTGCCTATCTCGTTGCCAGTGGTATCGATCATCCTCTGGCCGGTGCGGATGCGGCCAGCTAGGACACGGACCCCGAATATCGCGGGCTTGCTGACCCGGAACACACAGTTCGGAAGCATGCGCACCTTGCCAGGGAAGGCGACCAACGAGCGTTTGTCCGCCTCCGCCCTTCTCTGCACCTCCGCCACCCAGAGCTTGTAGTCGTCGATGAGGCCATAGACCACATCGTTAAGGAAAATCTTGGCGTCGTGGTTCGGCAGTACTTCCTTGGCGTCCGGTAATAGGGGAACGTTGAACGCCAATATGGCGCGGTGCAGCTGGTCGTTATACGCCGACGCTTCGATCACGTCGCGCTTCGAGATCGGCCCGACCTCGTACTTGCGGATCGGGATCTGAGAATGCGCGCATTCGAACGCCAGCGCCTCCAGCGAACCCAACGCGTCCGCCTTGATGAAGACGCCCGCGTCGACCACCTCGATCCTGACTTTGGTTTCCTCAGCGATCTCGTCGAGTATGGCTTGCTTTTCCCCTTTGATGACCCTGAGGGGGCCGCCGGCCACCACGCCCTCCAGGTCCTGACATAGCAGCTTGACCCCGGCGGCAGCAGTGACCTCATCCACCGAGTCGAACTTGTCCCGGGGATCGCGAATCTCGTCCAACGGCCTTGGCTTCAGGATCGCCTTGACCTTCGTTACCAACGGTCGGCCGTTGGTGCCGAGCCCGAGCATATCGCCCTTCCTCAGCGCGCCGGAGTATACTATCACGTCGATTGTCGGCCCGAGCCCCTTCTCCTCCTTGACCTCCAGGACCGTGCCCCTCGCCGGCCCCTCCTCGGTGCGCAGGTTCTGCTCCAGGAACCTCTGGGCCAGACCGATGAGCACCAGGAGCAGGTCTGGAACGCCCTCCCCGGTTCTTGCGGACACCGGAACGAGCGCGATGTTACGGGTGAAGTCCTCGATGCGGTCGTAGCGGTCGGCCGAATACCCTTCCTGCGCGAAGCGGGAGATAACCTTGTACATCTTCTCCTCGAACATGTTGGTGGCGTCCTCGCTCTGCTCCTTCATGTTGAGGATGAATGGCTTTCCCTTCACCGAATGCCATCCCTGGACCAGGTCGATCTTGTTCAACGCGATGATGAATGGTGTCTTGTATTTGCGTAGAATGTTCATCGATTCCAAGGTCTGCGGCTTGATGCCCTCGTTTATATCGACGACCAGAACGGCGATGTCGGCCAGGGAACCTCCCCTGGCCCGCAGCGTCGTGAACGCGTGATGACCGGGGGTGTCGATGAACAGCAGGCCGGGAACGTCGAACTTCTTGCCCCCGATGAGCTGGGCGCAGACCTTGTAGATGTGATCCAAGGGGACTTCGGTGGCACCGATATGCTGGGTGATATGGCCCGCTTCCCCCTTCCAGACAGCCGTCCCCCTGATGTAATCGAGCAAGCTGGTCTTGCCATGGTCGACATGGCCCAGAACGCTCACGATCGGCTGCCGGATGGACATGCGACTGGCATCAGAGACGTTCGTTATAATCCTTGCTCTTTCGAGAAATTGTCAGGCTGGCACGCAAGCTGGGACTTAGAAAAACAAGAAAATGTCATTCCGCTTCGTCACGGAACGACTTATTCACTCAAATAGCCAAGGATCGACGGACCGCTTCCATTCCTGGATCTCATAGTCGTTGAAGAAGACGCCGATCTCGCGCCTGGCGCTCTCCACCGAATCGGAGCCGTGGATGATGTTGCGGCCGGTCTGTTGAGCCAGATCGCCCCTTATCGTCCCTGGCAGCGCGTCCTGCGGATTGGTCTTGCCCATCATCGCCCTCACCGACGCCACGGCGTTCTCCCCTTCCCAGACCATGCATAGCACCGGCCCGGAAGTGATGTACTCGATCAGACCAGGGAAGAAGCCCTTGCCCTTGTGCTCGGCGTAATGACGCTCGGCCAGCTCCTTCGGGAGGCGCATGAACTTCATGGCGATCGGCTTCAGGCCCTTGCTCTCCAGACGGCCGACCACCTCACCCATCAAGCCGCGCTGGACCGCATCGGGCTTCAGCAGCACGAAGGTGCGCTCGATCATATTACGCCTTCTTCTCTTTGGCGGGCTTCTCGGCCTTAACCTTCTTGGGCTTGGCGAGCTTCTTGGCGGGCTTCTCCTCGACCTTGACCTCGGGCTTCTCCTCGGCCTTCGCGGGGATAGCTTCGACCACTGCCTCTACCGGCGCCTCGATCGGCTTCACTTCCGGTTTCAGCGCGGCCGCCTTGGCGACCTTCTTCGCTTCCTTCCTCGCCAGCTTGGCCTCGGTCTCCGGCCCCTTCATGCGCACGTCCTTCTCTCGAGCGTAAGCCCGAGTCCAAGTGACCCTGCGCGGAACTCGCTTCATGTCGATCATGTTTTTCGAGCACTTGTTCGTGCAGAAAAGCAGGATCGTGCCGTCTTTCTTGACATACATACTACCGGTACCGGGCTCGATCTCGCGACCGCAGAACGAGCAGACTCTCATCTCAACCATTGGAACAGCCTCCTTGTCCTAGCGGAGGGCCAGTTTCCTGGCCTCTCGCGAGGTCTCTCTGAGCATTAGAATATCGCCCATGCGCACCGGACCCATGATGTTACGGGTGATGATGCGCCCTTTGTCCCTTCCCTCGAGCACCCTGACCTTGACCTGAGTTGCCTCTCCAGTCATGCCAGTGCGGCCGATGATCTCGACCAGCTCGCAGGGAATGCTGTCATCTCCTTCAGCCATTTAGAGCACCTTCACCTTACTTCTTCAATTTCTTGATCTGCTCGGCTAGGGAGTCGATCAGCGGCTTTGCCTTTCCGGCCTCAGTGACCGCTATAGACGCAGTTGGCTTCTCCAGGCCGCAGGCGTTGCCTAGCTCGGCCTTGGACGCCACGTAGGCGTAGGGGATGTTGCGTTCTTCGCAGAGCAACGGCATATGTGCCAGAATCTCTGGAGGCTGAACGTCCTCAGCCATGACAACGAAGACCGCTTCGCCACGCTCCACTAGTTTGGTGACCTCGTTGGTTCCCTTCTTCACCTTGCCGGTATCGCGGGCGACTTCGACGATCTCGTAAGCCTTATCTTGAAGCTCCTTCGGCATTTCGAAGCGCACGAATATTGATTTTGCCATTTTCTTACCTCCTTCGGATGTACGATGACATCTTCATCAATCATCGGCTCAAAAGAGCAAATTCTCGAAAGGGATGGTCATATAAAAGGTTTAGGGGGACAGGCGAGCACCGAAATTTGCGCGTGTCCAGCATCTCATGATGTCCCGATTTGAGGAAATCAAATTACTTTGTTCCAACAGAATCAGACCAAATCTCGACGCCCACACTATTTCTTATAGCCCGAACCTCACCATATTTCTAAGTCAGCAGTCTTAATATCCTTGGCACGAATCTAATCTTCGGTGTTGGATGGTCAGCAAGAGGAATGCCTATATGATTGCAACATTCGCCGTTCTCGTCGTAATCATCGTCATAGCAGCCGTTTTATGGCCTGGACCCGACACCAGAACTCCTGCTGAAAGAGCCATCTTGAGAGGAGGAGATCTCACCGGAACATGGGTCGAGGTCAATCCCCCAAGAGAAGAGCCTTCAACGCTCCCCTCTCCTGTTCCCACGGGAATCAGCAGCTATTCATTCATAGAGTTGGAGAATCTCACTAGCGAGATGGCCGTCAAGACTCTGCACGTCCAGGTTCTTCTTGTTGTCTTCAATACAACGAACGAGGCTGTCGATCAATATTGGTCGGGATGGCATACATCGGGCTTGAACCTCCCTGTAATAGGCAATTTGAGTCAGATGTATAACCATTCGGCCTCAGGTCATCCAGCTTATTCGCTCGTCTTCCAACAAGGGAAGGCATTGTGTTATGTGAACGGATATTTTGGTGTGAACCAAGGAAGCGATTTTGCCTGGGTCTACCAGGAAACGGGGAATGTTGGATTGCTTCAGTATCAGAAGATTAGTCATGAACTAATCTGAAAAAGGATGGGAAGGGGTTTGATTATCTCTCAGAGCCCGGGCCTCACCGCATCCACACTAAGCGAGAAAAGTTGAGTAAGGGGTTTAGGGACAGGTGAGCATTGTTTGAGCAATACACCCACAGAGTTTTATGCCCTAAATTTGGTCCATAAGAAAGGTTATACTCTTCAAATTTAGAAGAATAACTCTTCACTACAGGGTCGGGATGGCTGGCTTATCAGCCTTCAGCATGCCCTTATGAACCTCGCTTCCTATGCAGGTACAAAGTGAGGGGCTCATGAAGCAATGGACTTTGGTCATCTCTGTCTTAGTGGTTGGACTTCTAGTCGGTGGTGCATTCGGATACGGGGCTTTCTCATTGTCGAAGAACTCATCCGACCTTGACAAGCAGATAGCGATACTCCAGAATCAAAATGCCAATCTGACAAGCCAGAATAACAACCTCACGAGTCGGCTCGGGGCAGTACAGAATGAGACCGCCTCTCTCCACTCCAATCTTGCAAACCTGTCAGCCCAGGTCGCCAATCTCACCATGACATTGAATGAAACTCGGCAGGCATTGCTTATCCCGATCGAGAATTTCTCCTTTACCCAGAACTCCAATGGAACCTACAACTTTACCCTGGTCTCCATCTCGAATATTGGCGTTCTACCGAAGTTCCTCTCTGTGACCGTTATGCCATCTGAGGGTGTGACCATCGGCCCTTGGGTGACTAGAGACCCCTGGCTACTCCCGGGAGACCATTTCTTGATTTACGGCCTAATCTCAGGGATGACGTACATGGTGACATTCGCATATACGCCGATTCCTTCGGCCGGGACCAATAACTATCTGTTTACTGTTCCTCAAGGCACATTCACGGTGACGAATACCACAACTGGTGTGTACAACATCACCCTTTCATCAATCAGCTCTAACATCAAATCTCCAGTGCGAGAGGATATCCTGATAAACGGAACACTAACGGTCGGTTCATACACAGATGAAGATAGCGGAGGGTATGGAATTGTGGTTTCACACTTCAATTGTGGAGACTACCTGGCACCTGGCGATTATTTCACAGTTACTGGAGAGCTTCCGGGAACATATACCATAGAGCTTCTCTACTATGGGATGACGAACACATTTGGGCAGATGGGCTATGTAGTTATCGCCTCAGTGACAATCAATATTCCCTGAAAGCCATGAGTTGAGAAAGGTTGAGTAAGGGGTTTGGGGACAGATGAGCGTCTGTTTGAGCAATTCAGCCAGCAGAGTTTTATGGCCTGAAATTAGCCCATAAGAAAGGTTTGTTGACTGTCCGATGGTCCAATCCAGTATTGGCTATTCTCCACATTCACGAACTCCCTGGAGCCCAATGTATATTTCGCCGAACCTTATTATTGGATGATAGCCGGGATCGGCCGGAGCTGATTGATGAACTCCAGTAATAAGGCCATTGCTGTTCTGTTGATCGTAGCGTCGCTCCTCATAACTGGCGCAGTCTATGCCTATATCCTGGCAAATGGAAATGAGTCTATCGACCGATTCCTAGAGATTGGGTTTGACAAAGAGGTGCTTGGTAACGGCACCACAATCGAACTTACTGTGACTCATCTAAGCGACTCGGAGATTGACTTCCAACTCAGCAGGATATTCGTAACCACTCCCTCCAATCAATACGGCGTCCTTGACTTGAAGAACGTCACGTGGATTGGAAACGATTCCGCGATATACCCAATGCCATCAGGGTACGAGATAATGTTGAACAGAACTGGCCCTCATGATTTTTGGGCCATTGGAGACAAGATTAGGGTGTCTGGTCAAGGTGGAAAGCTAGCCGCCGGCACTTGGATGGTGGCAGTTGTTTACTCTCCTCATGGCGGAACGATGGGATGGGTCCAGCAAACCATCGAATAGTGGCACCACAGACAAAGCGCAATCCCGGTCGACTTGAGAATCAGCAATGGCACGTAGTAGGACAAATCGTGATTCGCTGAATTGAAAGATTGCCCTATTGGACACTGGCAATCGGGTTTATATGGCGCGATTCGGATGTCGTTCCAAGTGAATCATCATGAATTGGATTCGAATTGTAATAATCGTGGTCGCTGCGATTCTTGTTATAGTGACGGTATATTTCCTAACTTACAATTCTTAGGGCGCAAAATCGCCTCGAGGATGCAAGTCGTTCCATGATTCTCTGAACGATTGACTAATCGATCTCAATGCTGACCGTCGGATCCTGCGATACCATCACCGGTTCCCTGGTCGCCCTCGTAGCCTGCTTGAACATCTCGTTCATGCTCGTCAAGGTGGCCATGGCGATCCGCTTCGTCGCGTGGTTGCCGTATGCCAGGGCTTTGTCCGTCAGAACGAGGTACTCGCCCTCCTTCTTCAGGAGCCCGGATGCCTTCATCAGTACCGCGTACTTGCGCAACGAGCCGTCCTCCTTCATCAACGCTGCCAGTTCCGTCTCGAGAATCTTGCCGTAATAGAGGCGGCGGGCCGCTCGTGCCAACGGATAATCGCTGAGCTCGGAGTAAGCGTAGAGGGGCAGGAAGCCCTCCTCCAGCATCTGGATGTAATAGACCACGGAGGGCGAGTTCAAGGTGATCCGGTTGTTGACCATGCCCCAGGCCTTCGGCCCGATGCCGATGAAGTTGCTGTGCTCGTACGGCCCTTCATATTTCTCTGGAGAGGTGGAGAAGCTCCATAATGTCCTCAGCTTGTACTGATGCTCACGCATGCTTTGAACGATGGCCAGATATCGCTCCTTCTCATCCTCTTGTTGTACGCTCCCGCCGTCGATGATCACGCCCTCCTTCTCCATCTTTTTGGTCATTGGCGTGTATTCAAGGAGCATAAGTGGGAACGTGGATATGCCCTCCACACCGATGGTCGATGCTAGCTCAATGTCGTCCAATATCATCTGCTTAGTTTGCAGAGGAAGGGAGAACATCAGGTCGATGTTGACGTAGTCGAAATCGTGTGCCATTACCCTCTCCAGAGCGGAGACGATATCGACCTTGCGCATCGCTCGCCCCAGATATTTGCTAAGGATCTCCTCGTTGAACGTCTGCACCCCGACGCTCAGCTGGTTCACCCCCGCCTGCTTGATGTCGTCGAGCACCTCCTCCGACAGGTCGGCCGGCGAGGCCTCCATGGCCACATCGCCATGGAGGTCGAAGTGGTCGGATACGATGGAGAGCAGGGCTTCCATCTCCTTGTGCAGGAGCGATGGCGTCCCGCCGCTGATGTACACCCGCTCCACCCTCGACCGGCCGAGGTAGGAGGCATAAAGCCTCAGCTCTTCGTTCAATCCGGCCAAGAAAAGATGCGCCATCTTCTCATCGTAAGCTTGCCCCGGCAACGCACAATAGGTGCAGCGGGAGGCGCAGAAAGGGACCCGGATGTTGAGCGAGGTTCGGTCAACCTTCTCAGGAAGGACGTCCTCCAGCCTCGTTACCCGTTTGAAGGAGACGCTGGAGTTGACTCGATCCACCATCTTATCCACGAAGTGCAAGGTCGGGTCGAACGGCAATTAAGGACCTCGTCCTCACAATGTTTGTATCGTATAAGAACACTGTTCAATGAGTAATGCTGCCTCGGAACTAGATCCACATGGTGTCCAATAGCTTTCGGACCACTCTTACGGATTCAGTGACTGAGATAGCGGTCTTCGTCTCGACCAGCACGGAGCAGTGGTGCCGGCGGGCGAAGCGAAGCATGCCCTTGATGTCCAGCTCGCCGGTGAGCGGTATCTGATGATCCGACATGCCGTTGTAATCGTGGAGATGCATGTGCTTGATGCGGCTCTGATTCCGCAATAGCACCTTCTGCTCCTCGAAGCCCGTCATGGCATCATGCCCGATGTCCCAGGTGAGATAGAAGTGGTCCAGCTCGCACAGGTCGTCGATCGCCTTGGCGACGAAGGGGAAGTGGAAGTTGTTCACGTTCTCGGTGCAGACCATGATGCCGTATTCGTTTGCGTACTTGATCACCTTGGAATATGCTTCCCTCAGGTTGGCGATGAACTTGTCGTAATAGTTCTCATAGATCCAGACCTTTTTATCTGGCAAGGTGAAGTAGATGCCAGGGCTGAGGTGCAAGTTGATCACTTTCGCGCCCGCTTCCGCAGCCCAGCGCGCCGTCTCCCCGAAGCGCTTGACGTGGCCTTCCCGGATGCTGTCGTGGAACGAGGCCAGGTCCGTATCGTCGGGCATGTGGATGGTGAAATTGATACCCTTATCCTGGGTCACCTTCCTTATCTTCGCGGCGGAGAGCGACTCGGGGCAGAACTCTGGCATGTTCATGTTCAGCTCGACGAAGTCGACCTTCAGCTTCGATGCCAGAGCGACAGTGCGCTGAAAATCTGGGATCTCGATCAATGTCGGAATCCCAAGGCTGAACTTCATCGGCTGACCTCCACTACTGCTGCGTGCACTGAAACCGATTAAGACGTCGTCCATTAATAATTGTCGCATAGGCTTTCCAAAATCACGCGCTTTGGCGGAAGATACCTCCGAAGTCTAGGCTCCATGGAGCGGATCGCCATCCATGTGCATCGGTTTCTCCGCGCTGTATATGTAGCAGGGCGGGGCTTCGACCTCATCCTTGTAGTGCTGCCACCACTTGTGACATAGCCACCTTTGTAGGGTGTTCACGTCCTCCTCGTTCATGAAGGCGAACCTTCCCTGCGGCTTGAGGTACTCGATGACCGGCTCCATCTTCTTCGGTTTGTAGGTGAGCGATGCCTCACCCTTCTCCGCTTCGTAGAGCGTCCACATCCCCGTCTCCACGGCCAGGCGTGCGATCTCCATGCTCTTCGAGGCCTCGGTCCGCCAACCGGGGACGCACGGTGTGAGCACGTGCAGGAATCGGAATCCCTCAGCCTGCTTCGCCTTCTCCACCTTGCGGACGAAATCGTTCCAATGAGCGATCGAAAGGGTCGCTTGATACGGAACTCCATGCGCGGCCACGATGTGATCGATGTCTTTCTTGAAACTCCTCTTTCCCCGGATGACCTTTCCTGCCGGCGAAGTGGTGGTCCAGGCTCCGAAAGGTGTCGCCCCGGACATCTGGATGCCGGTGTTCATGTAGGCCTCGTTGTCCAGACAGACGTAGATCATGTCCTCGTTCCGGTCTGCCGCTCCAGATAGCGCCTGAAGGCCGATGTCGAAGGTGCCGCCGTCCCCGGCCAGTCCGACGACGAAGGCCTTCTTCCCCCGCCGCCTCAAGGCGGAGCGGATTCCGGTGGCGACCGCAGCGGTGTTCTCGAATGCCGTGAAGAAGTAGGGGACTTCGAAAGCGGAGGTCGGATATTGGGCGCCGAAGACGACCAGGCAGGAGGCGGGAACGTAGACGATGGTCTCCGGGCCAAGCAACTTCATGATGTTCTTGACCGCGATGGCCACGCCGCACCCAGGACACGCGCCATGGCCCCAGATGAAATAGTCCTTGTTTGGCACGTCCTTGATCGTCAGTTTTGATATATCCTTGATCTCGTCGCTCATCGCTGCTGCCCCCTCAGTCCATGCCAGTAGACTTCCCTTTCTACACTGCCGTGTACGTTCTCTTCAATCCGTGCGAAGATGTCGCGCATCGCCTCGATGGTCAGGTCTCTTCCGCCCAAGCCTCCGATGTGATCTGTGATCGGTAGATGCAAATGGCTGAGCGCCCCTCTTACCTCAGTGAACAACGGACCGAAGGAATTGAAGCCGACGGAACGGTCGAAGACGCCCAGCGCCTTGAGGTCCTTGGCCAATTCTCGTAACTCCTTCTCGGGGAAGGGGCGCATGAAGCGCAGCTTGATCAGACCGGCCTTCTTGCCTTGGGAGCGCATCTCGTCCACCACGCCCCGGGCGGTGGTGGTCGCCGTGCCTAAAGAAAGCAGGGCGAACTCCGCATCCTCCAATCGGTAGGTGTCGAATAGTCCGCCGTAGCTACGACCGAATGCCTGGCCGAATAGCTCGTCAATCTCCTTAATCACCGAGCGCGAATCGTCCATCGCTCGGTCAAGCTGATAGCGCATCTCCATGGCGTACTCCGGCGGCACCAAAGGATTGATTAGGCGCGGGTCCGCTGGGTCCAGCACGTTCATCGGCTTGAACTTGGGAAGGAATCGATCCACCTCTTGCTGGTCCGGCACGGCGACACTCTCCACGGTGTGGGAGAGAACGAAACCGTCCAGGCAGATCATTATCGGCATCATCACCCGCTCATCCTCGGCGATGCGGTAGCCCTGCAGCACCATGTCCAGTGCCTCCTGGTTATCCTCCACGTACACTTGGAGCCAACCGGACTCGCGTTCCGGCATGGAATCGTTATGCTCCAGCCAGATGCCTGACGCAGCGCCCAATGAGCGGTTCACGTTCACCATGACTATTGGCAATCGTATCTGCGGCGCCGCATAGAGCATCTCGTGCATGAGCGCCAGCCCCTGTGAGGAGGTGGCCGTGAAAGTGCGGACGCCGCCCGCGGAGGCGCCGACCGCGATGCTCATGACGCTGTGCTCGCTCTCGCCCGGTATGAATTCGGCGTCCAGATCGCCGTCGTTGATGAACTCGGAGAGGAGCTCCATGATCAGCGTCTGTGGGGTGATCGGGAAAGCTGGTATGACCTCGGCCCGGCCCAGGCGGACGCCCCAGGCGACAGCGTGGTCCGCCGAGATCACCCTGGTCACCATACCTTCACCCCCCGGACCATGTCAATCGCGCTCACCGGGCAGATCTGGGCGCAGATACCGCAGCCCTTGCACCAGTGGTAATCGAACTTCATGTGGTCGTCCTCCTGGCGTTTTATCGTTCCTTCGGGACAGGACCACCAGCAACGGAGGCAACGGATGCACTTGTCAATGTCGTAATGCGGGCTGGACGTTCTCCACGTCCCCACCGGGTTCTGCCAGGCGCTTCCCGGACCGAGCACTACGCCGTTCGACTGCATGGTCGGGAGGGCCACTCCGATCGGTATCTGGTCCCAGTCCGGCAGCCATTGGACCTTCTGTATGATCGGTCGATCAGCCTTGCAACGGCCGGTACGTGCGGCCTGATACGCCGCTCTGGCCGCCTCGGAGTTCAGGTTCGCCGCCCTCGCCCCGAGCTTCTCCCCGAACTTATCATAGATCGCCTTGACAATAGAATCCAATGAGACCAGATCCTGCGCCTTGGCCATCGCCCCGAGGATGGAGGTGTTCACGATCGGCGCTTTGAGCTTCTCCAGCGCGATGCTGGTGGCGTCGACCGTCGTTGTGATGACCGAGATCCCGAGGTCGAACTCCTCCGGCGCCAAAGGGGAATTGACGACCGCTACGCCCTTTGGTTTCAATCCCTCTGCCACCGGCTCTATCTCCGGCAGCATCTCGTCCAGCAGGACCAGCATGTCCGGATGATAGATCTGGCTCTTCAGAACGATCCGGCTCTTATCGATGCGGGCGAAAGCCTTGACCGGCGCGCCACGGCGCTCGGCTCCGAAGTAAGGGAAGGCCTGGGCGTGATATCCTTCCAAGACCGCGGCCTCGGCGAGCGTTTGAGCGGCCATGACCGCGCCCTGCCCTCCCCTGCCGTGGAACCTGACCTCGAACATCGGATCTCCAGCGCTCCCAGCCACTCTATTCGAAAGCGCCGTATTTAATCCCTCAGCTGAAATGGCCATGCGGTGTGGTATGTTGGCACATGCCCGATCGATGCTATCGACTCGACCGAACCAAGAAAAGGATATTATCGGGTTGCTCCAAAGCATCTAATAGTAGTATGAAGACCGTAGAGATCCAGTGGATGGAGGTCGTCATAGGCGACAAGCTCTCCGATTCCAATTCGTACCTGAGGGAGATAAAGGACGTTAACACTCCCAGCTCGGTCGAGGAGGGCTTCAGTTCCTGGCGGGAGGAGCAAGTCGAAGGCAGGAGGATCATCGTCTCCAACCTAGAGATATTCGTGGACGGTCAAATTTTACATGATTGCGCGTGAGGAGGAGAACGATCTCTTCTAGAGGATCGGGGCGGCGGCAGGCAAATAGCCAGATCGCCATTACGCCCATTCGCCCGGCTCAGGCCTCCCAGATATGGAGGATGTGTCCTCCCTCGTCAAGGATTTTCAGAGCAATAGACTGGGTCGAGCCGCCCTGGATGTAGAGTACAACGCTTGCATAGGCGGCGCCGTTACTCACCCGGTCGAAGATTACGGGCAAGGTGCAATTGAAGGACTTTCCCAGTATGTCGACGCTGACATCTGCTCCCAGAGACAGGGGGAGTTGGTAGCTGCTCAGAGGCGAATTCACGACGGTCCTTCCGACACCGTTCTCGAGCTGATGGGCTTCTACGCCCTGCGTCGTATCTGGTGAAAGATAATCAGGGACAGCTAAAGCCATATTAGAGTTGCTTTCCCCGTCCCAGCCTATGACATAGCAGTTCTCACATTCCCCTGGATCACTCCAGTAGACACCGCTGACGGTCACGCTGGCCATCTCGATGAAGCTGCTGGCATTGTAAAATGAATGAAAAGTCCAAACATCGATGGATGTTCCGGAATTCGTCTCCTGATTGTCGAAGTTGATCCTGAATGTCATCATCCCGTCCGACGCCAGATCATCGACCTCGATGGACCTTTGGCTGCCAAGGGCATGGTTGGAAATCTCGATCGTCCCATTGATGGTGGTGTTGCTCTTCAGGCCGAGGAAAATGGCTTCGAGCGGTATCTGGGAATAGACGTTGTCGATAAGTGTGAAGTTCAGGAGGGGGCCATCGCCTTGGCCCAGCATCTTCTTCTGCGACCAATGCCCCCCCGCGCTCGCCATCATAACGACCTGGCCAAGGTCGAGGACATTGATCGAGAACCGGCCATCTGAGCCGGTATTGGCCTTGGCGGAGCCTCCCGTTACGGTGGCGCCCGTGATTGGATCTCCCTTCGCATCCAGGACGAAACCGCTCACCGTCTTCTCAGAACTCACGATGATTAGAGTGGCTGCTATGCCTCCACATACCACTATTGCCACGACGAGAATGGCCCACTTCTTAGCCTGCATTGCCTTTCTATGAGGGTTACCGACTGAGGGTCCTTCCATGCTTCCCCTGATATCAATTAGGATATCCGCTATATGAATGTGGACCGTCCATGAATCGGGAGTCGGTCGAACCCCTATACTGGGTCAAGCCACTTCTTATACTTGGAATCCTTGCCGCGCGCCGCCTCGCAGAAGATCTTCTGCAGCTTCAAGGTGATCGGGCCGGGCTTGCCTGCTCCGATGACCAAGCCGTCGATGCTGTAGATCGGCTGGACCTCCGCCGCCGTCCCGGTCATGAAGACCTCGTCGGCGATCACCAGCTCGCTTCGCGTGATGTCGCGCTCGATCACCGGCATGCCCTGGTCCTCGGCGATGCGCATCACCGAGTCCCTGGTGATCCCTTCCAATATCCCCGCCGATATCGGTGTGGTGTAGATCCTGCCCTTCCGCACCATGAATATGTTTTCGCCTGTGCCCTCGGCAACGTTCCCGTCGGCGTTCAGCAGCAGCGCCTCGTCCGCGCCCCGCTTCACCGCCTCCAGACGCGCCATCACCGAGATCACGTAATTACCGCATACCTTGGCGTTCAAGGCCATGGCGCGATTGCTAGACTTCTCCCAGGACGAGGTGATCAGTCGAGCGCCGAACTTCATCTGCTCCTCTCCCAGGTACACGCCCATGTAGACCACCGCGATCGCCACCTTGGTCGGGAGCTTGATCGGGTTGAGGCCATAGGTCCCGGTGCCGAAGTAAGCGATCGGTCGGATGTAATCGACCTTCAACTTCGCATTGGCGCGCACCGTCTCCTTGGTGGCCTCGAAGAGCTCGTCCAGCGAGTAGGGTATGTTCAGCGAGATTATCTTGGCCGAGTCGAGGAAGCGCGCCATGTGCTCCCGCAGTCGGAAGATCGATCGCCCTTTCGCGGTCTCGTAGATCCTGATTCCCTCGAAAACGCCTCCGCCGTAGTGGAGGCCGTGTGACATTATGTGGATGTTCGCATTCTCGTAATCCACCAGCTTGCCGTCCATCCAGACCTTCTGCCTTGATGCCATGTTGCTCCCTTCATGAATGTGATCGCATTTGATATAATGGATTGCGCGCCATCAGAGCGCGTTCACGGCGCGGATGAAAACGTCCAGGTGGGTGGACTCGATCATTTTGTCCACCTCTTCCAGGGTACCGATCAATCGCACTTTGCCGGAGGAGTTGGAGGCTAGGGCATACGCTTCGTGCCTGGTCCCGTCCACGACCTCCGCCTGGACGATGTCGTGGAGCCCCTTGAGGTCCGCCACTGCCACATCGGCCTGCGTCTTGTCCTTGACCGTGAGCACGATACGCGACTTGCCAGCGATCTCGCACTTGCCGACGACGATGGTGTCGACGTTGATCCTCTTACGCGTGAAGACGCCCATCACTCTTTGCATGACACCAAACTCGTCGTTTACGACCAACGAAATCACTTCCACGTTCAATCCTCCGTTCCGACCTTGCCAACGCAGATCAGCTTCTTATCTGAGATGTCGAGCCTCTGGTTGTCCAGATCGCGCAATTGGTGCTTGTAGGCGAGAACAAATCGGCTACTGGACCTTACCGGCGTCATGCCGATTTCCGAAGAAGCCGCACGATGTTCCATCTTCACACCCACAACCATGATGGGGAACGCAATCCCAGGAAGGAGAGCGCCCCCTGCTCAGATAACCAAAATGCGCAAGCTAACCAAGATAGATTTCACGCCAGGTGAGACCCCTAGGCTAGACATTAACAAGCTGTATTAGAAACGCCGTATTTATACATTGTTAACTAGTGACACGCTGCTGGCTCGAAGTAGAACCATTGTTCTAGGCTCACTCTCATCACCCCGTCGCTGAGTTGCCAACTCGCTTATTTTGGATGACTTGTGCCCTGCCCGCAAATCAGAAATATCAAATGGGTCAATCCCAGACGGAATGCCTTTTCATATCTCCAGCGTCGAGGTTTATCGCATAAGTGCGCTTCGAGATTCATCCTTGCTCCTAGCCGGGAAATCGATCGTTCTTGGGCGGGTTGGCCCGAGCCCTAGCTGTAATGGCCATTACACCGAAGAGGCGGAATGAAATGCCCTCGCTTGGACCGATAGCCTGGTTGAGAAATAGGATAGGATCTATCCCTCCAACAAAGCGTGGGCTGGCGCTTTTGGTGTTCGGCATCCTGCTACTCGGTGGGCTGATCGCAATAGATCAGTTTGTGATCAACGACATGCTGGAGTCGAGCTTCGGTCATTTCTCGGACATTTCTTTTTACCAGGAGAGGGCGCAAACGATCCTCGACGGGAAATGGCTGTATCGCGATGTGCAATCCGAGGCGCCGCCGCTGATATCCTTCTTCTTCGTCGTCCCTCAACTGTTCGGCGGGTCCGTGGCCGCGTATCAGATCTATTTCTCCGCCTTCACGTTATTGACGGCTC
>Ga0209777_10000082_pt1 | contig 157038 bp, 137 predicted proteins | sample FrelakmetHBP12HB_FD_187147 | JGI IMG/M metagenome (GOLD analysis project Ga0209777, IMG submission 187147) | Freshwater lake sediment microbial communities from the University of Notre Dame, USA, for methane emissions studies -HBP12 HB (SPAdes)... | ecosystem: Environmental > Aquatic >... | reverse complement strand
CTCGTCGGATGCGATCACGATCCCGCTCCCGTAAACGGCGACCGCGCCGACCGGCCCGACGCCCGGGGCGAGTCTATCCCACGAGGACCCGGTCCAGCGCGATACGCAATCCGGCGATATCGAGAGGAGGTCGCCGGCCACCACGAGGAGCCGGCCGGCGCACGCCTCCTGCCCCATCGCCTGCCATGCGGCGCCGTCCCAGGCCGCGACGTGATCGACGGTGACGCCGCCCGCGCGGGTGAAATCCCCGGATGCGACGGCCAGGCCGTTCCACACCGCAAGCGAGCCGATCGGACCGTTCGTGCCGTTCCCCATCGACGTCCACGCGCCGCCGTCCCAGTACGCGACGTTCGCGCTCAGGGTCGTGTCGCTCGGAGGGAACTGGCCGCCGGCGATGATACCGCCGCGAAACGGGATGAGCGTGAGGACGTCACCGCCGCCGATCCCGGAGCCCATCGCGCGCCACGCCGCGCCGTCCCAGCGGGCCACGCCGGGCGTCTCGAGTCCGGCGACCTGCGAGAACGCTCCACCGACGATCAGGTCCGCGCCCGCGGAGGCGAGCGCCTCGACGCGGCCGTCCGGACCTGCCCCGGAGCCTCCAAGATCGCTCCACGCGCCGTCCCGCCATCGCGCGATGTTCGAGACCGCGACGCTCCCCGCCTGCGTGAACGATCCACCGGCGATCAGATCCGATCCATGAACGGCGAGCACGTAGATGGCGCCGTCCATCCCGCCGCCCATCTCGCTCCAGGAATCGGGCGCGTTCGAGGTCGTCGTCTCGGAAGCGACGTTGGACAGAGGGGACCAGTTTCCCACCTCGTCCACGGAACGGATCGCGAAGTGGTAGGAGATCCCGGCGGCGAGACCGGTGACGAGAACGGACTGCCGCGTCCCGGACGAGTCGGGCGCGGGGACGGACGGGACCCGCGTCGCGGAATCCCAACTCCGTCCGGTCATGTCGGCGGTCGTGTAGCGGAGATCGTAGGCGACCGCGCTTCCTGCGTCCTCGTCATCTCCGGGGGCCGTCCACGTCAATGTGAGGGACGTGTCCGTGGGGAATGCGGCGACCAGGTTCGTCACTTGCGCGGGGTGGATCGCGTCCAGGACGAGGGTCGTTCGCGCGGCGATGTTCGAGAGCGCCGACCAGTTCGATGAAAGCCCCATCGACTTCAAGGCGAAACGGTACTCGGTTTCGGGGGCGAGACCGGTGACGCGCAGCGTCTCGGACGCGCCGGCGGCCCTCGGCGCCGGGATCGACGGGACGCGGATCGCAGAGATCCACGCCTCATCGTCCAGTGGGCCGGTCACATGACGGATGTCGTAGCGGATCGCGCGCTGGTTCGTCCCGGCCTCGCCAGGAGCGGTCCATGTGAGGACGATCGCGCGGTCGGTCGCCGACGGGGCGTGGAGATCGGCCACCGGGGCCAGCGGAGCACCCTCGTTGCACTTGACGCACGTCGTCTCATCGGCGCACCCGAGCCCGAGCAACGTCATGAGCGCAAGCGCGGCGAGGCCAGCTCCATGTGATCGGCGCATCGGTTCCTCCCGTCGCTACGACGTCTTCCCGGCCAGCTCGACGATCGCCCGCGCGAGCGCGTCCCACCCCATCCCAGCCTTCACGCGGCGCACGGCGGCGACCAGCCGCTCCTCGAGCCCTTCATTGAAGTAACGCGCGACCGCGCGCGCGATCGCCCCGGGATCCTCGGGCGGCACGAGGAGGCCGGTCTCGCCGTCGGTCACCATCTCCTCTAGCCCGCCGACGCGCGTGCAGAGCACGGGGCGCTCGAGCTGGTACGCGACCTGCACGATTCCGCTCTGCGTCGCCGAGCGATACGGAAGGACGACCAGATCGCTCGCCGAGAAGTGAACCCCGACGCCCTCGTTCGGGACGTAGTCCCCCGTCATCGTCACGATGCGTTCGATTCCGCAGTGGCGCACGATCGCGTCGTACGCGGCGCGGTCCTCGTAGAACTCCCCGAGCACGGCGAGGCGCGCGCCGGTCGACGCGTGGATCTCCGGCATCGCTCGCAGGAGGATGTCGAGCCCCTTGTAACGCCGGATGTAGCCGAAGAAGAGGAGGACCCGCTCCGCATCGGACCAGCCGAGCGCGCGCCGCGCGGCCGCCTTGGGCGTCGGCTCGCCGAAGTGCGTGTAGAGCGGATGCGGGACGAGGGTCGCGGGCGCGCCCGGGCGGAAGAGGCGGAGGTCATCCAGGACGCTCTTCGACATCACGACGAACGCGTGCGCCGCGCTCAGCATGTAGCGCGTCAGCGCGGCGTCCAGCAGGCGGCGTTCGTGCGGGATCACGTTGTCGCAGATGAGTATCACGCGGCAGCCCGGGACGCGCGCCCGCACGCGGCGCGCGATCGTCCCGAAGCAGGGCGCGAAGAACGGCATCCAGTACTTGAACAGCAGGACGTCCGGGCGGCCGCGCGCGATCGCGTCCGCCGCGCGGTACCACGTCAGCGGGTTGATCGAATCGACCATCGCGCGCGGGGAGACCGGGGCCGGGTCCGCTCCCTCCTCCATCTGGGTCTTGCCGGGGAAGAGGATCGACGGGTATTGGCGCGTGAAGGAGTAGACGTCGACCTGGTGGCCTTCTTGCTCGAGTTCGCGGCAGAGGAGGGCGTTGTACTGCGCGATCCCGCCCCGCATCGGGTACGCGGTCCCGACGAAGGCGAACCTCAAGGGGAGGAGGTCTCCTCGTCCTCCTGCGGGACCGTCCACGTCTGGAGGCCGCGCTCCTCGAATGCGAACGGCACGAACTTTCCGCCGTCCTCCTCCAGGACGCGGATGATCGCCTGCCGGCGATCGAACGGCGAGAAGATCAGGAGATACCCACCCCCGCCGGCGCCGAGGATCTTGCCGCCGATCGCGCCCGCGGCGCGCGCTCGCTCGTAGAGGCGGTCGATCTGATTGGTCGTGATCGCGGGATCCAGGTCCTTCTTGGCAAGCCAGGCTTCGTGGAGCAACTCGCCGAACCTGTGGACGCGATCGCGCAGCAGGACGGCCTTCATCTCGATCGCGAGGGCTTTCATCCGGTCGAGGCTCGCGACGACCGGCGCCGACCCCGCGATGTACGAGCGCGTCTGGTTCTCGACGATGTGCGCCGAAAGACGGGTCGCGCCGGTATAGCAGAGGATCATCGAGTACTCGAGCTCGTTTGCGACCTCACGGCGGATGCGCAGCGGGTTGACGATCACCTGCGCGGGGTCGAACTCGATGAAGTTGAAGCCGCCGAAGGTCGCGGCGTACTGGTCTTGGCGGCCGCCGGCGATCTTCAGATCCTCGCGCTCGATCCTGTACGTCAGCTCCGCGATCTCGTAGTTCGTGAGCGGCTCGCGGAGCCAGGCGCAGAGCAGGCCGACGAGCGCGGTGACGAGGGTCGAGGACGAGCCGAGCCCGCTGCCGGGGGGCGCATCACTGTGCACGAGGAGATCGAACCCGTGCGGGGCGCGCTCCCGGAATCGGTTGACCACGCCCTTCAGGAGGTCGAGCTCGCCGTCGATCGGGAGCGGCGCGCCGAGCGGGAATGCGCGCGTCAAGTCGTAGTCAAGGCTCGTGAGCGAGACGAGAAGATCGTCACGCGGGCGCAACGTCGCGTAGACGTACTTGTCGATCGTCGTCGAGAGGACGACGCCCCCTCTCTCTTCCGGGTAGGGCGAGACGTCGGTCCCGCCGCCGCAGAAGGAGATGCGCAGGGGAGCTTTCGCGCGAAGGATCATGGCTCGCCCATATTCGGGGACGTCGGCTCAGGTGTCAACGCGCACCCTCGAGACGCCGGCGGATGCGCGCGAACTCCTCTTGCGCGGCCGCGAGCCGCTCGGGGGTCCCGATGTCGCGGAAGAACGCGCCGGCGAGTTGGTGCGCGCGGAGGCGCCCCTCGCCCGCCCATCGCGGGAATACGTCCCGCTCGAGGCTGGACACAGCGGTCGCGGGAAGCTCATCGATCATCGACCGGGGGAGGACGTAGACCCCGGCGTTGATCCACCCTGCCCCCCCGCGCCCCTTCTCGACGAAGCCCGTGACCCGACCGTCCGCGTCGATCTCGAGACAGCCGTAGTCGGCGGCGTCGTCGAGACGGACGGCGACGATCGTTGCCGCGTCGGAGGGGGACGGTCCCGCCCGATGCGCGGCGTAGACGGAGGCGGGGTCGATCTCGACGAAGGAGTCGCCGTTCGCGACCCAGTTCAGGTCGCCGGCCCAGGGCGCGGCGTTCGCGAGCGCTCCGCCGGTCCCGAGGGGCGCGTACTCCCGCACGAAGACGTGGTCGTTCGTCGCGGGTCCGAACGTCCGCTCGACCTGCTCGGAGCCGTACCCGACGAGAAAAACGACCCGCTCGACGATCCCGGCCAGAGATTCGATGTTGTACCGGAGGAAGGGCCATCCGGCGACCGGAAGCACGGCCTTCGGTTGCTCGGTGACGCCGCGGAGGCGTGTTCCGGCCCCGCCACAGAGCAGGAACGCGACGCGCGCGGGACCGGCAGGATCGGGGTTCATCGCGCCCCACGATACGAACGCGAACGCACGAGGTCAACTCGACATGCCCGCCCCCCCGTGATAGATTTCGCGCTTGTTGCACCTACTCTCACAAATCCTGTTCCTCGCCGTCGGGGCGTTGATCCTGCTTGGATCTGGCTTCGGGATCCTCTGGCTCATTCCGTCCCTCCGCCGTTCTCTGACGCCGATCGAATCGGTCATCGTCGCGCTCCTCGTGTCGAGCGGAGTGGCGGGCATCTGGGCGGTCGCAGGAAAGCTCGCCGGGATTCGCGTTCTCGCGTGGGCGGTCGTTCTCGTCTGCGCGAGCGCATTACTCCTCGCCGCCGGATGGACTGTCCGGCGCGGCGCCGCGCGCCGCGGGGAGGCGCGACCCGCGGCGGAACCGGCGTACTACCGCCGCATCCTGCTCATTCTCGCCGCGCTTTCCTTCGTCCTCATGCTGCGCGATGGCGGATCGCTCGGCGTGATGCACGACTCCCTCGATTTCGTGAGCTTCGTGAACGAGAGCCTCCAGACCGGCGACCTGGCGCCCACCTCGCCGATCTACCGCGCCACGCCGGGGATCCCGCCGGATCCACGTCGCGGGAGCTTCCACACGGAGGTCGCGGCGGTCTGCGCGCTTACCGGAACGACCCCGACCAACGGGTGGAAGTGGCTCCCCCGCCTCCTCGTCCCGATCGCGATCCTCGGGCTCGGCGCGATGTTGCGGGTCTGGATCGGGACGCGCGCCGCCTCCCTGGCGACGGTCGTGTTCGTTGCGACGACGTTCTTCACGCCGGACCACTTCATCCAGAACATCGGGTATGCGAGCCGCTTCGGGTGGGTCTGCGGGTGGGGGGCGCTCCTCGCCTTCGGCAAGGCGGTCGCGACCGAACGGCGGCTCACGGACCGGCGCGCGCGCATCTTCCTGTTCGCGATCGCGGCGGCAAGCCCCGCCCTCCTGACGTCGGTCCATCTGCTGACGGGGTTTCAGGTCCTCCTCTCCCTGGGTTGCGCGGGCCTGGCGGTCCTCTGTGATCGCGCCTCGACGCGCGGCGACCGCAAGGCGACCCTGGCCCTCTCGGGCGCGGCCGTCGTCTGCCTCCTGCCGGCGTTCGGCCTGCGGCTCCTCGGGACACCGAAGGGCGCGGTCGCTGCAAACCCCCTGTTCGACCATCTCTACGGGGTGCTGATGCTGGCGCCCGGCTGGCCGGTCTTTCCGCCGACCGACATCCTCGCGCGCGCCGGCATGACCGGCGTCGCGGCGACACTTCTCGGGATGTTCCTGCTTCCGTCGATCCGGCGCAATCGCGCGGCGGGCTTCCTCGCGATCTCGACCGCGGTCCCGGTCCTGATCCTGTTTTTCCCGCCGATCACCCGCGTCTTGCTCGCTGCGCACGCGCAGAGCGTCCTCTTTCGCGTCGTCCTGGCGATTCCGTTCGCCGCGACGATCTCCTGGTTGCTGCTGTGGGCGATCGATTCGCTGCGCGCGCGGCCGGCCCGGTCGCGGGTGCGTGCCGTTGCAGTCCTCGCTTTCATCGCCCTGGCCATGGCCGGCCAGGCCGCGATGACCCGATCGAGCTGGCTCATGGGGGCGAAATCCAGCGCGTCGTACCGTGAGAGCGAGCCGCTACTCGCTGCTTATACATTCCTGGATGAGCGGTTCCCGTCGGTGCAGACGATCCTCTCGGACCCGATCACGAGCTACTCGATCCCCGCGTACACGCGCCACGACGCGGTCGCGCCGTTGGACCAGCATTCGTCGCCGTCCGACCCAACGGTCGGCGACCGGATGAAGGACGTGCAGGAAGTCCTGAACGGGAGGATCGGGCTCCGGCGGAGCTTCGAGGTCCTCCGCCGCTATCACGTCGATCTCGTCCTCGTGAACCAGAGCTTCAAGCGGTACATGGATGGGTATTACGTCTTCCTCTCGGCGCTGTCGTACCCGGAGCAGAGCGCGAAGTTCGAGGGCGCCCCGCAGTGCTTCGAGCAGGTCTACGACGCCGAAGGGATCCGGATCTACCGGGTGCACGATCCCGGGCCGCACGCCGATCTCCCGGGCGACCTGCCGAATCCCGACCGGATCCCCGATCCGGGGACCGAGCCGCTCGCCGCGTGCGGGCCGGTCGCTCTGGTCCGCGCCGAGGTTGGAAGCGAGGATGGCGCGTGGATGGGAAGAGCAAACGGCGCGGAGCCGGCGGTATTCCCACAGGATCACCCGCTTCCGATCTCTTTCGTCTGGCGGTGCACGGGCCCCTCGTCGGCGTTGCCGGTCCAGTGCGAGGTGAAGCTGCAGCTTCACGATGCGGGCAGCGGCGGATTCGCCCCGATGATCGACCGCTTCATCGGGAGCGTGTTCTTCCCGCTCATAAACCGCGAGTTCATTCGCTTCGGCCGGGCGTTCGGTCCACTGCAGACGTTCTATCCGGCATTTCTCTGGGAACCCGGCGAAACGTACAAGGACGTCTGCTGGGTCTCCGTGCCTCTTCGTGCCCGCAGCGGGACCTATGACGCATACATCCGCCTTCATGCCCGGCCGTATCTCCCGGTGGTCGCCCTGTCGGATGTGTTCAGCAGTCGCCTCGGAGAGGATTGGCTCCGGATCGGCGAGGTCCGGATCGGGAGGTGAAGCGCATGGAATTCCATCCGGTGACGATCGATCGCTGGAGGGACCTCGAGACCCTTTTCGGTCCGCGGGGCGCGTGCGCCGGATGCTGGTGCATGTGGTGGCGCACGCCCCGCTCCGCCTGGACGAGCGGCAAGGGGGAAGGAAACAAGCGCGCGCTCCACACGCTCGTGCGGGTGGGCCCTCCCCCGGGGATCCTTGCCTACGACGGCGGGGAGCCGGTCGGATGGTGCGCGATCGCTCCGCGGAGCGAGTACTCAGCGCTCGCGCGCAGCCGCGTGCTCGCACCGGTCGACGACCGCGAAGTCTGGTCGGTGACCTGCTTCTTCGTCGCGCGCGGGCACAGGCGCCGGGGGCTCACGGTCCGGCTGCTCGAGGCGGCGGCGCGTCACGCGCGCGCCTCGGGGGCGCGCGTCGTCGAGGGATACCCGGTCGAGCCGCGAAAGAATGGCTCGATGCCGGATGCGTGGGTCTACACGGGTCTCGTGTCCGCTTACGAGAAGGCTGGATTCGTCGAGGTCGCGCGGAGGTCGGACACGCGCCCGATCATGAGGCGGTCCCTGCGGCCGTCTCCTCGCTCCAGATCCTGAGGAACAGCTCGATCGAGCCGGGCGCGAACCCGGCGTAGTGATTGTTGAAGTAGGCGTACACGTCCCCCGTACGCTGTGTGAGCCGCCGCAGGATCGGCACCCACTCGCGCATCTCGCGCGAGCGATCGACGATGAGCTGGTCCCAGTCGCGGCCCTTCTCACCGCGTTCGCGCAGGCGACTGACCAGGTTGTCCATCGCGTGGTGATCCCCGAGGAATCGAACGTAGCCGAAGTCGGCCGTGATCGGGTCGCACAAGTCGAACCACACCTCCGGGCGCGGCATCCGCACGTAGTCGACGAGGGCGAGCGCGATATTGCGCGAGCGAAGGAGGTCGGTCAGGGCGGGATTAAGCCACTTCGTATTGCGCACCTCGACGACGTAGCGGAAGCGTTCGGGCATGTAAGGGAGAAACGCCTCGATGCGGCGGCGGAAATCATCGCCGGTCTCGTATTCCCGCGGATCGTCTCGCTTCGCGACGTACTGGAACTGGAGGAGGAGCGGTCCCAGCTTGTCCCCCAACACCTCCATCGTCTCAAGAAAATGGTTCCAATCGTCCTCGCAGCCGACCAGGCGCTTCTCGTGCGTGATCCCCTTGGGGACTTTCGCGGCGAACACGAACCCGTCGGGGACCTTGCGCCCCCAGGCCTGCACCGTCTTCAGATTCGGCATGAAATGCCAGGTCGCGTCGATCTCGACGGTTCGAAAACTGCGCGCGTAGTGGGTCAGGAAGTCGTGAGGCGGCAGATCGGTCGGGTAGAACGGACCGCACCAATCGGCGGCGCTAAAGGACGAGGTCCCGACGTGGAGACCTTGCGGCAGGGCGGTGAGATCAAAGTGCGGCACGGCCGCCTCCGCTCGCCGCTCTGTCAATCCGATCCGCCTGCATGCCGCAAATCTAGGGAGCGTAGCGCGGGGTGTCAATTCGGCGTGGGATCCCCTCCGCACTCCTCGCCGCGAATCCCTTCGAGACCTTCCTTCACAAGCCAGGGGACCATGAGGAGGGCGGCGATCGGATCCGCCCACCACCAGCCCGCGATCGCGTTCGCGACGAGGCCGACCAGCAGGGTGAAGGAGAGGATCGCGCAGGCGAGGGTCTCCTTCGCCTCGGCCTTGAGCGCGCGGCTGCCGACGCGATCGGCGGCGCGCATCTTCGCCCATGCGAGGATCGGCATGATCAGAAGGGACGCGGCCGCGAGCGCGATGCCGACGATGCTCCGCCCGGGCGCCTCGCGCAGGACGAGGGTTCGCGCCGCCTGCGCGATGACGTAGGCCGACAGGGCAAAGAACGTCCCGCCGACGAATCGGCGGACCCTCCGCTCGCTCGCCTCGATCTCCTCGGGATCGGCGCCACGCGCCTCGACCGCGAGCCGCCAGAGCAGGACCGCCGCAGCGGCGCACTCGATCAAGCTGTCGAGGCCGAATCCGAATAGGGCGATGCTCTCGGCGGCGGTCCCCGACCAGAGGGCGATGACCGCTTCGACGACGTTGTAGGCCATCGTCGCCGCGACGAGGATGAGCGCGACCCGCGCGGCGCGCCCGGTCGTGCGCCCCCCTCCCACGGTTGCAGCCTCCTTCATGCGCGATCCCCCCTTCCCCCATTCGGTTGGGCCGGATCGTACGGTCCCGGTCCGGGCCGTGGAAAGGGCGATCCCGTGCGGTCGATCGGGGAGGGCGCGCAAACGTCCTTCTGCCGCGGAACTCCCCATTTCCTCAAGGCTTGCCGTGCCCATGCCGATTACTACGCGGATGTCGACAACGACCAAACTCGCGCGCTACGGGATCCCGTCCGTGGTGCTTGCGGCGGCGCTGTTTGGCACGTTCTGGGGCTGGCGCGCCTGCGCCCGCTACCTGGGCCTGCCCGGCGCCGCATTGCCCGATTTCACGGCAGCCTGGACGATGCTTGCCGCTGGACTCGGGATCAGCCTCCTCCTGTTCGGAATCGCCAATTCCCTCACCCGGATGCGCGAGAAGGCGCTGACGAAGAACGCCGAGCGTGCGCTGCGTGGGAGCGAGGCGCGCTATCGGGCCTTGTTCGAAGCATCGAGCGACGCGATCCTCGTCGAGACGATGGACGGGCACGTCCTCGACTGCAACGCCGCCGCATGCCGCATGTACGACAAGACGAAGGTGGAAATGCTGTGCTCCACTGTCCCCGACCTGGTCCCCGATGAGATCGTCGAGAATCTCCGGTCCTTCGCGGCGGCCATCCGCGCGAACGGCGGGCTCCACATCGAGAGCCTCGGCAAACGGAGGAACGGCGACGCATTCCCGAGCGAGGTTCGGGCCCGGGTCGTCGAGATCGACGGGCATGACCTCCTGGTCACGTTCGTCCGGGACCTGACCGAGCAGAAGGAAGCGGATCGCGCCCTTCGCGAGAGCGAGGAGAGGTTCCGGTCCGCCCTGAACGTGATGGAAGAAGGGATCATGCTCCGGGACACGGACGGGGTCATCCGCCTCCTGAACGACAGCGCGACGAGGATCATCGGCCTGACCGAGGAAGATCTCCGAGACCGCCGCGCCCTTCCCGGGCACATGGAGCACGAGGACGGTTCACCGCTCGACCCCGAAGACGCCCCGGGACTGATGGTCCTGCGGACGGGCCGCCCGATCCGGGACGCGGTGGTCCGTCACACGCGACCCGACGGCAGGGAGGTTCTCATCTCGGTGGGCGCGGTCCCGATGTTCCTCCCGGGAGGAAGCCCGTTCGGATCGATCACCACTTGCGTGGACATCACCGAACGCCGCCAGTCCGAAGAGCGGCTGACGCATTCATTGCGGGATCTCGAGAAGGCCCGCCAGCGCGCGGAGCATCAGGCGCGCCTCCTGCAATCTCAGGCCGCCGAGCTGGAGCAGGCGCGCGACTCCGCGCTCGAGTCGATGCGCGCGAAGTCGGAATTCCTCGCAAACATGAGCCACGAGATCCGCACCCCGATGAACGGGATCATCGGGATGAGCGATCTGCTGGCCGAGACGCCGCTCTCCGAAGAGCAGCGCGACTACGCCCGCACGATCCGCACGAGCGCCGAAGCGCTTCTCAGCATCATCAACGACATCCTCGATTACTCGAAGATCGAGGCCGGGAAGCTCGGGATCGAGCCGGCCGACATGAACCTGCGAACGCTGCTCGAGGAGACCGTCGATCTGTTCGCCCCCGCCGCGCACGAGAAGGGGATCGAGATCGCATGCTTGATCCCGCCGGAGTTCCCCGAGAACCTGCGGGGGGACTCGAGGCGCATCCGCCAGATCATCGGCAACCTCGTCGGCAACGCGGTCAAGTTCACCGAGACGGGCGAGATCGCGGTGGAGGCGCACGTCGTCGAGGACACGCTCATCGGGACGCGCGTGCGTCTTGCGGTCCGCGACACGGGGATCGGCATCCCGATCGAAAGGCAGACCGCGATCTTCGATAGCTTCACCCAGGCGGACGGGAGCACGTGCCGCAAGTACGGCGGGACGGGGCTCGGGCTGACGATCTCCCGCCAGCTCGCGGAGCTGATGGGCGGGACGATCCGTCTCGCGAGCAAGCCGGGGCGCGGGAGCACGTTCTGGCTCGAGCTGTCGTTGGAGAAGCAGAAGGGCCGCGGGGCCAACAGCAGCGCGCTCCCGCCGCGCGAGCTGCAGAACCTGCACGTGCTCGCTTTCGTGTGCAACCGGACGAACCGCCGCATCCTCCGAGCCCAGAGCCGCTCCTGGGGATGCCCGACCCGGACGACCACCTCGGGCGACGCGGCGGTTCGCATGCTCCGGGATCTCGCGGACGATCGCCCGTTCGACGTCCTCTTCGTCGATGCCGCGATCACGCCCGACGGAGAGGAAAAGGCGGACGCGATCGCGCGTGCGGTTCGCTCCCATCCGCGATTCGCGAAGCTGCCGATCATCCTGATCACGCGTCTGGGCGTGCGCCCCGTCGCCGAGAAACTGCGCGCCCGCGGATTCGACGCGGTCGTCATGAAACCCCTGCATGCTTCGGCTCTTCGACACGCGATCATGGACGCCTGCGGAATCGGCGATCGCCGGGCGGGCGCCTCGAGCGCGGCCGATCTCCGGGCCTCGAGGGCCACGATTCCCCCGGGACTCAAGGTCCTGCTCGCCGAGGACAGCTCCGTCAGCCGCAAGGTGGTTTTGCAGATCCTCGAGAAGCGCGGCTGCCGGGCCGAAGCGGTCGCGAACGGCCGCGAAGCCGTCGAAGCGGCCGCGAAAGGCGAGTTCGACGTCATCCTGATGGACGTCCAGATGCCGGAGATGGACGGATTCGAGGCGACCGCGGAGATTCGGCGCACGGAAGCGGCGACGGGCCGGCACATCCCGATCCTCGCCATGACGGCGCACGTGATGGAGGGGGATCGCGAACGCTGCATCGCGGCCGGGATGGACGACTACGTGCCCAAGCCGCTCCGGCCGCCGGATCTCTTCGAGGCGCTCGCACGCTGGGGGAGCTGCGCGGCCCGGGTTCCTGGAGAGGAACCCGTCCGTCCGGCCGGCCGGCTCTATGACCGCCGTCTCCGGGACAGCTACGGTCTCGACGAGGAGTCCGAGCGAGAGGTGATCGAGGAGTTCCTCGGGTCCACGGAGGAGAGGCTCGCGCGGCTCGGCGGCGCGATCGCAAGCGGCGATATGACGGCCGTCCAGCACGAGGCGCACACGATCAAGGGGAGCGCCCGCACGATCGGCGCCGACACCCTCGGCTTGACCTGCCAGGAGATCGAGCAGGCGGTCCACGGCCGGAATCCCGTCGAGCTGCGCGATCTCCTCCTGCGCGCGCAGACGGAATTCGCACAGCTTCGCGAAGAGCTTCTCAGCTACCTCGGCCGGCAAGCCGCCTAGTTCCATCTCGAAGGCGAATAAGATGCCCGCGGGCTCGCCGCCCGCGGGCGTTCGTTTCGTCCGGGCCGGAGCATCCGGCCCGCCCCGCCTACAGCAGCTTCGCGTCGAGTTCGATCGTCTCGAGTCCGGGCTTCAGGAGCTTCGACACGGGACATCCGTCTTTCGCCTCGCGGGCGATCTCCAGGAACTTCGCGTTGTCGATCCCCGGGACCTTTCCGCGCGTCTCGAGCCGGACCTTCGAGATCTTCGGCCCTCCCTCGCCGAGGGCCAGCGTCAGCGTGGCGGTCGTTTCGATGCTCTCGGGAACGTGCCCTTTCGAGGCGAGGGCGTTCGAAAACGCCATGCTGTAGCAGGCAGCGTGAGCGGCCGCGATCAGCTCCTCTGGGTTCGTCCCGGGGGCATTCTCGAACCGCGTGGCAAACGTATACGGCGTCGACTGGAACACCGCGCTCGTCGCGGTGACCTCCCCCTTGCCGCTCTTCAAGTCCCCTCTCCAGATCGCACTCGCTCTACGATCGATGTTCGGCATGCGCCCTCCTCTGGTCCGCGCCTTCCTGGTTTCTCCTTGGTTCCTTGGGCCGACCTTACGCGATCGCGACCATCTTGCGGAGCAGATCGACGACCCGGCACGAATAGCCCCACTCGTTGTCGTACCACGTGAGGGTCTTCAGATACCGCTCTCCCACGACCCGCGTCATCATCGCGTCGAAGATCGCCGAGTGGGAGTTCCCGATCACGTCGCTCGATACGATCGGCTCGTCCGTGTACTCGATGATCGACTTCATCGGCCCCATCGCCGCCTTCTTGACCACGTCGTTCACCGTCTCCGCCGTAACGGGGCGACTCATGATCGAGACCAGATCGACGATCGAGCCGTCGGGGACCGGCACGCGCATCGCCATCCCGTCGAGCTTGCCCTTCAACGCGGGAAGCACCTTCCCGACCGCGCGCGCCGCGCCGGTCGTCGTCGGGATGATGTTCTCGGCCGCGGCCCGGCTGCGCCGGAAATCGGAGTGCGGCACGTCGGCCAGGCGCTGGTCGTTCGTGTACGCGTGGACCGTCGTCATGAAGCCCTTCTCGATTCCGAAGGCCTCGTGCAGGACCTTCGCGATCGGGGCGAGGCAGTTCGTCGTGCACGAGGCGTTGGAGACGATCCTGTGCTCGCGCTTCAGCTGGTCATCGTTCACGCCGACCACGATCGTCGCGTCGATCTCGTCCTTCGCCGGCACGGTCAAAATCACGGCGCGCGCGCCCGCCGCGAGATGCTTCTCGAGGGACGCGCGGTCGCGGTACCTTCCCGTCGCTTCGATCACGTATTCGACACCGTGATCCTTCCACGGCAACTCGCTCGGCTCGCGCACGGCCAGCATTCGCACCTTCTGCCGCCCGGCCGACATCGTGTCCTTCTCCATCTTGATTTCACCGTGGAATCGGCCCATTACGGTGTCGTACTTGAGCAGATAGGACAGCGCGTTCTGGGGGGCGATGTCGTTAATCGCGACGATGTCGATGTCCGCCGCGTCCGAGACAAGCCGGAAGATCGTCCGGCCGATCCGGCCAAACCCGTTGATTGCGATTTTCACGCTCATGGTCTCATCCCCCCTAGCTCAGCATCGCGAGCTTCTCGACAAGCTCGACCACCCGAGTCGCGTAGCCCCAACCGTTGTCGTACCAGGAGATCGTCTTCAGCATGTTCCCGCCGAGGACCGCCGTGGAGAGCGAATCGAAGATCGCCGAATGGGAGTTGCCGATCACGTCGCTCGATACGATCGGCTCGGTCGCGAACTCGATGATCCGCTTGTACGTGGATGCGGCGGCGCTCTTGACGACCTCGTTCACCTCGTCGACCGTGACATCGCGCTTCATCACCGTGACGAGGTCGATCGTCGAACCGTCCTGAACGGGGACGTTGACCGCGATCCCTCCGAGCTTGCCGGCCAGCTCGGGGAGGATCCGCTCGACGGCCGGCGGCGCCCACGTCTCGGTCGGGATGATGTTCTCGGCGGCGGCCCGGCTGCGCCGCAGGTCCTCGTGCGGCACGTCGGCGAGCCTCTGATCGTTCGTGTAGGCGTGGACCGTCGTCATGAACCCCTGCTCGATTCCGAACGCGTCGTTCAGGACGCGCGCGATCGGCGCCAGGCAGTTCGACGTGCACGATCCGGCCGAGACGATCTTGTGCTGCCCCGTCAGGATGTGATCGTTCACCCCCATCACGATGACCGCGTCGATCTCATCGCGCGGCGGGACGGTCAGGATCACCTTGCGCGCCCCCATCTGGAGGTGCTTCTCGAGGAGGTTCCTGTAGCGGTACTTCCCTGTCGCTTCAATGACGATGTCGACCTGAAGCTCGCGCCAGTCGACGTCACCCGGTTCCTTCTTCGTGATCATACGGATCTGGCGGCCCCGGACGTACATCGCGTCCCCTTTGACCGAGAACGGCTCGGCAAAGGGACCGTGGACCGAGTCGAACCGGAGCAGATACTCAAGAGCCTTGGGATCGGCGACATCGACGATCGCGACGACGTCGATATCCGGGTGACTCTGTTGGATGATGCGGAAGACATTTCGCCCGATCCGCCCGAAACCCATGATCCCCACGCGTACACTCATGCCCTGTCTTCTCCTTCCATCCGTGCAGACGTATCTGCTGCCTCCATCTGCCTCTCCCGCGGATCCTAGCACGCCGCCGGGGGGCCGGAAAGACGACCCCGGCGCGGTCCGCCGGCCGCTCCTGATATGATCGATGGAAGAAGCGATACTCGTGACGAAAACCTGGATCGAACGCGGGAAGGAGATTCGCGGATGTTCCAATCCCTGGCCCTGATCGCGATCCTGGCGGGCGCACCCGCCCTGGCCGACGCCCAGAACCCGGCCGCGGCGCCACCCCCCGCGTCGGCGTCCCCGATCGATTGGACCGTCGCCAGGGCCGCCGTCGCGACCCTGGACGTTTTGGCGCCCGGCGGGACCCTCCTCCGGCAGACCCACGGGATCTCGCTCGGCGATCCCCCGCGGATCCTCACGCGCTACTCCGTGCTCGCCGGGTCGGAGAGGGTCGTGGCGACGTTTCCCGGGAGAATGCCGGTCGCCGCATGGAAGATGACCGCCGCCGACACGACCAACGACATCGCGGTTCTGCTCCCCGAGGCGCCGATCCCCGAGCCGCCCCCGCCTGCGACGTACATCAGATGGTGGTACGCGAAAGTCTACGTGATGCCCACGCCTGCGGAGCGAGACACGGCGATCCTGGCCTTCGTGAACGAGCCGCTGACGATCGGCAAGCTGCGCGTGATCCCCTTGAGCGGCGATCACGCCGCGGGCCTGCCCGTCATGGACGTCCAGGGCAACTGGATCGGCTTGACGGGCCGCATCGAGGACGCGACGGGGACGTTCTCCTACGTCACGGGAAGCGAGGACGTGGTCCCCGTTCTCTTCGGCCCGCAGGCGGAGGTCCCGCTGACGCGGGTCCCGGCTTCGTTCGTCTGGTGCAGCCCGAAAGGCGCCGCGGGGCTGCTCGTGCGGGCCGTGCTGCGGGCGCACGAGAAGCCGGAGGACGCCGGCCCGTTCTTCCAACTCGCGCTGAAGCGCGATCCCGGGATGCCGGAGACCTACTACTGGATGGGGATGGTCGATTTTCGAACGCAGCGCTTCTCGGACGCCGAATCCTCGTTCGTCCAGGCGGGCCGCCAGCGTCCCGGCTGGGCCCTCCCCTTCCACATGGCGGGAGCCGCAGCGAACCAGCAGGGGCATTACCAGATCGCGATCGACCACTACGATCACGCGCTCGCAATCGACCCGAGATCCGCGATGACCCTGAACAACAAGGCGGGGTCCTTGTACAACCTGCACAGGACGAGCGAGGCGATGGACATCCTGAACCAGGCGATCGCCGCGGACTCGACCTACGCGCCGGCATACCAGATGCTCGGTGCGGCCTATCTCGCGACCGGCCGTCGCGACGAGGCTGAGAGGATCTATCAGAAGCTGCTGACGCTCGACACGCGGACCGCGAACAACCTCAAGGTCTTGCTCGACCAGAACTCGAAGAAGAACTAGCGGTCCGCCTTCGCGCGACCTCGCGCGCGATGGCGGGCATCATCTCGCCGACTTCGCGGCTCAGGATATGGCGGAAGAGTATCCCCGGAATGTGAAAGCCGTGTCCCAGCGTCACGCGATAGACTAGGTGCGTCGAATCGGCGACCCCCGCGCCCTCGGGAAGAAAGCGCCAGGATCCGTCGTACTCGTCGATCGATCCGTCAAGCAGGTGGAACGGGATGCTGTCGGTGGTCGAAGCCCGAAACAAGATCGTCAGGTCGACCTGCCTTGTGACAATGAAGGACGAGCTCCCGAGCTGCCGCACGACGACGCTGTCCCCTCCGCGGGATACCACGCGGCTCGATTTGAGATTTGGGATGAACTCGGCCAAGTGATCGAAGTCGGTCACCACCTCTCGGACGAAGGGCGGCGGCGAGGGGATCAAGAGCGACCCATTGATCAGGTACTTCCCGCCCGAGACGGACTTCACGCTGACGACGGGCTCGGGACGGCGCTTCTGTCCCGCGTGCGCGGGACAAACGACGAGCGCGGCCAAGGCCAACACGAGGAGGCCGCTCCTAGACGACATCCTGCCGCCGGTAGGGACCGCTCTTGCCTCCCCATTTCTCCTCGAGGTAAACGGCCTCGACCACGATCCCGCGGTCGAGCGCCTTGCACACGTCGTACACGGTGAGGGCGGCGATCGAGGCCGCCGTCATCGCCTCCGTCTCGAGGCCCGAGCGCGCGAAGCTGCGCACCTCGGCGCGAACGTGGACCGTCGCCCCCTCGACGTCGAGATCGACCGAAGCTAGATCGATCGGGACGGGATGGCTGAGCGGGATCAGGTCCGCGGTCCGTTTCACCGCCTGGATCCCCGCGATCCGCGCGGCATCGAGGACGCGCTCTCGCGCCGCCGGATCCGCCGCGATGGCGGAAGCGACCTTCTCCCCGACCCGCACGCGGGCGCGCGCGATCGCGCCCCGCGAAGTTACGGTCTTCTCCGAGATGTCGATCATCTTCGCCCCCTTGGGGCCGAGGCGCGCGAACGACGGATCGAGACTCATGTTCTCTCCTCCCTCTGCCGCCGGTGGATCATACCCCGAAACCCGCGATCAATCCGATATCGGCCCACCCCGAGGCAGAAACGGCTCGAGCGGACATTCCCGGCAGCGTGGACGCGCGCGACGGCAGAAGCGCTGGCCGGTCCACACGATCTGGGCGTGGTAGTCGTTGTAGAGTTGAACATCCCGCGGGAGGCTGCGCTCCATCATCGCGCGCACATCCTCGTACCCGCCGCCCGGATGGAGCGCGTGCCGCCGCAGGATCCGATGCGTATAGGCATCGATGACGAAGGCCGGACGATCGAACGCGTAGAGCAGGATGCTGTCGGCCGTCTCGGGACCGATCCCCCAGATCCCGAGCAGCTCCGCGCGCAGCTTGTCGGTCGGCGCGCGCGCCATGCGCGCCAGCGACCCTTGGTAGCCGCCGTCGCACCACGCGATGAAGCTCTTCAGCTTCCGGGCCTTCTGCCGGAAATAGCCGGACGGCCGCACGGCCGCGGCCAGAGCGGCCTCCGGCGCCGCCCGCAGGGCCGCAAGCGATAGCCACCGCCGCGCCCGGAGCGCGGCGATCGCCTTCTCGACATTTCCCCAGGCGGTGTTCTGAGTGAGGATCGCCCCGACGATGATCTCGAGGCGCGTCCGCCCCGGCCACCATCCGCGCGGCCCGTGGTCGGCGTGCAGGGCTTCGTAGATCGCGAGGAGGACGCGGGCGTCCTCCTCGGCTGCGGGTCTGCGGACCACGGCGGGTCCGGTTTCCTAAGGAAGGATCTTGACGCTCTTGATCTCGACCGGCGTCGAGGGAACGTTCTGGTACATGTCGACCGTCGTCGTCTCGACGGCGGCGATCTTGTCCACGACGTCCATCCCGTCGACCACCTTCCCGAAGACGGCATATCCGTTCTTGTCCGGGTTCGGGTAATCGAGCATCCCGTTGTCCTTCAGATTGATGAAGAACTGCGAGGTCGCCGAGTTCGGCTCGGACGTCCGCGCCATCGCGAGGGTCCCGCGCTGATTCTTCAGCCCGTTCTGCGACTCGAGCGGGATCGGAGCGTTCGGCTTTTTCTGGGTCATGTCCTTCGTGAAGCCGCCTCCCTGGATCACGAACCCCGGCACCACGCGATGGAAGATCGTGCCGTCATAGAACCCCGCCTTCATGTATTCCTCGAAATTGGCGACCGTCCTCGGGGCCTTGTCCGGATAGAGCTCCGCCTTGATATTCCCCAGGGACGTCTCGATCTGGACCACGACCTTCTTCCCCTTCCCCTTCGCCGAGGGGGCCGCCGGGGCCGGCCCCTTCTTGGTTTCATCCGCCGCCGTCGCCAGACCGACCGCCAGGACGGTCAAGAGCCCAACGAGCATCAATCTCTTCAACATTCTTCGGTCCTCCTCGCCTCTCGGTGCTATGCGGGCGTTCCGCCTGTTCCCCACCGACTGTAACAGAGGGGAATGGGCTGGGCAACGCGCCCCCCCCGTATCGAAACGCTAGGCGATTGGATTAGATCCGGCGGATCTCGCCCGGACCGGCGGGCGCCACGAGAACGAGGCTTGCAAGGCCAACGAACAGGCCGTTCTCCAGGATTCCGGGAATCGCGTTCAGCCGTGCCTCGAGGGATGCGGGATCGTCGATCCTCTCGAATCGGACGTCGACGATCAAGTTCCCCTCGTCGCTCACGACGGGTCCGTCCTTGCGGACCCCCATCCGGAGTTCGGGCGACCCGCCGATCGCGCGCAGGCTCCGCAGCACGGGCGCCAAGGCCATCGGGATCACCTCGATCGGCACCGGCGCGCGCTCCCCCAGGCGGGAGACGAGCTTGGAGTCGTCCACCACGACGACGAATCGCTTCGCCGCGGTCGCGAGCACCTTCTCGCGCGTGTGGGCGGCGCCCCCGCCCTTGATCAGGTTCTTCCGCGGATCGACCTCGTCGGCGCCATCGATCGCGATGTCGATCCCCTCGACGTCGTCGAGCGTCCGCACGGGGACCCCGTGGGTGCGCGCCAGCATCGCCGCGCTGAACGACGTCGGGATGCCGACGATCGCGATTCCGTCGTCGCGGATTCGACGTCCAAGCTCGATGATCGCGTGCGCGGCGGTCGAGCCCGTTCCGAGGCCGACGACGTCGCCGTCGCGCACCATCGCGGCCGCTGCGATCCCCGCGCGGCGCTTCGCTTCCATCGCCTGGTCCTTGTCCGACATGGCGCCCGCAGGCTAGCAGCCCGAACGGCGCGCGGCAAGGAGCGAGAAGCAGGCGGGAATCATGGTAGAATCGGCCTCACGATCGCCGCCGGCCGCGGCGGGCGCGCCGGCCCACGAAGGAGAGGAACATGACGAGACGATTGTCCACGTGGCTTCCGTATGCGCTGGCCCTCTGCCTGGCCGCGTTCGCGTCGAACGCGATCGCGGCGGGCGAGGCGAAGGCCCCCCAGGATACGAACTGGGGCCGGAAGACGCTCGATTTCATCAACCTCGTCGTCGACGGCTCGTACGAGGTCGCATGTTTCAATCTCAACGCCTCGTCGAAGATCCTGATACCTCCCCAGAGGCTGAAGAAGGTCTGGCTCGGCGCGCAGGAGCACTACGGGAAGTTCGAAGATCTCGGGCTCCCGGTCCCGATGATCATCAAGGGCTACCACGTTGTCGACGTCCCCACGCGATTCGAGTGGAGGACGATCAACTTCCGCGTGGCATGGGACTCGACCGGCGCCGTGAGCCGATTCGACCTCATGCCGACCGACGAGGACAAGGAAGGGACGCCGAACGGCGTCCCGGCCCGCGACGAAGAGATCATGCTCGGGAACGATTCGCTGAAGGCCGGGGGCGGGGCTCTGAGATCCGGGGCGACCCTCTCGCTCCCGCCGATGCACGGCAAGAGGGTGCCCGTCGTGATCCTGGTCTCGGGGCGGGAGCGGAGGGGCCTGGGAGATGTGACGGGGACCTTCCTCTCTCGCGGGATCGCTGTCCTCCGGTGGGAACGACCGTTCGACGCGGACCGCTGGGTGTCCGAATCCGCCCCGGCGGTCCAATTCCTGAGAAACCGGATCGAGGTCGACAGCCGGCGGATCTTCCTGGTCGGGGAGACCTCCACACCCTTGAAGACCGAATCGAAGTCCCACGATCTGGCGGGGGTCACGACCTACGCGGATGTCCGCCTGAGCGCCGACGACGTGAACAAGCTGGCCACTTGGATCCTCGGGGGCACCCCCTCGGGGAACTAGCTTCCGCAACCCCGCGGCCGGCTGATGCGTATCCAGATGGGGGTCGGCCACGGTTGTGTGCTCCGGCCCGCAGGGAGGTCCCGTCATGAAGCGCTGGATCGCCGCCGCCTCGATCCTGATCCTTGTCGCCGCCGCCCTATTCCTGGTCCGCCAGGGGAAGCTCCGCGCCGAGCAGGCTCCGCCGACGGTCCCGGTCAAGCGGGGATCGGTCGCGCAGGAGGCCCTCGCGATCGGCAACATCGTCCCCGAGCAGGAAGTCTCGGTGAAATCGCAGATCCCTGGAATCGTCTCGGCGGTCCACATCGCGATCGGGGACCCGGTCCGCAAGGGGGACCCGCTGATCGACATCCGGCCCGACCCGACGCCGCTCGAGCGCGCGGAGCAGCAACGCGCCCTCGACATGGCCCGGGTGACCGAGGACGGGACGCGAAAGAATCTCAACCGCACAGAGGAGCTTGCCGGGCAAGGGCTCCTGCCCCAGAAGGACTTGGACGCCGCGCGCAACGCGTTCGATTCGGCCCACCTCCGATCGCAGCTCGAGACCGACCGGCTCGTACTCCTCAAGGAAGGGCGCGTGAACGTCGAGGGGAGCGAAGTCTCGAGCCGCATCGTGTCACCGGTCGATGGGACGATCCTCACGCTCGAGGTCCATCCCGGCGATCCGGTCGTTCCGCTCACGACGTATCAGGCGGGGACCGTCCTCATCACGATGGCGGACATGAGCCGCCTGATCTTCCGCGGGACGGTCGACGAGGTCGACGTCGGGAAGCTCCGCGTGAGCCTCCCGATCCGCTTCACCGTCGGCGCGATCCCGAATGCGGAGATCCGCGGCACGCTCTCCCGCATCTCGCCGAAGGCGCGCAAGCAGGACTCGGCGACGCTCTTCGACATCGAGGCCCAGATCACGGACGCGGGCGTGAACGTCCTGCGCGCCGGCTATTCGGCAAACGCGAAGATCGCGATCGCCCGTGCGGACAGCGTCCTTGTGATCCCGGAGCGGCTAGTGAAGTACGACAACGGGAAGGCGACGGTACGCGTCGCGGGCAAGAACGGGAAGCCCGAGACGCGCGAGATCACGACCGGCCTCTCCGACGGCCTCACGGTCGAGGTGAAGGACGGGCTCGCGCAGAACGACGGGGTCTTCGAGCCCGACCGCAGTCCTCTCGCGAAGACGAAGTAGGAGCGGCGGTCCCATGCAGCTCCGCATCGTCCTGTCCCAGTTCTGGCGCGACCTGAAGGCGCAGCGCCTGCGCACCGGCTTGACCCTCTTCGGGCTCGCCTGGGGAACGTTCTGCGTGATCCTCCTCCTCTCCTTCGGCGAGGGGGTGAGCCGCAAGCAGATGGAGTCGATGACCGGGTTGGGCACCCGGATCATCCTCATCTGGGGCTCGCGAACGTCGATTCTCTACGAAGGGCTCGCGCGCGGACGCTACATCCCGCTCGAGGATGGCGACGTCGACGCGATCCTCCGCCAGGTCCCCGGGGCCGTGCGCGCAAGCCCCGAATACGCGGACTTTGAACCGACGCTCAAGGGACCGAAGGGCGAGTCCGCCGCAAGCGTGTCCGGCGTGCGCCCGGGTTTCGAGAAGATGCGCGCGATCATCCCGGAGTCGGGGAGCCGGTTCTTGAACGAGCGGGACGAGACCGAGCGGCGGCGCGTTTGCTTCCTCGGTAATCAGGTCCGCGCCGATCTGTTCGGCGGCGAGCCTGCGGTCGGGAAGACCCTCGAGATATCGGGGATGCCCTTCACGGTGATCGGCACGATGGCCGAGAAGAAGCAGGATTCGAACTACAACGGACGCGACGATCGCAAGGTCTTCATCCCGGCATCGGTCGCCGTCGCTTCGCTCGGGCAGCGCCACCCGAGCAACCTCGTGATCGAGGTCGCGGACGGCGCGAAGAGCAGCGAGGTTCTCGACGGGATCTACCGCGTCATCGGCGGGATCCACCACTTCGACGCGGCGGACCGGGAGGCGCTGATGACGTGGGACGTCGGGGAGATGGTCGCGATGTTCACGACGATCTTCACCGGCTTCCGGGTGTTCCTCGGTCTGCTCGGCGTGCTGACCCTCGCTGTGGCGGGGATCGGCGTTGCGAACATCATGAACATGGTCGTCGAGGACCGGACATCCCAGATCGGCATCTCCATGGCACTGGGCGCGCGCCGCGGCTGGATCCTGAGCCAGATCCTCCTCGAGACCCTCCTCGTGACCGCGGTCGGCGGCGCGCTGGGGATCACGCTGGCGATCGGGGCGGTGTCGGTCAGCAAGTATCTGCCGATCAACGAGAACATCGGCACCCCCGTGTTCTCCTGGCACACCGCGGTTCTGACCGCCGCCCTCCTCGGGCTGATCGGCGTGATCTCCGGGATGGGGCCCGCGAGGCGCGCCGCATACCTGAACCCGGCCGTCGCCTTGAGGAGCTGACCCATGAAGCCGTGGATGCAGGGCCTGAGCCTGATGTGGCACTTCCTCGGACGCGGCCGCTCCCGTCCCGCGTCGATCCTCCTCGCCGTCGCCTGGGGAACTCTATCCATGATGCTCCTCCTCGGTTTCGGCGAGGGGCTGAAGATCCGCATGATGCAGGGCCGCGCCGGGCTCGGGGAGAATCCGGTGATCCTCTGGGGAGGGACGACGACCCGCCCCTGGCAGGGCATGAAGGCGGGCCGCTCCGTCCCCCTGACCGAAGACGACGTGAACGCGCTCCGGCGCGAGGTCCCCGAGATCGATGACATCGCGGGGGAACGCGTGCGGTGGGCGGTCGACATGCGCTCGGGCACGAAGTCGGCGTCGGCGCGCGTGACCGGTGTGATGCCGTGCTTCGAGAGGATCCGCGCGCATCATCCCGAGCGCGGCGGACGCTTCGTGAACGACGTCGACCAGGCCACGGCGCGGCGCGTCGTCTTCCTGGGACCGAATCTCAAGGACCGCCTGTTCGGATCGGCGCAGGCGATCGGGCAGACGGTCCTCCTGCGCGGAGTTCCATTCACCGTCGTCGGGATCATGATCGAGAAACAGCAGAACGGGACGTACGGAGGCCCGGACGCCGACAAGGCGTCGATCCCTCTATCGGCGTTCGAATCGATCTTCGGAAAGACGGAGTACAACAACGTCGTCTACACGGTCCAGCCCGGGATCCGGACAAAGGAGATCGAGCCGAAGGTCCGCGAGATCTTCGCGCGGCGGCACGGCTTCGATCCCCAGGACGAGGCAGGCCTCTGGTTCTGGGACACCGCGGAGAACGACGTCGAGACGCGCAAGATCATGAACGGGGTCGAGGCGTTCCTCGGGATGGTCGGCGCGATGACCCTCCTCGTGGCCGGCGTCGGGCTCGCGAACATGCTCTTCGTGATGGTCCAGCGCCGCACGCGCGAGATCGGCCTGCAGATGGCGGTCGGGGCGCACCGCGCGGCGGTGAGCGCCCAGGTCGTCGGAGAATCGCTCATCCTGGCCGCGATCGGCGGATACCTCGGGATCGGACTCGCGTGGCTGATCTGCGAGCTGATCCAGCGCGTGCCGATCAAGAGCGAAGGCCTGCAGTTCCTCGGCAAACCGACCCTGTCGATTCCGCTCGGGATCGTCACGGTCGTCGTACTGATCGGCGTCGCGTGTCTTGCCGGTTCGCTTCCGGCCCGTCGCGCCGCGCGTCTGAACCCGGTGGAGGCACTGAGACATGAGTAGCGGCGAGCGCCCCCTGATCCACATGGAGGCCGTGACGAAGGTGTACCAGAGCGGAACGATCGAGTTCGCCGCCCTCCGGTCGGTCGATCTGGATATCCGCCCTGGGGAGATGGTCGCCGTGATCGGCCCGTCGGGATCGGGCAAATCGACCCTGATGAACATGATGGGGTGCCTTGACACCCCGACGGGCGGAACGTACGAGTTCGACGGCCGGGACGTGGCGCGCCTCACGCCGACCGAGCTCGCCGATCTGCGAAATCGCTCGATCGGCTTCGTGTTCCAATCCTTCCACCTCCTCCCCTACGCGACGGCGTGCGAGAACGTCGAGATGCCGCTCCTCTTCGCGGGGATGCCTGCGCGCAAGCGGCGGGAGCGGGCGCTCGAGATGCTCGCGCGGGTCGGCCTCGCCGAACGGGCGGGCCACCTTCCGACACAGCTCTCCGGCGGGGAGATGCAGCGCGTGGCCGTCGCGCGCGCGCTCGCGAATGAGCCTCGCGTGATCCTTGCCGACGAGCCGACCGGCAACCTCGACTCGCGCACCGGGCTCGGGATCCTCGACCTCTTCGCGGAGATCTGGCGCGGCGGCGGGACGATCGTCCTCATCACGCATGACATGCGGCTCGCGCGAACCTGCACGCGAAAGCTCAAGATCGAGGACGGACGGATCGTGCACGACGGCGCTTCGCTTCCGGCCGGCGACGAGGAGATCGAAAGCTCGATCGCGGCGGGGCGGTAGAAGCGGCCCCTCACTTCGGCGCGCGCCGCTTGCGTGTCTCCTGCTAGAATCCAATCCCAGATGGAGGAGATATGGACCCGGAAAGATCCCCGCTACTGAAACGGCCCCTCGTGATCCTCGACACGGAGACGACCGGCGCGGTCCCCTTCCGGGACCGCATCATCGAGCTCGGGGCGGTCAAGCTGAACCCCGACGGGACGCGTGAGCGATGGGTGCGCCGGGTCAATCCCGAGATGCGGATCCCGGTGGAGGCGACAGCGGTCCACGGGATCACGAACACCGACGTCGAGGGGTGCCCCACGTTCCGACGCGTCGCGGATGAGTTCGTCCGCTGGGTCGGGGACGCCGACCTGTGCGGGTTTAACATCCATAACTTCGATCTGAAGATCCTGAAGGCGGAGTGCGCGCGGTGCGGCGTCGAGTTCCCGATGGAGGGACGTCGAATCATCGACGTCCAGGTCATCTTCCACTCGCGCGAGCCGCGCGATCTGACGGCGGCCGTCCGCTTCTACACGGACCGCGAGCATCGCGACGCGCACGGAGCGGCGGCCGACGCCGAGGCGACCCTGGACGTTCTCCTCGCGCAGCTCGAGCGCTACAAAGACCTCGATCGGACCACGGCGGGCCTCGATGCCGCGTCGCGCCGGTCCCTGAGCCGCTGGGTCGACCCGGATCGCAAGCTCGAATGGCGCGACGGGCAGGCTTGCCTGACGTTCGGCAAGCACGCGGGGAAATCGCTCAAGGATGTGATCGCGGCCGATCCGCCGTACGTCGACTGGATCCTCGAACGGGATTTCCCGGATGCGCTCAAGGCGATCATCGCCGAAGCGCGCGAGGGGCGATTCCCGAGGCCTGAAGGCGAGCCGGAGGGAGAGGTCGCCGGCTGACGCGCCGCTAGCGGGCGCGGCGCGGGACGGCGATGAAGAGGTTGTTCAAGCCCAGAACGAACCGCTCGTGCCGGACGACGTCGAAACCGTGGCGCTCGATCATCCGCCGCATCTCTTCGCTCGAGATCCCCCAGACCTCCCCTTCGTGAAGATCACGGCCGCACTGATCAGGGTCCCACGGCCGGATCACCGCGTGCCAGAGAGCCGACAGACGCGGCGTGATCATCGTCGCGATCAAACGTCCGTCCTCCCGGATCACGCGGCGCGCCTCCTCGAGAACGTTCTCGCGGTTCGCGATGTGGTTCAGCGCTGCGATGAAGGTCACCGTGTCGAACGAGCCCGCTTCGAACGGGAGGTGGGCGGCGTCGTCGACCACGAGATCGACGTTCCCCCACTGATGGATGTCCACCCCGATTCCGTTGCCGTACGCGCGGACGACGCGGTTGTCGCCGCAGCCGACGTCGAGGAGACGGCCGCGGACGTGGCGCCGCACGGCGTCGTACCGGCGGCGCGCTAGCGTATCGACGATCCTCTCGCCTGGGGAGCGAGTCACTCGGGTGTCTGCGGCGGTGGCCATTGCTGGAGAGTATAGGCCATTTCCCAGAACATCCATTCGTACCGCGTGCTCAGCTCGATCCGAGCCCTTGCGCCTCTCCCCGCGCGGTCGCGCTCACCCGAAGATCCCTTTCACGCTCCCACCGTCGACGGACAGCGCGGCGCCGTTTACGAACGCCGCGGCATCCGACGCCAGGAAGGCGACCGCCCGTCCGAGCTCGATCGGCTGGCCGAAACGACCCACTGGGACGCCCCCGACGTAGCGGCGGCGCTCCTCGTCGACGTCGATTCCCGCTTTCGTCGCGCGCACGGCGAGTAGCTTGCCGATGCGGTCGGTCTCGTACGGACCGGGGCAGACGGAGTTGACCGTGATCCCGGCGGGGCCGAACTCGCCCGCGAGCGTCTTGGCGAGCCCGGTCACACCCGCCCGGAATACGTTGCTCAGGAGGAGCCCGTCGATCGGTTGCTTCACCGAACTCGACGTGATGAACACGATCCGCCCGTACCGCCGCTCGGCCATCCCGGGGAGCGCCGCACGCACCAGGCGGACGGCGCTCATCAAGGTGAGGTGATACGCAGCGGTCCAGTCCTCCTCGGAGAGATCGAGGATTGATCCCGGCCGCGGTCCCCCGGCGTTCACGACGAGGATCGAGAGGGGACCGATCGCCCGCTCCGCATCGCGCACAAGCCGCTCGGGCTCCCCAGGGACGGCGACATCTCCGATCAGACCCACGATCTTTGCAGGGCCGATCGGGCTCAGAGCGGCGACCGCCGCCGCGAGCCGCCCCTCGTTGCGACCGCAGATCACGACATCCGCGCCATTTTCGGCCAGGGCGCGGGCGGCGCCGAGGCCGAGCCCCGCGCTGGCGGCCGTCACGAGCGCCTTCTTGCCTTCCAGACCGAGGTCCATCGGGTCATCCTCCCGGATCGGTTTCAATCCCGCGCGCGCGTCCGCCGGCAGCTTTCAACCGGGGGCTCGACGCCGTTCTTGGAAGAGAAACGAATACAATGATAGAGTTCAAGTCATGAATGCCGAAGCTCAAGATCCCCAGAAGATCCGAGACAAGCCCAGCGAGACCCTCGAGAGCGTCGTGATCCGCTTCGCCGGCGATTCCGGGGACGGGATGCAGCTGACCGGATCCCAGTTCACGGCGACTTCCGCGATCGTGGGGAACGATCTCGCGACCCTCCCCGACTTTCCGGCCGAGATCCGTGCCCCGGCGGGGACCCTCCCGGGCGTCAGCGGATTCCAGATCCACTTCTCGTCCGATGACATCTCGACGCCGGGCGACGCGCCGGACGTCCTCGTCGCGATGAACCCCGCCGCCCTGAAGGTGAACCTGCGGGACCTGAAACCGGGCGGGGTGATCATCGCGAACGCGAACGCGTTCACCGCGGGCGATCTGAAGAAGGCGGGGTATGCGGCGAGCCCGCTCGAGGACGGATCCCTCGAGGGCTATCGCCTCATCAAGGTCGAGCTCTCGCGCCTGACCCGCTCGGCGCTGGAGAAGACCGGGCTCGACACGCGCTCGATCGACCGCTGCAAGAACTTCTTCGCGCTCGGGATGATGTACTGGCTCTACACGCGCCCTCTGGAACCGACCCTGCGGTGGCTGGAGGAGAAGTTCGCGAAGCAGCCGGTCCTCCTCGAGGCGAATGCCCTCGCCCTGAAGGCGGGATCCACGTTCGCCGAGGCGACCGAGCTGTTCGCCGTCAACTACATCGTGCCGCCGGCCCGGCTCGCGCCGGGGCGCTACCGCAACGTCTCGGGGAACGCGGCGCTCGCGATGGGCCTGATCGCGGCGAGCGAGCGATCGGGTCTGAAGATGCTGCTCGGCAGCTACCCGATCACGCCGGCGAGCGACATCCTCCACGAGCTGTCGGCACACAAGAACTTCCACGTGATGACGTTCCAGGCCGAGGACGAGATCGCAGCGATCGGCGCGGCACTCGGGGCATCGTTCGCCGGCACCCTCGGCGTGACGACGACGAGCGGGCCGGGCGTGGCGCTCAAGACCGAGATGCTCGGTCTCGCGACGACGGCCGAGCTGCCGCTCGTGGTCGTGAACGTCCAGCGCGGAGGACCGTCGACGGGTCTGCCGACCAAGACCGAACAGGCGGACCTCTTGCAGGCCCTGTTCGGGCGCAACAGCGAGGCGCCGATCCCGGTGCTGGCCGCGGCGACGCCGTCGGATTGTTTCGCGATGGCGTACGAGGCGTGCCGGGTCGCGGTAGCGCACATGACCCCGGTCTTTCTGCTGACCGACGGGTATCTCGCAAACGGCGCCGAGCCGTGGAAACTCCCCTCGGTTGATTCGCTCCCGCCAATCCCCGTCCGGTTCCACACCGACCCGGAAGGCTTCCATCCGTTCGCACGGGATCCGGAGAGCCTCGTGCGGCCATGGGCGATCCCGGGGACGCCGGGGCTCGAACACCGCATCGGCGGCCTCGAGAAGCAGGACGTGACCGGCAACGTGAGCTATGACCCGGCGAATCACGAGCGGATGGTGCGCGCGCGCGCCGAGAAGGTCGAGCGGATCGCAAAGGACATCCCCGCACAGGTCGTCGAGGGCGACCCGGACGGGGACCTGCTCATCGTCGGCTGGGGATCGACGTACGGCGCGATCGCGGCGGCCATCCGACGGCGGCGCGCGGGCGGCTCGGACGCGCGGATCGGCCACGTCCACCTGCGCTACCTGAATCCCCTCCCGCTGAATCTGGGAGAGATCGTACGGCGCTACCGGAAGGTCCTTGTGCCGGAACTGAACATGGGACAGCTCCTGTGGGTGCTGCGCGCACGGTTCCTGATCGACGCGGTCGGGCTGAACAAGATCCAGGGGCGCCCCTTCACCGAGGGGGAGATCCTCGCGAAGATGAACGCGGTGCTGGAGGATTGATGAACTTGACGAAGATCGACGGAGGCGCCGCGACCGGAGGCGACCGGCCCGTCCTGGCCAAGAAGGACTTCCAATCGGACCAGGAAGTCCGCTGGTGTCCGGGATGTGGCGATTACGCGGTTCTGAACGCGGTGCAGACCGTGTTCCCCGAGCTCGGGATTCCGCGGGAGAAGTTCGTCGTGGTGTCCGGGATCGGCTGCTCGAGCCGTTTCCCCTACTACGTGAACACGTTCGGATTCCACACGGTTCACGGACGCGCGCCGGCCATCGCGACGGGCATCAAGCTCGCCAATCCCGAGCTGTCCGTGTGGGTTGCAACCGGTGACGGGGACGCCCTGTCGATCGGGGGCAATCACATCATCCACGCGCTGCGCCGCAACGTCGACTTGAAGATCCTGATGTTCAACAACCGGATCTACGGGCTCACGAAGGGGCAGTACTCGCCGACGAGCGAGCAGTTCAAGAAGACGAAATCCACGCCGTTCGGATCGCTCGATCGGCCGTTCGAGCCGATTTCGCTCGCGCTCGGCGCGGGCGCGACGTTTGTCGCCCGCAGCGTCGACGTGTTTTCCCAGCACCTGCGGGAGGTCCTGCGGCGCGCGGCGGCGCACAGGGGGAGCGCCTTCATCGAGATCCTGCAGAACTGCCCGATCTTCAACGACGGCGCATGGGAGCCCTGGACCGACCGCGAGATCCGCGACGATCGGATGCTCTCCCTCGAGGACGGCAAGCCGCTTATCTTCGGGAAGGATCGGAACCACGGAATCGTCCGCGGCGAAGGCGGGCTCCACGTGGTCGATCTTGGCGGACCGGAGGCGGCCGACGGCTCGGGTCTCGTCGTGCACGATGCGAAGCGGGAAGACCCCGCCCTGGCGTTCGAAATCGCGCACGCCGGCACGCGGGAGGGTTTCCCGATGCCGATCGGGATCTTCCGCGCCGTCGACTATCCCCCGTTCGAGACCCTCATGAACGACCAGATGCGCGAGATCCGCGAGAAGAAGGGCGCCGGCTCCCTCGAGAAGCTCCTCGCCTCAGGGGAAACCTGGGAGGTCTCCGCGTAGCGATCCGTCCCTTGTGCGGGCCTTGTGCGGGCAAGGATGGGATAAGAGAACGCCGACCGCGTCACGATCGACGCGGCCGGCGCATTTGTACGCGTTCGATTTCGATCTTCTACCAGTGAACGGAAAGCATGAGAGCAGCGGTGTTGATGCCGATGCCCATCGTGCTGGTGTCGAAGTTGCCCCCCGGAGGGCCGTTCTCGCCCTTGTTCGAACCGAAGTTCAAACCGAGGTTGTACTCTCCACCCAGCGCGAAGCCCTCCGCGAAGCCCCACTCGAAGCCTGCGAGTACGCCAACGTTGAAGTTCGTCCCCTTGATCGACGGCTCGGGCGTCCCGGGGTACTTGGTGTTGTTGTAGTTGATACCGGCCGCAGCGCCGAGGTACGGCGAAATGCTCTTCACCGCCGGGGTCAGGTGCTTCTCGAGGGCGAGATTCAACCCGAATCCGGTGGTGGTGGTCTTTGGCTCGCCCGTCGTCAGCTTGTCCTTGGTGGTGTTGTAGACCACGTTGATGCCGGGACGGATGGCCATGTCGTCCTTGAAGAAGTACCGCATCCCGAAGCCGCCCATGTACGGGTTGGCCCCGAGAAGGTTCAGACCGCCGAACGAGAAAACCATGTCCTTTGCGCCGCACTTCGTACTGACCTCAGCCGCGCACGCGAAACTGACGCTGACCGCCATGAGGATCAGCAGCAGGAAAAGCTTCTTCATGTTCCTCCTCCATGAGTGGCTCTGCTGCTCAGTCAGCCTCCGATATCTGACCGAACTCGCACGCCGAAACGTCACACACACAAACCTGGTACGGCAGATGAAGCCGCACCGGGCGGGCTAAGACCGAGGCGACGGTACCGTAGCCTCGGCCCATGTCAAGTCCGCCGTATTAATACGCACCGGCGGCCCCGGCGTTTCAATCCCGGGGAGATGGGCGGAAGTTCCGCCCATCGCGCGATGATACAACGCCTCGATTCGGCCCGCTACACCCGGCCAGGCAAAAAAGTGGGCGCGCCGGAGCGCCTCGGCCCTGAGGAGTGAATCCTGGTAATCCATTGTGAAATATTCGATTGCAGATGCCAAGGCACGTGCATCGCCCGGCTGCACGAGCCGCGCGGAACAGCAGCCTTCGAGAACCTCTGCAAACCCCTCGATCCGGGAGGCGACGACGGGGATCCCCGACGCGAGGGCCTCCAGAAGGACAATTCCGAAGGATTCCCCGTAGATCGCGGGGGCGACGAGAACGTCCGCCGCCCGGTAGCAGTTCGGGATCTCATCGTGCGCAACCGTCCCCAACCAGGTGAGATCGATCCGCGCGCGGCGGGCGTCGCGCAGGATCCGGCGGCGCAGCGATCCGTCGCCGACGATCGTGAGACGCGGTGGCGGGTCGAGACGATCCCGCAGCAGCGCGACCGCTGTGATCAACACATCGAGCCCCTTGCGCGGCTCGAGGCTCCCGACGAACAGGATCGACGGAGCCCGCCGACCGGGGGGCCGCGGTCCGTTCGGCGAGAAGCGCTCGATGTCCACCCCGTTCGGGATCACATGGAACTCCCCCGGGAAGAAATGGCTCGCGAACGCGGCCGCGCTTCTCGAGACGGCCGTGCGAATCGTGATCCGTTCCGCGAGCGGCGCGAGCGCGCGGCCGAAGAAGCGGTATCCCCAGTGCGCGGGGCCCGCGTTGTGGAAGGTCCCGACGATCGGCACGCGCGCCTCGAGAAGAACCGCCCAGGGAAGGAACGGTTCGAGCGGCGAGTGAAGATGGACGAGATCGAAGCGTCCTTCGGTGAGGACCCGGCGCACCGCGCGCCGATAGTCGGGATGGAACGCGAGATTCGCGCGCGCCCCGTTCGAGGGGATGCGGAATCGCCGGCCGATCCGGGCGACCTCGAGTCCTGGGAGCTCCCCGCCGCGCGGCGGCGGCCCCGAGGTGAGCACGCGCACGGAGTGCCCGCGCGAGGCGAGCGCGAGTCCAAGGTGTCGGACGTGCTCGCCGATCCCCCCGTACACCGGGTGGTACGACTGCGTGACGAGCAGAACCCGCAGGCCCGGACTCATGCGGCGCGACCCCAGAGCGGGCGGAAGAGCGCCCACTGGTCCGCGCGCCCGCGCACGAGCGCGAGGATCGTCTCCTCGAGCCGCGCGGGTGAAGGGGCCGCTTCCCCTCCGTCGAACGGCGGCCAGAACCGCGCGACGAAGACGCCGGGGGCGACTCGTTCGCAGACACCGGGCAGGATCGGCGCCCCGCTGCGCCGCGAAAGGAGCGACGCCCCGCGCGTCGCGATCCCGGACTTCGCGTGCTGGTCGCCGTCCAGGTGCAGCGCGACGATTCCGCCCGCGCGCAGGACCCGCAGGAGGCGCGGGGTCGATCCCCGCTTCGAGTGGATACGGATCCCGCGGGCGCGGCAGAGCCGGCGCAACTCGCCCGTCCAGCCGCGCGTGATCTGCGTCCCCGCGATCGTGTGGATCGATCGTCCGGTCCGCTCGCGGATCAAGAGTCCGCCCAGCGTCCAGTTTCCCGCGTGCACCGTCGCAAGGATCAGGCCGCCGGCGCCGGTGTGATCGGCGCGCGCCAGCGCTTCCCGCAGGTGTTCTTCCCCTGAGGTGCGAATCTCGAAGGAACGCCCCCCGAGCATCGCGAGGGTCTCGTAGTGGGCCAGCAGGTGGTGGTAGAGGGGGCGGTGGCCGAGCGGCGGAGATCCGGGCGCGCCCGCGTTCGCGGCCAGCACATTCGCCCTCCATGCGCGCCCGCGCCCGCGCGAGGAACACGCGGCGATCGGGCTCACGATCGAGGCGATCGCCGCCGCGGTTCCGGGCGGAACGGCCGCCGCAATTCGGGCGATCTCGAGAAGGCGCATCGCGCGATTGTGGGGGCAGAGCCGCTCCCTTCGCCAATCCTTCTTGCGGGTCCCCCCCGTGCGCCGGGATGATGGAGGTATGCGGATCTCGGGATCTGTCCGCCTGCTTGCGGCCGCGGCCGCCCTCGCAACCACCGTCGCCGCCCCGGCCGGGGCGCAGCGCCCCGCCTGGGCCCCCGATCCGATCCCCCCTCCCCCGCGCGAGGCGACATGGCTCCCCTCCCCCGGCGTCTGGGAGAGGATCGAGAGCGCGGTCCTGCGTGACGCGCAAGGGGATGAGTGGCGAATCTCGGTGGAAAGGCGCCTGCTCGGCGGATTGCGCAATCGCGCGGTCGACGAGCCGGTCTATTTCCCTCGCGCCATTTTCGAGCGGATCCACGGGAAGGATACGATCGCGATTGCGGTCCTGCTGCCGACCGACAACGCCGACGTGGCGATCTTCCCGCCGAACGACCCCGAAGTATCGGCCGTCCCATCTCAGGCGGCGGAGGACACGTGGGGACGATGGCCGAATCCGTGCAGCTTCACGATCGTCGACGCGACGGGGCGCCTCGACATCGACTCCGGCGGGCGAACGGAGGTCGCGATCGGGCGCATGTGCGCGTGTCCCTCGATCGCCTGCTCCGGAATCGTTTTCGTTCGGATCGGGCCGGACGGTGCGTCCGTCCTCGACCCATCGCGACTCGTGCGTGAAGTCGCGATCGGGCGCATCTCGGTCCGTGAGATGATCGCGTCTTCGGACTCGTCTCGGCCCGTGCTGAGCGTGGAGCCGGAGATCCTGGACGACTGCCGCTTCATCGCCCTCGCCGGCGTGCGCGGCCGCAACGACTGCAAGGACTGCTGCACGTTTCCGGTGCTGCTGCGGCCGACCTTCGGCGGGGAGTATCAGGTCTTTTACGACTACACGAGGCAGCAGGCATGGAAAAACAAGATGAACGATCTGATCGGCTACGTCGCCGCGGGCGATCTTCAGGCGCCCCCGACGTCGGACGAGGAGGCGCGCCTGGCGCAGGCGGCGGCTTTCCTCTATCTCACCGGATCCGGGAGCCGAACGCACCAGGGGGTGAACGACGCGCTCGGGCAGCGCGCACGCAACTTCCATCTGCAGGAAGTCCTGAACCGCATGGACCGGATCTTCCTGCCGGACACGAGCGCGGCCCCGGGGCCGATGCACCCTGGGCCGAGGAACGTGCGCTAGGCTCGCGAGAGGGCTAGAATCGAAAGCCAGCGGCCCGGATCGGGCATCGAGAGAGTTCGGTCGAGCCAGGAGGAAACGTGAACGAGGAGCAGAGGCGGCGTCTCACCGAGATGGCCGCCTGCGCGGGCTGAGCATCCAAGATCGCTCCAGGGGACCTGGAGAAGGTGCTCGCCGGGCTTCCACATTCGGACGATCCGAACCTCCTCGTGGGGACCGAAACCCACGATGACGCGGGGGTCTATCGCCTCTCGCCTGAGGTTGCGTTGATCCAGACGGTCGACTTTTTCACGCCGATCGTGGACAACCCGTTCGACTTCGGCGCGATCGCGGCGGCGAACGCGTTCTCGGACGTCTACGCGATGGGCGGCCGTCCGCTGACCGCGCTGAACATCGTCGGGTGGCCGCAGGCCGATCTGCCCTGGGAAATTCTTGGAGAGATCCTGCGCGGCGGGCACGAGGTCGTGCACGAGGCGGGGGCCGTCCTTGCCGGCGGGCACTCGGTCAAAGCGCCCGAGCTGTTCTTCGGGCTTTCGATCACCGGGATCGTCCATCCCGACCGGATCGTAACGAACGCGGGTGCGCGCACCGGAGACCGCCTGTTCCTCACGAAGCCAATCGGCACCGGGATCCTCACAACCGCGCTCAAGAAGGGGAATCTCGCACCGGAGCACCTCGCGATCGTCACATCGACGATGCGCCGTCTGAATGCGGCTGCGGCGGAGGCGATGATCGAGGTCGGGGTCAACGCCGCAACCGACATCACGGGATTCGGTCTGCTCGGCCACCTGTACGAGATGACGAGCGCGGCGCACGTGGACGTTGCGATCGACGTCGCCCGCGTGCCGCTCCTTCCCGGCGCGCTCGAGCATGCGCGCGCCGGGGACAAGCCCGGCGGACTGGGCGCAAACCGCCGCCATGTCGAGCCCCATGTCGACGGCGGCGAGGCGTGCGAGCCGCCGCTACTCGATCTCCTGTATGACCCCCAGACGTCGGGAGGCCTGCTGATCGCCGTTCCCGAGGCGAGGGCGCAGGCGCTCGCGGACGCGCTCGCCCGCAAAGGCGTGACGGACGCGGTCGAGATCGGGCGGATCCAGGGACACGGCGCGGGGATCATCCGGCTCAATGTCTAAGTGGATGCCGGAAGGCTCGGCGGCGCGGACCTAGAGGCTTCGGAGAAGCTCCTCGTTCGTCGGGAAACGCTGCAACAGCCCCAAGAGTCCGGACATCGCCTCGTCGACCTTCTTGCCGGCGAGAACCCGCCGCAGCAGTTGCAGCTTGGGGAGGAGTTCGGGCGAGATCAGCTTCTCCTCCTTCCGCGTCCCGCTCTTCTGGATATCGATGCACGGGAAGATCCGCTTCTCGAAGAGCTCGCGCGAGAGGACCAGCTCTGTGTTCCCCGTCCCCTTGAACTCGTGGAAGATCACGTCGTCCATCCGAGAACCGGTGTCGATGAGCGCGGTCCCCAGGATCGTGAGGCTCCCGCCCCCCTCGATCTTGCGCGCGGCGCCGAAGATCTGGCGCGGCGCGTGCATCGTCGCAGCGTCGAGCCCGCCGGTCAGGGTCCGCCCTGTCCCCTCGAGAACATTGTTGTACGCGCGCGCGAGGCGCGTGATCGAATCGAGGAGGAGCAGAACATCCTCCCCCGCTAGCACCCGCTGCAGAACGGCCGTCATCGCCGTTTCAGCGCGCTCGACGTGCTCGGTCGTCGAAAGGTCGGATGACGCGGCGAAGACCTCCGCGCGGACGCCCCGCCGGAAATGGGTCACCTCCTCGGGGCGCTCGTCGACCAGCAGGACGTAGACCGCCATCTCGGGATGCTTCAGCTCGACGGAGTGGGCGACGTCCATCAGGAAGGTCGTCTTCCCCGCCTTCGGCGGACTGACAACCAGGCAGCGCTGCCCCTTGCCGAGCGGGGCGATGAGATCGAAGGCGCGCATCGAGAGATTCTGTGGATCGGTCTCGAGAGTGATCTTCTCGTGGGGATCGACGCTCGTCCCCTGCTGAAGGAGCCGGAAGAGGTCGTCGAGACCGCGCCGGTCTGCGCGCGGCGCGCCCGGCCCGGTCCGCTGTTGCCTGGAATGAGGAGCCGATCTCTCGCCGGACGGCCGCTGTCGATGCGGACGGCGTCGATCGGGCCTGTGCGCGGGAGGGGGTCCGTGGAAGCTCATCACGGGCAGCGTATCAGGTTTCCCCGGCGTGCGTCGAGTGCGGCATCGGCCGCGGCACTAGCCTGCGCGGGCGGTCGAGTCGTAAGCTGGTCCCCATGGAACGACGTGATGATCTGACCGCGGGCGACATCCAGCGTCTCCGGAGAAGAATCGTGGCGTCAGGGGGTGAAGGTTGAGGCTGCGGGCGATCGCGATGGGCGCAGGTACGATCCTTCTCTTCGCGATCGGCGCGGCCGCGGACGGCCGGGCCCACGCGGCGGGCATCGTCGATCCGTTGCGCGACGAGTTCGTGCAACCGAGCCCGAGCGCTGCGCGCCTCGACGCCGCCCTGCAGCGGTACTCGGCAATCGGATTCTCGGGCGTCGTGTTCGTCCAGAAGGACGGGCTCGTCGTCCTGCACAAGGGATACGGCCTCTCGGATCGGACGACCGGCGCGCAGAACCGGACCGACACCCCCTTCCCGATCGGTTCCTTGACGAAGCTCTTCACCGCGGCGACGATCCTGCGCCTCCAGATGGAGGGGATGATCGACACGGGCGATCCCGTGGCGAAGTACGTCCCGAGCTTCCACCCGGCGGCACCCTCGAGGAAGGCCGCCGGCAAACCGACCACCGTGCACGATCTCCTCGCCGGAGGGGACGACGGGTATCGATACGCTTCCGAGATCATCGCGACGATCTCGGGCGTGCCTTACGAAACCTGCGTCGCGGAGCGGCTCCTCGGTCCCGCGCGCATGCGGCGCACCTGGTTTCTCGGGGGGACGCCCGCGGATTCGATTCCGATCGCACGCGGGCACTCCGGGCCGGATGCGACCTTGCGGAGGATCTCGAAACTCCCTGGATCCGGGTCGCTCCTGTCGGCGATCGCCGGCTCATTGCGCAAACGCGCGGAGAACCTGGCTCCAGTCGCGCCGGCGATGGTCGAGGTCGCGGTACCGGGCGCCGGCGGGATGATCTCGACGGCCGGCGATCTCTTCGAATGGAGCCTCGCGCTGACCGGGGACGCGGTCCTGAGCGAGACCGCACGAACGCAGCTCTTCAACCCGATCGACAACAGCGTTTCGTACGGATGGCGATTCGAGAGAACGGCGCGCGGGACCCCGCGGATGAGCTGCACCGGCGACTTGCGCGGATACCAGAGCGGAATCTGGATCTATCCGAACGATCAACTCGTTGTGGTCCTGCTCGCAAACAACGACATGGGGTGGCGCGAGGTCGTGCGTGGGACGATCGAGACGCGCGAGGTCGGTCGCAGCTACACACTCCTGTTCGCCTTGGGAGGTCTGGTTCTGCTCTACCTGATGATGCAGGGTGGAATGCGGCGCCGCGTCCCGTACCGCTGGAAACGCCACGGCCGCGCCTATCCTTGACGCGCGCTCCTGCAGGATCGTCTCCCGCCGCCGTACTGGGCGCTTGTGGGCCGGCTTGGGACGGACCACAATCACACGGGGGTGATCGGAATCCCACCGTGAGGAACGGAGGAACGGGCCATGGAATCCAACGCTCGAACCGGTCGGCGCCATGCGGCGCGCTGCGCGGGGATCGTCCTGCGCTGTTACCTCGCGCTTTTTCTGGCGGGGTGTGCGGGGACGCGTCCCCCCTCCGTCCAGGAAGCGCGGAAGATGGAGACCCGCACGCTCGACGCCGGGTTCTTCTCGACGATCCGGGCCATCACGAACGTCCTGCAGGACCAGGGATACACGGTCGACGCGGCGCAAGCCGAGACCGGAATCATGACCGCGAGCCGCGAGAGCTCGACGGAGCTGGCCAAGATCTCTGACGAGTCGGAAGCGGACCACGACGGGATCCCCGTCTGGGCGAAGGTCCTCCTCGTCGTGACGCTCGTGCCGGTCATCATCCTGCTCATCGCTCACTCATCCGACAGTAGCGACGACAGCAACACAGGAAGTAGCGCATCGCTCGATGTCGGTTCGAGCCATTCTCTGAGCTGGCGCTACAGGATCTCCTTCAATATCGAGCCGCAGGGACCGGGCAAGACGCGCGTGCGGATGTCCGCCCAGGGGATTCGCCATCGCGGGGACGAGACGGAGAAGGCGGGCCCGATCCACGATCCAGCGTTCTTCCAGAGGTTCTTCGATGGGATCCAGGTCTCGCTCCCGGCCACGCCGGAGTCAACGCCGGGGACCGACGAGTAGAGGAGATCTGGATGGCCGGGCCGGAGGACGTCATGAACTCTCATGCGGCTTCCCTGATCGACGATCCCGCGGTCTACCGCAGGGTCTTTCTCGACAGCACGGACGCGATCGTGATCACGGACACGGGCGGGCGGATCCTGGCCGCGAACCGCGCATGGTGCGAACTCTACGGCTACTCGCTCGATGAGGTGCGCGGCCGGACGACGGCCATCATCAAGAGCCCACACACGACCGATGAAATGTACAAATACATGTGGTCGCAGATCTCGGATTCCTCAAAGGGCTTCTGGAAGGGGGAGATCGTCAACCGCACGCGCGGCGGGGAGGAGGTCGTGGTCCTGCTGACGATCACGCCGATCCGCGCCGCGGATGGCGCGCTCGCCGGTTACATGGGCATCGGGATCGACATGACCGAGCGCCGCAGGCTCGATGAGATGCGGGAGCTCTACGCCGTGATCGTGCAACACGACCTGAGGGCGCCGCTGAGTTCGATCCTCGCGCTCCTCGGAACACTCCTCGACGGCTATCTGGGTCCCATCGGAGAGAAGCAGCGCGCAATCCTGGAGAGGGTTCAACGGGCCGGCGGGCGCATGCAGGAGATGATCGCCACCTCGCTCGATTTCGGGAAGCTGAAGCACGGCGTCCTTCGCCTGGAGATGGCGGATGTCGATCTGTTCGCCGTCGCGCGCGACAGCTGCGCCACCCTTGCCGAGCCCGCGGGCCAACGGGAGGTCACCATTCAGATGTGCGCCGGCGACCGGCAGGCGACCGCCGGGGATCGGCTTGTCGTGCGGACCGATCCGATCCACCTGCAACGCTGCACGGACAACCTCCTCAAGAACGCGATCGAGGCCTCGCCCCGAGCCGGGGTCGTCACCGTAACGGTCACCTGCCGGGAGGAAGAACGGACGGCGCGCATCCGCTTCCACAATGGGGGGCCGCCGATCCCGCCCGACGTGCGCGCGACGCTCTTCCATCCGTACAGCACGTTCGGCAAGCGGGGCGGGACGGGACTCGGCGTGACCGGGGTCAAGATGGCCGTCGAAGCGATGGGCGGAACCGTCTCCTACGAGACCGGTGATCATGGGACAAGCTTCGAGATCGTCCTTCCCCTCGCCGGCCCCGCCGAGAAGAACGAGTAGCACCGCGGCGCGGAAACAGAGATCCGGAGAACGTCCGGGCGGAATGCTCGTGCATCCCGCCCCGCGTTCTACATCCCGATCCGAAGAATCCCCAGGTCCCGCGGATCGAAAGAAACCGGGAGCCAGTCGGCCGCTGAGCCGAGCGCCGGCTGCTTGCGCCGCATGTTGAGGCGGATTTCACGCGGGAGCGCGCCCGGCGCGATTCCCAGCGCCGCGTACGGAAGAGAAACCTCGACGGCCCATTCGCCGGTCGCATCGCGCGTCGCCGCGGCCCGGACGTCACCGTTCCAGGCGTAGTCCATGGCGATGCCGTCCGGGGTGCGCTTTCCGCGACCGTCGAAGATCACGCCGTCGGGGTTCACGTAGATCTGATAGATCACGCTGTCCGCGGAGGACAGGAACCAGCCGGCGCAATCGTCCTGGGAGACGCGACCGTCGCGCTCCGTCGCGTCCACCTTGATCGCGTGGCCGGGCGCGGTCGCGCACCGCGCGGCAAGGTAGATCCCGCGATCGTCATGCGTGAACAGGAAACGCGTCGGGTCGATGCGGGATGGGCCCCCTTCCGGCGACATGAAGAGCGATTCCGCCGGCGCGGTCCCCCATTCACCCCGATCCAACCGGCCGTCGATGCGGATCTGCCCTGCGAGCGGCGCGCGCGCCGTGCGCACGACACGGAGCGGGACCGTGATCGCGATCCGCTTGCCCCTACCGTAGCGCAGACCGGCGGTGAGTTTCGGGATCGGGAACGGGTTTCCCTCAGACACGACGTCGAACCCCGTGCTCGTCGAATCCCCGGCCGGAATCGTCACCGCGGCGGCGGGCGGCGTGATCCGCCACGCGGGGGGCACCGACCAGACGAGGGAGTCGGCGGACGCGAGATCGCCAGGATTGCGGGCAAGTACGGTCACGCGCGCCGCGCCCGTCCCCCCGAGATCGAATGGCGACGCCGTGATGCCCCCCGCGGAGAAGGCGCTTTCGATCTGGTCCTCGCGGGCGGTCAAGATGTCGGGAGCATGCACGTTCCCGAGAGAGATCGGGGTCAGCGCAACCCGGCCGTCGCGAACGGTCCCCCAGATGAAGCCGATCAACTCTCCGTTGGACAGTCCCTGACCACCCGTCTGGCCACCCGAGGAACCGCAGACCACGTACGTCACCCCATCGCGCGGCTCGTAGACGTACGTGTGCCAGTGACCCGTGAGGACCGTGACGTTGCCGTGCTGCTTGAAGAGCTCGTGCGCGGGATCGGGCTTGCCGCGCCAGAGCGTCTGCGAGAACCACGGCTTGTGGGTCACGACCAAGATCGGCTGGCCGCGCGGGATTCGCGGGACCTCGCGCTCGAGGAACTTGATCTGCGCCTCGTCGAGTTTCTGCTCGTCGGGTGGCCGTGACGAATCGAGGACAAGCACCGTCACGCCCTGGACATCGAACCTGCGGGTCGGCGGACCGAAGAAGCGCCGCCAGACCGGCTCGGCTTCATCCTGCGTGATGTCGTGGTTGCCCGAGGTCGGGATCAGGAAACCCCCGCTTCGCCAGCGCGGTCCGAACGCGCGGTCGTACTGCTCGCGCACCTGCTCGTACTCGGTTCTGAGGAGGGTCGTGTCCTTCCCCGTGTACCCCTGAACCTGGTCGCCGACGGTCAGGACGAAATCGGGATCGAGTCGCGCGACCTCCGCCAGCACGGAATCGTAAACCCCCGGCATCGCGCTGCCGGTCTGATCGGCGATCACGGCGAAACGGAGGGCGGGGCCTGTGGCGGCCAGGCCGGCATGGAACGGCGCGAGTAGCAATGCAATTGCGAAAAGGACGATCAGCGCACGCGGACCGATACGCATCAGGTCCTCCTTCCCTAGAGCAAGAGCGAAAGGTTGAACCGTGGCATCCACTTATGTACAATTATTGCCGGTAAGATACACCCGCTACAAGCGCTCGTGAACTCGAAACGAAAAGAGGTCCTCATGTTCGGCGCGATCCGCGGTCTTCTCCTCGTTGCCGCGATTCTGGCCGTCATAGGGACGACGGACGCACGCGCCGGCACCTTCGGAGTCCCCGTCCCCTATCCGACGATCCAGGCGGGGATCCACGCGGCCTCGACCGGTGACACCGTCCTCGTCGCGGACGGAATCTACACGGGGTCAGGCAACCGGAACATCGACTTCGAGAGCAAGGACGTCGTCCTTCGCTCCGCCTCCGGCGCCGCCGCGACCGTGATCGACTGCGGCGCCGCCGGCCGCGCGTTCTACCTATACCGAGGGGAGACAAACGCGGCCGTCATCGAGGGTTTCACGATTCAACGCGGTCTCGCCGGCGTCTCCCAATACGGCGGCGGAATCTACTGTCGTGATTCTTCGCCGACGATTCGCGACTGCGTGATTCGCCTGTGCACAGTTCCAGGGACATACGAGGGAGACGGCGGCGGGATCTGCCTCTTCAATTCAACGGGACGAATCGAGCGATGCACGATCTCCGCGAACAATGCGGTCTACGGGGGCGGGGTTGCGTTCCGGGGAACGACCGCCCCAACCATCACGGACTGCGCGATCACATGGAACAGCGCTGCGGGCGGCGCTGGGATCGATGCCGGCGGCATCGGCGCGCCCAGGATCCTCGACTGCACGATCAGCGCGAATACATCGACCGGCGGAAGCGGCGGCGGCGGGCTCTTCCTTGGAGGGACGCCGCTCGTTTCGAACTGCACGATCACCGGTAACCTGGCCGGCATGGGGGGCGGGATCTCGTGCTGGAACGGCGCTCCCGTGATCCAGGGTTGCACGGTCTCGGGGAACTTCGCGCAGACGGACAAAGGGGGCGGACTCGTGGCGCTCATGTCCTCCCAGCCGTCCCTCGACCGAACCATCGTATGGCAGAACTGCGCGGCGACGTTCGGCGACGAGATCGCCGCCGAGGACCAGAGCGTCGTCTCGCTCGCCTGCTGCATCGTCCACCGCGCCGGTGTCGCGGAGGACGGAGGGATCGTGCACTACACGGCGAACGACATCGACGCCGACCCTCGGTTCTGCTCGAACGCGCCGTGCGGCGCGGCGCCGACGATCGCGGGAACCTATACCGTGGACCGCTACTCCCCCGCGCCGCCCGACCAGAACCCGTGCGGATCGTGGATCGGGTCCCGTCACGTGATCGGCTGCCCCGCTGCGGACGTCACAGGCATTCCTCCGGCGCACACGCCGATGCTCGATGCGGTCTCGCCGAATCCCGTGAGCGATCGGCTCTCGTGCGCGATCCGGCTGTCGCGCCCCGCGCATGCGGTCCTTCGCGTCATTTCGGTCACGGGACGCGCCGTGGGGCCTGTTCTCGAGCGCGATCTCCCCGCAGGCCGTTCCGTCGTCTCGATCCGCCTGGGCGATCGGCTCCGCGGCGGCGGACTCTCCTCGGGTACTTACTTCCTCCGACTGGAAACAGACGGGAGGACCGAGTCGCGGCCGATCGTGCTGGTTCGCTGAAGGTCGCCGTAGCGAGCTATTCAGGTGCGCCCGCCGCACTCCAGTCCTGCCGGGTCGGCGGATCCGCGGGAAGCTCGACGCCGTGCGCGAGCCACTTCAGCGATCGCCACGGCGCAGGGGCGTCGTAATCGCAGCGACCAATGACCAAGAGCGGCGTGCCTTCCTTCAAGACAATCCACGGACTGGGGCCGAGCCGCCACTGCTCGCCCCAGCCGTAGAGCCATTCCGCATCCGGCGCCAACAGGCGCACGCACGAGTGGCTTGCGGGACGCCCCGGCAGCTCGTACTGGTGGATCGAGACTCCCTCCCGGTTGCCGAAGTTGAAGTACCAGGGCAGGTACCAAGTCGAATCGACCGTGCTGTGACGCCCCTTGGATTTCCACGTCAGATGGAAGAGGCCGGTCGGCGTCTCGTCGCCGGCGCGGCCGGTCGCGACGGGTCCCCAGCGCACGAGCCGCCCGCGTTCATAGGCGCCGAATGCCTGTGCACGCTGATCTACGACGAGGAGTTTCGGAAGCGAATCCCCCCACGCGTAGCCACGAGGCATCGGGCTGCAGGCGAGCTCATCGTCGACGAGCGTGTCGGGCGCGACCATCATCCCGAGGCGGACGAGGTGATCGAGGTCGCGACGGTTCAGCTTTTCGAGGATCAGGAGCTGCGGGTCGCCGTACTTCGCGCGCAGGTTTTTCACACTACCGGAGAAGGGGACCATGCGGTAGCCGACCCGGGCCTCCGGAGGTGCGTTCGGAGCGCCACCGGCGGCGGCGTAGAGCAGACACATGGATGCGAGAACGATAGAGGCCGTTCGGATCCAGCTCATCCCGCGTCGAGGATACTGCCGCCCCGGCGCGGGCGCCACCGTCATTCCGATCTCGTGAAGCCTTGCGGTGGGTTCTTGGTCGCAGGAAGCCCCCCTCGGGGACACTTGTCGTCACGCAACCTGCGTCGAAGCGTCGAGGATCACTGCGTTCGCCGTGTCGGCAGCGGCGCGAAGGAGCGCGCTCACGACGACCACCCCTGCCTTGAGGAGGTGGTAGCCAACCAGGCCGGCGACCGTCGCTCTTTCCCCGTATCCGGACAGGGGCTCCTCGGTGATGACGGTCACCAAGACGAGCGCGAGAACGGTGAGAATCACGATCAGGGTGCGACTGGATGACATGGCCGGCTCCTTCCTGCAACCTTCCTGGTTCTGCACCCAAGACGCAGTCGGCGCCCAATTCGTTCGAGGAGATTTCCATGGGGGGCTCATGCGCCCACCCCTCCCCGGACAGGGAGGGCGCGAGCTTGGGCTTGCGGGTGCCAACCCCCATAGTGCATGTGCGCCTTGAAGTTGTCCTTCCGGTAGCATTGGATTCCCACATAGTGGAATGCGTTCTCCAGATCGGATCGCCCGGTTCCGTCGAGCTGCAAGGCGATCGACAGACCGTTCTGCCGGGTTCCCTTGTAATGAGGGGCTCCGGACAGACCGTTCTACCCGGTGTCCTGACGGTGAAACCCCGTCGCCCCGTCGAGACGGGTCCCTTCCATTTCGCGGGAAGTCTCCCGTCCGGCGGGACTGCTTCATGGATCCGAAGTGGAAGGACGTAGTCCGACCGGACTAGAGACTTCCACCGAAATGGACCTCATGCTTCCGGCGTGCACTACTGCCCTGACTCAAGGCGGAGCCCGGCAGAACGATCGGGCTACGCGCCTTCCTCATGATGAGACCCGGTAGTCAAACGGGACGACTCGCTTCCCTGACGGATAGAGGCGGCGGAACGCCCGGCCCGTCCACTTTCCCCGCGCTGCGAGTGAGCGCTCCGGGCGGGACGGGTCTCTACCTTCACGGGGGGAGGAGATGGCGAGAGCGGACTACTCCATGTCATTTCGCGGAAGGGCGGCAAGCCGATCGGTCCATCTTCTCTCACGACGGTGAGAGCCGATAGTACCGCCGTACGATCGGGCGGCATCATGAAGGGACCGCATGTTCCAGGCGGTCGATTTCCCCTGAGAACGACTCCGTCCGCTCTCACCGCCTGGTTCCGCTCCACATCTGCGAATGGTCCGCCTGCATCGCCGGGGAGGTCGTCTTCGGACGTGAAGGAGAACTGCGTGTGCGACAGCTTCCCAGACGAGGGGGGCGATGTGCCGCGTGGGGCGGAAGGTGGAAAGCCGAGGGCGCGTTTGGTTGCGCGTAGTCGATTCTGTTCCCCTGGCTCAAACCGTATCGGATCACGCCGATCCCGGGGTACCGGCCCGCCATCCGATGAGAGACCGAGAGCTTCCGCTTCGCCGGATTCCTCTAGGCTCCGCTCGGCTGGGGGGCGCCGCCCTACGGCGCCAGACTGGTCCGAGTCGTGACCTTCGATCCCGGCCGGATGCGGAGCTGGCCGAAGGTCTCGTCCTCGAACGATTGGATGAGCTACTTCTTGTCCCCTAGAGGTAAAGGGTCCCCTTTGCGACTCCGGCCTCGGCGGCGACCTTTTCCATCGTGAGGGCGTCGATGCCGCTGCGCGTGAGTTTCCGGACGACGGCAAACTGGATATCACGCCGCGTGAGCGGCCCATGCTGGACCCTGCGTCTTTTCCTCTGACCTCCCGCCATCAGCCCAGTCCAGTCCCGCGGATGACCGTCCGGTCAAATTCCGAACCACCGGGTCACAATGGATGGCGAAGGCGAGATGCGGCTTCAGATAATTGTGTTCACGTTCACTTGCCCGATTGAGTTCTTGCAAGGATCGAGCGGTACTTAGGCGCATCCCGGTTTGCGGGCCACATCTCGAGGGATCGCTTCAGATGCTCGCATGCGGAGGCCGTCTCTCCCAGTTGCCCCTCTATCATGCCGAGGCTGCCGTAGATCCGGGCCAGCTCGGGATCCCGCGCGTTCTGCCGGCGGATGAAATCACTGTCGTACCGCGCCATGTCGGTCTCGGTGACACCGCGGGCAAGAGCTGCGCGCGCACCGCGCGCCATAGTCGAATCCTTGCCGGTTGTTTCGCGGGCCTCGATGAGCATGGCGCGGTACTGCGTCTGCGGATCTTCCCATGCTTCTTTCGCCCGGAGGAACGCGTCACGCGCGCGCTCCAACTCGTGACCGGCGTCGTAGAGATCACCGAGTCGCGCATAGATCAGGTCCGGTCGGCCGTCCGCCGCGAGCGCATCTTCGTACAAGCGGGCCGCCTGCGCTCGATCTCCCTTCTTTCGGTTCAATTCCGCAAGGTGGTAAAGGATCACCCAGCGTTGCTTCGTGCTCAGGTCCAGCGCCTCGCGCAGGAGGCGAATACCGTCATCATGCTGCCCGAGCTGTCCGTAGGCGGCCGCCGCGTTCACTCGGGCGGGGACATGCGTGGGATTGACTTTGAGGGCGCGGCCGTACCACTGAAGGGCGCCGCGGTAGTCACCATCGCGGACGAGCTTGTCCCCCCACTCCACATAGCCCGCGGATTCCGTCTCGATGCCGGGACGTTCCAGAGCCTTCAGGAACGGCGGGTCCAGCAACGCGATGACACCGAAGATCATCAGACAACACCAGATCCCGATCAGCACCCCGGGCACGATGTCCCCGCCGCGTACAGGGCCCGGCCCGCCGGGTTCGTGAACGCCCCGTGGCGCCCGCTTTTCAGCAGGTCGTGTGGAGGACGAAGAGGACATTCTTGCCCTGCGCTTTCAGCCGGTTGAAGTAATCGCAAGCCTCGGAGGAATTCAGGATGATCACCTGCACGCCGGTCTGCGCGAACGGGTTGTAGATGAACCGGCTCCCCTTCAGGTGGGGAAATCCCTTCCCGCCCTGACCGTTGTACCCTGCCCCGATCAGCAGGATGTCGGGTCGCCAACGGCGGAGGAAGAATCCGCGATCCCGACTGACGAAGTAGTGCTTCTTGTCGACGAGCCGGAATCCACCGTTCGGGAAGAACATCACGTCGAAGAACGGAATCGGAACTCCCTTGTAGACGGTCAAACCGAACTCGTGGCGTACGATCTGATCGTCGCGATGGCGGATGAAGCTCAGGCTCTGCGCCAACACGATGATGACGCCGAGACCGAGAAGAACCCGCCCCGGCCAGCGGAACTGGCTCAAGTGAAGGATCGCGAGAAACACAATCACCGTGGCGAGCGCGAGCAGGATGATCAGCATCACGAATTCAGACTCGGTCAGGATCGATGCAATACCCAGGAATGACAAGGTCGTCACCAGGAGGAGGACCCAGGCGCTCGGCGCGTGGGTGAAGTACCCCTGCAGAGCCCGCCGGCGTACCCGCTTCCATGCGCCGCGCGCGAGTTCGGGGTGAGCGCCGCCGATCAAAACCATCGTCATCCCGGTGAACGCGCCGTAGAAATCCTTGCCGATGTCGCTCATATCGAAAACCCGATTGCTGATGAAGACCTGGAGCCCTTCATCGACCGCGGAATACAGAGCGGCAAGCCCCACCGTGGTGAGGAGGGTCCCCGTGAGCGACATCCCGCGCTCGCGGAAGTGCCGGTAGGAAAGGAACGCAAAGAGGCAGTACGCGAGGTAGTGCCAGTTCATCTGCAGCTCGTAAAATCGGTGTCCGAAGTAGAAATCTGTGAGTTGCTGGCCGAAGGCGAACATCGCGAGGCCGATCACGACCGCGATGGCCCGGCGGACCGTGATCCTCGGGCGGAAGAGAAGCAGAAGAAGACCGGCGAAGACCACCGCCACGATGGGAACCCGGGGGACCGCCAAACTACCCAACGAGAACCTCGAGGCCGACATGCGGCCGATCGTGTCCTGCATGAATGTGCGGCACATGAGAAACGGGGTCGCGATCAGGAGCAGGGTGTAGAGCGATAGATGGACCCGCGTGGAGTGGATCCAACGCGAATCCCGGTATGGATTCGGAGTGCGGCCTCTTCGGTTCATGGTTGTAACCGGAATCGCGAAACGATTCGGCATCCAGAGTCGGAAGGCGATTCCGTGCCCAAGAATATCGGATCTCGAACGCCGGCACTCAAGCATCCGCGGCAATTCCCTGTCATTTCACCTTTCGTCCAGCAAACTCCGTGTAAGACAAACGCGTCACATCTGTAGGCGCGAGAGGGGCGTTCTTCCAATTCAGTACCTGCCACGGAGATCCGATAGGGAGGGGGGCCCGTGCCGGCACCGGAAGGAGCGTTTCGTGGCGACCGAAAGTGCGATCTTTCTTGAGGTTATCGAGTGGTTTGACTCGACCGGACGCGAGATCGTCCACCGCATCCCGGAGAAGGGCTCGGGTGAGATCAAATACGGGGCCCAGCTCACTGTCCGCGAGAGCCAGGCTGCCGTCCTCTTCTACCAGGGAAAGGCGTACGACGCCTTCGGCCCGGGGCGGCACACGCTCCAGACGGCCAACCTGCCGATCCTCACGAAGATCCTGAGCATCCCCTGGGGGATGAAGAGCCCGCTTCGCGCCGAGGTCGTCTTCGTGAACATGAAGGTCTTCCCCGATCTGAAGTGGGGAACGCGCGACCCGGTCGCGTTCAAAGACTCGAAGCTCGGCCTCGTCCGGCTCCGCGCGTTCGGCGTGTTCAACATCCGCGTCGTGCAGCCGGTCCTCTTCATCAACAGCCTTGCCGGAACGATGGGGATGTTCACGTCCGACGACATCGAGAGCTACCTGAACCAGGTGATCGTTTCACGCTTCAACGATCACATGGGGGAGAATCTCGATTCGTTGATCGACCTCCCCGGACGCTACCAGGACCTCTCGGGAGGGCTGGCGCGACGGCTCCAGCAGGATTTCAGTCAGTTCGGGATCGCGCTTTCCAACCTGTACATCGATTCGATCACGCCCCCGGCGGAAGTGCAGAAGGCGATCGACGACAAGAGTCGCCTCGCGGTGTTCGACGACCTCGGAAAGCTCGCGCGGATGAAGGCCGCGATGGCGATCGAGAAGGCGGCCGAATCCCAGGGCGAAGCGGGCGCGGGCGCGGGGATGGCGATGGGGTTCGCGCTGCCGGCGATGTTCGCGGGCGCCTTTCAGGGCGCAGGCGGGATGAGCGCACAGGCCGGCGTCGAACCCGCGGATACGGTTGTATGCGACGACTGCAACCATCCCGTCCCCAGCGCGGCGCGCTTCTGCCCATCGTGCGGACACCAGATGCTCGTGCACGATCGTTGCGCCTCGTGCGGGAAGAACATCCCGCCCGGCGCTCGGTTCTGCCCGAAGTGCGGCAAGGCGGTCGCCGACAAACCTCAACCCAGGAAGTGCGCCCACTGCGGGGCCGAGAATCTGCCCGAATCGGTCTTCTGCAATCACTGCGGCGAGAAGATCGCATAGGCGGCGACGGACCCACGGCATGAGGACCAGGGAGGCATGACCGCGCCGGGCGCCGCCGGCGGGCAGGTTGCGAGCAGCGCCGGCCACGGCCTGCGGGCCGAACATCCCTGTCCGCAATGTGGCGGCGGCGTGGTGATCGACGAGACCGATCGGCTTCTCGCCTGCCCCTATTGCCGCGTCCGGCTGTACATGGTCCCGGAGAGCGGGGCTTATCATTTCTACCTTCCGCCCAAGGCGGCGGCGCCGGGCGATCTCGTATTCGCTCCGTACTGGCGGATTCGAGGCCCGGCGTTCACCTGCGGCTTGGATGCGATCGAGCATCGCGTCATCGACGCGACGATCCGCGCGGTTGATCTCACACCGCTCCCGACGACCCTCGGCGTGCGGCCGCAAGCGATGAAGCTGAAGTTCGCCCTGCCCGAGACGAAAGGGACGTTCCTCGCCCCATCCGTGGAGTTCCCCGCGACCGTGAGGGCGATTGCCTCGGCCTGCGGTCATGCCGACGAGGAGGCGGAAGGGACCGAGATCCTGCATGAGGGCTTCCTCGCGGCGACGGCGAGTGTGGTCTACCTCCCGCTCCGCATTCGCGAGGATGGCGCCGTATTCGATACCGTCCGCGAGGAGCGCATCGGCACGCTGGCGTCGCCCGCGAATGGTCCGGGGGGCATGGGCGCCGTCGATCCCGCCCCGGCGCTCGGCATTCGTTTCCTGCCGACGTTGTGCCCCGAGTGCGGCTGGGACATGGCCGCGGCACGGGACAGTCTGGTCCTCCTGTGTGCGAACTGCTCTTCCGCATGGGAGGCGCACGGAGGCGAGCTGCGTCGCACCGACTGCTCCGTGATGCGTGTCGAGTGGCAACCGCAGATCCATCTCCCCTTCTGGCGGATCCGCGCGCGGGCGACGGGTATGACCCTTGCCTCTTACGGGGACGTTGCGCGCCTGGCAAACCTGCCGGTCGTGGTCGAGTCCGCATGGAACAAGGAAGATCTGTGGATGTGGACGCCGGCGTTCAAGGTCCATTCGGAGCACTTCCTCCGCCTCGCGAAGACGATGACGATCCGGCGACCGGGGAAGGGCGAGACGATCGACTCCGGCGTGCCGAAGGGCGATTGCCATCCGGTGAATGTGCCTGCCGCGAGCGGGGCCGAGAGCCTGAAGCTCATCGTGGCGGATCTCGCGAACCCGAAGAGGGCGTTCTTCCCGAGGCTGCCCGGCATCGCGATCGCGGGGATCGAGTCGCAACTCGTGTATGTCCCGTTCCAGGCGGCGGGAAGCGAGTGGACGCATCCGGGACAACCCATCTCGATCATGCGCACGCTTCTCGAGTTCGGAAGGAACCTGTGAGCTTACCGGCCCGCGGCGGGCGCGCGGCGGCAGACCCGCACCGACGGCGTTCTTGAGAATTCTGGGACCTTCATCCGGAGGTGACGCGATGATGCATGGCGAATGCGAGCCCGGGCAGCGAATCCCGTGCGCCGTCCTTGCGCTCTCCATACTCTTCCTGTGCGGCTGCGCGTGCTCCGGCGGGGTATGCCACGTGCCTCGGTCCGACGACCCGAGTCCGTCCGGCGAAAAAGGAATCCTGAATCCCTTTGGTTATGACCGATCGGCGCCACTCGACTTGCGGGAGAGCGTCATCGAGGAGAGGGATGGCGTCGTCATCCGCGACGCGTCCTACGCGGGGTACGGGGGGGGGCGGGTCCCTGCGTTTCTGGTGGAGCCCGCGGGGGGCGCGGGCCGATCCGCCGGCATCGTCTTCCTCCACTGGGACCAGGGGGACCGTCACGAGTTCCTGGGCGAGGCGATCGGACTCGCGCGGTCCGGGGCGGTTTCGCTCCTCATCGATGCCCCATCGAGGCGCCCCGACTCCGTTCCGAAATCCGCGGACGAGAGGGTCGTCCAGATCATCGTGGACTTGAGACGCGGCGTCGACCTGCTGACCTCCCGCCCGAACGTCGATCCGGCGCGCATCGGCTACGTCGGTCACAGCTATGGAGCGACATGGGGCGGGACGCTCGCAGCGGTGGATAGCCGCATCCGGGTGTGCGCGCTGGTGGCAGGATATGCTCGCCCATCCGTCTACTGCCCGCAGGGGGTCGTCGCGCCGAGTCCATCGCTGGATCCGATCCACTTCATCGGCGAAGCGGTGTCCGTCGACTTCCTCTTCCAGTTCGCCGAGCAGGACGAGTACGTGACGCGGGAGGCCGCGCTGGAGTACTTCGGTGCCGCACACGAGCCGAAGGCGATCCGATGGTATCCGGGTGGGCACATGCTGACGCCGGAAGCCCGCGCGGACCGCACGGATTGGCTTCGAACGCGGCTCGGCCTGAAGGCGGCCTGACGCCCGGACTACCGCTTCAGCGCGCCGATCAGCAGGCAGGCCCAGCCCAGGATGAAGGCGACCCCGCCGAGCGGGGTGACGGCGCCGAGCCAGCGCGCGCCGGTCAGCGTCAGAATGTACAAGCTCCCAGAGAAAAGGACCGTCCCCGCGACGAAGAGCCAGCCGGATGTCGTGAGGAAGGTCGCGTCGCCGGCCCCTGCGAATCGCCCGATCGCCAGTCCCACGACCAGCAGGCCGAGGGCGTGGTACATCTGATACCGCACCCCCGTTTCGTAGATCGCGAGCATCTGGGGCCCGAGCCGGTCCCGCAGGGCGTGGGCGCCGAACGCCCCGAGGGCGACCGCGACCCCCGCGCTCGCGGCGCCAATCGCGCAGAACATCCTGTCCATCGACTCACCTCCCTGTGGTCGACGCGTTACTCCACCCGGACCCACCTCGACACGGTCTGGCCGTCTTCCGCACGCGCGCGCACGAAGTACACCCCGGCCGGAACCTCGCGGCCGCGCGCGTCGCGCCCGTCCCATCGGAACGACTGCACGCCGGCGGCGTACCGCCCCACCGCCAGCTCGCGCACCACGCGTCCGGTCGGATCGAGAACGGTCAACGCTGCGGTCTGCGCCCGCGGGATCTCCAGACGGATCACGCCACCTGCGTCCCCGCGCATCGGGCTCGGTTCGCCCGGCCGCAGGTGCAACTGCAGCGGCAGCTCGTTGCCGGCCACATCGGCCGGGATCCCGTCGGTCCCGTACTGATAGCTCGAGGAGCTGCTCGGCGCCGTCTTGCCGATCACGAGGACCGCGGTGTCGAACGTTTGCCCGAATCCGAATAGTTCGACGGTCCCCTGCTTGACCGCATTGAGCGGGATGTCGACCACCTGCTGCGTCGTCGTTCCGTTCCGGAAGACGACCCGCGGACGCCACGCGCCGTTGTCCGCGCCGTCGAACCGGAGCCGCTGCGGGGTGCCGTTGACGAACTTCACATAGTCGGCCGCGTACCGATTTACCGATCCGTTCGTCGTCCCGACCGGATACGTGTTCTTCGTCACCGCGTAGAACGGCGGCAGCGTCGTCCCGCGATACCCGTACTGCCCCTGAGCGAAGGACGGATCGTTGATGAAGTTCGCGACGATCCAGTTCGCGTAGGCGTCCGCGAAACTGAGCGGCGAGCCGATCTGATCGAGCGTGCTGTCGTACCCCTGAATCCCGGTCAGGGGATTATGGACAAGATCGTAGACGGTGGGCTCTCCTCCGAACTGCTCGTAGAAGTAGAGGCTCCATAGGTACGTCTTGACGTAGTCCGCGAACTGCCCGGTCCAGCTCGTCAGATCGTTGTCCGGATTCGAGGGGAACCCGACGATCTGGTCGGGATTGCCGTAGAGCCACATCGCCAGCTCCGACATCCCCTCATTGACCCAGGAGTCCTCGTTGGGATCGGCGAGCCAGTGAATCATGTGCTGGAATTCGTGGGCCATCACCGCGGTCAGGTAGGTCCCGCCCGGGTCGCTGCCGACCGAGTTGATGTAGAGGACCTCGCACTCGTTCGAAGCGTACGGCTGCGATCCGTCCGGGTACTCGTCGAAGTACCAGAAGAACCCGTCTGCGGCGATATCGAACTGGTAGAAGAGGATGTAGATGCGCGGATCGTGGTCCAGCTCGTCCGGCGCGGGGCCGAACGCGGTGGTGTCGAGCTGGTAGATCCCCCGATCCGGGTGGATCCCGTAGCTCTGGTTGTCCCAGTCGTTCACGATCGCGTCGACATCGGCCTGGTTGACCTGCGTCAGCCACTGGCTGTTCTCGACGACCACGTAGACGTTCGTCCCCTTGCCGCGAACGGTGCACATCTTCTGCTCGGGCGTCGGGGGACCATTCAGGTGCCAGATGTACCAGAGCCACGAGTCGCCGACCTGCGGATTCGGCGGCGGCCTCATCGGATTGGCGCCGCTGTGACTCGGGACCATCTGGTCGGGCGGAACGGGACGGACCTGCGCCCGATACTTCTCGAGATCGGGCACGGCGCACCGGATCGCGGCGGCCGGCGACGCAAGGGTGATGAAAAGCGCCACGAGGAGCAGGCACGCTGCCGCGACGGACATCCTTCTCATCCGGGGACCTCCTGTTGCTGCATTCCACGAGGATCGAGCGGCTTCTTGTGATTATAGCACGGGACGAAACGGCTTTCGCTGCGATTCCCTCACCCCGAAGACCCGCCGCGCGAACCCGGGGAGCCGGTCCATGTAGACGTAGAAGACCGGCGTCACGAACAGCGTGAAGAACTGCGAGAACAGGAGTCCGCCGACGACCGCCAGCCCGAGGGGCCGCCTTGATTCCGATCCCACGCCGAAGCCGATCGCGATCGGCAGCGTCCCCATGAGGGCGCACATCGTCGTCATCATGATCGGCCGGAACCGGATCTGGCAGGCCTCGAAGATCGCGTCGGCAGGCGCGCGCCCCTCCGTGCGCTGCGCATCGAGGGCGAAGTCGACCATCATGATGCCGTTCTTCTTGACGAGCCCGACCAGCATGATGACGCCGACGAATGCATAGATGTTCAGGTCCGTCTTGAACACGAGGAGCGTGATCAGTGCGCCAAAGCCGGCGAACGGCAGCGCGCTCAGGATCGTCAGCGGGTGGATGAAGCTCTCGTAGAGAATTCCGAGGACGAGATAGATAACCAGCACGGCGACGAGGAGCAGAATCCCCAGTCCCTGCATCGAGGCCTGGAACGCCTGCGCCGTCCCCTGAAAGCTCGTCGTGACGGTCGCGGGCAGACTCGCGCGCGCGACCTTCTGCACCTCGTCCACCGCCTGGCCGAGCGACGCGCCGGGCTTCAGGTTGAACGAGATCGTGACCGACGGGATCTGCCCCGAGTGGTTCACCTGGAGCGGCCCCAACGACCGCTTCACGGACGCGATCGCGCCGAGCGGCACGAGCTGTCCGCCATCTGCGCGCACGTAGAGCGAGCTCAGGACGGACGGATCCATCTGGAACTCGGGCTTCAGCTCGAGGATCACCTGGTATTCGTTCGTCGGCGTGTAGATCGTCGAGATCTGGCGCGACCCATAGGCCCCGTACAGGGTCTGCTGGATCTCCTGGGTCGAGACGCCGAGCGCCGACGCTTGCTCGCGATCGATGTCGACCTCGACAGTCGGGTTGCGGATCATGAGATCGCTGGAGAGGTCCGTGAGCCCGGGGATCGCCCGCATCTTGTCGAGCAGCATCGGCGCCGCGGCGTACAGATCTTCGGTGTCCGTCCCCTGCAGGGTGATCTGGTACTGGCTCCTCGACTGCCTCCCGCCGACGTTGATCGGAGGGGGATTCGACAGGTACGCCCGGATTCCGGGGACCTGCGCCAGACGCGGCCGCAGCGCGGCGATCAGTTCGTCCGCAGAAAGCTTCCGCTCTTTGCGCGGCTTCAGGCGTACGGTCATGTTGCCGCCGTTAGCGCTGGCCCGCCCGCCACCGACGCGGGACACGTATCCCTCGATGTTCGGATCCTTCGCGACGATGTCGGCCACCGCCTTCTGATGCAGCGCCAGCTGGTTGAAAGAGATCCCCTCCACCGCTTCCGTGCTGATGCTGATTTGCCCGATGTCCTCGCTGGGGAGAAACCCTTTCGGGACGTAGCGGAAGAGTGCGGCGGTCGCCGCGAGAACGACGAACGAGAAGATGAGGACCGCGCGCCGATGCCGCAGGCTGAAGTGAAGGCCGAGCTGATAGGCGTGCTGGATGGCGAGGAAGCCCCGTTCCACCGCCGCGCCGGCCCGACTCAAGTGGCCTCCCGGCGCCCCGCCCAAACCGCCGTGCCGCAGGAATCGGCTGCACATCATCGGGGTGAGGGACAGGGAAACGAACCCTGAGATCAGGATCGCCGCGCCGATCGTCACCGCGAATTCATGGAAGAGCCGTCCGATGATCCCACCCATGAACAGGACCGGGATGAACACCGCCGCAAGCGACAGGGTCATCGACAAGATCGTGAAGCCGATCTCCCTCGATCCCTGGAGGGCCGACTCCATGACCCCTTCGCCTTTCTCCATGTGCCGGACGATGTTCTCGAGCATGACGATCGCATCGTCCACGACGAAGCCGAGCGACAGCGTCAGCGCCATGAGCGAAAGATTGTCCAGGCTGTAGCCGAGCAGATGCATCACCGCGAACGTGCCGACGACCGACATCGGCAGCGCAAGGCTCGGGATGAGCGTCGCCGAGAGGTTGCGCAGGAACAGGAAGATGACGAGCACCACGAGGACGAGCGTGAGGAACAGGGTGAACTTGACGTCGTTCACCGAGGCGCGGATCGACTCGGAGCGGTCGTAGAGGATGTGCATCGAGACCGATGCAGGGAGCGTCGCGCGGAAACTCGGCAGGAGCCCCTTGACCGCATCGGCGACCTGGACGGTGTTGGTGCCCGGTTGCCGCTGGATCACGAGGAAGATCGAGCGCTCGTTGCCATACCAGGCGGCGGTCTTGTTGTTCTCGACGGAGTCCAGGACGTTCCCCAGCTCCTCCAGCCGGACGGGATTGCCGTTTCGATAGCTGACGATCAGGGGTCGGAACGCGTCCGCCTTCTCGAGTTGCCCCGACGCCTCGATCGTCAACGTCTGATCCGGCCCGTAAAGGCTTCCGGTCGGAATGTTCACGTTCTCGCGCTGAACGGCCGCGGCCACATCATCGATCGCGATCCCCTTCGCTGCGAGCGCGTTGGGATCGAGCTGGATCCGGACGGCGTACTTCTGCCCGCCGAACACGTTCACTTGCGCCACGCCGCTGACCATCGAGATCCGCTGGGCGAGAAGGGTCTCGCCGTACTCGTCGAGGTCGCTCAACCGGAGCGTCGGCGAGGTCAGCGCGATGAAGAGGATCGGCTGGTCGGCCGGGTTCACCTTGCCGTACGACGGTGGGCTCGGCATCTCGTGCGGGAGATCGCGCTGGACCGCGGAGATTGCGGACTGCACGTCTTGCGCGGCAGCGTCGATGTTGCGCGACAGATCGAACTGGAGCGTCACGGAGGTCGACCCTAGCGAGCTCGTCGAGGACATCGAGCTCAGCCCCGCGATCGTCGCGAACTGCTTCTCGAGGGGCGTCGCGACCGTCGACGCCATCGTCTCCGGGCTTGCCCCCGGAACGGACGCGCCGACGGAGATCGTCGGGAAGTCCACGTTCGGGAGGTTGCTCACGGGCAGGAGCCGGTAGCCGACGATCCCGAAGATGAGAATCCCCAGCATGACGAGGGTCGTCATCACCGGGCGGCGGATGAAGATCTCGGCAATGTTCATTTCGCCGTGGCTCCCCCCGCGTTGCGGGGGCCCTGCCCTCCTTGCGGAGCGGGGCTCCCGAGCTCGTCTTTGACCAGGACCTTCGCCCCCGGCACGACCCGCAGGTGCCCATCTGTGATGACCGTCTCGCCCGGCTCGAGGCCGCTCTCGATGATCGCGCTGCCGTCCTGGCGGAGCCCGACCGTGACCGCTCGCATCTCGGTCGTCTGGTCCGCCTTCACGACGAGGACATAGTCCCCTTTCTGCCCGGACTGCACCGCCGCGGCGGGCGTCACGACGACGCCCTGCCGCGTCGTCAAGGTCAACGACACCTGGACAAACTCGCCGGGCCAGAGCTTGCGGTCCCCGTTCGCGAATTCGGCCTTCAGGAGGATCGTCCCCGTGGCCCGGTCGACCGCGTTGTTCACGAACGTCAGCCTGCCGCGCGCGGGCTCGCCGATGCCTCCCTGCGGCGTCGCCTCGACCGCGAGCCCTACGCCGCTGCCGTCCATGTACCGGAGGACCTCGGGCAGCCGTCTCTCAGGGATCGAGAAGCTCGCAAAGATCGGCGAGATCTGGTTGATCACGACCAGCGCTTGCGTGTCGTTTGCAGGCACGAGATTCCCTTCCTGGACCAGTAGGTTGCTTGTTCGACCGGAGATCGGCGCGGTGATCGAGCAGAACTCCAGGTTCAGGCGCGCGTTCTCAACCGCGGCTTCGAGGGACTGGACCGCGGCCCTCTCCGCATCGGCGGCGCCGGCCGCCTGGTCGTTCTCCTGTTTGCTCACGTAGCCCTTCTGTGCAAGATCCGCGAATCGACGTGCATCCGCCTCCGCCACCTCGGCTTTGGCTTTCTCGCGGGCCAGGTCCGCCTGGGCTGCCTGAAGGGCCACCTGGTAGGGGCGCGCGTCGATCGAGAAGAGCGCGTCGCCCTCCTTCACGTCCTTGCCCTCCGGAAAGTGGACATGCGTCAACTCTCCACCGACACGGGCCCGGATCGCGACCGACCGGTATGCCTCGACCGTCCCGATCGTCTTCAGCGTTACGGGGACGTCCTCGCGGACGACCTTCGCCGCCAGGACCGGCACGATCTCGGCGCGCCCCCGCCCGGCGTTCGAATCGGCCTTGCGCGCGCAGGATGGAAGGAGCGCCAGCGCGGCGATAGCGAGAACGCCGGCCGCGAATGACGTACAGGCGGAGACCCGGGCCGGGAAACGACCGGCGCCGCTGCCGCGGGCGCCTGTTACGCGAGAATTCCAAAGGGACACGGCGCGGCGCCGCCGAATGCGGCGAAGGGACTCGGGCGGGGTCATGAAGTTCGTCCTCTCCTCTGGATCCGGCGGGCGGCATCTGCCGCGCCAACCGGGTCGATCGCACGACGGTCCGGGCGCACCACTGGCAAGACCGTATCATCCGGGAGTGCGAAACGGGCCATGAACATTCGTCTTCCGCGCCTGAGCGGACGCGAACCGGCGGGCGTGCGTGCTATCCTTCGACCAGCGTGCGCGGGGATGGAGGTTCAGCGATTCGCGGCTCATTGACAGGCTCCCGGATCACCTTCGGCGGCCTGTTCATGCTCTTCTGCCTTTCGGTCCCGTTTGCGGCCGGCGGCGGTGCCGGACCAGCCGGTCGGACCGGCGCCGTCGATTCGCTCCTCACCGCAACGGCCGCGAACACGCTGCCACCGATCCGCCTGATCTCGTTCGTCCGCATCCCTGTCTTTCCGGAAACGACGGGGACGCCACTCCCGTGGTACCTGCGCCTGGCAAACCGTCTGCATTACCAGACACGAACCTCCGTGATCCGGCAGGAGATCCTGTTCCGCGAAGGAACCCCCTACGATCCGCTGCGGACGAGCGAATCGGAACGGCTCCTGCGGGACCGCGGATTCTTCGAGTCCGTCCGGATCACATCGGTGCGCTACGACGGCGGCTACGCGACGACGATCCGCACGCAGGACCTCTGGACGCTCGGGCTCAACGTGAACTTCCAGAAGCAGGCGGACCTTTCGTCCGCGGAGATCAGCATTCGGGACCCGAACTTCCTTGGCACGGGAGACGGGATTCGTTGGTCCCAAAGCTTCTCCAGCGATCGAAACCGGACGACCCTGGCCGTCGACGTCCCCCGGGTTGCGTGGACCCGCGCATCGGCAAGCGCGGCCTATGCGCGGGCCGAGGACTACTCCTCGCGCCTGGCCACGTTCAGCCATCCGATCGAGACGCACTTCGATCGATGGAGCTGGGACCTCTCCGCCGACCAGTTGCGGGGCGACCAGCGTTTCTACGAATCCGGACGCGAGGTGGGCATGTCCGGCTACTTGATGCAGCACTCCGTCGCCACGCTGGGACGATCCAACGGGCTATGGCTGCAATCCGCGTACGGCGGCGGATGGACGGTGGAGAAGGTGGCGCCGCGCGGGACACCGCGCTCGCTCGCCGCGGGCGGGGCCGCGCCGCCCCCGATCGAGCCGCTCGATTTCGCCGGCCCCCTCGTTTTCGGCGGGATGATGCAGCGCCGCTTCATCACGGCGACGAACCTGGGGCGCTATGGACCGGTCGAGGACGTTCCGCTCGGCTGGTCCGCGAGCGTCGCCGTGGCGGCGAACGTGAACCACGCGCGCGATCCCGACCACACGATCGCGATCCGCCCGGTGATCGATGTCGCGACCGTCCTCGGCGGTCCGGAGATCGAGGCTTCCGCCGAGGCGGTCGGCTTGGCCTACTACGACGCCAGCGGAGCCCCGGACGAGCGAACCGTCGGCGGCAATGCGGCCCTTCGCTGGCAGCCGGGTCCAAAGGCCCTGACGATCACGCAGATCAGTCTGCACCGGGCGACACGCCAGTCCCGGTCGGACATCTTCTACCTCGGGGCGGGCGCGGGGCTGCGCGGGTACTCGACGCGCGCGTTTGCGGCGCACGATTTCATCGCCGGCACATTGGAACAGCGTTTCTGGACCGGGCTCGAGATCCTGTGGGTCGGCATCGGCGCCGACGCCTTCGTCGATGCCGCGCGACCGACACTCGATGGGCATTTCGACACCGAGCGGTGGCGGACGGGGGCCGGATGCGGATTGCTGCTCGGACTGCGCAAGAGCGCGCAACCGCCGCTGCGGGTCGAGGTCGCATGGAGACTCGACCGCCGCGAGCGGAAGCCGACGCTGTCGATCACAACCGAGACGTGGCTGCACCTCCTCCCGCAAGTGGCACTCCCGACGCTCTTCCGCAACCTGCACCAGGGGCTCAGGTAGGGACGGCGGCCCCGCTGGGGTCCGATCTTTTGCTGGCATTCCGGGGTCCGATCGCGAATAATGGCGGTTGAAGTGAGCGCGCACGCGAACGAATCGGCTACCATGATCCATTCGGTTTCCGCCCGCTCGAAATCCTCACAACCCCCTTACCGCAGCGAGTGCGGGTGAAAGAAGTGAATGAGTTTTGACACGATGGGCCTTGCGCCCGAAATCCTAACCGCAATCACAGATTCAGGTTACAAACTACCCACCCCGATCCAGGAAAAGGCGATCCCGATCCTCCTTGGTGGGCGCGACATCATGGGATGCGCCCAGACGGGGACGGGGAAGACGGCGGCGTTTGCCCTGCCCATCCTGCAGAAGCTCCGCCGCCACGAGCCCGGCAAGCAGCTCCGGGCCCTGATCCTCGTGCCGACGCGCGAGCTGGCGATCCAGGTCGCCGAGAACATCCAGGCGTATGGGGTGAACCTCGACCTGCGCACGACCGCCGTCTACGGCGGCGTCCCGATCGGACCTCAGGAGAAGGCGCTGCGCGCGGGGGTCGACATCCTCGTCGCGACGCCGGGTCGGTTGTTCGACCACATGTGGCGCGCGAACATCGACTACCGCGACACCGAGGTCCTCGTCCTCGATGAGGCCGACCGGATGCTCGACATGGGCTTCTACGACGACGTGATGGCGATTGTTCGCGAGGTCCCGTCGGATCGGCATACGATGCTCTTCTCGGCGACGTTGAGTCCCGAGATCTGCCGCCTGGCGGCCGGGATCCTGCGCAATCCTGCGACCGTCGAGGTCGCCCCCCCCTCCACGACCGTCGAGGAGGTCGAGCAGATCGTCATGAAGGTCTCCGAAGCCGGGCGGAAGCGCCAGGTGCTCGAGGGACTGATCCGCCAGCATCGGATGCAGCGCGCGCTCATCTTCACGCGGACCAAAAGGGGCGCGTCGAGCCTTTCCTCGTTCCTGAGGACCCGCGGATACCGCGCGACCTCGATCCACAGCGACAAGACCCAAGAAGCGCGCGTGGCGGCCCTCGAGGGCTTCCGCGAAGGCAGGGTGCATCTGCTGGTCGCAACCGACATCGCCGCACGCGGACTCGACGTCGACGGGATCACGCACGTGATCAACTTCGACGTGCCGCATTCACCCGACGACTACGTCCATCGGATCGGACGGACTGCGCGCGCGGGCCGGCGCGGGATCGCAATCTCCCTCGTCTCCCCGATCGAGCGCAAGAGCTTCGAGGCGATCGAGAAGAGGATCGGCGTGTCCCTGAGGATTGCCGAGGCCGTCGCGGATACGCACGCGGCGCCCTCGGGCAGGACGAGCGGCCACGAGAGGCCCCGAGGAGCTAGAACGCCGGCGATCGTTTCGGAACGCGGGGAACGGGAACAACGCCCAACGCTCGATCGGCGCGAGCCGCGCGTCACCGCGACGATGGAGCCCGCGGTTGCTACGGCAACGAACGACCCGAACGGCCGCAGGAGGCGTCGCCGGCGTCGCCGCCGGCAGGAGGACGCGCCCGTCGCGCCGCCCGTCCATCGAGAGCCCGAGCGCCGCGAGCCCGACTGCCAGGATCGCGGACCCTTGATCCATCGGGTGCTCGCGCGCGTCCGGTCCATGGTCGCATCCTCGGCTTGAACCTCTGAACGGCGCCTTCCTTCGAGGCTATTTAAGGTAGGCGTCCCTCCCGTCCTCGGGAACCGCGCCGTCCGAGTCGAAGAACCCGGCGGCGCGCATCCCGCCCCATCCCGATCGGCGGACGTCCGCGCCGTACACAACGAAATCGGGATAGCCGCTCGCGGAATAGCAGGGGTTCGAGGCGGCCGCGAGCTGCAGCCCCTCGACTCCGGTGCCGGCGACCACCTCGATCAGACGATCCGCCGCGAGCGGGTTCGGGTACGCGTACCGCGCGGCGAGCGGCTCGCCTGCGTAGCGTCGTCCCGCGAGCGTAATCCCGTCGGTCTCGATCCGGATCGGCAGGCGGGAAGCGATGCGCTCGAGAATCGCGTTCGTTCCGGGGGTCGCGTAGAGGACCAGATTGCGGCCGGAGATCATCTCGCTGGTGACCGCCGTGTCGGGAAGGACCGACGCGTAGCCGTCCGCCCGCTGGTACCAGGCCTGTGCGTCGAGAACCGCGGTGCGGCGCATCGTCTCGACTTGAGCAGCGCTTCCGCCGGTCCCGTAGACGAGAACGAAGGGCTCGAAGTACGCGGCCTTGATCGGCGCGCGGCGCGCCAGTGGCGGTGCGTCGCGGCGATCCACGATCTTCCACTTGCCGCTCCCGCCCGCGAGGCGCAGATGGATCTCCCCCTCGCGCCAGCCGGTCTGGAGTTGCTGGCCGTCGATCCGGATCGAGATCTTTCCGGATGGGACGAGCCCGAGGGGCGCAATCGCCAACGCCCTCGCGCCGGCCGTCGTGATCTCGACGGTCGGTGTCGCGGCGTCGATGCCCGGGATCGCGCCCCCGCCCGAGTTCGGGCTCCCGAATCGCGCATCCACCGCGATCATGTCGAACGCATGAAGCGCCTCCTCGACGACGAGCCAGCGTGAGCGGTCGCACGTCCCCAGATCCGCCGTGCGCAAGCTTACCTCACGCGGGTGCGGGATACGCCGCGCCGCACGAAGGGAATCCATCATCGCCGGGAGATCGACGCAGTCGACGCCCGGCGTCTTCGGGTCGTCCCACCAGTGCGTCATCTTCGGCACCTCTCGATATGTGACACGGGCGCCCGCCTCACGCGCCGCCGCGCTCAACATGCGGGCGTGCATCGGCGGCACGTCCTCGTCGGCGCCGCCCTGCAGGACGTAGATCGGCATCGATCGGAGGTTGCGCATGAACGGATACGGATTGTCGGGACCGAGCGCGCGCTTCCAGATCGCGAGAAGGCGCGGATCGGCAAGGCTCGCGTCCCGGCGCAACGTGAACGGCATGTACGTCTCGAAGCTCCCCCACCCCGCGCTCGGAGCCAGCGCGGCGAACCGCCCCGGATCGGACAGGCCGACGACCCAGGTCCCGTGGCCTCCCATCGAATGGCCGGTCAAGAGGACCCGTTCGGAATCGATCGAGTATCGTAACATCGCATCCTCGAGGGTCTCGATCGCGTTGCGCCGGCCCCAATCCTGCCAGTCGAAACCGAAGGGACGGGTATTGGTCGGCGCAACGACGTAAGCCCAGTCCTTGGGCGCGTAGCACCCGACCTGGCCGTCCGCATCGACCCCCGCGCCGTGCAGGGACAGGATCAGGGCGAAATGCCCGCCCCCCTCCACGGACGGTGGCAGGACCCCGTATCTCTGGATCGATCCGTCCTGGCGCGAACGGAACGTGTTCCGGCGCGTCGCGTGCGGCTCGCGCACCCGCAGGGAACAGGGACATGCATAGGTCTCGCTCTCGAGCTGGATCGAGATCTCCTCACGGCATCGCTCTCCGGCGGCGATCGGGCGCGCCGTTTGCACAAGGAACGGGACCTTGAGAATCGCCTCGGGCTCGAGAGGCGGGAGCGGGACGGCCGAGCGGCGGATCTGCTCGCCGTCGCCGAAACGCAGGACGGCGCCGCGCAGCACGCGGCCCGTGCAGTTGATGATGGGTACAGCGCCCCATCCGTCGAGCGACTCGTTCGCGACCAGATCCGGGAGGCTGAGATCTGCCGAGTTCATGAAGATCGGATCGCGCTCAGCAAGCAGGCGGAATGCCGCCTTGCGCGGTCCCATCCCGCTCGCGCGGAGCAAAATGCGATGTTTCCCCGCGTCGAGGCGAACCGGGCTGAAGAAAACGGTGCCCTGCGTGTAGGCGTTGCCGAGGTATCGCCTGCCGTCTATGTACAAGCCGCCGATGCCGGGCGCGTCGATCAGGTAGCAGCCGGCGGTCGCAACCTCGAGGGTCCCGTAGAGAAGCCCGGAGCATGCCGTGCCCGCCGCGCCCCATTGACCGGTCAGCGCGTCCCAATTGACGCCGTCATACGGCAGATCCGCCGTGTCCCCCTTCGGCGTGATCGCCGACCAGTGAACCCATCCTCCTTCGATCATCGGGCTCGGCATCGAATCACCGGCGGCCGGATCGATGATCGCCGCGGGATCCCGCGGCCAGATCGGCTCGACGAACGCCTCGCGTGAACCGCTCGGGAACGGTCCGATCGCAAGCCAGCCTCCGACGTGCAGCGTGTCGGGCGCCGGAGCCGGGGACGTGAGGACCAGAGCCGCAACGAGAAGCTTGCCGGCTGCCGCGTGAAGCATGGATTTGAACCTCCCGGGCCGCGGGAGTGAACGGTGAACGGCCCCGCAAGAAGGTAGCGAAATCGGCGCATGGGAGCAAAGCGAATCCGCGTTCGAATCGCGACATCGCGGCCCCGACGCGACGCATCCTGAAGGTTGAAACCGACGCCCGTCTGACCGAGACTCACGATCGAATCTCTCTGGGGAGAGACCAGGCCAAGGAGAGGGCGTGGGGAACGATCTCGACACGATCCTGCGGAATCGGGGACTGACCGCAGCTGAGGCCGCGGCGCGACTGGCCGCCGACGGCTACAACGAACTGCCCTCAACGAAGCGCCGCAGCGTCCTCAGAATCGCCTTCGAAGTCGTGCGCGAGCCGATGTTCCTGCTGCTCGTCGCGTGCGGCACGATCTACATGATCCTCGGGGACCGCCAGGAAGCGCTGATGCTCCTTGGCTTCGTCTTCGTCGTCATGGGGATCACCCTCTACCAGGAGCGGAAGACCGAACGGGCCCTTGAGGCTCTGCGTGATCTGTCGAGTCCGCGCGCCCTCGTCCTGCGCGACGGCGAGGAGCGGCGAATCGCGGGACGCGAGGTCGTCCGGGGCGACATCCTCGTGTTGGATGAGGGCGACCGCGTCCCGGCGGATGCCATCCTGCTTTCCTCGGTCAACCTGACGGTCGACGAGTCGCTCCTGACCGGCGAACCGATTCCCGTGCGAAAGACCGCACCGAACGAATACGGGAATCCCGCCGAGGCGACGAGGCCGGTCGAGGATGCGGTGGACGAGAGGCTCGAAATCGCCCGGCCGGGCGGCGACGACCTCCCCTTCGTCTATTCGGGGACCTTGATCGTGCAGGGGCACGGGATCGCCCGGGCGCTCGCGACCGGCACGCGCACCGAGATCGGCCGGATCGGCAAGGCCCTGCAGGAAACCGAGCCCGGAGAAACCCGCCTCCAGAGGGAGACCGGGCGGCTCGTGCGGAACATGGCGATCGTCGGCGTGTCGCTGTGCGCGATCGTGATCGTCGTCTTTGGACTCACCCGGGCGGACTGGCTACATGGATTCCTTGCCGGGATCACACTCGCGATGGCCACCCTTCCCGAGGAGTTCCCCGTCGTCCTCACGATCTTCCTCGCGCTGGGGGCTTGGCGGATCTCGCAGAAGCATGTCCTCACGCGTCGCGTGCCCGCGATCGAGACGCTCGGCTCGGCCACGGTCTTCTGCGTCGACAAGACCGGAACGCTCACGATGAACCGCATGACCGTGCGCACGCTTGCAGCGGGTGACCGCATCCTTGATGTCAACCGAACTTCGCACGAGACGCTGCCGCCGGAGCTGCGCGATCTCGCCGGCTACGGGATCCTCGCGACGCAGGTCGCCGGATTCGATCCGATGGACAAGGCGATCCGGTCGCTCGGCGAGGACCGTATGAGAGACGTGGTCCAAGCGCGTCGCGGCTGGACGCCGGTGCTCGAGTATCCGCTCACGCGGAGGCTTCTCGCGCTGTCGCACGTGTGGGACCCGGGTGACGGCCGCGGCGACGGACAGGAAGACTACGTCGTCGCCGCGAAAGGCGCGCCCGAGGCGATCGCCGAGCTCTGCCACATGGGCGAGGATGCCCGCCGTGATCTCGACCGGCGGGTGAGCGAGATGGCGACCGGCGGCCTTCGCGTCCTCGGTGTCGCACGGGCGCGACACCCTAGAAAGGCGCCCCTTCCGGCCGACCAGCACGATTTCGCGTTCGAGTTCGTTGGACTGATCGGCATGACCGACCCGATCCGGCCGGCCGTGCCGGCCGCCATCAAGGAATGCTACGCGGCCGGTATCCGCGTCGTCATGATCACCGGGGATTACCCGGCCACCGCGCAGAACATCGCGCGCCAGATCGGGCTCCTGCACAGCGAGCGCGTGATCACCGGCCCCGAGATGGACGCGCTCGGCGACGCGGAACTCGCCCAGCGCGTCCGTGACGTCAACGTTTTCGCGCGCGTCGTTCCCGAGCAGAAACTGCGGCTCGTGAACGCGTTCAAGGAAAACGGCGAGATCGTCGCGATGACGGGGGACGGCGTGAACGACGCCCCGGCGCTCAAGGCGGCGAACATCGGAATCGCGATGGGCGGGCGCGGGACAGATGTGGCGCGCGAGGCGGCCTCGCTGGTCCTGCTGGACGACGATTTTTCCTCGATCGTGCATGCGATCCGCCTAGGACGTCGCATCTTCGACAACATCAAGAAGGCGATCTCGTACATCCTCGCGATCCATGTCCCGATCGCGGGGATGTCCCTCATCCCCGTGTTGTTCAGATGGCCGCTCGTTCTCCTCCCGGTGCACATCGTCTTCCTGGAGCTGATCATCGATCCCGCGTGCTCGATTGTCTTCGAGGCGGAGCCGCCCGACGCGGACCTGATGCGGCGCCGCCCGCGCGATCCGAGGAATCGACTGTTCGATCGGAGGACCGTTGGGATCAGCGTGCTGCAGGGGGTGAGCGTGCTCCTGATCGTCCTTGCCGTCTGGGCAATCGCACGGACCCGAGGGAGCGATGAGATGGAGGCGCGCGCCCTGACGTTCACAACCCTGATCATCGCAAACCTCGGGCTGATCCTGACGAATCGATCATGGTCGCGCACGATCATCGGGACCCTGCGAACGCCGAACTCGGCGCTGTGGTGGGTGATCGGCGGAGCGATCGTTTTCCTGGGAGTGGTTCTCTACGTCCCGCACCTGCAGACGTTGTTCCGCTTCCGCACGCTCCACGTGGTCGACATCGCGATCTGCCTCGGGGCCGGGGTCGTGAGCATTCTCTGGTTCGAGGGTCTGAAGCTCTTCCGGATGCTCCAGAAGTCCACGAGGGGCTCCGCGCCGCCGGGGAGCGAACGTCCCTTTGCTCGATCGGGGCATCCGTATGGAGGACCATCCGCATGAGGCTCACATTGCTCGCGATTCCGTTCCTGATCGTTCTCGGTTGCGCCACGACCGGTGGATACCATATCCGCTCGCGACATGACGCCGTCCATGGGTATACCGTCCACCGCTTCGGCGAGATGCCCATCGGCAACGGCTTCTTCGTCGACGCCCGCAGATACATCCCGAGGGACGGCGGCGCGACCTACTCACTGATAGCGCGGTACTTCGGCCCGCACTGGGTGTACATCTCCCCGGGCGAGTCCCTGGTTCTCCTGGTGGACGGCGAGCGATTGGGCTTTTCCGGCGAGGGGAGCGCCCCGTATCGGCAGGTCGTCTGCTCCCGCTTCGTTTACGAAGAGGCGTGCTACGACGTCACCTTCGAGCAGCTCTGCCGGATCGCCGGCGCCAGGAACGTGACGGTCGACATCCGGACCGAAGGGGGTGCCTTTCGGGAGATGCCTCTCGCAGCGAAGGACCTGGAGGACCTGGGTCGCTTCACCCGTGAATACCCGCCCGTGGCGCCATCCGGGGCGAGGAATCGATAAGCCGAGACTGAGGCCGCCGTCCTGGCCGATACAACCCTGTGCAGCCGCGGATACGCCTGCGTGGGATGACGGGTGACCGAGGACCTGCGCCGCCCGCGCTTCGACCCTGCTAACTCATCCCAGATTCATCACATACGGCGACATGTCGGGCCCATGAGGAGGTCCAATGTCCCTGGCATGGACTTCGCATTTCCGACCGGCGGTGACAGAAACGGATTACCCGTCGGAGATCGAGGGGGGTACCATGCATGCGCTCATGATGAATCGGCCCGTTGTTCGCACGTTTCTCTCCCTGATGCTTCTCGCGACGATCGCCGTCCCGAGCAGCGCGATCGATGGCTACTCGACCGCGCCGTTTCGGGCGGGCGAAGTGCTTCGGTATACCGTGAAATGGAAGTTCTTCCGGCTCGGCACTGTCGTCTTCGAGCAACATGCGGCGCCGGACGATCCCGATGGATCGCGCGCGTACGAGCTGCGGATGATCGGCGACTCCTCGCCCGGCCTGCCTTTCGTGAACGTGCACTTCACGAATCGATCGCTCCTCTCCCCTCGCGATCCCTTCAACCGGGCCTTCACGTACGAGTGCCGCGGCGAGAACCCCATCCAATTGAGCTACAGTTCGCACGACCCGAGCCCCCTCCTGTACATGGCGATCTCTCGGAGCGGTCGCCTAGTCTTCGAGGACAGCATCCCGCACCAGCGTCCGGTCTATGACGCGGACGGTCTGTTCATGGCGGCGCGCTGCTTCTCCAAATCCGGCTATCTCCTGATCGTGCCGACGATCGTCGACCGCAAGATCCGGGACACGCGGGTCCGCTTCACAGGCGAGATGCGGACGATCAAGGTGCCGGCATTGCCGGGGGGCGTCGCGGCTCGACGGATCGACGGCGACGCGGATTGGGCGACCGGTTCCTGCGCGGGCCTGACCGGTCGCTTCAAGGGATGGGTTACCGACGATGCGCGCGCGATCCCTTTGAAGATCGAGATGGAGATCGCGATTGGATCGGTCGTCCTCGAACTCGAGTCCGTCACACGCCCGGACGAATCCTCATCGGAGTCGGTCAAGATGGCTGCCGATGCGTCCATCGTTCTGAAGTAGGCGGCGCGGATCGGGGCACCCCATCCCCCGCCGGGGCTTGCAGTATCCTGACGCGATGTTCAAATCGGGATCCCGTTCAAAGCAAACAAAGGAGAGGATGAAATGAAGCGCATGGGTCGCCTGTGCGGATCTCTCAGCGCCCTCATGGTCGTGGTGGCCGCGTCCGCGGCGGCGCAAGGGCTCCAGGACATCGCCCTCCCCGCGCCGCAGACGGACGGTGGGAAGCCCCTCATGCAGGCGCTCAAGGAGCGGCACTCATCCAGGGAGTTCGGCGCGAAGGCGCTGGAACCCCAGGTCCTGTCCAATCTCCTCTGGGCCGCGGACGGCATCAACCGACCGGACTCCGGCAAGCGCACCGCGCCCTCGGCGATGAACTGGCAGGAAGTCGAGATCTACGCCGTCCGGGAGGACGGCGCATACCTGTACGACGCGAAGTCGAACGCGCTGAAAGCCGTCGCGGGCGGGGATCTGCGGAAGCTCGCCGGCACGCAGGACTTCGTCGCGACCGCCCCGCTCAATCTCGTCTACGTGGCGGACACCACGAAGATGACGCGCGCCCGGCCCGAGGACCTGCAGCTCTACATGGGGGCGGACACCGGATTCATCGCGCAGAATGTCTACCTCTTCTGCGCATCGGAAGGGCTGGCGGTCGTCGTGCGCGCGAACGTCGACCGTAAGGCGATGGCCGAAGCCCTCGAGCTCTCCGACCAGAAGAAGATCGTCCTCGCCCAGACGGTCGGATATCCCGCAACCCCGAAGTGAAAGGGGCCCGCAGCGGACCGGAAGCAGAGCTACAGCATCAACCTGGACGTGAAGTTCGATTTCCTCGAACGGATCGACGTGCCCGCCTTTCAGCCCTGCGGCGCGCGGTGGACGATCATGGCCGAGGCCTGCACCGCCGGCAGGAGGAGCACCTCCGCAATGTTCACGTGCGCCGGGCGGGTCGCGATGAAGAGCGCCAAGTCCGCTACGTCCTCGCCGCTCAGGGGCTTCATCCCCTGGTAGACCTTCTTCGCGCGCTCCTCATCGCCATGGAATCGCACGAGGCTGAACTCCGTCTCGACCATGCCGGGGTCGATCGCGCTCACCCGGATCGATGCGCCGGCGAGATCCATCCGCATTCCCGCCGTGATCGCCCGAACCGCCGCCTTCGTGCCGCAGTAGACATTTCCGCCCGGGTACGATTCGTGGCCGGCGATCGAACCGATGTTGATCACATGCCCGCCGCGAAGCCGTTCGACCATCCCGCCTACGACCTCGCGCGTCACGTAGAGCAGGCCTTTGACATTCGTGTCGATCATCTCCTCCCAGTCCGAGAGGAGTCCCTCGTGGATCTTCGACAGGCCGCGACTCAGGCCGGCGTTGTTCACGAGGATGTCGATCCCCTTCCATTTCTCGGGAAGAGAGGCGATCGCCTCCGCGACGGCGCTTTGATCGCGCACGTCGAGCGCGAGCAAGTGGATCGCGGTCCCCGCGAGGCTCGCGATCTCGGCCGCGACCGCTTCGAGGCGCTCGCGCCGCCGCGCGCACAGGAGCAACCGCGCTCCTTCGCGCGCGAACGCGACCGCGCACGCGGCCCCGATCCCGCTGCTCGCCCCCGTGATGAAGACGGTCTTCCCGTCGAGTCGTGCCATCGCATCTCTCCGTGACCGCGGATCCATTGATCAACTCACCCGATGATAGCAGACGAATGAAAGGCCGGCGCTCGGACGGCCCCGCGGTAGGTGCAGCGCGATCCCCTACCCCACCGCCCGTCGCATGAGCCGTGCACTGACAATCGCCGCGACCCCGACGCAGGCGAGGACGGCCACGGCAGACGAAACGAAGTCCGGCGGAAGGGCGGGGTCCAACCTCAGCCGGCCTGCCCCCGCGATCCAGGGAAGCGCCATCTGCACGCTCAAGGCCACGGCGGTCAGGGAGACCGTCACGACGAATGCCGGAGAGGCGATGAGACGCCGGCCCATCCCTTCGGCGGCCGTTTTTCGTTCGCGGCGCTCGGCCGAGGCGATGAGCGCGACCCGCCTTGCGAACGATGGCGCGGGCGCGGCGGCGATTTCCGGATCCAACGATCGAGAAGCAAGCATCTCGCGCAGCCGCCGGGCGGAGCGCATCTCCATGGCGCACGATGCGCACGACGTGACGTGCGGATCGGTCGCAAGCCCGTCCTCCCCGCGATCGAGGCGCATCAGGAACCGATCACACGCGCGATTCCTCATGACGATTCTCCCTCACGCAGCCAGCCACGCAGTTTCCCGCGCGCCCGCATCAGCCGGATCCGGACCGCTCCCGCGCTCCCGCCGATGACTGCGGCGACCTCGGCCGCGCTCATCCCCTCTTGGTCGTGCAGCAGAACCGCGAGCCGGTCCTGCTCCCCCAGACGCGCGAGCGCGCCCCGCAGCCGCGATTCCATCACGCGCCGCAGGTACGACTCTTCGGGGCTCGGCCCGGGGTCCCGCAGGATCGTGTCTTCGGGGTCGCCGGTCTCATCATGAAGACCGACGTGTTCGGGAGACCGCCGTCGCATCCGATGGCGATCGACCAGGAGATTGTGAACGACCCGGAATAGCCACGTCCCGAGCTGCGCCTCGCCGCGGAAGGAATCGATCCGCCGGAGAAGCCGCAGGAAGGCTTCCTGCGCAAGATCCTCGACCTCCCCTTCCGGCACGCATCGGCGGAGCACGGCGAAGACCCGATCCTGATGCAGGAGAACGAGGGCTTCCATCGCGTCCCTTTCACCCCTCTGCGCGGCCTCGATCAGCTCGCGTTCGTTTCGATCGGCTGGCACACACCCCCCGATCCCTTGGACGCCGGTCCCCCGCGGATGTTACGGGGGGGAGCGGGCCCGCGTCTCCGGGCACCCGCCGGTGGTACGGCGTAACACTCCACCCCTCCCCCCGTCCAAAGATGCAGACCGGCGGATCGCCGGTCGGAGAGGAGCAAGGAAAATGGTAGTATTCTCGGGATTCGACGTCACCTGTTCCGCGTTGCTCGGACTGTTCAGCGCCTCGCTCGGCATGCTGTGGGTTCTGATCCCGGTCGCGGGGATCATCTGGCTGTTGGTTGCGACCCTTGCTGAGGAGAAGACGAAACGGGAACATCAGGAACAGATGCACCGGGAGAGGATGATCGCGATCGAGAAGGGAATGACCGAGGTCTTGGAGGGTAGGCTCGCGGCGGACTTGGAAATCCAATCGGCCAGAAACCTCGGACACGGGAATCCGATCGGTCTGCTCATCGGGGGAATCGTCACGACGGGCGCGGGGTTGGGACTGACCCTGTTCCTCGGCCTCGCCACCGACGGTTCCGACCGGAACAAGGCAATGGCCGTGGGGCTGATCCCCCTGTGCGTCGGGCTCTCCCTGATCGCCGCCTGGATCGTTGTCAGGCGGATGGGCGAGAAGCGTTAGAGGGGAAACACATGAAGGAGGGGTTGCGTTGAGAGTCATGTCCACCTGGGCCCTCGTCTTCTTCCTGGCCGCCGCGAGCGTCGCGGCGGTCACGCCTGCATTCGCCGCCGGAGCCGCCACCACATCGACGGCCACCGCCGAGCCGATGCGATTCACGGTTTCGGACGGGGCGGTCGAGATCGCCGTTCCCGCCGGCTGGGAGTCGAACCCGCGACTCGCGAAGGACAACGACGTCGTCGGGTTCCTGAACCCGACCGGGCTCAAGCTCGACGCGCAGGTTCCGATCTGGCTCATCGTGGACCAGCGCGTGCGCGATGACGGGCAATCATTCGATGCCCAGATGCGCGCGATCCTCGCCGAGGGGAAGGGGTTCGGCTACACCCCGAAGGACAGCACTTCCATCCGGACGGCCGACGGAGGGGCGATCCGCAGCTTCAGCTTCCGTACGAGCACCGAGGGGTTGCACTGCGGGCTGGGCTTTCTGGAGAGCCCCAAGGGAACGATCCTCCTCCGCTATCAATCACTGAGCGAAGCGATCTGGAAGGAGCAGGGGGATCAGGTGCGGACGATGCTGCGAAGCGTGAAGTTCATCAAGAGCTGACCGGATCTCCGGATCGAGGGCCGTGGGACCCGATCAGAGGCGCCAGCCCGCCCGGATCGCTCCGTCGAGAGACGACCGATATCCGTCACCGGTCGCGCGATTCGCTGCGTTGCGTACGACCGCGGCGCCGGTCGAGGTCTCCAGGAAGAAGTTGTCCCGCGGAGCCCATCTCCAGACCGCGGTGAGACGCCGGTCACGTTCGACCGGTGGGCTCACCTCGAGCGCGCGCCGCGTTCCACCCGCGTTTCCAGCCCTCTCGACCCAGGCCTCGCCGAGCCTTCCGGCCCCGCGATTCGCGTAGAGGAGCTCGATCTCGATCCGGTGATCGCATCCCAAGGAACGGACCGCGCGCAGCCGTAGCGCTTCCTGATCGGGCCCGTCGGGCGAGCCGATCGCGTCACCCTGATGGATCCAGTCGCACTCGCAGCCACCGTCGTACGCCACTGCGTACACGTAGCGGCCGACCTTCGTTCCCTCGAGATCGACCTCGAGCGGAGCGCCCGCGACGCGCGGCATCGCCGAGATCCCGATCCGCGCGCCGATCCGCGCCGGGTTGTGTCCCGTCGCCGCGGGAAGGTCGTCCACCAGCATCTCGCCGTAGACGATTCCGCCCGGGCGGGGCCGCCAGACGATCTCGGCGTCGGCGAGGACGTTGTTGCGCTGCGGTTTTCGCAGGGTGACCAGGCGGGTGTCTTGCTCGTCCAGCCGCTGAACCAGCGTGTACGGGAGAAGTCCGAGGACGTACAGCGGATCGCCGAACCCGCCCTGATACCGCACCCCCTCCGACAGGGCGACGCGGAGGTTGCGCCCGAGCGGCACATCGAGGCGATGCGCCGCGATCCCGCGCTTCTCGTACGCGTTCAGCACCCCGGTCCAGGAGACGAATCGGATCCCCGCGGGAAGATCGAGGTTCCACTCGAAGTGATCGATCGGCTGCGCGCGCTGGTCGAGGAGGAGCGAGCCGCTGCCGCCCGGGCCCGCGCCCCAATGGTGGCGGGCCCGCGCGAAACGCATGCGCAGCTCCCGAGTGGCGAACGTCGCGCCCGCGTCCTCCGAGAAATAGAGGATGTCGGTGTGATTGATCAGCGGGTCGCCGATCGACCGCCCTTCGGGGATGTGACCGACAAAGATCTCACCTTGCAGCGCGGCGCGATCCGAGATCAGGTAGACGCCGTAGATCCCGACGCGGGTCGAGTCGCCGAGCTTCTCGCGACCGCCGTCGCCCGCGTGTCCCTGAACCCCTGCCGTCGGGCCGAGGCGAAGCTCCGAACGCGCGCCGTCGAGCACCCCCGCGTCGCGCGCCGAGGCGCCGGCGTTCTCGCCCCTCAGCAGGATTGCCGGACGCGTCTCGCGCACCGAGATCGGCGTCCCTTCGCGCCGCAGCTCGCGGGCAAACGCGCGCTTGAGACGCTCCAGGCTCGCCGGATCGGCGCGCGGATCGCGCTCCGCGTTCGCGATCCATGCAGCGGCCTCCCCCCTCGAGACGGACCGCGTCGAGGTGATCCCCGCGGGGAGCGCGCCGGAGAGCTCGAGTCGCCAGAGGTCGTCCCATGCGGGATCGCCGGGCGCGAGCATCTCGGGGGCAAGCGGCGAGACGCCCGAGACGCTCGTTGCGAGCGCGACCGTGGCAAGGAACGTGAGTGCGACGGCCGTCGCCCGAAATCCTCTTCGACCAGGTGGACCATGTGCGATCACGCCGGCAATCTTCGTCGAGCCCGCCCGCTCGAAGGAAGCGGATTCTGCGATCGCCCCCCAAACGACCCTGCTTGCGGCCCGGCGCCCCGACCGGACAGAATGGCTCATGCAGACTCTCCTCGTTTGGCTCTATGTCACGGTCATCGGCCTTCACTCCACCGGCGGCAGCCCGGTGCCGACGGATTCCGTTCGTCTGGCCGCCGGGGTGCGGGACCCGGTCTTCGCCTACCTGACCGGCCTCATCGATGCAGATCTCTACGGCGCGATCGATGCGGAAGTCCTGAAAGGGGCCGTCAAGCGCACCACCGGCTCGAGCAAGCTGCCGTACACGTACCTCGTGCTCCTCACGCGCGATGCCGAGACACCGGGGCGCACGGCGCAAGTCGAGGCCGATTTCGACAAGCCCCTCGCGATCCAGATTCCCTATCAGATCCTCGGCTACCACCCGGGAAAGCTGCGGGCGAGCCAGAACGTCCGATTCCGCGAGTGGATCCTCGGCGACACCGTTTTCGGCTACAACGACGAGAAGGGAAAGCCGCAGGAAGTGCGCCTGACGGACATCCACCTCTTCGCGGTCCTCCAAGGCACTCTGTTGGTCGATATCGACGGATGGGTCGACCGCCTTGCCGGAGGCAAGCTCGACGACACGAGAATCACGGGGCTCGTCCTCTTCCGCGGCGATGACGGCGAGCGATACGGATTGGCGGTAGGCTACAACCGCGGATGGGAGGGTCGGTCGGGGCTCCTGAGCCTGAGCACGGACGAGATCCGCTTCCCGAGTCCGACGCCGATGAAGGTCGCCGCCTGGAAGCTCCGCCAGATCCTCGAGGGGCTCGAGCCTTCACTGCGCCCCGACAGCCTGCGTTCGCACGCGTCCGGGTGATCCCCCGCGCGGGTGAGCGCAACGGCCGTCCGACGAAAAGACCCGGGGCCGAAACCCCGGGTCCTTCTCAATGAATCGTTCGTCCAGACTCGTTCGACTAGCGGTAGCTGCTCTTGATGCCTCCCCACGTCGTCGCCTTGACGGGGGTAGCGCAAGGATTCGGGTCGCAGGTGGTGTTGTCACCCATGTACTGACCGCCCATGTTGTCGCAGTCCGCCTGCGTCACCACGCTGCACTCGGTGCCCACGCAGCAGGCTCCGGTCACAGGGGCTCCAACCGGCTCGATGCTGAGGTTGTCCCACGCGCTCGAGTTGCCGCCGTTCGTCCCGCCCGCAAACATGCGGAACGCGATCGGCAGAAGCCCGCCGCCGCCGGCAGCGCCACCGTCGAGATACCAACCCGAGGGGGTGGCGACGTTGGTGATCCCCGTCGCGAGATCGGTAATCCCCACTTCGGTGACCATGTTCGACATGAGGTCGATCGTGGTCCACGCGTTGTACCAGTGATTGACCTGGAGGCCTTCCCATCCCGGACCAGGGCTCTGTCCCGGCGCCGCGAACTGGACGCCGCCGGCGTCATAGGCCATGTAGAAGGCATTGAAGTTCGTCGGGTTGTTCGGGTCCACCCAGGTCATCAGGTGGATGTAGTCGTTGATGTTGTTGACGTTGTCGGACCGGACCGAGAAGCTCGCGATGTTGTCCACCGAGACGCCGGTCAGCGTGTACTTGACGGCGAAGTCATACTGGAACTTCCAGACGCCTGGGTCCCAGATGAAATCGATGTCGCGCTGCGCGCGGGCGTAGACCCCGTTCGCCAAGGCCACGCCGGCGATGAACTGCTGTCCACCGGTCGGGTTCACCGGGTATTCCAGCGCGTTGCCGGCGTAAGTGTAGACGTTGAAGTCGGTGCTTCCGGTCGGCAGGTAGTAACCATCCTGGTTCGTCAACGGATAACCCTGGGGCGAACCGACCAGGTTCTCGAAGCCTTGCTCGTACTGCGCGCTCGCGATTGACACCACGCAGAGAAGCATGGCCATCGCGGCAAGGACCTGATGATAGCGATTCCTCATGAACGCCTCCTGAGAGTTGCTGCAGCATTCCTTTGTCTGGGGCAGGTGCGGCCGAACCGGTTCGTAGGCCGCGCAAACCCATGTGCTCCGGAATCGCCGGACCGGAACTCCGCGTGGGATGCATAGCAAGACGTTCAGCACTTCGACGGGTAGGATCCCGCTCGCGCGAGTCCGTTACGACGCGACTGGAATGTACCACAAATCAGGGATTTGTCAACCTTTCCGATCCCAAGCGCCGGTCCCGGCCACGGAGCGCATCTTCGGGGTAACGAAACGACCCGGGGCCGAGGCCCCGGGTCATCTCAGGCTGACCTAGAGAAACCGTGAATCGGTCGGATCTTACCGGTACCCGGCCTTGATCTTGCCCCAGGTCGACGGCTTGGTCGGAGTGGCGCACGGGTTCGGGTCGCACGGGACGTTGTCGCCCATGTACTGGCCACCCATGTTGCCGCAGTCCCTGGCCGTCTGAATCGAGCACTCGGAACCGACGCAGCACGCACCGGTCGGCTGAGAGACGGGGTTGGTGTAAAGCTTCAGAGAAGCGTCCCAACCCTGCCAGCAAGGCAGGGCGATCGCATGCCAGATGGCGTCCCAGTTCTGGTGGTCGCCGGTCGAGCTGTAGTTGATCACCGGCTCACAGAACAGGGCTGTCCCCGGAGGAGACATCCTGTGGAACCACTGGGTGGCGGCGCTTTCGTAGGTCGTGAAGTCGAAGTCCGATGAGATCATGACCCAGTACCAATGGTCCTGAGTCATGTAGAACGGAACCGGCAGTTCGGCGCAGTAATCGAAGTTGCGGACGACACCCGTGAAGATCTCTTCCTCGGTGAAGTGAGCAGCGTCGACGTACTGATCGTAGACCGGGGCGCCGAGGGCATCCGGCACGGTCCCGTCAGGGCAGAACCCACCCTGGGAAGGATCATCGTAGAAGCGGATGCAGAAGCCGTGCAGCGAGCCGGGGGTCACGGCATGATAGTCGTACCCCGCAGCGTTGTAACGGCCCCAGAACTTGATGTGCGTGATCGGATCGCCGCCGGTGCCGATGAACTCATTACCGCCCTGACGCCAGTCGGCGTCAAAGCCATTGTCGTTGATCGCGTTCACAAAGCAGCCGACGCTGAACGCGCTCGAACAGCCGGACGGCGGGGTGAACTCGTCGTACATCCCGGTGTCCCAAACAACAGTCCCCGGACATTCGAGACGAGTCGTCGTGCCCTGATGACCACCGGAGTAGTTGGGGTCGTCAGCGACCGGAACCGTCGCGAGAGCGGGGAGGGTCAAGATGAACAGACCCAGAGCAGCGATAACAAATGCCTTGCGCATGGCTCCTCCCTACGCGGAGTTAGGAAACAATCAACTGTCCATGGACGAACGAACAGCCGCATGTGAGTCCGACATTGGACTCCTGACCTCGTAGATCGACATTCAGAGGTGCAAGCCGAATCGAAATTCGGGGTCGTTCTGCGACTGCTAAGGATTTTACCGGAACCGATCGAATTGTCAAGCTGATAAGCGCCTGCGAGACCGAGCCTTGACCCCCTTCGGGACGGGGGCTAGGGTGCCGATAGTGAGAGGGGACATCCCCATAGGAGGACCACATATGGGTTCGAGAAGTTCTGCTGGAGACCGGTTTACCTTCTTGCTCATCGGGGCGGGCATCGGAGCGAGTCTTGCGCTTCTCTTTGCCCCCAAGTCCGGCAAGGAGTTACGCCGGGATGTTGCTGATATCAGCCGGAAGACCTACGACAAGGGGTCCGAGACCGCCCGCAAGGTCGGTGAGCGGGTCGCACAGGGCGTGGACGCCGTCCGGAGCACCGCCGACCGGTCGAAGGGACAGATCCAGGGCGCCTTCGAGGCCGGCAAACAGTCCTACCGGGACGAGAGGGAGCGGGCTGACACCTAGCCCCCCGGGGAGGACATCGTGACCGTTTTCGAAGTCCTTCTGGCGGCCGTGATCATCCTGATGGCCGCGGTGCAATCTGTTGTCCTGATCCTCCTCTATAGGGCGATCGCGCCGCTCGCACAGAGAACGAAGCGGATCATGGACGTGGTCGAGCCCGAGATCCGTGACGTGGCAGCCGGGATTCGCGGCGTACGGATGGCGGCGGAAGTCTCCGCGAAGGACATCTCCGAGATGATCGCGACCGTCCGCTCGACGACCGACGAGCTCGCGGAGACGGTTCGCATCGACAGCCGCGAGATCTCCGGCTTGGTTCATCGCGCGGTCGGCGTGGCCGAACGGCAGATCGATAGCGCGGACCAGGCGATAGACGCCGCCCGCGATCGGGTCAATGACATCGGATGGCGTCTGGACCGCACGATCCTCGAACCGGCGCGCATCGTTCTCGCCCTCGGCATGGGCCTGCGCAAGGGGATCGAGGCCGTCTTCTTCGGCCACGGGCGGGACAAGAAGCCAGATCCCGACGCAGATGGCCGACATTCGTGATCAGCTCCGGAAGGCCGGGCTTCTAAGCGAGAAGCAGCTCCGTCAGGCGAAGCATCAGGAGCGCGTCCACGCGACCGAGCTCGGCCATGCGGGGATCGAGGCCGAACGGCGGGCGGAGGAGGAGCGCCAGAGGGCCGAGGCGGCAGCCCGCAAGGAGGCCGACCGCAGGCACGTCGACGAGCAGCGCCGCAAGGACCTTGAGGAGGCCGCCGCCCAGCGTCTCGCGCAGCTTGTCCGCGGCGGATGGATGCGCGACGCGACGGCCGGCGCGCGCCGTTTCTTCTTCGTCACGGGGAGCGGGCGGATCAGCTTCCTGGACGTCTCGGACATCGCGGCGCGCAAGCTCGCGACCGGGGCCGCGGCGATCGTCGAAACGCTCGGCTGGGTCCGCGGCGAACACTGCGTCGTGACCGATCGCGCCGTCTCCGAGATCGCGCGGCTGCGTCCGGAGGTCGTCTGTTTCTGGAATGGCGGGGACCGCAGAGGTCACGAGGATCACCCAGCGGGCGCCGGCGGCGAGGACGCGGCCCCTCCGGCCGCCGAATCGGCCGACTGAGCCGCAGCCTGCGGAGCCCGCGCCCCCCTACCCGTTCGCGATCTCACTCTCCGGAACGCCCATCGCCTGCTTCCGCGAGAGCCGGATCTTCCCCTGACCGTCGATCCCCAGCACCTTGACGATCATCTCGTCCCCTTCGGCGGCGACCTGCCCCGTGTCGCGGATCGGCCCGGGGGCGAGCTCGGTCGCGTGGACGAGCCCCTCGACCCCCGCATAGACGCGAACGAAGACCCCGAAGTCCTTCACGCCGGTCACGACCCCGCGATAGATCCGTCCGACCTCGGGCTCGCCGGTCAGGAAGTCGATCCGCTTGCGCGCGAGATCGAGGGACGCGCTGTCCCGGGCGTAGACGCGCACGGTCCCGTCGTCCTCGACGTCGATGCGCGTCCCGGTGTCGGCCTGGAGATCCTGGATCACGCGGCCGCCTGAGCCGATCAGGTCGCGGATCCGGCGGACGGCGATCTTGAGCGCGGCAACGCGCGGCGCGTGCGGCGACAGATCGCGGCGCGGCTTCGGCAGCGCCTTCGCCATCTCGGCGAGGATGTGCAGGCGCCCGGAGCGCGCCTGCTCGAGCGCGCGCCCCAGGAGCTCCAGCGGGACGGCGCCAATCTTGTTGTCGAGCTGGATGGCGGTGATCCCCTGGTCGGTCCCCGCTACCTTGAAGTCCATGTCGCCGAGATGGTCCTCGTCGCCCAGGATGTCCGAGAGGATCGCGACACGATCCCCCTCGCGGATGAGACCCATCGCGATTCCCGCCACGGGCCGAGTGATCGGAACGCCCGCGTCCATCAGGGAAAGGCATCCGCCGCAAACGGTCGCCATGCTCGATGATCCGTTGGACGATGTGATCTCCGACTCGACCTTGATCGTGTACGGGAAGATCGTCGCCGGGGGGAGCGCCCCCTCGAGGGCGCGCCGCGCGAGGTTTCCGTGGCCGATCTCACGGCGGCCCGGACCGCGCAGCGGCCGGACCTCCCCGACCGAGTACGGCGGGAACTTGTAGAAGAGATGGAACCGGTCGCTGCGGACGCCCCGGAGGGTCTCGACCTCCTGCTCGTCGTTCCCGGTGCCGAGCGTGCAGACCGCGATCGACTGGGTTTCGCCACGCGTGAAGATCGCCGATCCATGGACGCGCGGAAGCCAACCGACCTCGCATGCGATCGGGCGGATCGCGGTCGCCGCGCGCCCGTCCGCGCGGATCCCGTCGTCGAGGATCGTCGCGCGGAACGCTCGGTCCACCATGTCGTGGAAGGCGGCCCGGATTTCCTCCTCGCGACCCTCGAAGGACTCGGCAAGCGCCCCGCTCGTTCGATCGCGGGTCTTCTGAAGGAGCGCGCGCCGCTCGTGCTTGACGGAAGTGCGCACGGCCGCGCGTACGGCATCCCCCGCCTCGCGCTCGACTGCCTCCCCAATCGCGGGATCGATCTGCCGCGCCTCGAACGTCCGCTTCGGTTTTCCGGCGGCCCGCAGACTGCTGAGTCCCTCGAGGAGCGGCTTCGCCTGCGCCGCGGCATACTCGAGCTCGCCGAGGAGCTGCGCCTCGGTGATCTCGTGCGCCTCTCCTTCGGCCATGACCAGCCCCTCGCCGCCGAAGGACAGAACGAGGTCGCACACCGACCTGCCCCTCTCCTCGTCGGTCGGATTCGCGAGGAAGGCCCCCTCGGGGCCGAGCGCGACGCGGACCGGTGCGACGGCTCCGTCCCACGGGATGTCGGACAAGGTCAGCGCGGCGGAAGCGCCGATGATCGCGAGGATCTCCGGATCGCCGTCGGGTCCGGCCGCAAGCACGGTCGCCATGAGCTGCACTTCATGCCGGAATCCTTCGGGGAAGAGAGGGCGGATCGAGCGATCGATCAGGCGACTGGTCAAGATCTCGTGCTCGGTCGCGGCTCCCTCGCGCTTGCGGTAGCCGCCCGGAAACCGGCCGACCGCCGAGAAACGCTCGCGATACTCGACCGTGAGCGGGAAGAAATCGGCTCCCTCGCGCTCCCCCTCCGCCGCCACAACCGCGACCAGGACGACGGTGTCCCCCTCTCGCGCGACGACCGCGCCACTCGCCTGATGGGCGACGTGCCCCCACTCGATCGTGAACGTCCTGTCCAGGACCCGAATGTCGAGCTGCTCCACGTGGATCCCTCCGGTGCGGAAGCGGATGGCTACCCGATTCGGGTCTCCTCGCGCGCGAACGCGATGTAGTCCGTGTGGATCGGCACGCTCCCCGCCTTGCGCGCGGCGGCAGTGATCTGGCCCCGATGGTGGGCACTGTGGAGGGCCACGTGGGCGAGGATGTCCTTGGCCTGCATGTTGCACTCGATCCCCCGCGTGTTCCGGTAGGTGACGATCTTCTGCAGATCGGCATCCTTGAGGGGGGCGATGTAGCGGCAGTATCCGTTGCCGGTCTCATCGATCAACGACGCGCATTGCTTCAGGGAATAGCGCGGGTGCAAGGGCATCGCGGCGTCCGGCTCGCCGCGCAGGCGCGCCAGCCACACCTTCTCGCTTGCCAGCATGTGGGAGAAGATCTCCAGCACGTGCGGGTCTGGAGACCCGGAGAGCGACTGGACCTCCTCGAGGGTGCGCCGGTTCGCCCAGTCGGCATGTTCGAACAGACGCCACATCAGGTCCCTCACGAGCGCACCTCCTCTTCCCCGTCTATGGCAGCGGGCGAAGCTTCAGCGTCCAGTCACGCAACGCCACGAGGAGATCACGGATCCGCTGCCGTGTGCCCTCATCCGTGAGCCGCAACTCCTCGTCGAACTTGGCGGGGGCCTGGCCGATCAGGACCTCGGGACGGCTCAGCGGGAGCATGTTCGTGCACACGCAGGTCATCCGCAGATGCGCCTGGGCGCGGGCCGTTCCCGCCATCCCGGGGCTCGCGCCCATCAAACCCACGGGCTTGCCGTCCAGCGGACGATGGTCGCCCGACCGGGACGCCCAGTCGATCGCGTTCTTGAGAACGCCCGGCATCGAGTAGTTGTATTCGGGGGTCACGATTAAGAGGGCGTCCGCCGCTGTGATCCGATCGCGGAAGCGGACCACGGGCTCGGGAAAGCCCATGACCTCGATGTCGTAGTCGTACGGTGGGATCGGCGCGATGTCGAACGTCTCCAGAGTCATGGCATCGGGCAGAAGTTCGCCGGCGGCTCGCAGGACGGCGCGGTTGTAGGATCCCTTTCGGAGGCTCCCCGCGAATCCCAGGACATGGACGATCCGGTCGCTCACCTTCGCACCCTCCCCCTCCCATGCCCGCGCGGGGCGCGCGGCAAACGGCGCCGCCCGCGGGCGACGGGCCGATCATACCGCAATCTTGACGGACCCGGATAGCCCCGTGCGGCGGGGGCGTCGAAGTGGACGGAACGCGGTCCGCAGACGTAGAATTGGTCCGACCCGCACGGGAATGAGGAGGAGCCGATCGATGACCGAAGCCGACGTCCGCAAGCCCGCACTGCACGAGGCGATCGAGGACCACCGGAAGCTGTTCGAGATCCAGAACTCGCTCGCCGGCCGTTTCGCGGACGGCTCGTGTCCCGCATTCAACACATGGATCGTGCACGTGCGCGAGGAGATCTCGGCGATGGCGGACCTCCTCGAGTGCCACTTCCGGCGTGAAGAAGCCGACCGGCTGCATGATGAGATCGCCGCCGCTCTGCCGAACGCGACGTATCGTCTCGCGCAGCTCCTCGCGCAGCATGAGCGGATCCTCGCGCGCGCGCGCGACTTGCGGGCGTTGGCCGTGGCGACGGTCCCGCCGGGCGCGGACGGCCCGCTGCGCGCCGCGGCGAGCGAGTTCTTCGCGATCCTCGACGATCACGAGCGGGCCGAGCGCGAGCTCTTCTTGCACGCGGTCGAGGGCGAGGGCGGCTCGCCGGACTAGCCGGCGCGCTGCCGATCAAGTTCGCCGCCCGAATCGTTCGCGGAGACCTCGACTAGGAGCCTGTTGGGCATAGCCCCGCCGATGGAGGATTTGGTCTCCATCGGCGGGGTGGATGTTCGGGTGTTTGCCCGTTGTCTGTCCGCCAACACCCCAGGTACACGGGCATGGGGAGGAGGGATCGACTTCTCGGAGGCCGTTTTGTTACGCGGGAGCGGCCCTTGCTGCACGAAACAGCTTTCTTAGGTTGTGACCTGCACAGACGAGGGCCCATTCGCTGCGGACCTTCTCCATCCCGCGCAGCAGGAAACGCCGGAAGTCCTGGCCCTCGCGGATCTGGCCAAAGACGGGCTCGACGATCACCTTGCGCCGCGCGTAAATCGCCCGACCATCCGGCGTTCGCAGCTTCCACACCATACCCCCTCTGGCATCCGGATGATCCAGCGGTTCTCCAAGCTCCGCTGGCCTCGTTTCGCCGTGCTTCGCTTTCCCCGTGGCAATGTAGGCATCGACACCACGCGCCTTGCAGAAATCCACGTGCCCGGCGTCCCAGTAGCCCGCATCCGCCAGGAGTTGCTCAGGGTAAGCGCCACAGTACTCGCGCACCTGCTCGACTGCCGACGGCAAATGTTCTTGGTCCGGCGCCTGGTTCGTGGCCATGCATCCCACGATGACTTGGTGCGCAGCGTCCACCACCGCCTGGCAGTTGTAGCCCTGCAGGTAAGCCCCATCGCGCTTCATGATCCGGCTGTCCGGATCGGTGAAGTTGCGCTGCGCGCTCGCGACCGGTCGTCCTTCAGGAGTCGTCAGAACCTGGTGGCTCGGCCACGAATCCCGTGAGGAACCCCCCAGACCGGGTGGCTCCTCATCGTCATCCGAGCGCAACGTCGAGGCGCGCTCCTGGGCCTTCGCCGCTCGAGTCGCAGCGCGCTTGCGCTCGATCGGGTCTGCTGCCTCCAGGGCATGTGCGCGCTGACGCTCCGCTTGCTCGCCCAACTGCCGGGCCCGCACCTCTCGCGCTTCCGCCTCCAGCGCCGCCCGCGCCTGCTCGATCTTCTGCAGCCGATCCGTCCGTCGGCGAAGCTCCGCCGGCAACTCATCGCCGCGCCGTCCTGCCCCGTGGATCCCATCCTCTTGCCGATCCACTTGCTCCGCCTCCGCCAGCATCCGATCGATCTCAACCTGCAACTCCGCCTCGGTCTTGAGCATCCGGCCGTGACTCATCGCCTTGTGCTTGCTCGCGTTGGCCTGCACCTTCGTGCCATCCAACGCCACCTGGCCCAGACGCACCAGACCCGCTCGTTGCGCCAGCCGGACTGTCGTCACGAACAATCCGCGCAAGGCCTGCAGGTGTACCCTCCGAAACTCGCTGATCACGCTGTGGTCCGGATGATGCCCGCCGGCGATCACTCGAAACGCCACGTCCCGCCAAGTCGCCGCCTCGATCCGGCGCGAAGACCGAACACCCACGCAGTAGCCGTAGACCAACAATGCCGTCAACATCCGCGGCGAATACGGCCGCGTTCCCCGGGCGTCCTTCTCCTGGTAGGCATCCTCGATCCCTCCCAGGTCCAGCGAACCCACCACATCCAGGATGAAGTAGGCCAAATCGTCTTCCGGAAGCCAGTCCAGCAACGATGGCGGCAACAACAACGACTGCTCCGGGTCCCACGGACGGTACGCCTTGTGAGTTTCCATACCGCAGTGGACCATGGACAAGACGGCCCGTCGATAAGTCTCGGCGGGCCTGGTGTCAAAAGGCGCTCCGTCTGAGATCTATGCCCAACAGGCTCCTAGCGCGCTTCGATCACCACGCGGCGGCCGTCGTAGGCGGGGGCAACCGTCCCCGCCTTCTTGATGGATTCCAGGATCACGTCGAAACGGTTCTTGCCCGTGTCCTGCCGGTCGGTGATCTCGAATCCGCCGAGCGCGCGCCCGGCGAAATAGGAGTTCGTCGCGCATGCGTAGGCATGGCCGTCGTCGAGCGACCGGCCGTCCGCCATGGTGACCGACTCGAGATTCCCGCCGAAGATCCGATAGCGGATCCCGGAGACCGCCGGCTTGCGTTGCAGCAGGAGCTTGCGGATCTCGTTCCCCTTCATCTTGAAGGTGACGACGGTGTTCTGGAATGGATCCACCTCGGCCAGCGTGGCGCGCGTGATCGGGCCGGCGATGATCGGCGCGCGGACGCCGCCCTCGTTCTCGAAATCGATGTCGGCGTGATAGGCCTCGCGCACCGCGTCGGCGACCAGGTTGTACTGGGCCTGGTCATCCCCGCGCTCGGAGAAATCGGCCGCAGCCGTTCCCACCACCTCGCCGTAGCGCGCCGAGATCGGCTTCCAGAAGCTGTCGACGACCGCGGCGACCACCGGATCGTCGGCGTAGTCGCTCGTGATCGGGATCAGGCGCTCACGGTACCTCTCGACGCGCCACGCTCCCGCCGCTGTCTTCTCGAGGAGCAGGTCGAGCCGCCCGAGCTCGCCGCCCCACTGGAACGCCTGCACGATGATCGTGCCGTTCACCTCGTCCACCTTGAGATCATCGGTGCGCCAGATCAGCTCCCCGAGCGGCATCCTCGAGTGGGAATGGCCGCCGACAATCACGTCGATCCCCGGGACGTCGCGCGCGATGCCTTCGTCGGCGTCCTTCCCGCAATGCGAGATCAGGATGACAAGGTCGGCCCTCTCGTCCCCGCGGAGCCTCGCGACCATCTCGCGCGCCGTCTGGACGTCGTTCGCGATCGCGACCCCTTCCTTCGCGGCTGGGTAGCTGCCAGCCTCGTTCGTGACGAGGCCGAAGATGCCGACCCGCGCATCCCCGATCTGCCGGATCACGTAAGGGGTCGTGAGCGGGTCGCCGGACTCCCTCTCGGTCGCGTTCGCGCAGACGATCTGGTAGCGGGCCGACGCGATCAGCTTCTTCAGCTGTGCGAGAGAGTTGTTGAACTCGTGGTTGCCGATCGTCCCGAGGTCGTAGCCGGTGCGGTTCATGGCCGCGACGTCGGCGTCGCCGTGGTATTCCGTCGAGAAGGCGCTCCCGTCGCAGAAGTCCCCGGCGTCGATGAGCCAGCAGGTCGCACCCTGCCTGGTCAGGTCCGCGCGGATGCGAGCGACCAGGGAAGCGCGGCGCGCGACCCCTCCGATGTCGTGGCGCGCGGAAATCTGTTCGAGATCGGAGCCCTCCTGAACAATCGCGGGGTAGCTGAAGGGCATCAGGTGCCCGTGCGTGTCGTTCGTGTGGAGGATCGTGAGCTTCGTCACGCCCCAGGCGAGACCGGTGAGGCTGAAGATGCAGACGAAGACGATTGCGAGGACCGCAGCGGTCCGAAGGGTCTTGTTCACGCGTGACTCCTTGGGCTTGGGCCGGCTACTTGTCCAGGGAGTCTAGCGGTTGGGCACCGCCTGGGGCAACGGCGCGTGCGACGCGCAGGGGCGCGCGCCGCGTCGCCGGACCATCCTATCGGTAAAGGATCCGCAACAATCCCCAGGTCGTGCTGTGGGTCAGCTGTGGGCTATCGCAGTCGCCCTGAACGGGCGGCTGGACGACGATCATTCCCGGACGGCCGATCACGGTCACATCCTGTTGCCCGTACAAGAATGATCCGTCCGCGTTGTAGACGCTGACGAGGTAGTCCCCCTCCCCGAAACCGGTGGCGGTGTAGTGGTGGTCATAGCAGCAGATGCAGTGGCAGAGTTGTGCCAGGTCATCTTCGTAGAAGCTGACGATCTGCTGGCCTTGGGTGCTGCGGACCGACAGGACAAGACAGCAACTCTTCGAGGCATGCAGGTGGGTGACGAAGATCGTGTCCGCGTGGCTCGCCACCAGGATTGAGTCGGCGCCGCAGAAATCCGCCGCGAATGCGGGTGTCGCCGGTGGAGCGATTGTCAGGAAGAGGACGACCAGAACGAGGGATGGAACACAGACCTGGGAGTCTCGGACGTGCGCCATGGCGCATCACCTCCTTGCCCCACGCAGTTGATTCTACGCCGTCGCCACGGGGAATTCAGTGGGAAACGGACCTGCCCACGCCCGCCCGGCACCGAAAGAGGCGCCGCGGCCATTGCCGGCCGCGGGGTCGAAGTCGTACTCTTCAGGCCCGATGCCATGGTTCTGGGACGAAGAGCAGCCCGAGGATGAGAAGTACGTTCGCCATCTCGGGTTGGGTGAGATGGTGCGCCGCGCGATACCCCTCGTGCGCCCGCACCTGCGCTATTTCTGGTTCGGAGCGACGTTCCTCCTGATCTCGGTCGCGGCCGAGCTGGCCGGACCGATCGTGCTGCGCCGCCTGATCGATCACGACATCGCCGCGCGCTCGACCACGGGCATCCTGCACAGCGCACTCCTATACGCCGCGCTCTTCCTGATCGGGACCGGGGCGGGCTACCTCCAGGTCGTCGCCCTCACGAAGATGGGGCTCGGGATCGTGACCGCCCTGAAGAAACAGGTCTTCCATCACCTGATGACGCTCTCCCAGGCCTACTTCGACAAGAACCCGCCCGGGAAGCTCCTCGCGCGAGTCGAGTCGGACTCCGAGCGGCTCCAGGCGCTCTTCTCGGAGGTGTCTCTCGCCGTCGTGCGCACGATCCTCCTCTTCCTGGGGACGATCACGGTGATGCTCGCCGCGGACTACCGGATAACGGGCGCGATCGTGGCTCTCGCCGTTCCGCTCGTCGCCGGAACAATCCTCTACTTCCGCTGGTTGCGCGGGCTCTACCGGCGCGTGCGCGCCCTGTACGCGCGCGTGTCGACTTTCGTGACCGAATACATCCAGGGCGTGCCGATTCTGCAGCTGTACGGGTACGAGGCCCGCGCGCGGCAGCGACTCGACCGCCTGAACAGCGACAAGCTGGTCGCCGAGCGGACCGCGTCGATCTTCGAGTACGGGTTCTGGGGGTTTCTGACCGCCGTCGAGGTGATGGCGGTGATTGTGATCCTCTACCTGGGTTCTGGACGGATCCTCCGGATCACGATGACGGTCGGGACCCTCGTATTGTTCATCGAGTACACGCGACGGGTATTCTGGCCGCTCGCGATGTTCAGCGAGCAGCTGAACTTCATCCAGCGCGCGTTCGCGTCGGCGGACCGCGTGTTCCAGGTCCTCGACACGCCGTCGCGGACGCCGGACCGGTTGGACGCGCTCGAGAGCATCCCCGTCGATTGGCGCGAGGTCGCATTCGAGAATGTCTCCTTCGTATATGACGGCGGGACGCGGGCCGTTGACGGCGTGAGCTTCAAGGTGCGGCGCGGCGAACGGGTCGCGATCGTCGGTCTGTCCGGCGGCGGGAAAACGACGCTAACGAATCTGCTGCTCCGCTTCTACGAACCGAGCGAAGGGCGGATCGCTCTCGACGGCTGCGACATCCGCGAGTTCCGCCAGAAGGCGTGGCGAGAGAAGATCGGCCTCGTCCTGCAGGAGATCCACCTCTTCCCCGGTTCGATCGAGGAGAACCTGCGCGCGCTCGCCCTGACCGAGGACATCCCGCGCGAGAACCTCGAGCGCGCGGTGCGGATCGTCGGGGCGGAGGAGGTCATCGCCCGCCTCCCGAAGGGATACGAGGCGGGGCTCGCCGAAGGCGGAACGAACCTGTCGATGGGCGAGCGGCAGCTGCTTTCGTTCGCGCGCGCGATCGTTCGCGACCCGGACCTGCTGGTTCTGGACGAGGCAACCTCCTCGGTCGATCCCGCGACCGAGCGGCGGTTGCAGGAATCGGTCGATCGTCTGCTTGCCGGGCGGACTTCGCTCGTGATCGCCCATCGCCTGGGTACGATTGTCGGAGCGGACCGAATCCTCGTCCTTCACCGTGGGAAGCTCGTCGAGGAGGGGAGCCACCGCGAGCTGTACGAGGCGGGCGGAATCTACCGCGACCTGTTCGATCTGCAGTTCAAGAGCGACGGCTCGGCGGCGACGGGCGGCGCCGAGACCGACGCGTCCGCTTCCGGCGAGGCGACGACATGAGCACCGCGGCGCGCGAGCCGCGCGAGGGCGGGCGCATGACGAACCGCCAGCACATCGCATGGCTGTCCGCCTACTGGAAGCCGCACCGCCGCTTCCTGATCTTCCTGTTCCTGTTCACGCTGGTCTCGAGCGCGGTCGCGATCGCCTATCCGCTCGTGTTCCGGCAGGTGATCGACGGGATCTACAAGTCCCTCGACAAGGCGCACCCGGACAGCCGACTGCTGAACCGTCTCCTCGGCATTCTGGCGCTGATCGCGGCCGGGCGGTTCATCGCGGGGTTCTACCCGTCGTTCCGCGCGTGGATGAACCTGAAGCTCGAGAAGGACGTGAGGGGGCGGGTGTTCGGTTCGCTCCTCGAGAAGGACTACTCCTTCTTCGGAAAATTCCGCACCGGCGATCTCGTCACGCGACTGACCGACGACATCGCGGAATACCCGAGGATCGCTTGGTTCGGCTGCTCCGGCGTGTTCCGCTTCGTCGACTCGGCGTCCAAGTTCATCTTCTGCGTCGGGACGATGCTTTTCCTCGACGTCCGCCTCGCCCTGCTCGCGATGATCCCGGTCCCGGTGATGCTCCTGATCGTCTATCGCGCGCGGCACGCGCTCGGCGCGACCTACCGGCGGCAGCAAGAGGCCGTCTCGCGCACGAACAACCAGATCGAGTCGGCCTTCGCGGGGATCCGTATCGTCAAGGCGTTCAATGCGGAGGCGGGACAGGAACAGCGCCTCGCGGGCGTCCTCGAGGAGCGGATCGGGATCCAGCTCAAGCTCGCGAAGCTTTCGGTCTTCCTCTTCTCGATGGACAACATCGCGAGCCGGTTGGGCCAGGTCGTGGTTCTGCTGTTCGGCGGTTATCTCGTTCTGGCGAACCAGCTGACCGTCGGGACGCTCTACGCGTTCTACGTCTATCTGGACATGTTGATCCACCCGATGATGGACCTGCCGAACCTGTTCGTGACCGCGCGCCAGGCGTTCGTCTCGATCGATCGCGAGGAGGAGGTCCTGGGCGCCCCGGTCGTCGTGACGCGCGGGGGAGCGACGCCGCTCGCGGGGCCGATCGAGCGGATCGAGATCTCGAACGCCTGCTTCCGCTATCGCGAGGAGCTGATGCCCGCGCTGGCGGGCGTCTCCTGCGTGGTGCGGCGCGGCGAGCGGATCGCCGTGGTGGGGCCGGTCGCGAGCGGCAAGTCGACCCTGCTGCGCATGGTCGCGGGGCTCCTGCCGGCGCAGGAAGGGATCTACGCGATCAACGGCCGTCCATTTGCGACGTGGGACTGGCCGTCGATCCGCGCTCGCATCGGTTACGTCCCGCAGGAATCGCTCCTCTTCTCCGAAACAATCGCGGAGAACGTCGCGTTCGGACGCCCGATCGACGGCGCGTGGGTCGGCCGCTGCCTCGAGGTCGCACAGATGGGACCGGAGCTTGCCGTGATGAAGGACGGGATCGAGACACAGCTCGGCCAGCGCGGGACCCTGGTGTCGGGCGGGCAGAAGCAACGCGTGGCGATCGCGCGGGCGCTCGCGGGACGTCCGGACATCCTGCTCCTCGACGATTGCACCGCCTCGCTCGACGCGCGCAACGAGGACCTCTTCTGGTCGGCGCTCGACGACAGCTTTCCAGCGATGACCGTTCTCCTGGTCTCGCACCGGCTCGCCACGATTCGGCGGGCCGACCGGATCCTCGTCCTCGAGCGCGGGCGTTTGATCGACAGCGGCACGCACGCCGAACTCGCCGCGCGATGCGACGTGTACCGCGAATTCCTGCAGACCCAGAAGAAGAGGAGTCATCTCGCCGGCGAGGGGACCGCTCCGGTCGAGATCGAGATCACAGGGTAGGATCCCTCATGCGGCCTCCCATCCCCGGAAGGCGCGGATGCAAAACGCGGGTCCGGCGGCTCTCTCAGGCCATCGTGATGGACGAGCGAGCGCCCCCGATCCCGGCGGCGCGCTGCGCGAAGTGGCGGCGGCTCATCCCGGGACCGAGCCCCGTCCGCTGCACGAGGAACCGTTCACGTCCGAAGTCTGCCCAACCGGCGATGGCGGTCAGCGAGGCGGCGAACCCCGCCGCCCGGATGATGTCGATGCTCTCCGGCGTGATGTCGTCGGGCAGGCCGTTCGGCCAGGCGAAGATCTTGCATTCCCCGACTCGGCGCCGGATCGCGTCCCGCGACTCGACGATCTCCTCTTCCTGTTCCGCGCGCGTGAGACGCGACAGATTCGGATGAGTCATCGTGTGCGCCCCGAAATCGACCAGGCCTCCCGCCACGAGGATCGACACGTCCTCCCAGTCGAGCAGGACGCGGTCCTCGGATCTAGGGAGGGCCGTAACGCGGTACTCGCGATCCAGCAGGTCGAGACGGTCGCTCTGTTCGGCAGGGGCGAGTTTCTTGAGCTCCGCGCCCAACAACTCGTAGAGATCGCCGGGCGACCGCCCGCGGAGTTTGGATGGGTCTGCGGTCCGCAGGATCGTGTAGAGCCGCTCGAACCACGGCGGCTTCCCCTCGTCGATCAGCCCAGGACAGATGAACACGGTGGCCGGGCAACGGTGGGCCTCGAGGATCGGCAAGGCCACCGTCCGCACGGAGCGAAGCCCGTCGTCGAAGGTGATCGCGGCCCCCGGTCGCCCGGTCGCGGGCGCGTGCCCGGCGATCCAATCGTGAAGCCGTCGCACCTCGTAGTGCCGCTGCATGAATGCGATCTGCCGGTCGAGTTCAGCCGCCGGGACCCGATCTCCGCGGTCGGGCCGCGCATCCCCCGGCGTGACCCCGTGATACATGAGGACCATGACCATGTCGCGGCTGCGGGCGCGCGCGATTCGGTCCGCCTGCGCGATCGCGAGGCACGCGCGCGCGACCGATTTCAGCCCGCCCGGCATGTCTCCTCGAAGACGCGGACCAGCTCGTCCTGTTTCCTCTCCTGGTCGAACAAGGTCTCGACGCGACGGCGCCCCGCCTCCCCCATGCGCGCGCGGCGGGCCGGGGCGCGCGCGAGACGCTCGATCACCCCGGCGAGCGCGCGTTCGTCGCCGATCGGGAAGAGGTCCGCCGTATCGCCGGCGGCAACCGCCTCGCGGACTCCGAGCAGGTCGGATGCAACGACCGGCCGGCCGCACGCCATCGCCTCGAGAAGGGAGACGGGAAATGCCTCGCACTCCGAGGTCAACGCCACGAGATCGAACGTGGGGTAAAGGCTCTCGACGTCGTTCCGCATGCCGGCGAACTCGACCGCGTCACGGACCCCGATGGACGCGGCCAACTCCTCCATCGCGGGACGAGTCGGGCCGTCGCCCACGAGGACGAGGCGCGCGTCCGGAAGGGTCGACCGCCGCAGGATCCCGAACGCCTGGATCAGGTGCGCCTGCCCTTTCTCAGGACCGAAGCGCGCGACCATCCCGATCCGGAATCCTCCGCCGTCCGGGCTTCCCCCTGCGGGGCGGAACGCGAAGCGCCCGAGATCGACCCCGTTGTGCACGAGCAACATCCGGTCGGCGGGGACGCCGAAGAGCGTGCGCATCTCATCACGGATGACGTCCGCGCAACAGATGAAGCGACGGAAGCGCGGGAGGACCGTCCGGTACGCGAGCCTGTGATAGAAGCGGTTGTTCCACATGTCCTGTCCCGGCGGGACATGCTGCCAGCTCACGATCGGGATGCCGCCGCGCCCGGCGGCAAGGCCGGTGACGACGTCGGCATAGAAAAGAACCGATACGATGAGATCGGGGCGCGCGCGCCGTACCGTGTCCTTGAGCAACGGAATCAGCCTCAGGTCGAACTTGCGCTTCTTCGGGTGGGACTCGACCAGGTCGCAGGCCCGGCGGAAACCGTCGGTGAGACCACCTTCCGCCCCCGTGCTGAACACCGCGATGGTCGCGCCGTCCCTCTTCAAGCGAGGGAGGAGCGAGAGCGTGATCCTTTCCGCGCCGCCGATATTGAAACCGTCGATGACGAAGAGGATCCGCATCGAACTCACCGCGCGCGCATCCGTACAAGCCGCCCGCTCAATGCGAGAGGCCTTCCGCGGACTCCTTCAGGCTGGGGCCGATGTATGCCGGGATCTCGAACCGGCGGATCTCCGGCTCGCCCATCGCGGCGCGCGATCCCGCGAACAGCTCCGACTTGAGAAAGCGATCCGCGTCCTCGCTCGTCCTCCAGACATAGAAGCCGCCAAACTGCCGGTTCGTCTCGTTCATCACGAACGCTTTCGACACGAGCCCCGGAAGCCCCTCGTACAGGCCCTTGCGGTCATCGACGCGCTTGCGCAGCGCGGCCGAGTCGAAGCGATCTCCCAGGTTCCACACGTACTCGAGTGCGTGCATTTCGGTCCTCCTCCCTCGATGCTCTTCACGATACCATCCCGGCCGTCACCCGCGCTCACCGCTTTCGCGGAGATAGCGCGCGACCCCGGGCAGGAGCGCGTACGCCGGGAGCGCGAGCGCGAACGTGAGCGCGAAGTAAGGCGCGTATCCCAGGTGCTCCGTCCCCCAGCCGCTCACCCCGCCGGCGATCGACCGCGTGAGCCCGAACAGCGCCGACAGGAGCGCGTACTGCGTCGCTGCCTGCGTGCGCTCGCAGATCGACATCAGAAACGCCAGGAACGCCGCGGTCCCGAGCCCGCCCGTGAACGACTCGAACAGCGAGGCGAAGTAGATCGCTCCGCGGCCGATCGACGTCGCCGCCACCCCGGCGTAGACAAGGTTCGAGATCGCCTGGAAGAGTCCGAGAACCCAGAGCGAACGGAAGATGCCGATCCGCGAGGTGATCCAGCCGCCCGCCAGAGCCCCGACGATCGTCGCGCCGACGCCGAGGGTCGTCGAGATCATCCCGATCTCGAAGAGGGTCATCCCGCGATCGACCCAGAAGGGCTTGATCATCGGCCCCATCGCCGCGTCCCCGAGCTTGTACAAGAGGACGAAGATGAGCGCCGCCGGCGCGGCCGGGCGCCGAAGCCAGGCAACGAACGTCTTGCCCATCCTCCGGCGCGCCTCGGGATCGATCGTGACGCGGGGTGCCGCGAGAACGGCCGCGGCGAGAACGAGGAAGAAGACGCCCGCCGCGGCGAAGAGGGGTCCCCAGGAGAACCCTTCGGCGAGCGCCACGATCCCGCCTCCGCCGAGGATCAGCGCGACCCGATAGGCGCTGACGCGGATCCCGTTCGCCGTCCCGACCTCCCCCGGATCGAGGAGGCCGATCGTGTACGCGTCGATGGCGATGTCCTGCGTGGCCGACGCAATCGTGAATGCGAAGAGGAGCGCCCACAGGAATCGCGTCGGATGGGACGGATCACACGCCGGGATCACGAAGAGGATCGCCGCCATCGCGACGAGCGCGGACGCGCACCACGTCGTCCGCCGCCCGAACCGATCGACGAGCGGAGACCAGAAGACCTTGAGACTCCACGGCAGGCCGACCAGGCTGACCAGCCCGATCTGCCGCAGAGCTACGCCGTGGACACGCAAGTAGACAGGAAAACAGTCATTGACGATCCCGAAGGGGAATCCCTGGGCGAGGTAGAGAAAGGCGACCCAGAGGAGTTTCGTTCGGGTGCGCATCGTTGCAGACTTTCACAGCCACGCAGGAAGCGCAACGCCGGCCGACGCCCGCAGGCCGAGCCCGCGCCCGTCACCGGCCGGACGTGCGGGCAGGCGCTCCCTAGCGGGACGCCATCGCGGCGAACCGGGTTGCCGCGTCCAGCAGATCGTCCTTTCGCGCGAGGGCATCGATCCACTCGGGCGGGATCTTCTCGATCCCATAAGCGACGCCGGCCAGCCCACCGGCGACCGCCGCGACCGTGTCCGCATCATCGCCGAGATTGACCGCTTTCAGGACGCAGTCACGGAAGTTGCGGGTCGTGAGCAGCGACCACATCGCAGCCTCGAGCGTGTTGACAACATAGCCGTTCGAGCCGATCTCGCGCTCCGGGACCTCGGCGAGTGTTCCTCGCAGCAGCCGCCCGAAGTTCCGACGTTCGTCCCGCCACGGTTCCTGGAGGTAGAGATTGCGCGCGCCCTCCATCGCGTAGCGGTACGCCGCGCCGGGGGCGCGATGAAACAACAGGTTCCTCGTGACGAGCGCGTACAGACCGCATGCCATCTGTGACCGCGGGTGGGCATGGGTGACGCGCGAGGCCTCGTGGACCCTTTCGAGCATCAGGGGGATCGACCAGCGGCAGTTGGCGAGGACGATCGGCATGATCCGCATCAGGCTTCCGTTTCCGTTCTCGCTCTCGAGGGAGGAGCCGCTCTGCTCCGGCGGGATCCCGTGCAGGATCCGGAGGATTGATGCGCGGGTCGTTCCGCCGACATCGAAGACCTCGCCGCGGGCAGTCCAGAATCCTTCCGCGGATCACCGCGCGAACATCATGCCGAGCACATCTGTCGAATACTGGCTGAGGAGGGCTTCCACGGTGCAGAACGTCAGCGACGCATCATCCGACCACGTGCCAGGGGGCTGTCCGTAAGTCCCGCCGCCACGCATGTCGCAGATCGGATCCTCGATCCTCCGCGCCCGGGGCTCGAGCTCGACGGGCACGCCCAACGCATCACCGACCGCAACCCCGATCAGTCCGCCAATGACCCGATTCGGCTCAATCATTTTCCCACCACCACACCGCCACGCGCCCAGGCATGTGAACTCGACATGCGCCCCCATCCCGGACGGTTGCGGCCACGACCGTCCTGGCGCAAACCCCATCCCGCGCCTCGCGCGGAATCGGGACTTCGCTTCTCAGATCAACCGGGTCACAGAATGCCAGAGCCACCGGGGGGGTTCAAAGCAATTCAACGCGCTCGCCGGAAAACTGACAGGTTTCCATGCGACACGATCGGTCGGGTGGTCAGGCTCATGGGCAAGAAGCCGCATGCATGGAGAAGCAGTGACGGAGGAGCCCCTACTTGAACCGGTACGTGATTCTCCCCCGGCTCACGTCATAGGGTGAGAGTTCAACCAATACCTTGTCGCCGACCAGGATCCGGATGAAGTGCTTCCGCATCTTCCCGGAGATGTGGGCGAGAACAACATGACCGCCGGCCACCTGCACTCGGAACTGGGTATTGGGAAGGGTCTCGAGCACGACCCCTTCCATGATGATCGCGTTTTCCTTGGTTGTGGTCGGGCCTGGATCCTCAGGCACCGGCCTGTTGGCGCCTTTCTTCGGATAGAAGGGCCGCTTTTTCTTCACGCTCACGCCTCCCTGGACCAAACGGCATGGCCGGCTACCCGGCCGGAACCGCATGCATAATCCGTCAGGACCCTTCGAAGGGTCAAGGAGAAACGCGCAGAAGAACTTATCATTGCCCCCCTTAGCCGGAATCCGGCGACCGCGGTCTCGCCATCCGCGTCATGTCTTTCCCCAACCCGCCATTTCAGTCCCGGCGCTCGATCACGATCCCGTTGGCTGCCCCCTCGATCCGGTGGAGGACGACCGAGCGGAAGCCGGGGTATTCGTCCGGCTGAATCCGTCGAAAATCGGACGAGGACGAGACCTCGAATCGGCGCGTGAAGACGACGGCGCTCCCATCCCGCTCTGTGGTTGCCTCCAGCAATGCGCTCGGGGACTCGAACTTGCACGGACGTGGGAGGATGACGGCCCGCGACCTTGGCGCCAGCTCCAGGCGCAGGCGCACCGTCTCGCGGGCATGGGCCGCCGGGAGCACGATCGGCGTGATCCGCTTCCCCCGCCGGAGGGAGAGCCCGGCGGGAAGGAATCGGTCCGGCGCGCCGGGCGCCGAGGGGATCCGGAACAATCTTCGTCCGGAGCCGAGGCTCTCGCCGAGCGCCTTGCCGGTAAAGGAGAAGGTCGCCTCGATGCCGGACCCGTCCAGCTTTCGAACGCGGTACCCGGCGAGCTCCCCTTGTTCGGCGTACCGAGACGCGAGCCCTCCGAGATAGCCCTTCACATCATCGAAGACGGTCCCATCCGGGAGGTCATTTCGGATCCGAACCCAGGCTTCCCCGCGGACCGAGCCATCCGCGTTCTCGTGGATCAGGATGGAAAGGTCCGTGTCGCACCGCACATCGCTTCGCCCGAGATACTGGGGCGCCCCGTCGCGGTTCAACTCCCCCCACGGCGCTGCGACCACCGCGAACCCCGCGGTTCCATGCCCGACGGAGAGTGAGCCGATCGGTCCGGCAACGAGTCGGATGTCATCGAACTGCGCGAGGGCGGGAACGTCCTGCCCGGCAGATGCGAAGACGAACCGGGGCTCCGCACCGATGCCCGAGGCCGTCAGGGCCGCCATCGCGAGCGCGGCGCGATCGAGCAGATTGCCGCAAGAGGAGTCGAACGTCCGCGCAGCGGGCCGGATCGGGAGCCACCACGACAGCGGTACATCGTCCGCAGCGTTCGTGCGCTCGGCGATCAGGCGCGCGGCCCTGGCCAGCTTCTCATCCGCGGCGATCGGCAGATGTCCGCACTCGAGCGGCGCACGCGCCCACCCGAAAATCGCCGAATCGGGCGCCGCCGCCTGCTCCAGGCGCCCGCATATCCAACCGGAGAGCGCTTTCCACGAGAGGCAACTCGAGAAGACGACGTATGGGGTCCGCTCTCGAAGGGACGAGCCCCCTTCGTCCGGGCAGCCGGGGAGCGGTCCGTACAGCCACACGCCCCTCCCGCCGGAATCCGCGTGGGGGATCCCCACGAACGCGGTTTTCAAGGAATCCGCGAAGAGACGGACTTCGCCCTGCAGGACCGGTGCCGTGTCGCCGAGATCCTCGATCCCTTCGAGCCAGGGACGCCAGGCAACGCGATCGGTCACCGAATAGTCCAGCTCCGTCATGCAGCCCCGCTCGACGCCGACATAGCTCAAGACCATTTCCTGAAGGCCGCACCAATCGGGACACGACGCGACCCGATCCGGGGTCACGCGGTTGAAGGAATGCGATGTTGCCGCGACTTCCTTCCCGTCCTTCATGAAAGCTCGGCAGACGTGGATCGCGAGCTCTTGGCGGGTCGTGTCGTAGGCGACGCGCGGGTCGCCGCGCTGCTCGACCGCAAGATCGGTGAGGATTCGCTGCACCTGGCGGAAGCGGCGGGTGATCCTTCCCTCGGCATCGACCGAGATCGAGACGCCGCGATAGAGGATCACTGCATCGTCGGCGGGACGGGTCTGCGCGGAGATGTCCAACCCGAGCAGGTCCGCCGTGGGCGGCCCGAGCGGACCCGGCGCCGGCGTAGTGAAGGTGGCGCCCGTCGCCTCGATGGACAGAAGCGCGAGGAAAACCAGGGAAATCAGGGCTGTGCGCATCACTTCCCCCTCCTCGCCCACTGCATCCGCCCACCGAGCGCGCGCAGGGAATCGGCCGCTTCGACCCCACCCTCCCATTCCGCCGCGGGGATCGTCCGCTTCGTGGCGACGGCGGTCAGCTCGGCGCGTAGCCGGCCCCCGTCCGGCGTGATCCGCGCGCGGATCTTTCCCGCGTCCCGGTCGACCCGCACGCTGTCCGGCTTCCCTTCGCACCGCCAACCGGGCGGAAGCTCGACGTCGTCCTTGACGGCCGTCTCCTGCGAGAACCAAAGGAGCGCGTCGTGCTCGCGTTTCCCCTCTCCCTTCGCAAACGCGAGAAGGCGGCAGAGTCTCATGTTGTTCGAAGCGACCCGCACCGCGGGCGGGACGAAGCCGATCAGCGAATCCCCGACCGCCGCATAGATAGACGCACGGTAGGAAACACGGATCTCGGCCTCGCGCGTGAAATCGCGCGGATCGGTGAATGTGAAGTGCGTGACCTCGACGGTCGACCCGAGTCCGCCCAGCAGATCCGCGAGGTAGGCTTCGCGGTCCCCCGCACGCGCGCTCGAGAGTCCGCCGCGGATTCGGTTGTCGGAGGCGCCGATCCCGTGAATGACGATCTCGCCCTCGATCCCGCCGTCGGCAGCGAGACGCGCACGGTCCTCGATCGTCATCCGGTTCTCCTCGGGCGTGAACGCGCGGATCGCGCTCAGCCCCTCGCCGTGCGGCGAGCCGATCACGAAGTTCTGCTCCCCCTCGAAGTGTGACCAGGTCCCGCGATCGAACGGCGCCCAGGTCGGATCGAGCATCGTGAACGAGCCGTCAGGCCGCTCCACGGCGACGACGCAATGGTTGAACTGATCGGCCGGGATCGCCTCGACCCGCGCGCCCGCGTCCGTCATGACGGGATAGGTCGTGAAACCGGCAGCGCGCAACATCGTGACGAGCATCCCTGCGATGTCCTTGCATACGCCGCATCGCTCGGCATACGTCATCGTGCCAGGATGGAGGGTGTAGCCCTCCCCCTTGCCCATCGAAAGGCCCGAATACCGGATCTCCTGCGCGACCCAGTGGAGAAGGACGGACATCTTCTCGTCGTCGGTCCTGCAGCCGGCCGTCAGTTCGTGGACCTTCGCCCGGATCGCCTCGTCCGCCGCAAAGACCGGATCGTTCACCTGGAAGAACCAGCGCGACTTCGCCGGCCAGCTCTCGACCGTCGCCATCACGACCTTCGGAAGGACGTCCGTGCCATCGGGCATCCGGTCCTCGCTCTTGAAGGCGGGGACATCGTGCGCCTCCCACTGGTACACGAACGAAGAATCCGCCAGGACGAGCGACGAGCGCAGCGCGCCGTTGTAGACCGCGTACTGGATTGGCTTGTCGCGCGGCACGCGCACCCGGTAGATCTTCTCCTTCATCGGTAAGGATTCCTGGAAGGTCACGACATCATAGAAGTGGCCCCGCATCGGCGGGATGTAGCGCTCGTCACCCGCGGCTGGGCTCTCTGCTGCCGGCGTCTCGCGGGGACGGGCCCCATCCTCGAGATACGCGATCTGGAACCCCTTCTTGTAGGTCGCGATCTCGACTGCGTCGCCTACAAGCAGGCGCGGGAGCGAGACGAGCTTCATCCGCGCGCCCCAGTAGATCATGTCCGCCGGAGCCGGAAGATCGATCGCGGAAGACGGATCGATCGACACGATTCCACCGCCGGACCGCACGATGCGGATCGACTCGATCCGGATCATGTTCGATGCCGGGTCGTAGTCGAAGCGCTGCGTGGCCTGAGCCCGCGCTCCGTCCTCGGTCAGGATCTTGACGAGGCGCGCGCGCCGGACGTGCCCGAGACCCGTCTCCTCGACGCGGGTCGTGGTCCGATCGGAGACGATGACGGCAGGCGCGTCCGGCCATGCGCTGGAATCGCCCGCGGCGGCAATTGCGGCGATCAGGGAATCGAGACCGCTCGTGCCCGCCCGCTCGCGCGGGCTCGTGGTCGTGAGCACGCCCCCCGTCGCGCCAGCGACCGCCGGCCCGAAGACCCCCAGTCCCGCCCCTATGACGAAGACCCAAGGCGGAATCCGCTTCATCGAACCCCCCTTCCCGAGGACGGAGCGGTTGTACCACCTTGCCAAAGCCGGCGCCAGAGCGCCGTCCCGTTCGCACACCTCTGCTCGCACACTTCTTCTTTTGTGGAGGGGGGATCTGCTATCCTCTCACCCGATGTACGCCCTGATCTGGAGGAACCAATGTCCGACGTAGAGCCCGCCAAGCGACCACAGGATCACCCCGACGAGGCCGACGACGCCGAGGTCGCCCCGGCGTCCGACGCGGCGAACGAGCAAGCCGCGGCCATGCGCGAGTCCGGGACGATCCTACCGATCCCCGACGTGGGTCAGAGACTCCACGCCACCATCCGCCAGATCGGCGAAGAGACAACCTTCGTCGATTACGGCGGCAGGAGCGAGGCTTCCATCGAGACCCGATTCCTGAAGGGCCCCGACGGGAAGGTCCTCGCCGAGGTCGGCGAGAAGATCGAGGCCTACGTGATCTCGAACGAGGAGGGGGTCGTCCTGGCTCCCGCGCTGACGCCGCGACCGAACGAATCGCTCCCGCTGCTGCGGGAGGCCCATCTGTCGGCGATCCCGGTCACGGGGAAGGTCGTCGCGATGAACGCGGGCGGTCTCGAGGTCGATCTCTCGGGGAATCGGGCGTTCTGTCCCGTCTCGCAGGTTGACACGGCACACTGCGCGGATCCGTCCGTCTTCGTCGGGCAGACGCTCGAGTTTCGGATCCTCGAGTTCGGTGACATGGGACGGCGGATTGTCGTATCGCGCCGCGCCCTCTTGCTCCAACGCCGCGATGCCAAGGCCGCGAGCCTTCGCGAATCCCTCCACGAGGGAGATGAGGTCGACGGGACCGTCGTGCGGATGGAGGCGTTCGGCGCCTTCGTGGATCTGGGGGGCGTCGACGGGATGGTCCATGTTTCGGAGGTCGGGCACGATCGGGTGAACCATCCGGGGGAGGCCCTCAAGATCGGCGACCCGGTCCGCGTCAAGATTTTACAGATCGGCAAGGATTCGAAGGGTCGGGACCGGATCTCTCTGTCGATCAAGGCCGCGATGCAAGACCCCTGGATCCATTTGCCCGCGGAGATCGCGGAAGGGGGAACGTTCAAAGGGACGGTCGTGCGCATGGCCGATTTCGGCGCGTTCGTGCGTTTGGCGGCCGGAGTCGAGGGACTCTTGCACACGTCGGAGATCCGCAATCAGCCCACCGCACATCCCCGCGAAGCCTTGAAGGAAGGGCAGGAAATCGAAGGTCGGATTCTCAAGATCGACTCGGCCCGACGCCGGATCTCGCTATCGACGCGCGACGGGGATGCCGGCGGGTCCGGTCGCCGGCCGACTCCCGTTGTCGGCGAGACCTACGAAGGGGTCGTTCGGACACACAAGCCGTATGGCGTATTCATCGACATCCCGTCGCTCGGCGACCGTATGAGCGGATTGCTCCCCTTCGAGGAGACGGGCGCGGGGCGCGGCGCGGATCTTTCGAAGCGCATGCCGGCCGGCGAGAAGATCGAGGTGGTGATCCGCCAGATCGACGAAAAGGGCCGGATCCGCCTCGGCATGCCGTCGATGATGCCCGCGGATCAGGGGCGGGGTCCCCAGAGACCGCAGGGCGGGCGGCGGCAAGGCGGCGGCGGCCGGGGCGGAGAGCATGGATCGGGCCGGGGGCCGGGGCCGAGTCAGTGGCCGCAGCAGGGTTCGGACCCGAGCCAAGCGGCCGCCCCACGCGCCACGGCGAGCGCCATCGCGGACGCATTCCGGCGCGCTCTCGAGGGGAAACCCGAGGCCGGCAATCAGGGGTAGCGGCGAGGCGGGGCTCTGCAGCCGGCCGCTCGGATGACGCAGATTCAATGACGGAACCGATCCTCAGCCACGAGGAGATCATTCGCTACAGCCGGCAGTTGATCCTGCCGGAGATCGGCGCCGAAGGGCAGCAGCGCCTCAAGGCTGCCCGCGTGCTCTGCGTCGGCGCCGGCGGGCTGGGCGCGCCCTTCTCGCTCTATCTCGCGGCCGCGGGCATCGGACGGATCGGCCTTGTCGACTTCGACCGCGTCGACCTCTCGAATATCCACCGCCAGGTGATCTATTCGACCTCGGATGTCGGCCGCGAGAAGCTCGATGCCGCGCGCGACCGGCTGACCGCGCTCAATCCCGAGATCGAGATCGTCCTCCACGAGGAGCGCCTGGCGAGCGGGAACGCTCTCACGATCGTGGGAGCGTACGACGTCATCGCCGACGGCTCCGACAACTTCCCGACCCGGTATCTCGTGAATGACGCCTGCGTCCTTTCCGGGAAGCCGGATGTCTACGCAAGCGTTTACCGCTTCGAAGGGCAGCTCACGGTCTTCGACACGAAAGCGGGCGGGCCGTGCTATCGCTGCCTGTTTCCCGACCCTCCGGCGCCCGGCATCGTCCCCACCTGCGCCGAGGCGGGGATCCTCGGGGTGGTGCCCGGCATCCTCGGGTGCATCCAGGCGCTCGAGACGTGCAAGCGCATCCTGGGGATCGGCAATCCGCTTGTTGGCCGCCTCCTGTTGTTCGACGCGCTGTCCCTTCGCTTTCGGGAGATCGCGCTCCGCAGGGACCCGCGCTGCCCGATCTGCGGGGATTCGCCGACGATCCGCGAGCTGATCGACTATGAGGCGTTCTGCGGCGTCGGGACGGATGCCTCGCCACTTCCGTCCGCCGTGGGGGTTCCGTCGATCACGGTCGAGGGGCTCCGGGAACGCCTCGTTCGCGGCGAGCGGGTCGAGATCGTCGACGTACGCGAGCATTACGAGTTCGAGATCGTCCACATCCCGGGATCCCGCCTGATCCCGCTGGGCGAGATCGGATCGCGAATGGCCGAGATGGATCCGGCGCGCGAGTACGTCGTCTATTGCCACCACGGCATCCGCAGCGCCCAGGCGGTCGCGTTCCTGATGCAGGCCGGCTTCGCGAAGGTCCACAACCTGGCCGGCGGGATCGACGCCTGGGCCGCGCGCTGCGACCCCTCGATGACCCGGTATTGATATCCCCGCTCCCTGTTACAGGCGCGAATTCACACAGATGTTGCTTGCATTCCCGCCGGCAGGTAGGCTGCGCGAGGCTTGCCGTCCGTAGACAGCAATTTCGCCGGACAACCCCCGGCGGATGAGGGGCCATGAAGATCGATCGATGGATCCGAAAGCTGCTTCCACGCACTGAGAAGTTCCTAGAGCTCTTCGTGAAGGACGTCGAGAATCTGGCCGAGGCGTCTCAGATGCTCCACGAGCTGATGAACGCGACGACCGAGGCGGACCGTACCCGAATCGTCCGCATGATCGAGGACCTGGAGCATCGCGGGGACGAAATCACGCACACGATCTTCCACGAGCTCTCGCTCACGTTCATCACTACCCTCGATCGCGAGGACATCGGGACGCTGGCGAGCGCGCTCGACGACATCCTCGACAACATCGATCAGGCCGCGACCGCGATCCAGCTCTATCAGATTACCGCGTTCGACGATCCCTTCCGCGACCTCGCGGACGTGATCGACCGGCAGGTCGTCGAGCTGCGGCGCGCCATTCCGCAGCTCCGCGACCTCCAGGACGTCGACCGCATCCGCGAGTCGTGCGTGAAGATCAATGCTTACGAGAATCAGGCGGACCTGATCTTCCACCGCGCGCTCGGCCGGCTTTTCGAGCAAGAGAAGGATGCGATCGAAATCATCAAGAAGAAGGAGATCCTCGCGATGCTCGAGTCGGCGACGGATCGCTGCGAGGATGCGGCGGTCCTGATCGAGAACGTCCTCGTGAAGCAGGGATAGCGGAGCCGGGACGGACGATGCTCGTACTCGCGATCATCATCATCGGATTCGCACTTATCTTCGATTACATCAATGGATTCCACGACGCGGCGAACTCGATCGCCACGGTCGTCTCGACGCGCGTCCTGACGCCCGGGAAGGCCGTGATCTGGGCGGCGTTCTTCAACTTCGTAGCGGCGTTCGTCTTCGGCGTGCACGTCGCGAAGACAATGGGGAGTGGGCTCGTCCACCTGCAGGCGGTCACCCCGCAGGTGATCCTGGCGGGTCTGATCGGCGCGATCGCGTGGGACTTGATCACCTGGTACCTGGGGCTCCCGACGAGCAGCTCGCACGCCCTGATCGGCGGGTATGCCGGGGCGGCGATCGCCCATGCCGGCTTCCGGTCGGTCATCTGGGGCGGTTGGGTCAAGCCGGTCTCGTTCATCGTGATCGCGCCGATGCTCGGGATTTTCCTCGGGTTCTTCCTGATGCTCCTGATCACGTGGGTCCTCCGAAATGCTACACCGCGATTCGTCGATCGCAATTTCCGGCGGCTTCAGCTGGTGTCGGCGGCGGCGTACAGCCTGGGCCACGGCACGAACGACGCGCAGAAGACGATGGGGATCATCGCGGGCGTGCTCTACACATCGGGTCTGATGTCGAAGTTCATGATCCCATTCTGGGTGATCCTGATGTGTCATGCCGCGATCGCCCTCGGTACATTGTCCGGCGGTTGGCGGATCGTGAGGACGATGGGCATGCGGATCACGCAGCTGAGACCGGTTGACGGTTTCGCCGCCGAGACGGCGGGCGCGCTGACGCTCCTCGGGACCGCCGCCCTCGGGATCCCGGTGTCCACGACCCACACGATCACCGGCGCCATCGTCGGGGTCGGCTCGCTCAAGCGCGCGTCTGCCGTGCGGTGGGGGGTCGCGACGAGAATCGTGTGGGCGTGGGTCCTGACGATTCCGATGGCCGCCGGGATCGCCGCGATCGCGATGGTCCTGATCAATCTCATCCACTGACGCCACGATCCCGCGCTCCGGCTGATTCCGCTATGCTCGGCCGATGCAGCCTTCCTCTTCGATACGGCGGACGGGGACTCCCCGGTTCACCCCGACGGCGTCGATCCGGACCCACCTGTTTGCCGCCGGCCTCATGTGGAGCCTGGCCGGGCTCGGCCTGTGCACCGCGGGAACGATCTGGATGGCGATGGCGCGATCTCATTGGTTCGCGCCCCTCGTTGCCCTCGCCCTCATCGTCGGCGTATTCAAGGCGCGCTTCGTCCTCGACCGGACGGCGGCGCGGATCGTCCGCAGGATCGAGGAGCGCGGGGACGGCCGCTGCCTGGGCGGCTTCCTGTCGTGGAAAAGTTGGTGCCTCGTCGCGGCGATGATGATCTTGGGCCGGTTGCTCCGCGCAAGCCCGCTACCCCTGCTTGCCCGCGGAGGGATCTATCTCGCCATCGGCGCGGCGCTCCTCGTCGCGAGCCGGCGCGTGTGGAAGGCCTGCTCGATACGGGTCTCCGAGCCCGCCCCCTGATCCGAACGGCTCAGGGCATCCTGCCCATGTCTCGTCCCATTCCCTACCCCGCAGTCTTATGGAAGCGGGTGGCGGCGAACGCCTGGATCGCAATTCCCATCACGAACAGGGCGATGAGTTCCGGCCACAAGACGCCGATCCCCGCTCCCTTCAAGAAGATTCCGCGCACGACGACAAGGTAGTGCCGGACGGGGTTGAGAAGCGTGATCCACTGAAAGGCCCGAGGCATGCTGCTCACGGGAAACATGAAACCCGAGAGGAGGATCATCGGCATGAAGATGAGGAAGTTCGACATGAACGCTTCCTGCATTGTCTTCGAGATCGTCGAGAGGAACAGCCCCATGCCGAGCGCCGCCATGATGTAGAACAAGCTCGCGAGCAGCAGGAGCGGGAAGCTCCCGGCGAAGGGCACCTTGAACCAGAGCAGCGCGATCGCGGTGACTATCACGAGGTCGCCGATCCCGATCGCTGCGAACGGCAGCATCTTCCCGATGATGAGCTCGATCGGCCTCAAGGGGCTCACCATGAGCTGCTCGAGCGTCCCGACCTCGCGCTCCCGCACGATCGCCATCGCGGTGAGCATCGAGCAGATCAGCATGATGATCATCGCGACGATCGCGGGCACATTGTAGTTCCGGCTCTTCAGCTCGGGGTTGAACCACGCCCGCTCCCGCAGGTCGATCGGCGGGCGCATGGTAACCATGCTCGCCGCGTGGTTCTGCAGGATCTGCTCTGCGTACCCCCGCGAGACGGTCGCGATGTTCGAGTTCGTGCCGTCGAACACGAGCTGCACGTCCGCGCCGCGCCCGTTGCCGGTGTCCTTCTCGAAACCCGCGGGGATCTCCATGCCGACGATCGCCCGACCGTGATCGAGGGCGTCGATGATGTCGCTTGACCGGTCCGATCGACCCACGATCCGGAAGTATCCCGAGCCGGCGAACGCGGAGATCAGGTCGCGCGATGCGCGGCTGTCGTCGTGATCGACCACGAAGGTCGATGTGTTTCGGATGTCCGTCGACACCGCGTATCCGAAGATCATGAGCTGGATCAAAGGCATCCCGAATAGCAGGCCCCTCGCCCGCGGATCCCGAAATACCTGGAGGGCCTCCTTGCGGGCGATCTCCCAGGTCCGCTCCACGCCAACGCCCGGCTTCCACTTCATGTCAACCAAGCTCCTTCCGGAAGCCGCGCACCGCAAGGGTGAGCCCGATCACGCTGAATATGAGCATGAAAATCCCTTGGACGTAGAGGACGTGGAGACCGACCCCCTTCAGGAAGATCCCGCGCGTCACGACGAGGAAGTACCGCGCCGGCACGACATAGGTGAGCACGCGCAGGACGCCGGGCATGACCGAGATGGGGAACATGAATCCCGACAGGAGATAGGCGGGGAGATACGTCGCCATCATCGCGACCTGGGTCGCGACGAGCTGCGTGCGAGCAAACGCCGAGATGAAAATCCCCAGCCCGAGGGCGCCGACCAGAAACAAGAACGACATCAGCATCAGAAGCGCTGGATTCCCGCGGAACGGCACGCCGAAGAGCAGGACCCCGAGAAGCGAGCTCAGGATCACGTCGATCAGGCCAATCGCGAGATACGGAAGGAGCTTTCCCAGGACGACCTCGAGTCGCGTGACCGGGGTCGCGGCGAGCTGTTCCATCGTCCCCCGCTCCCATTCGCGGGCGATCGTCAACGACGTGAGAATGGCCGCGATGATCATCATGATCACGGCCACCAGCCCCGGCACGATCATGTTGCGGCTCTTCAGCTCCTCGTTGAACCAGACCCGGCTCTGGGCCCGGATCGGCAGGCCTGACCTCGTCGGCGAGACGCGGATGTTGCCGAGCGCGAATGTCTGGATCATCGCCCGTGTGTACGAGATCGCGATTGTCGCGGTGTTCGCGTCGGTCCCGTCGACGATCGCCTGGATCTGGGCCTGCCGCCCGGCGTCGATGTCCCGCGAGAAGTCCGGCGGGATCACGAAGACGATCATCTCCCGCCGCTTGTACAGGTTCTCGGCGATCTCCGACGGGCGGTCCAGATACTCCCTCAATGTGAAATAGCCGGAGGACTGGAAGGTCGTGATCAGATCCCGGCTTCGTCGCGTCTGGTCCCGATCGATCACGCCGAACGGGATGTTCCGCACATCCCACGTGATCGCGTACCCGAAGATGACGAGAAGGAGCAGTGGCATCGCGAACGCGAGGAGCATGCTTCGCGCGTCGCGTCGGAGCTGGAGGATCTCCTTGCGCGCGACCGCGCGAAGGCGCATGGGGTCCGGGAGGATGCGTCTCGCCTTACTCATCCGGCGCACCCCCCTCCTCATGCACCCGCGAGATGAAGACGTCCTCGAGCGACGGCGGGATCTCTTCGATCGACTCGTACGGGATCGCCCGGGAATCCAGGGCCGCGTGCACCGCGTCCCGTCCGCGCGACAGGTCTCGCACGGTCGCGTGGACGGCCCGCCCGAACATTCCGACCTCGATCACCTCCGGAGTCTTCTCGAGCGCCTCGACCACGCGCGCGCTCGCGTTCGTCCGGATCTGGAGCAGGGGCTCGCGCATCCCCGCGCGCAGCCGCTCGGGCGCGTCGAGCGCGATCAATCGGCCGCGGTTCATCAGGGCGAGGCGGTTGCAGTACTCCGCTTCCTCCATGTAGTGGGTCGTGACAAAGACGGTCGTCCCTTCGCCGGCGAGGTGGTAGATCAAGTCCCAGAAAGAGCGGCGCGAGATCGGGTCGACGCCCGAGGTCGGCTCGTCCAGGAAGAGGACCGGCGGTTCGTGCAACACGGCGCACCCGAGGGCGAGACGCTGCTTGTAGCCGAGTGACAGCTCCCCCGTCACGCGCCGGCGCTCGCCCTCGAGCCGCGCGATCTCGAGGACCCAGTCCCGCCGCGCCTCGCGGCGCTCGCGCGGGACGCCGTACAGCCCCGAGAAGAACCGGATGTTCTCCTCGACCGTCAGGTCGTTGTACAGGGAAAAGAGCTGCGACATGTACCCGATGTTCCGCTTGATCGCCTCGGTGTCGCGCGTGATGTCGAAACCGGCGACCGTCCCGCGCCCGGAGGTCGGGACGAGAAGGCCCGCCAGGATCCGGATCGTAGTCGTCTTTCCCGCACCGTTGGGGCCGAGGAAGCCGAAGACCTCCCCCCTGCGCACGTCGAAAGTCACGTGATCGACGGCGACAAAGCTCCCGAAACGTCGGGTCAGGTCCTCGACGACGACCGCGCGATCGTTGACTTCCGCCGTGGGGTCGATGCCGCCCGGGCCGCTCACGCGCCGCTCCTCGTGATGCCGCCCGTCGTCTCGGCGTCCGCCCCGATCTTGTCGATGAAGACGTCCTCCATCGACGGCTCGATCGGTTCCGACTCGGCCGCGGGGAATCCGGCCCCCCGTAGCGCCGCGACGACGGCGGGACCCTCTGCCGCCGCCGATCCGATCGTCAGGTGGAGCCGGTCGCCGAAGATCGCGACCCGTCGCACATGCGGGATCGCGCGGGCGGCGTCGCGCGCGGCGCGCGCCCGCCCAGCCGCGACGCGCACGGCGAGGATCTCCCCCGCGAGCCCGCGCCGCAGGGCGTCCGGCGTGTCGAGGGCGAGCAGACGTCCGCGATGGATCATCGCGAGCCGATCGAACCGTTCGGCCTCGTCCATGTATGCGGTGCTCACGACAACCGTCACCCCGCGTGCGACCATTTCGTGGACGATGAGCCAGAGATCGCGCCGCGAAATCGGATCGACCCCGAAAGTCGGCTCGTCGAGCAGCAGGATCTCGGGCTCATGGATCAACGCGCACGAAAGCCCGAGCTTCTGCTTCATTCCGCCGGAGAGCTTGCCCGCCAGACGATCCCGAAACGGCTCCAGGCCGGAGAAACGGAACAGGCGCGCCAATCGCGCCGCTCGCTCGCCCCTGGGCACCCGATACAGGTCAGCGTAGAACTCGAGGTTCTCGATGACGGTCAAGTCCGCGTAGAGGCCGAAGCGCTGCGACATGTACGCGAGCTGCCCCTTGACTCCTTCGGGATCGCGGGCGACGTCGATCCCCCCCACGATCGCCACGCCGGCGCTCGGCCGCAGGACACCCGCGAGCACCCGCAGGGTCGTCGTCTTGCCGGCGCCGTCCGGCCCGACCAAGCCGAACAACTCCCCTCGCCGCACGCTGAGGGAGAGAGAGTCGACCGCGACCAGATCGCCGAAGCGGCGGGTCAGCTGTTCGACTCGGATCGCATCGACATCCCGATCCGCGGGCGCCTTGACCGCCGCGCCATCGCTGCGGGGCGACTCGGGGCTCAAGGCTTCGCCAGCTCCATGCGGACGTCCGCGGGCATCCCCGGCTTCAGGTCGTAGTTCGCGTCGCTCTGGATCTGCACTTTGACCGCATAGACGAGCTTCACGCGTTCTTCTCGCGTCTGGACCGTCTTCGGCGTGAACTCCGCCTCGCTCGCGATGAAGCCGACCGTCCCCGCGTAGCTCTTCCCGTGATAGGTGTCGGTCGTGATCGTGGCGCTCGTCCCCAGCCGCACCGCGCCCATCCGATCCTCGGGGACGTAGATCCGCACCCAGCGATCGTTGCGGTTCATCACGGTCAGGACCGACGAGCCGGGCGGGACGGTCTCCCCGGGCTCACGCGAGCGGACCGTCACGACGCCGTCGAACGGCGCACGCACCGCCATGTTCGCGAGGGTCGCCTCGATCTGCGCGACGGTCGCGTTCGCCTGCGCGAGTTGCGCGCGGGCGGCCTGGACGCGTTCCGCCCGCGGCCCCTGCTGCACGAGGCGAAACTGCTCGTCGGCCTGCGTGAACTGGGATTTCGAGATGTCGAGGGCGGTCGCCGCATTGTCGTACATCTGGCGACTCACGGCGCCGTCAGCGAAGAGTTTGTTCGTGCGGTCGAATTCCAGCTGGGCTTGGTCGAGCTTCTTCTGCGCCGCGTCGCGCCCGGCGCGCGCCTGCGCGATCTCCTGCGGGCGCGATCCCCGCTCCATCTCCTGAAGGAGCGCCGCGGCCGCAGCCGCAGCCGCCCGCGCCGCATCTCGCCGGGCATCCGTTTCGGTCGTGTCGAGGCGGGCAAGGACCTGTCCCGCGTCCACGAGGTCCCCCTCGCGGACTGAAATCTCGACGATCCGCCCCGTCGTCTGAAATCCGAGCTGCGCATCGGTCGCCTCGACCGTCCCCGACGCGAGAAGAACGGCGGCGCCCCCGCCCGATCGGCATGATCCAACCCCGATCGCGAGGACCACGATAGCGGTGATCGCAATCGCGACCATGATGCTGTTTCCGAACCTCGTCCGGCTCATCGCGCGTCCTCCAAGTTTCCCGCGAGCCAGTCGGCGGTGAGAACCCCCGTGATTCGCGCCAGCTCGATCCTGGATTTGATCTCCTGGAACCGCGCCCCGACGAGATTCGCCTCGGCGCTGAAGAGATCGGCGACCGCTGTCAGGTAGTCGGTCTGCGTCCCCACGCCGGCTTGGTAGGAGAGGTCCTGGATGCGGGCGACCTCACGGAACGTCACCGCGGCGGACGTCAGGCTCATGACACGCGCGTGCGCCTCCTCGACCGAGGAGATCGAACGATCGATCTGCTGTTGCGCCTGCGTCTCGGCCAGACGAAGTTGTTCGGCCGCTCCGCGCTCCGCCGCGCGGGCGCGCTCGATGTCCCTCGAGATCTGGCCGCCGGTGAAGATCGGCATCGAGATCTGCGCCGCCGCGCTCCATTCGGTTTCCTTGTCGCCGCTCATGTCGTTCAAGTCCGCGAAGCCCAGGTAGTTCCCGGCCAGGCTCAGATTGGGCCAGCGCGCCCCTCTGGCGGCACCGAGTCCGGCGCGCGCGGCGGCGAGCTGGCGCCGACCCTGCTCGATCGCAGGGCTCGCCCGGAAAGCCCGCGCGACGAGCGCATCGCGCGCAACGAGCACCGTGTCCGCGAGGGCGACCGTCTTCAACCGGGCGCTGCGGACCGAATCCGGGGGGGCGCCGACCAGCAGGGCAAGGTTCCGCTCCCCCGTGTCGAGGGCCGCGGCACCGCGGACGCGATCGGCCTCGGCGCTGGCGATCGTCGCATCGATCCGAAGGAGGTCGACCCGGGCCGCCCGACCGACCTCAAGCTGCTGAGCGATCCGCGTTCGTTCCGAGCGTAGGGCGATCAATCGGCGATCGTGCGCCTGTAGAATCTGCGCCGCGCCGATCACATCGAGATATGCGGCCGTGACGTTCGCCACGAGCGCCTGCTCCGCCGCCCCGAGCGCCGCATCGGCCCCCGCCGCCCGCGCGCGCGCTTCACGGATGCGGGACTCGCGGATCCCGCCGTTGAACAGCAGGTAGTTCGCAGTTAGCGCCCCCTGCGCGATCGAGCGGCTGAAGGCCGGCAGGTTTCGCGGATTGAGATTGAAGCTGTGGAGCGGCAGGACAAGATACGGCTTTTGATACTCCGTCGCGCTTCCGGACACGCGCAGCGACGGATACCATGCCGACAGCGCCGACCCGGCCACCGCGCGCGCCTCGTCCTGACTCGCGCGTGCCGCGCCGACCGTCGGGTACTGCCCGAGCGACCGTTCGACGGCCGACAGCAGCGACAGCCGGGTCGAGTCGGATGCGCCTGCGCCGCCATCCACCGCGCGGCTCCCGACGGGGGTCAGCGCCAGGACGACCAGAAGGAGCGCCGCCCCTCTCTTCATACTGACTCGCATCGTGATTCCTCCATCTCACTTCCGTTTTCCGACGCCGCGACGGCCACCGGTCGACTTCGACGCCTTCCCCGCATCCGCGGTCTCCGCGAACGCCCCCCCCACGAGCCGCCACGCCCTCTGCGCGTGCTTCGTCACATCGAAGCCGCCGTCCGTGAGGATCCAGAGAACGCCCGACGATTGGATCAGCCCGAGAAAGACCACGGCGGCCGTCGAGGGATCGAGATCCGCCCGAATCCGCCCCTGCCGTTGCCCCTCGCGGATGAGATCGGCAACGCCTGCCAGGTAGTCGGTGATGATCGAGTGGATTCTTCGCCTCCGGTCGGGCCGATCCGTGTGCAGACTCTCCGAGAAGATGATGCGCGGGATGGCCTGGTTCTCCCGGAACTGACCGACATGCATCATCAGCATGTGGCGGAGCGCCTCGAGCGCGTTCCCCGCGTGCGCCGCACGGACGGCATCGAGGTTTCTCATCATCCGCCCGCGCATCACCTCGATGATCGCCTCGATCAGATCGTCTTTGCTCTTGAAGTGGCGGTAGATCGCCGACGGCACGAGCCCCAGGCGACGCGCCACCGCCCCGAGGCTCAACCCCTCCACCCCGTGAGTGGCGATCAGGCCGAGCGCGGCATCCTCGAACTGCCCGCGACGGGTCTCGCTGTCCAGCTTCTCAACGCGCATCGATCGGCTCCGTGTAGTCTCCTATGTGAACTGTCATTCACATCAGATTCAGTGTCAATGCCCAATTTTCAGACATTCCGTGGAATTCTGATGTGTTCGTATGGTCACATTCACGCAGCCCAGCGCGCGGGGAGCCGCTTCATGCTACCGTTCCCGAGCGGGCCCGGCGGCCCGGCCGGCTGGAACCATGCAAGGAGGGGTCATGAGTGGAGGAATCTACAAGTACATTGAGATCGTCGGGACGAGTTCGAAGTCGATCGAGGACGCCATCGAGGCGGCCGTCGCGGAGGCATCGAAGTCGGTTCGGCATATCCAGTGGCTAGAGGTGAAGGACACGCGTGGGCGGATCGAGAACGGGAAGGTCGCCGAATACCAGGTCACCGTCCGGCTCGGCTTCAAGATCGATTAGCGCGGCCACGCGGCACCGCGCGACCGGCGGCGCGGCGTTTGCCGGGATGAGCGCGCGCGAGAGGGTTTCGTTCGCCGTCCTGGGCGCGCTCGTCATGCTCCGCCTCCTGGCGACCCTTCGGCCGACTTCATGGATGTGGGGACTCGATTCGCTGGCGGACCGATCCCCCGCCCTCCGTCTCGTCGGTCTCGCGCTTTTCGCGGCGGTCCTCGCGCCGCCGGTCGGCGCCGCGATCGTTCGCGCGCTCGCATGCGCGGGGCACGCGCTCCCCGGGCGGATCCTCTTCGCGAGCGCCTGTGTCGCGACGCTCGCCGTTCTCTGGATGCTGCGATCGCGCAACCTGATGCTCGGCGACGCGCAAACTTACATCTCCGCGATCGAGAAGGGGATGCGCGCCGCGGGCGGCGCCCACAGGGAGCCCCTCCCGCAAATGATCGTCACCCAGTTCCACGCGCTCGTCGGCGGTGCGCTCGGCCTCGGCGGACAGGGAAGCTTCACTGTGACGGAACTGATCCTCGCGGCGTGCGCGCTCGCTGTGGGCGTGCGTCTCGCGCGGCGGATCGCCCCGACGATCGAAGGACGTCTCATCGTCTTCGCGGCAATCCTCCTCGGCGGCGCACTGCAACTATTCTCAGGCTACGCGGAGTTCTACGGCTTCGCCGTGACGGCGGTTCTCTTCTTCGCGCTGCTCGGGGCGCGGCAGATCGACGGCGAGGGCGGCCTTCTCGCGCCCGCCCTCGCCTTCACCCTCGCGTGCCTCTCGCACGCGCAGGCGCTGTTTGCGGCGCCCGCGCTCGTCTATCTGATCGTGATCGGATGGAAGGAAGGGCGCCGCCGCGACGCGGCGCTCGCGGCCGCCGCCGTCCCGATCGCGGCGCTCATCGGCCTCGTACTCTTGCGCTACCCATTCGCCGAGATCGGGCGCGAGGCGACCCGCCCCGGATCGTTCCTGCCTCCGTTCGGCGCGTTCACGAAGCGCACCGCATACGGAGCGTTCGCTCCCGCGCACCTGGCAGAGATCGTGAACGCGGCAATCCTGGTCGCCCCCGCGCTCCCCGCGGCGATTGCCCTCGGCATTTCGCGACCGCAGCGCGGCAAAAGGAGCCGCCGAGCCACGTTTCTGGCCCTCCTCGCGATCGGCCCGATCCTCTTCGCCCTCGTGGCGAATCCCCAGCTCGGGATGGTGCGGGACTGGGACATCTTCGCGCTCCCCGTGACGGTCGCCGCGCTGTGGGCGGCCGCGGCGGGGGCAACCCGGCTCCCACACCTGCGCCCGCGCCGTGGAGCGCCCGCGATCGCCGGCGCGATCCTCGCGACGACTCTCCTGCACACGATCTTCTGGATGAGCGCGAACCACGATCCAGATCCCGCGCGCGAACGGATGCGGCGCGTCGCGGCGAACGCATCCTTCTTCGGGACTCAGAGCCTGGGCGAGATCTGGCGATACATCGGATCGGCTGATGTCGGCGACGGCGTTCTCGAACGCGCGGCGGCAAGCTACCGGACGGCGATCGCGAGCGACCCCGACGACCGCATGAGCTACCGAATGCTCGCCGGGATCGAGATCACGCGCGCGACCGACGCGGGCAAGGGGGTCGAAGAAGGGCTCGCAGCGTATCATGCTCTCCTCGACGCCGGAAAGGCCGAGAGGCGCGCCTACGCGTTCCTCGGCGGCGCGATCGCCGCCACGACGGCGAAGCGCGAGGATCTGGCCCTGCGTGAGGCGCGCGCGATGATCGACACCGAGCCCGAACATCCCGAGCTGCTCGCGTTCCGGGGGGACCTCCTCCGGCGATCCCAGCGATTCGCCGAGGCGCGCGCGTCCTACGAAGCAGCGCTCGCGCGCGATGCCTCGCAGCCCCGCGCCCGCCTCGGCCTCGCCTGCCTTGCAGGCGCGAGCGGCGACCGCGCCACCTGCGAGGCGCAGGCGCGCGAGGCACTCGAGCGCACCCCATGGTCCCCGCAGGCGCAGCAATTCGCGCGCGTCCTCCGGCAACCCGACGCCCTCACCCCGGATCTCTGCCGCCGCTACCTCTACATTCAGTAGACCCCAGGGGCGCGACGGCGCGTTCGCACGGCGCATTCGCGGGCTGTGCTCGCGCGCCTCGGTGTTGTAGTGTTCCGCCGAAGGGAAGGGAACCATGCGGATCCTCGTTATCGGCGGGACACGCTTCATCGGCCCGGAGGTCGTCCGCCTCCTGCGGGAGGCCGGCGACGACGTCAGCATCTTCCATCGGGGCCAGACCCGCGCGATGATGCCGGCCGGCACGCGGCAGATCCTCGGAAACCGGCACTTCCTGGCGGACTTCACCGAGAACTTCAAGCAGCTCGCCCCCGAGATCGTCCTCGACATGTTCCCGATGACCGAGCTCGACGCGACACGGGTCATGAAGACGTTCAAGGGGATCGCGCGGCGCGTCGTGATGATCTCGAGCGCCGATGTCTATCGCGCCTACGATCGCCTGAGCGGGCGCGATCCTGGCCCGCCGGATCCGATCCCGCTCAACGAGGACTCTCCCCTTCGCGAGAGACACTTCCCGTACCGGGGACAGATCGAATCGCTGGCGAACTACGAGAAGATCCTTGTCGAGCGGGTCGCGATGAGCGATCCCGAACTGCCCGCGACGGTCCTGCGCCTGCCGATGGTGTACGGCCCGCGCGACGCGCAACGCCGGATGCATCCCTTCCTCAAGCGGATGGACGACGGGCGTCGCGCGATCTTCCTCCCCGAAGGCGTCGACAACTGGCGCTGGACGCGCGGCTACGTCGAAAACGTCGCGGCCGCGATCACCGCGGCGATCCGCAACGATGCGGCCGCGGGACGGATCTACAACGTCGGCGAGCGCGAAGCCCTACCGATGAGCGAGTGGGTCCGGGTGATCGGCGAAGCGGCCGAGTGGCGTGGGGAGATCATCGTTCTCCCCCAGGAGAGCCTCCCACCAAACCTGCGCTATCCCATCGACGCGCGGCAGGACATGGTCTCGGACACAAGCCGGATCCGCAAGGAGCTGGGATTCGAAGAAGCGATCACCCTGTCGGATTGCATCCGCCGCACGGTCGCGTGGGAACGCGAGCACCCGCCGGAGCGCATCGATGCGGCGCAGTTCGACTACGCCAAGGAGGACCAGCTCCTCCGCGAGTGGAAGCGCCGCAAGCCGTAGTCCTTGCTGCCGCTCCACATTTGCTGCGCCCCCTGGTGTTGGGAATCCCGCCCGTAGTACAATTCGGCGGGCCTTTTCGTCCGGGCCCTGCCTGATACTTGCCATTCGCGCTCACTCGATCCGCGCGTGCGACCTGGAGGAGGGGTGTTAGAATCTCGGGGGGAGCTTCGGGGGCAACTCCCTAAACCGGATGTCTGCGCCATAGCGGGCCTGCGGAGAATCCTCTGTGGCGGCCCGATCGCGTGCGCCGATCGGGAAGGATTCGCCCGCTACTGAATGGCGTTGATGCGGTCCTACCTCTTCGCGGCGCGGGTCCATCGCCGCTTCGGCTTCCAGCGACCGTTCGCCGAGGTCGCATCCGATGTGGCAACGATGGAGACGGCGCTCCTTTTGCGCGAGGATCCCGGGCACGGATGCCCCCGCCTGAGGGAGGCGGTCCTCCGGCGTGCCGGGGAGATCGATCCTCTCGAGCTCGGCGATGTCGCGCTCGCCATGGCCCTGCGGAAACTCCTGCGCATGCGCGCGGATCAGGGACTGACGCGCCTTTGGGTTGCCGAGCACCGCGGCGAGGCGCTCCTGCACCGGAGTCTGAAGGCCTCCCTGCGCCGCGCCCGCGACATCCGGATGGTGTGGGACTCGCGCGGGCGGCTGGTCCTGTCCCCCGAATCCGACACTCGCGCCCCGCAGATCCCGCGCGAGATGCTCGCGTCCCGCATTCGCCGCGACGCCCCCGACTTCCGCGCCGCGAGGGTCATCGCGTCCGTCCGCGAGATCCTCATTCCCTGCGCGGAGCACGGGGGCTACTGCTACTTCATGGATCTTGTCCTCGCGATCCACTCGGTTCGGGCGGAGATCCTCGCGAACGATCCGGATGAGACCGGCGCGGTCCCATCCCACCCATCGCGCGACGGAGAACCCGAGCGCAAGAGACTCCTCGCTTTCCTGAGCGAGGAGGGACACCGGATCGATGCGCAGGACGCGGCAAAGGACGAGCGGCGGACCGTCGCGCAGGCGGCCGGCGTCTCAATCGAGGCGCGCGCGGCGCGCGTCGACATCGCTGCCGAGATGGTCCTGCGCCGGCACGGACTGGGCGATCCGGCGCGCGTGCGGCTTTCACAATCCGAGATGCTCCGGCACGCGATCCAGGACATCGAGGCGTCCGCGCTCCGCGTCCACGAGAACCGCACGACCTATCTCGCCCGCCGTCTCGATGCGCGGCTTCGCTCGAGCGCGCCGACCCTCTATGCGGCGATGTGGCGCCGCTGGTGGAGGGGCCCGTGAGCGCGGCGCTCATTTCAACACGGGATCTGCCCGTCGTGCACGATGAGCTGGAGCGCCTCCTCGCCCTCGGACAGCCCCCAGCGGTCGCGGTAATGCTGTGCCGCCGATTCCTGGATGCGATCTCCGAGATGGGTTCGGCGGTCTGGGCAGGCTACGGTTTCCACGCCGCCCTCGAGATGGCACGGCGAATCCCGTCCGTCTGCCTTGAGGGGCTCGCGCCGGAGGACCTGTCCGCGATGCGGGGGATCCTCGATCGCGCGCGCGGCTTCGAAGTTCCTCCCTTGCCGGGAGCGGACGAGTGGCCGGAGGCGTGCGATCGAGCGCTGGCGGTCCTCACCGCGGTCGCGGCAGGCGCGGGCTCGAATGCGGTCGCGCCCGCGGACCATTACGGCCGGGTCGAGATCCGCGTTCCGGTCATCGCGAATCCGATCGGCGCCAACCCCACGCAACCGGTCTTTGCGGGAATCAGCGTGGGACAGATCATCCGGCTCTCGGTCGCAGCCGATCTGACCGATCACGGTCCGCGGCTGATGGTCGACGGTGCGACCTCCGCCGAGTCGCGCCGCGCGTTCGAGGATGCGATCTCCCTTCTGGACGGCGCCACGCGCACGCGCGGCGGACCGTGCTGCCTCTACCACGCGAGATGGAACGCTCCCGACGCGCGCCTCGTCGGGAGATCAGCGACGCTTCCCTTCTTCCTCGCCTGCGCCGCGGCGCGTTCCGCGATCTCGCCCGGCGTGCGAACGGCGAGCCTTCCCCCCGGAATCGCGGCGACCGGTGATATCGGCGGGATGCGGATCCGCGCCGTCGAACCGTCGACGCTCTCCGCGAAAGTGCGCGCCGCATTCCACGCGGAGGTGCCGCTCCTCCTCGTACCGAAGGAACAGGAAGCGGAAGCCAGGGACGAGGCGGCCCGCCTCTCGAGGTGATCGGGCTCGACGATCTCCGCGATACGTTGCGGAGCCCCCGCGTGTTCCAGCGCCGTTTCCGCAGCCCATGGCGCATCGTCTCCGGCTGGCTGCACTGGCTCGCGCGCAGTCGCTTTCGCATCGCGATCATCGGATTCGCCGCGGTCCTCCTTGTCGCGCTCGCCGTCTGGGGATCGTTCGCAACGCGCAACCTCCCGGTGGACGGCGAGTGGCGGCGCGACGACGTTGTCCTCCGCAACAAACACGGCTGGATCTGCCGCCGGATCCCACTCCCCTACGCCCCACTCGATGTGAACGCGCCGACGCCGTTCGGCACGCGGCTCCTGGTCACGGACCTGAACAGGGACGGGATCGGCGACGCGATCGCGATTCGGAGCAGCTTCCCGGGACCGACGGATCTGCTCACGGCGATCGATCGCCACGGCCGCCCGCTATGGCAGCTCCGGTCGAGGGACGTTCATGGCGTGATGGAGTCGGATGTGACCTGGCATGGTTTTGCCCTCATTCCGCTGATGGAAGGGAACGATCCGGAGATCCTGACGGTGAGGCGGTCCACGCAACGAAGTCTATCCGTGATCGATCGGATCGACGCCCGCACCGGGGAATCCCTCGGGTCGCTCCGCAACTGGGGACACATGGAGACCCTCGTCTGGCCGGATCCTGCAAGGGAAGGGAGTCCCCGTCCGGTATGCCTGGGCACGGATAACACCGACGGCGACGCGCTCGTCGCGATTCTCGATCCCGCCCGGATGACCATCCCCGCGACCATGATCGATTCCGTGGAGGAGATCCCGGGGCTCACCGAGCCTCGGGCCCTCGATCACGGACTCGTCGCGGCATGGCGTTTCCCGAAGGACCGGTTCTCGCGCCAACCGAGATCGTCGTGCTGTTGCGTTACCGAGGAGAACGGCGGGGTCGTCGTCGAGGTCCGGGGGGACTCGACCTTCGACGCCGTCCTCTACCATCTCACCGTTCATTCCCTGGAGCGCCCGGAGGTCACCCGCGTGCAGTTCACGGACGCCTATCGGTCGAACATCCGCCGGAGGACCCCGGGGGTCGCGCCCGAGGCGGTGGACCAGGAAGAGGGGCGGCTGCGGGGCGAGGTTCGCACCCTGACGCCATCCGGTTGGGAGGTAATCCGTTAGCGGTCGATCGATTTAAGTTCTGGGGCGGCGCCCCGATGGCGCTAGATGGATAACGACATGGAATGCTGGAGAGAAGAATCAGTCGAGTGGGCGGCGATCCGGATCGTCGACGGGGACGAGTCCCCCGAGATCGCGGCACTCATCGAACACGCCCGCTCGTGCGTCCGCTGCCGCGAGCTGCTCGCGCTGTTCCACGACGGCGAGCGGATGCTCCGCGTCGAGCTCTCCGTACCCAAAGTCCTTCCCCTGTCCTCCGTTCGGCCGACCAGAGCGGCAGGTTCCGGCAGATCCATTATCCCCGAGGACTTCGAGCTCGCGGCCGAGACTACGAGGCCGGCGCAAAGCAGCGTCCTCACGCTGACCACGGAGGACGGCTCCTTCCTGGTCCGCGTGTTTCCAAACGCCCCCCAGGGGGGCGCGACCGCGGTCCTCGTCGCGTCCGCGGAGGGCGGCGCGCACGTCGTGCTGCGGATCGGCGACGTCGATTACCCGTTCGACGACAAGGGGATCAGCGAGATCCCGAACTTCCCCGCCCCCGGAATCTCTCTCGTCATCCGCTGATTTTTTCCGTGTCGGTCGGGGCGCGTCACTAGGCGTCTTATGGAAGGCTGCAACGCCTTTCGAAGGACGCTCGTGTTCGGTCGGGGGGGAATCGCACCGCATGTTCTAATGTGCACGAACCCCATTTCCCCATGGCGACGAACCCCCGCCCGTTCCGAGGCGTCCGTGTCACCATTGTCAGGAAGACCCGCCGAGGGACCTGCCGACTTCCTTCGCAACGGATTCAATGGCAGGGAAGTCCGGCCCACAGAGCTCTTTCAACCGCGCGAGGGCGATCGGGGCGTATTCCAGGAAGCCGGGCTTCTGGAGCCGTCCGCCGAGATAGGCGTACGCGCCGAGGGCCTGCATCATCCGATTGATCCCGCACGCCCGGAAGCGGCGGTGGATCCCATCGCGCTCGGCCGGGGCGTGCGCCGCGACGTACCGGTCGAGCAGCGCCTCGCGCAGGACGCCGGACAGATTCGTGTAGGGATCGAGGAGCAACGACGCCAGGTCGTATTCGGGCGGTCCGAGACGCGCCCCCTGCAGGTCGATCAGCGCCAGTTCGCCGTCCGGAGTCACCATCAGGTTGCGCGACTGGAAATCACGGTGCATGAGGACGCGCGGCGCGCCGTCCAGGGCCTCGTGCGCGACGCGCGCGGCCTCAGCCGAGAGGTCCTCGAAGGGGATCTCGAGCTGGGCCAGGTCGCAAACCATCTCCCGATGGAAGTAGCCCGCCTCGTACGCAAGGACGAAGTCGACGTCGTACGGAACCGCCCCGACCCGATTCGTGTCGAACGGCTCGCCCGGCGGAACGGCCTGCATGCGGAGCAGGACCTCGATCGCGCCCGTGAGGAGGCGCGCGCGGTCCGCGTCCGCGAGATCGGACAGGCGGAGGCGCGCGAAGAGGGTCGTGTCGCCCAGGTCCTCGAGGACGAGGAGCCCGCGCGCGCGGTCGAACGTCTCGATGCGCGGCGTCCGCACGCCGATTCGGCGCAGCACCTCGGCGACGTAGACGTAGCTATCGTTTTCGTCCGGCGCGGCTTCGTCCGCGCGGCGGGGGTAGATCGCCGCGGGCTGGCGGTCGCCTTGCGGCGCGTGCAGAACGACCCGCGTCGAAGCCGTCAGGAAGACGCGCGCGAAGCGCCGGCTCGATCCGTCCCCCGCGAGAAGGCGGACGGCTCGGGGCGCGGGCGTGAATAGCGCGCGAACCATCCCCTCCTCGTCGCGCGGGAGGAGGGCGATGCGGCGCGACTCGCCCGCCGCGACGATCCTGCGGTCGCACGCACCGCGGACCGGGTCGCCGGGACCGACGATCGAACGCGCCACGTGTGCGCCGGACTCGATCACCGCGCCCGCGAACACCACGCTCTCCTCGATCCGCGCGTCCGCCGCGACGATCGCGTCCGGCGAGACGGCGCCCCTCGCGTCCATCTCGAGCACCGCCTCGAGATATCCCTCGGCATCTCCGGCGTCACGGAACGGCGCATCCTCGACGACCATGCACCCCAGACGCCCGTCGCGCGCCCATGCCCGGAAATGGGGGGTGATCTCGGCGTAGCCGCCCCGCGGCAGGCCCGCGATCGCCTCCTGGGACAGCAGATAAACGCCGGTGAACGAGGAGAGCGTGGCGTCGTTGTGAGAAGGCGCGGGCAGGATCTCTCCGACGCGGTCGCCGTCCCGCCGGATCTGGCGATGCGCGGGATCGGCGACGCACAGGAGCGTTGCGAGGAAACGCCCCTCCCGATGGAACGCGACAGCGCGCTCGAGATCGGGTCGAAAGATCTGATCGGCGTTCATGATGACGACCGGATCCGTGTCGAGCCGCGCGGCGGCGTTCGCGATTCCGCCGGCGGTCCCGAGGATCTGCGGCTCGACGGCGACGCGCACCGACGGCAGATCGAGGTCGCCGCGCCGCTCCTCGACCCACCGGACGACCATGAGGGCGAGATAGTGGGCGTTCACGACGACATCGCGCACGCCGCTCTCGGCGAGGTACCGGAGGTTCCACTCGAGGAGCGCGCGCCCGCCTACCGGCAGGAGCGCCTTCGGGATGACCCGGGTGATCGGCAGCAGGCGCGTGCCGAATCCCGCGGCGAGGACCATCCCCTTCAACGATGTCTCAGGCATACAGGAGGAACGGCTCCCGCGCTTCGCGGAACGCGGCAAGGTCCGCATCCCACGACGCGGTGATCTCTTCCACCCCGGCGCCCGCATCGATCGCGACGCGCAGCCGATCCGTCCCCGCGATGAGATCGATCGGCAGCCGCTCGGTCTCGTACTCGTACGGCGGGCCGCGCCACAAGATGCGATCCGGATGGACGCGCCGCACTGCGGACAGAACCGCGACCGTCGTCGCGACGGGCCGGTAGCGGTCCCGGTCCGTCACGTGGATCTGGAATCCCCGGACCGCATCGCCGGTCCACTTCTGGAACGTCGGCTCGAAGGCGACCTCGCGCAGCGCGAAGCCCGCGATGCCCGCCGCCGTTGTCGCCTCGATCCGCGCGTGCACCCCCGCGCAATCGAGCCAGGGCGCGCCCCAGAGTTCGAACGGGCGCGTGGTCCCGCGTCCCTCGGACAGCGCCGTCCCCTCGAGCATCACCTGGCCCGGATACACGATCGTCGCGTCCAGGGTCGGGAGGTTCGGCGAGGGCATCACCCACGGCAGGTCGGTGCCGTCGCGGTAGAGATCGCGGCGCCAACCCTCCATCGGAATCACGCGCAGGTCGATCTCGAGCCCCAGCGCGCGGGCGCCGAAGCGGCAGTACTCCCCCGCGGTGAGCCCGTGGCGCAGCGAGACGGGGACCATCCCGACGAACGACGCGAACGCGGGGTCGAGAACCGGACCCTCGATGGCCGCGCCGCCGATCGGATTCGGCCGGTCGAGGACGACGACCGGGATCCCGGCGCTGGAGGCGGCGCGCATCATGAGGAGCGCCGTGGACAGAAATGTGTAAACGCGCGTCCCGACGTCCGGCAGGTCGATCAGGATCGCGTCGAGGCCGGCGAGCTGCGCCGCCTCCGGCGCGCGCACGCGGCCGTACAGGCTCACGATCGGGAGTCCCGTCGGCGGGTGCACGCCGTCACAAGATTCGACCATGTTGTCCTGCTTCTCGCCCGCGAAACCGTGCTGCGGCGAGAAGAGACGCACGAGCGCGACCCCGCGCGCGCCGCCGGCGCGCAGCAGCTCCGGAGCGCCGCTGAGCGCGCGGTCAACGGTCGCGTGGTTGCAGAGGAGGCCTGCACGGCCCTTTCCCGGCAGCCGGAGTCCGTCCCTGAGGATGACGTCGAGGCCAGACATCACCGCGGCCCGCCCGCGCTTCGTGATCGCAGCCATCGTGTTCTATGGCTCCTTCGCGACCTGCAGGCGGCACCACGCGAAGAGCGCGTCGTACACCTTGAACTGCGCCTCCAGATTCTCGAGGTCGTCCGGATGAATGATGCTGAAGCCGGTCGCGATCGCCTCCAACCCGCGTGCGATCGGGTCCGTATCCAGGTCCGCCGAGACGTCGGCCGCATGGACGATCTTCGCCATGCGCGCGAGCGCCGGGTCGCGCAGGTCGTATTTCCGCAAGATCGCTTCGAACGAGCAACGTCCCTCGTGGTGGCCCAGCTCGACCCCGGGCGCGTCGAACGGGATCCCGCCGGTCTCCCGGACGACCTCGTCGATCAAGTTCCGCGGAACGAAGAGGAAATCCGCATTGGAATCGACGAAGCGCGCGATCAGCCAGGGACATGCGACCCGGTCGACGTGCACGTGGGAGCGGGTGATCCATCTCATCGGTGACCTCCTTTGCGCGGGCGACCGGGTGATCTTCGCACGCCGCGCCCGTTTCGGGTAGAGTCCCCCCGAACAGGAGGTCGATCGACTGGGCGGCACGGATACGGCGACGGTCACGCGTGGGGATTACGGACGGGCGACGATCCGCGGGCTGAAGACCGTCGTCTTCCTGCTGCGGATCATCCTCCCCATGTCGTTCGCCGTCAGCCTGGCCGACTGGCTCGGAATCCTCGCGAAGATCGGGACGCTCCTCGCGCCCGCGATGGGGATCTTCCACCTCCCCGGCGAGGCGGCCGTCGTCCTCGTCTCGGGATGGCTCGTCGGGATCTACGGGGCGGTCGCCGCGATGGCGATCCTCCACCTCTCCACGGCGCAGGTGACGGTCCTCGCCCTGATGACCCTGACCGCGCACAACCTGCCCGTCGAGACGACCGTGCAGCACCGAACGGGGACGCCCTGGTGGCTCAACCTGATCGCGCGGGTCGGGACATCGGCGGTCCTCGGCTGGATCGCGGCGTTCGCGCTTCATGCGGCCGGCGGGGATTCAGCCCTGCAGGGCGCGGCCGTGACCGCCGCCGAAGCCCCGGCGCACGCGGGATTTGTGGCATTCCTCGCGCATTGGGCGGTGAGCGCGGGCAAGCTCGCCGCGAAGGTCCTCGTGATCCTCCTCGCCCTGATGCTCCTGACCGAGTGGATGCGCGCCCGCGACGTCTATCACAGAATCGCGCAACCCCTTCGGCCGCTTCTGGCGTTCATGGGCCTGTCGGCATCCGTCGCCTTCCTCTGGATCACCGCGATGGTGCTTGGATTGGCCTACGGATCCGGACTTCTGATGGAGGAGGCGCGCGAGCCGGGGCGCTATCGGGCCGTAGACCTGCGTGACTTGAACATTTCGATCGGGGTCTGCCACTCGGTCCTCGAAGATACGGCGCTGCTTGCGTCCCTCGGAGCATCGCTGTTCTGGATCACCCTTCCGCGGTTGATCGCGGCCGCCCTCGTCGTTCGCGCCGTGCGCCTCTGCGCCCCGCGGATCGGCGACCCGGCCCGTTGATCGGGCGGAATCGGCCCTTGCCCGGAAAAGTGATTCGCGAGAAGCTGACCGGGTTCTGTCGGCCGAAAACGCATCGGGCATCCGGAGAGAGTTGCATGCAGATCGACTGGATTTCACGTACCGACACGGGTCGCGTGCGTCCACACAACGAGGATTCCGTCCTCCTCCGTCCGGACAGGGGCTTCGCCGTGCTCTGCGACGGGATGGGAGGCCACGCGGCCGGGGAGGTCGCGAGCCGCATCGCGGTTGAGACGTTCGCCCGGCTCGTCCAGGACAATGCCGCCGGATCGCCGTCTCTCCCGGCCGGCGGCGCGCCGCCGGAGGCGATGCCGTTGGTCGCGGCCGCATGGGGCGCGAACGAGGCGGTGTTCGTCCGGTCGCAGGCGGAGGCGGAGTACCGCGGAATGGGGTGCACGCTGGTCGCCCTCATGCTTCGCGAAGACGGACTCGCCGCATTCACCGGCATCGGGGACAGCCGCCTGTACCTCCTTCGCGGCGGCGCGCTCCGGCAGATCACCGAGGACCACACGCGCATCCAGATGCTCCAGCGCATGGGGGTCCCCCTCCGGCGCATCGATGAGTTGCAGTTGAAAGGGGTCATCACGCGCGCCGTCGGCACCGGCCCGAACGTGGACATCGACTATGGGATCACGCCGGCGCTGACCGGAGACGTCTGGATCCTCTGCAGCGACGGCCTCACCGACGAGCTCGATGACGACGCGATCCGCTCGATCGTTTCGTCCGCCGGTGATCCGAAGGCGGCGGCGGACCGGCTCGTTGAAGCGGCCCTCACCGCGGGGGGGCGCGACAACGTCACCGTGGCGATCGCACGCGTCATCGACAGCCCCGCGCGCGCCGATCAAGCTCCGGTTCCACGACCGTCGACGTGGACGCTCTCCGACACGCCCGGCGGCGACCTCTCCGACGACACGCCCTAGGACGGACCCCGCCCTGCGGTCCGTCCGCCGCCCCGCAGGCGGACCCGGCGGACGCGACTACTTCAGCGCGTTTGTCGCGATCACGAGCCGCTGAATCTCCGACGTTCCCTCGTAGATCTCGGTGATCCTGGCGTCGCGAAACAGCCTCTCGACGATGAACTCCTTCGTGTAGCCGTACCCGCCGTGGATCTGCACGGCGCGATTCGCGGCGCGCGACGCCGTCTCGCTCGCGAAGAGCTTCGCCTGCGCCGCCTCCATCGTGTAGGGCTCCCCCGCGTCCTTCGTAGCCGCAGCCCGATACGTGAGGAGCCGCGCCGCCGCGATCTCGGTCGATGAATCCGCGATCATCCACTGGATCGCCTGCAGGGATGCGATCGGCTTCCCGAACTGCTTGCGCTCCTTGGAATAGCTCACGGACGCATCGAGGGCCGCCTGGGCGATCCCGACCGCCTGGGCGGCGATCCCGATCCGCCCCGCGTCGAGGGTCGCCATCGCGACCTTGAATCCCTTGTTCATCTCGCCCAGGAGGTTCGACCGCGGAACGCGGACGTTGTCGAACGTGAGCAGGCACGCGCCCGAGCCGCGGATGCCGAGCGTGTCCTCCTTGCGGCCGACCTCGAAGCCGGGCATGCCGCGCTCGACGATCAGGGCGGAGATCCCGCGAACGCCCGCCGGTGGATCGGTGATGCAGAAGACGAGAAAGATCTCGGCGACCGTCGCGTTCGTGATGAAGATCTTCGAACCGTTCAGGACGAAGTCGTCCCCTTCCTGCACGGCGACCGTCCTCTGGCTCGCCGCGTCGGAGCCTGCCTCCGGCTCGGTCAGGGCGAACGCGCCGAGCTTCTCCCCCCGAGCGAGCGGCGCCAGGTACTTCCTCCTCTGCTCCTCCGTGCCGAACTGCAAGAGAGGGAAGCAGGCGAGGCTGTTGTGGGCGCTCACGATCACGCCCGTCGCCGCGCAGGCGCGCGACAGCTCCTCGACGATGATCACGTACGACATCTGGTCGAGCTCGGAACCGCCGTATTCGGCCGGGATGAAGATCCCGAGGAAGCCCAGCTCCGCGAGCTTTGCCACGTTCTCCTTCGGAAAACGCGCCTCCGCGTCAACGGTGGCGGCGCGCGGGCGGACCTCTTTGTCCGCAAAGGACCGGACCGTGTCCTGCACCATCTTCTGATCCGTGTTCAACCTGAAATCCATGGCTCCTCCTGGATGGGACGGGATTCTACCGCAGCATCCGCTCGAGCGCCTCCCTCAAATCAGGATCCGCGAACCGAAAGCCGGCGTCCAGCAAGCGCGCGGGCACGGCGCGCTCGCTCGCGAGGAAGGCGCAGTCCGCCATCTCGCCGAACGCCAGGCGCAGGACCGCCGCCGGAATCCGGAAGGGCACCGGGCGCCCGAGGACGCGCGCGAGGACGCGGGTGAACTCGCGGTTCGTGGCCGGATTCGGGGATGCCCCGTTGATCGGGCCGCTCAGGCCCTCGTTCTCGAGCGCGAAGACGTAGATCGAGACGAGGTCGTCCAGCGTGAGCCAGCTCATGTACTGCTCCCCGCTGCCGATCGTCGCGCCGAGACCGAGTCGAAACGGGATCAGGAGGCGGGCGAGCATTCCGCCCCTTGGATCGAGGACCAGGCCGGTTCGCACGCAGACAACCCGGATCCCGCGGGCGGACGCCGGACCGGTCGCCTCTTCCCAATCGCGACAGACACGGGCGAGGAAGTCGTTCCCCGGCGGCGCGTCTTCCCCGAGGACGTCGGCGCCGCGGCTTCCGTAGTACCCGGTCGCGGACGCGGAAACGATCACGCGCGGCCGCTTCGCGCAGCCGGCGAGAGCGCCGCAGAGCAGCTTCGTTCCGCGCGTGCGACTTTCGTGGATCCGCTTCTTCCTTGCAGTGGTCCACAATCCCGCGATGCTCTCGCCGGCCAGATGGACCACCGCGTCGAATCCCTCGAGCCGCGCCGCGTCGATCTCGCCGGTTCGCGGGTCCCAGCGGATCGCGCCGTCACTGCTCGGGATCGGCGGACGCACGAGGCGCACGACCTCGACCCCGCGGGTGCGCATGCGCGCGACGAGGGCCGAGCCGATCAACCCGGACGATCCGGAGACGAGTACTTTCATGCGACCTCCTCCAAGTCCTCCTTGACCTCTCACGACGGCACAGCGTATACCAAGCCCCTGTCATGCACGATTTCCGCCCCGGAGACTGATCAACTGTGTCCTCGAACATCCCGGACGAACCGATTCCGCCGATTCCTCCCGAAGTAGAGGAGGCCGCGCCATCGTTCTGGGTTCGGGTCCGACGATTCCTCTTCGGGCATCCCCGCAATCTGGCGGATCGCTCGATTTTCCATAGACTTGCGCTGGTCCCGTTCCTCGCGTGGGTCGGCCTCGGCGCCGATGGGCTGTCCTCTTCGTCGTACGGACCTCCGGAAGCCTTCCAGACGCTGGCCCAGCACACGTACCTCGCCCTCGGCCTGGCGATCGGAATCGCGGCGACGGTCCTGATCATCGCGTCGGCCTACCGCGGGATCATCGAGCAGTTTCCGCACGGAGGAGGAGGTTATCTCGTCGCGACGAAGCTCCTCGGCCCGCGCTACGGTGTCGTCTCCGGATCGGCCCTTCTCGTCGATTACGTCCTGACGATCGCGGTCTCGATCGCGGCCGCCGCGGACGCGCTCTTCAGCTTCCTTCCGATCGAGTGGCAGGTGTTCAAGGTCCCGGTCGAGGTGGTTCTGATCCTCATGCTGACCACCCTGAACATCCGCGGCCTTCGCGAATCCGTTCTCGCCCTGCTCCCCGTATTCCTCCTGTTTCTCGCAACCCACCTGATCCTGATCGTCGGCGGGCTCGTCGTGCGCCTCCCCGAGATCCCGCACACCGCGCAAGTGATGTCGATGGACTTCCACACCGGGCTGACGACCCTGGGGATCGGAGGGATGCTCCTGCTCTTCATGAAGGCATACTCGATGGGGGCAGGAACCTACACAGGATTGGAGGCCGTCTCGAACGGCCTGCCGGTCATGCGCGAACCGCAGGTTCAGACCGGCAAGAAGACGATGGCCTACATGGCCATCTCCCTCGCCTTCACGGCCGGCGGTCTGCTCGTCCTCTATCTCCTCTGGAACGTGAGCCACGTGGAGGGGAAGACGCTGAACGCGGTCCTCGTGGAGCGCTTCGTCGGGGGGATCCGGTTCGGTTACGTCTTCGTGATCCTGACGCTGATCGCGGAGGGCGCCCTGCTGATGGTCGGCGCGCAGGCGGGGTTCATCGACGGACCTCGCGTGCTCGCAAACATGGCGATCGACTCGTGGATGCCTCATCGCTTCGCCGCGCTCTCGGAACGCTTGACGGCGCAGAACGGAATCGTCGTCATGGGCGCTTCGTCGCTGGTGGCCTTGATCTACACGCGCGGGGACGTGCGGCACCTCGTCGTCATGTACAGCATCAACGTCTTCTTGACCTTCTCACTGTCGATGTTCGGGATGGCGCGTCACTGGTTCGGCGCGCGCAAAGCGAAGGGACACTGGAGGAGGCGCTTCTCGCTGTTCGTCGTGGGATTCGTCCTCTGCATCACGATCCTCGGCGTGACGATCTACGAGAAGTTCCTGTCGGGCGGGTGGATCACGCTCATCGTCACGACATCGGTTGTTCTGTTCTGCTTCCGGATCCGCCAGCACTACAACCGGGTCGGCGAAAAGTTGCGGCAGCTCTACGCCGAGCTGGGCGACATCCCGAGCAAGCATGGCGGCGAGGATGTCCCCGTCGACACGTCGAAACCGACCGCGGCAATCCTCGTCGGAAGCTACGGCGGGCTCGGGATCCACACGGTGCTGAACGCTTTCCGCGCTTTCCCCGGACATTTCAAGAACCTGGTCTTCCTGTCGGTCGCCGTGGTGGACTCCGGCGAATTCAAGGGGGAAGGGGCGATCGAAGGGTTGAAGGACCGGACCGAGGAGATGCTCCAGCAGTATCTCGACCTCGCGCGCGGCTTGAAGATCCCGGCGACCAAGCGATATGCGATCGGCACCGATGCAGTCGACGAGGCGGAGCGGCTCTGCCTCGAGGTGGCGAAGGAGTTCCCGCACACGACGTTCTTCGCGGGCAAGATCATCTTCCGCCGGGAGAACTGGTACCAGCCGATCCTGCACAACGAGACCGCGGCCGCCGTGCAGAAGCGCCTCCAGTGGAAGGGGCGCACGATGGTCATCCTTCCGGCGCGCGTGCGTTAGCGGGCCAGGTTCTCCGAGACGGTCTGGGGCGTGTTGTACTTCAGTTCCGAGCCGTGCAGGCTGTGCGGGATCGCGAAGACCACAAGGGTCACGAGCGCCGCCACGAAGACCGCGACGCGTCCGAGCCGTGGACGCTTCACGAGGAAAGCCGCGAGGATCCAGAAGACCAGCGCGATCAACGTCTTGTTGTCGGTCAGGTCGTAGCCGAAGGGGACGCCCGTCCACCAGGCCCCGAACGCGGTCTTCTGGACGATCGGTCCGAGGATCATCCCGCCGACGAATAGCATCGTGGAGGTTCCGAGCGTGTAGTGCGGCAGGTTGCGTTTCCGCTGGAAGACCTCGATCCCGGCGCGGTTCGAATACAGCATCGCGCAGAACATCAGGATGATGTGCGGGATCAGGACGACGAGCGGAACGTTGCCCTTGAAGCGGGTGATGATCGGCGCGCCGGCAGGGATCTCGACCGTCTCAGCGCCCCGATGAAGGCGGACCTTGTACTCGACCTTTCCCGCTTGGGGCTGATGCGGGATCTCGCCGACCAGACGCGCGCCCTCCCGCCGCATCGGCGTGACGGCCTGCGGGTCATCGGTCGGATAGCGCTTCCACACGAGGTCGCCCGTGACCGCCGTGTCGGCCACAGCAATCGTTACGAGCTGGTTCCCGTCCCCTCCGTGCGTCCGGGCAAGTCGCAACGGGAAACTCGTTCCCGCGATCGTGGCGTGCCCGCGCACCGGATAGGAGGGTCCCGTCATCCGCTGGTACGTCGCAGCGGCGAGTGTGATCACGATGGCAAGTATCCATCCGCGCATGCTTCCTCCTTCGGCCCGAACCGGGAAGTCTGCCTCGTGTCTTCGTTCGATTCCAGCGTTTTTCTGAGGTGTGCGATTTTCCGGGAGACCCTAGGCGAGGACCTCCCCGAAGAAGTCGAGCATCGCCTGCCAGGATCGTCGATCGACGGCCTCGTTGTACTGGAGCCCCCGCTCCGGCATGTTCGCTCCGGGGACCGCAAAAGAATGCATCGCCCCGCCATAGAAGATCATCTGCCAGTCGACCTTCGCGTCCCGCATCTCCTGCATGAACGCGGCCGCCTGCTCGGGGGGGACATGGGGATCATCAGCCCCGTGACAGACCAGGATCTTCCCCCGAATGCTGCGCGCATCGGCCGGGCTCGGCGTGTCCAGGCTCCCGTGGAAGCTCACAACCCCGGCGAGGTCCGCCCCGCTGCGAGCCAGCTCGAGCGCCGTCAGCCCGCCGAAGCAATAGCCGATCGCCGCGCACCGGGCGTTGCAGCGGCCGCTCCCCCGCAGGACATCGAGCCCCGCCGCGGCGCGACTGCGCATCAGCGGACGATCGGCGCGAAAGGCGGTCGTGAACTTCCGCATCTCTTCCATCGACGCGGGCCGGTTCCCCTTGCCGTACATGTCGATCGCAAACGCCGCGTACCCCGCCCCTGCCAGCATCGCGGCGCGATTCCTGACCTGAGGCCCGAGACCCGACCAGTCGTGGACGATCAGGACGCCGGGCCGCCGTCCCGCGCGCGCCTCGTCATAGGCGAGATGTCCCTCGAGGACTGCTTCCCGGTGCCGGTACTCGATCTCTTCAGTGTGGAGCTTCACGTTTTCCGTGCTCATCGGTTCCTCCATGCTCGGACCCACCACTATATCAGCCAGGCGTAGCCGATCTTCATGAAGACGGTCCGGTCGAGCGGACGCGCGCTGACCGCGGCCCGGCTCTCGCGATCCTCCGAGTAGCCGACATAGAGGACCGTCTGCGGGTTGATCTTGTACGAGACGAGGAACTGCGAGAACAGGTGCCGCGTGTGCGGTTCGATCCCGGTCGGATCCAGATAGACATCCGGGTGGCGGTCGATGTTCTCGTACTGGAGTATCGCGCGCGCATACGTTCTGACATTGAACTGATACACGAACCGCGAATCGATGATGTTCACCGTGTAGAGCCGCTTCCCGTGAACGTCGAGATGCTCGTACGTGTGGTCGACCATCCCGTGGAAGTGCCCGCCCAGATCCAGATTGAACCCGGGGCCGCCGCTCACCCGCGTCGCGGCCCTCGCGTTCTCGTAGTCGATCGCGTCACCCGCGCCCCCGCTGAACCATCCCTTGAACGCCCCGCTCGGCTGGAATTCGAAGTGGAAGCGATGGAGGAGCGCCCCCGAGTACATGTGGTTCGCATACAGCTCCTTCCATGTGGAGCCCTGAAGCTCGATGTAAGTCTGAAGAGGACCGTGATACTCCGAGCTCAGCGTGATCTCGCGATCGGTGAGCTCGCCGTCCACCGCGCTCGACTGTAACGCCTCGGCGCCGAAGTCGAGACGCGAGAACCATGTATTCTCACCGTAGACGTGCCGGTTGATCTCCGAATACAACGAGGCGACATCGACTCGCTCGATGTATCCGGCGTCGGCGCGGAACCCCGGGTCCATCTCTTCGGCGGTCAGATCGAAGCTCCATTTCTCCACCGAGTGGTTGTACTGAATCGCTCCCGCAAACCCGCCGAATTCCCCGGTCGGGACGCTCGCCGGGAGGCTGCCGTCCTCAGGATATTGCGTGGAGGTTCCGAGGGCCTGAATCGTCACCGCATCGGATCGGGTGAAGTGGATCAACCCGTCCGCCCCATAGACGCGGTTGTGATATCCGTCCCCCTCGCGGTCCGTCATCAGGATTCCCCCCGTGGAGGAGGCCCCCAGATCGCGGCGATACCGGAACACCCCGCTCGTGACCGGATGCTGGAGGGGCGCGGGGTCCGACATGGACGGGATGATGATGTTCGGCGACTCGTCCCTCGTCACGAACGCGCCGACCGCGTGCTTCCCTTCCTTGCCGGTGAGCTTGATCCCCCACGACGGATCGGCGACGGACCTCGTGTACACCGTCTGGAATATCGTGTGGAAGAAATCGGAGCCTTCGAGGAAGAACGGGCGCTTCTCTTCGTAATAGAGGGCGTACCGGGTGTTGATGTCGAGACGGACCGCGTCCGCCTCGATCTGCGAGAAATCCGGGTTCGCGGCGGCGTTCAAGCTCAGGTTCGGGGTGACCCCCCATCGAGCAGAACCGCCGAGTTCCGCCTTGACCGGTCCTTTCTCGATGGCCGGGGCGTCGAAACCCGCACGCTCATCGGTGCGATGGGCGGTCAGCGTCGGGTCGAGCTCGATGCTGTGTCCGGGCGTGATCCCCGCGAATCCTCTCGCCTTGCCCGCCTGGCAGAGCAGGCAATCGCGGCCGCGGTCTATCGGGATCGATGCATATTGATATCGGAAATCGCGCGGGCGCGTGCGGATGACGACTATGCCCCACGTCTGTTCCCCGGGAGTGCGCGGAAACCTGAGCGAGGCGAACGGGATCGCCATCTCGATGGCGTAGCCCTCCGCGGTGATTCGCCCCGCGGAATCCCAGATCGCATCCCAGGTCGGGTCCTCGTTTTCGTCGCGGTTCATGTCGTTCCGCGTGAGATCCGTCTGGACGCCCAGCGGATTGCAGAAGAATTCGAATCCCCGGCGTTCGTCGTTGAAGGTATCGAGGGTGATCCCCACGAAATCGTCGCGGTAGCCCTGATCCCGGTCGGTCAGGTTCGCGCGGATCGAGGAGGGATCGGGGTCAAAGGCGCGGAAGGCGACGTACAGGTAGCTGCGATCGTGGGCGAGCAAGCACTCCGTGCGAACGGCCGCCGGGGTGTTGTTCCCGGGCTCGATCTCGTACGGAACGTTGATCACCGCCGCCCGGGCCCAGATCGGCTCGTCGAGGACGCCATCCACGCGCACCGGACAGTCCGCCATCGGGACGGCGCATGATCCCGGCCGCTCCGAGACCGGCTGTGCGGCGGGAGGCGCCTGTGGATCCGCGAAGGCCGAACCAGACCAAGTGGCGGATAGGCCAACGACTATCAGAAAGGTCAATCGATCTATCGCCCGGATCCCCACACCCGGTCCCCCCTTCCCCAGCAGAACTACGCAGAAAGGATACGGGAAGTTGCCACCCGCGGAAAACCGTCGAGGGGCCTTACCGCGCGCTCGGGCTCAGCGGAGCGTGACCTTCCGGGTTGCGGCGAAGCCATCCCCTCGCAGCAGCACGAAGTACACGCCGGGGGCGAGCCGGCGCCCGCGCGCATCGCGACCGTCCCACGCCGCGGTCCATTCCCCCCGCCCGAGCAGGCGATCCGACACCACGGCGACTTCCCGGCCGGTTGCGTCGTGCACCGCGATGCGCGCGGGCCCTGCCGCGGGGGCGCTCACATGGATCCGCACCGGTCCCGCGAACGGATTCGGCGAAGCGTCGACGCCGGCGATCTCCGGCAACCGGCCGGAATCCTGCGCGACGTCGTTCGCCTCCCGCGCGAACTCGGCGATGAACCAGGGCGCGTTCAGCGCGTTGATGTCCACGTGCTCCTGGTTGTCGGCGGGAAAGTAGACCGCATCGAACGGGGTATGCGCGAGGATGTCCTGGTCCCCGGCGATGTTGTAGAAGAGATCGGACGTGTAGAGGGCGAGCGAGCTGATCGATGGGATGAAGCAGTGGTTCGGGTAGAGCGCGACGATGTCGCCGTACGGGGCGGCGACGGCGCCCAGCTCGGCCATGCTGTCCCGCCACCCACCGGGGGCGTTGTCATAGGGACGAGTCCCGGCCACGTTGACCGTCCACTCATTCCAGGGAATGTAGAAGTACTCGATGAGGCCGTGGAACACCGTTGTGTTCGCTCCCGCGGAGACCGCCCAGCAGTCGCCGGTGATGCTCACGAGGAAGCTCGAGTACTCCCATCGGATGATCTGCGCGCCCGGCGCGAACCCCTGCCCCAACCGCGAGCCGCTCCCGTTCGCGATCGCCACCTTGCGCAAGGCGGACGGGTATCCGCCGACCGCGGATAGGTCCCCAAGCAGATCGGCCCTCAAAGGGTCCGCCTGCCCCGATCCGCCGGGCGGATCGGTGTGGTGATAGACGAGCATCTGCCGCCCCGCCGGCGTGTCGAGGTCCGCGAGAAACGCCGCCGCATCGGCGGACTGGTCGGCGAAGAACGCGAGCCAGTACTGCAACCCGAGCGGGACGTTGGCGCCGGCCTGCGGCGAGTCGAACGAGATGAACGTCCGTACGTCGTGAGGGATTCCGTGAGCCTCCATGTACGCGAGAGCGTAGCGTCCGACCAGTCCACCCATGCTCGCACCGGCGAGCGCCATCGTTCTCCCCGGACCGATCGCGGCCTGGATCTCGCGGATCAGCTCGACCGCGACGAACCCGTTCCTCTGCACGTAATCCGCGCCGTTCGTGAAGTTCAGCACGACGGCATCGAAGCCCATGCCACGAAGGTTCTCGATCAGGTTCTGGCGGTTGAGCAGCGCGTAAAGCTCGTCCCAGTTCATCGTGTTCTCGGGATCGAACCCCTCGATCAGAACGACCGGCTCCGTCAGTGTCGCGTGCCGATCCGAGAGGTAGACATACGCGTCGCCGGTCCCGAGCACCCCCTGGTACGGGATCGTCGCCGTGATGTGCAAGGTGTCGTTCGGCGCGGGCGTGCGCAGCTCCCTCACGTCGAACAGGAAGCTGGACACGAGCGGGGCGGAACCCGCGAACTCGAACCGGACGCGGACCGTCTTCTCCCCCGTCGTCGCGTATCGCACCCGGCGGACGCTTCCGAGCGGGAAGGAGACGAAGTCGCGGCCGTCATCGAAGTCGATCGCGGCCGCGCGCGGCGGGGTCGCGTCATTGCTGAAGTAGTCGCGGGGATCGAGAAGGAAACTCACCTCGGCGCCACGGTAGGTCGTCTCCCGAAGGGGCGCCGCCGCGAATGCCCGCGCCTCGACGAACGGGTCCGCTTCTGCCCTCCCGAGCTCGAGCCGCCCGTCCCGAACGACCAGATCCTCTTTCTCGAGCGCGTCGGGACGCAGCCGGTCATACCGGAGGTTCAGTACGGCGATCGGGACGACGCCCCGGCGCGCGTCCGCCTCGGCGCCGGCGAGTGCCGTCGCGAGCGGCGGGAGCGAGAAGCCGGGGCCCGTCGCCGCCCGCGACAACTCGAAGTAGATCTGCCGCCACTCTTTCATCGTCGCGGGCGTGGACTCCGCCGAGCCGTCGTGCTCCCGGATCCGCGATAGCGGAAGAACCCGATCGTACAGGATTCCTGTGTGCATCCGATCCGCCGGCAAGTCCCCGAGCATCTCGGTCAGCCGGTCCGAAATCCTGCCGCCTGTCGCCCGCGCCGGCGCGATCATGAAAATCCATGACAAGAAGAGGAATGAAGCCAGGATGAGCCGCGAGGGGAAGAGGGGTCGGTTCATGGCGCCTCCAGTCGCGCAGACGGTGCCTGCAGACCGCGTTGATTATAGCGAATTCGCCGGGCAAAGCGCTCTTGTATGCCCGACCGGAAGATGCACAATGATCTGGTGATGGAACGCGCCCTCCGAGTGGAGCGGCGACGAAGTCGTCACACGGACGGTTGCCCTAATCGCGGGAGACTAGTGATGCGCAAGTTCATTCTTCTTCCGATGCTCCTCTGCATCCTTGCGGCCGCCGCGCCCGCCGCCCCCATCCTGATCGGTCCCAGGGTCGGCTTGAGCGTGCCGAAGCTCCACGGCGGCAATGACCCGATGTCGACCGGGTACACGACGCGACTGGCCGCGTCGTTCGGAGTGTTCGCGGACATCGGCGTTGCCCCCGGTTTCTCGGTGCAGCCGGAGATCAACTACGTCCCGCAGGGCGGCAAGCGCGAGGGCATGCAACCGTTGACGACCGTCTTGCCGGACCTGCCTCTTCCGCCGGGAACGATGCTCTACGCTGATTTCAAGAACGTCGTGAAGTTGACCTACATCGAGGTTCCGGTTCTCGCCAAGTTCCGGTTCGGCAGCAACGATCGCTTCTACTTGGACCTCGGGCCCTACGTGGGGTACCTGGTCGCCGCGACGGACGTCACGAGCGGCACGAGCTCGATCTACTACGACGCGAACCGGCAGCAGCCGGTGATCGTTCCCCCGAACGATCCGAACGGGGTCCCGCTCCCCCCCCAGGACTTCACGGCGGACACGAACACGAGGGGAGATCTGCGCCGGTTTACCTGGGGAACCCAGGGAGGCTTCGGCATCGTGTACCCCTTCGGATCGGGTGACCTCTTCCTGGATGCACGGGGCGGGCTCGGACTGACCCACATCCAGAAGGACACCGTCACGGGCGGCAGCAGCCGGACGGGTGTGTTCCTGGTCGCCCTCGGCTACTCCTTCAGGCGGCCCGAACGCTGATCTCGAAAGGAATGCCCCGGACCTCGCGGCCCGCGTCGTACTCGAGGCCGCGGCGCCGCCGCCCCCTATTGATCAAACGTAGCCCGCTATCGTAAATTCTCCCCCGGGTACAACTTTCACGGGAGGTTCGCATTATGGCGAAGACGTTCAAGATCGCTTGGCTCCCCGGGGACGGGGTCGGGGTCGAGGTGATGGAGGCCGCCCGGGTCGTGCTCGATCGCGTCGGGCTCCAGGCGGAGTACATCCACGGAGACATCGGGTGGGATTTCTGGTGCAAGGAGGGCGACGCCTTCCCCCAGCGGACCATCGATCTCCTGAAGAACGTCGATGCCGCGATGTTCGGCGCGATCACGTCGAAGCCGGTCAAGGCGGCCGAGGCGGAGTTGGTCCCGGATCTCAAGGGCAAGGGGCTCGTCTACCGATCGCCGATCGTGCGGATGCGGCAGCTCTTCGACCTCTACATCTGCCTGCGCCCCTGCAAGGCATATCCGCAGAACCCGCTCAACTTCAAGGAAGCGATCGATCTCGTCGTCTTCCGCGAGAACACCGAGGACCTCTACTCCGGTGTCGAGTTCAACACGGTGCCGGATGCCCTCCGCGACACGCTCGCCGAGCTGTCCCCGCCGTTCAAGGCGTTCAAGGGGCTCAAGTCGGACGAGTACGCGATCTCCTGCAAGATCAACACGCGGAAGGGATCCGAGAGGATCATCCGGGCGGCCTTCGAGTTCGCGCGCAAGTTCGGGCGGAAGAAGGTCACCGTCGTGCACAAGGCGAACGTCGTGCGCGCGACCGACGGCCTCTTCCTCGAGACGGCGAAGGCCGTCGCGAAGGACTTCCCCGAGATCCAGATGGACGACGCGAACATCGACGCGATGACGATGTGGCTGCTGAAGAACCCGTTCAACTACGACGTCCTCGTCGCGCCGAACCTCTACGGCGACATCATCTCCGACCTCTGCGCGCAGATGGTCGGTGGGCTCGGTTTCGGCTGCTCCGGGAACATCGGCGAGAAGCTCGCCGTCTTCGAGCCGACGCACGGATCGGCCCCGAAGTATGCGGGGCAGTACAAGGTGAACCCGATCGCCACGATCCTCGCCGCGAAGATGATGCTGGACTGGCTCGGCGAGACCGAGAAGGCCGCCAAGATCGAGGCGGCGACCGCCGCGGTGATCCGCGAGGGGAACGTGCGGACCTACGACATGGGCGGCTCGGCCAAGACGCTCGATATCGCCGAGGCGATCGCGAAGAAGCTGTAACGCGCGGCGGCGCGTGCCGGCGTGGGTCGCCCCGCAAGTCCCCACGCCTGCGTCAAATAGCACGATCGGCGTCTGTGTGTTTGACGGACGGCACCGGCATCTTGCATGATCTCCGGTCATTCTCAAGGTCACATTTTCTGGAGGTATAGAGCAGATGCCATCGAAGAGAACGATCCTCGTCACCGGCGCCACGGGCGCTCAGGGTGGAGGCGTCGCCCGCCATCTTCTTGCGAAGGGCTCCTTCGCCGTCCGGGCGCTGACGCGCAACCCCGGCTCCGACGCGGCCAGCAAGCTCGAGAGTGCGGGGGCTCAGGTCGTCGCGGGCGACCTGGCCGACACGGACTCCATCCGCAGCGCCGCGCGCGGCTGCTACGGCGTCTTCGGCGTCACGAACTTCTGGGAGCACTTCGAGAAGGAACACGCGCATGGGATGAACCTGGTCGACGCGGTCAACTCCGCCGACGTCCAGCACTTCGTCCTGAGCACGCTTCCTTCGGTCAAGAAGCAGGACCCGAATCTGAACGTCCCCCACTTCGAGATCAAGGCGCAGATCGAGGAATACGCGCGCGGGCTCGGCGTCCCGGCGACGTTCATCCACGTGGCGTTCTACTACGAGAACTTCATGTACTTCTTCCCACCCCAGAAGGGACCGGACGGCGCCTACTCGTTCGGCTTTCCGCAGGGAGAGACCCCGCTGGCCGGCGTGAGCGTCGAGGACGTTGGAGGGGTCGTTGCCCGGATATTCGAGGATCGGGACCGCTTCCTCGGTCAAGTCGTCGGGATCGTCGGCGACGACATTCCCTCGGCGAAGTACGCGGAGATTCTCACCCGGGAGCTGGGGAAGAAGATCACCTACAACTACATCCCGCGCGAGGTGTTCGCGAAGTTCGGATTCCCCGGCGCCGAGGACCTCGCCGACATGTTCGAGTTCAACCGCTTGTACGTTCCTGGCCGGCGGGTCGATATCGAGCAGAGCCGCGCCCTATATCCTGCCATGCAGTCGTTCGAGTCGTGGGTCCGGAACAACAAGGAGAAGCTCCTCGCCGCCCTCAAGGGGTAAGGCCACTCTCCAAGCGCCGGCCCGCGCCGGATCCGGATGTCCTCGGGCGCCGTGCCCGAGGACATCGCGGATCGGTTCCGCGCGAAGGAGCGGGGCGCGGGACGCCTACTTCCGCATCGATCCGATGACGTCGCCGCCCAGGATGAACTGCTGCCCCGCGGGGAGCAGCATCACATTCACGTTCGGCGCGAGCTTCGTGACCATCGTGTACTGCACCAGCCGGTCCGTGAGGCTGGCGCTCAACTTGTCGTTCGCCTGGGCCTGCCTCTCGGCGATCGTGTAGAGGCTGTCCGCCTTCCCGCGCGCCCGAGCGACCGCCTGCTGCGCCTGGAACTCGACGACCTTCACGCGCTGCTCCTCCTCGAGCGCGCGCTGCGTCGCGATCTGCTTCGACTCGATCGCGAGCTTGAACCCATTCTCGAAGTCGATGTTGTTGAGCAGGAGGTCCGGCACCTCGATCGACCAGTTGCTCAGCTCCGCGTTCAGCCTCTGGCTGACCGTGTGGCGGATGTTCTCACGGTTCGGGGCGATTTCGACGGTAGAGAACTTGACGGTCTCGTCCTTGAAGTACTGGGGCACGCGCGGCTCGACGAGCTTCGCGAACCAGTCGGGTCCGACTTCCCGATAGAGCTTCTGGACGGCGCGCTCGCTGATCCGCGTGTTGACGGTGCAGTCGACGTAGACCGCCTGCGTCTCCTTCGAGAAACAGGACATCCGATCGAACTTGTGGCTCTGGACCTGCGTGTTCTCCAGCAGGACCTGGCGCCACGGGAGGACCCACTGCGGTCCCTCCCCGACCTGGCCGACGATCCCGCCGAACTGATACACGACCCCTACCCTTCCCGCGGGGATTGCGTGAAATCCGGCGATGAAGGTGAGGAGAAGGACCAGCGCCACCGCGATCCATCGCGAGAAGGATCGGATGTTGTGGGCGAGAGTGGCATATCGCGCCTCCTGGGCAATGAGCTCGACCGCGCGGCCGTCCTCGGCCTGCAGCTTCCGACCCGCGCCCCGAAGGAACTCTCCCCTTCGCTCCTGCGCCGCCGCCCACCAGCGGGCGAACGCGAACAGGGCGGCGATGACCACGACGATGAACAGGTAGAACACTCCGCTCCTCCTTTCTCATCCGGCCCGGGTGAACGGAATGCGCCGGCCGGCACGGATCCTCCCGCGCGCGGTTCGCGGGCGGAACGATCCGCTGATGCACACTAGTGCGATCCTCGACTCCCGGCAACTCGCCAGTCCGCCGGTTGCCTCTCGTGCTCGGGCGGCTTATCCTCCGTCCGTCCTGCACGTTGGAATCAGCGCCGGAAACCGAGGAGAACCGATGGCCCTGCAGCATCTGACCGAAGAGCAAGTCGCCACGATGACCCGCGAGCAGAAGGACCGCTGGTGGCTCCAGAACATCTACCGCGGGGACATGCCGCAGTTGACGATCCGGTCGGCGGTCACGGGTTTCCTCCTCGGCGGGATCCTCTCCGCCACGAACCTGTACGTCGGCGCCAAGACCGGTTGGACGCTGGGCGTCGGGATCACCTCGGTGATCCTCGCCTTCTCGATGTTCAAGATCCTGTCGCGGCTCGGCGCGAAGGACATGACGATCCTCGAGAACAACTGCATGCAGTCGATCGCCACAGCCGCCGGGTACATGACCGGGCCGCTGATCTCGGGGATGGCCGCCTACATGATGGTGATGAACCAGCCGATGGCCTGGCAGCGGATGCTCTTCTACAACGTGGTCCTCTCGCTTCTCGGCGTCCTCGTCGCGTTTCCGATGAAGCGGCGCTTCATCAACGACGAGCAGCAGCCGTTCCCGGAGGGACGCGCGTGCGGCGTCGTGCTCGACACGCTCTACACGTCGCACGCGTCCGTGGGATTGTTCAAGGCGAAGGCCCTCGCGTACGCGGCTTTGATCGCCGGCGGCCTGAACTTCATCTCGGGCGAGAACATCATGAACTTCATCCAGACGAAGGCCCTGCATCTGAAGAAGTTCTGGGCGCTCCCCGCGAACCTGGATGCGTGGTACTACAGCCTCGCCGACAAGGGGAAGCTGCCGATCCCCCGCCTCGCCGGGGTCGACATCCGCCAACTCGGCCTCACCGCGACGATGGACCTGGCGATGTTCGGCGCCGGCGGCCTCATGGGGATGCGGACTGGGATCAGCATCATGATCGGCATGGTGCTCAACTTCTGCGTGATCGTCCCCTGGATGATCTCGATCGGCCAGATCCTCCCGCGGGCGAACGGCACGTTCACCCGGATTCACGTTCTGAATACCTGGGCGCTCTGGTGGGGGATCGCGATCATGGTCACGGCGGCGCTCGCGGCCCTGTTCGCGAAGCCGCAGATGATCATCTCGGCCTTCTCCGGCTTCTTCAAGAAGCGCTCCCGGACGGACGCCGGGAAGGACGTCCTCGGCCACATCGAGCTGCCCCTTTGGGTTTCCTATGTCGGCGTGCCGATCCTCGGGGTGATCGGCGTGTGGATGACGCACGTCTGGTTCGGGGTCCGCATCGAGCTGGGCGCGCTCGCGCTCCCGCTGATCATCCTGCTCACGTTGATCGCGGCGAACTCGACCGCGCTCACCAGCATCACCCCAACCGGATCGCTCTCGAAGATCCCGCAGTTCCTGTTCGGATCGATCAACCCGCGGCACGCGCCGACGAACCTGATGACCGCGACGATGTGCACCGAGGTCGCGTCCAACGCGTCGAACCTCCTGATGGACATCAAGCCGGGCTACATGCTCGGCGCGAAACCGCGCCAGCAGGCGATCGGGCACTGCATCGGGATCGTCGCCGGCGCCATCGCGAGCACGCCGCTTTTCTATCTGCTCTTCCTCTCGCAGTACAAGCCCGGGATGAACCTGCAGGAGACGATGATCACGAACCAGTTCGGCTTTCCGTCCGCCCTGCAGTGGAAGGGCGTCTCGGATCTCGTGGCGGCCGTCTTCTCGCAGGGCAAGACGCCCATCTCGCACTCGGCCGTGATGGCGATGGCGATCGCCGCCGTGGTCGGGCTCGTGCTCGAGCTGCTGCGGATCTTCCGGCGCGGCGGGTTCCCGATCTCGCCGCTCGCGATCGGTCTCGGCGTCGTGATCCCGCCCGAGTCCTCGATCGCGATGTTCCTGGGCGCCGGTTTCTTCTGGCTGATGAATCGCCGCTACGAGCCGCGCAAGGGCACGAAGGGGCACGCGCTGTGGGTCGAGACGCAGGAGCCGATCTGCGCGGGGCTGATCGCGGGAGCGGCCCTGATCGGGATCACGGACGTCCTCGTGCGGGTCTTTCTGCTCTAGGAGATCGTCAAAGCCTCGCCCGGCCGGCGATGACACCGGCCGGGGCTTCCCTCACCGTCCCTCGATCTCGTCCGCCAGCGGCTTCGCATCGTACATGACACGCAGGGCTTCGAGGATTCCGCGGATGTCGACCGCGACGGCGCGCCCCCGCGTGTCGGAGTAGGCCACGTCCCACGCGAGCGACTCGATGTTCCCGTCGAAGATCAGGCCGATCAGGTCCCCGTGGCGATCCACGACGGGGCTGCCGGAGTTTCCGCCGATGATGTCCGCGGTGAAGATGAAGTTGAGCGGCGTGTCGAGGTGGAGGCGGTCCTTCCGCTCGACCCAGCGCGGCGGCAGCTCGAAGCCAAGTTTCCCCTTGCGCTCGGCCGCCCTTTCATACATCCCCGCGAAGGTCGTGAACGCGGGGATCGGATGCCCGTCTTCCTCGAGACCTCGGATCGGGCCGAACGCCATGCGGAGCGTCCCGGTGGCATCCGGATAGATCTCCTCCCCGTGCAATGCGAAGTTGGCGGCGCCGATCTTCGCGTACGCGTCCGTCTGGACCCCATCCACCGTGTCCTCGTAACGCTGCCGCAATGCGCGCGCCTCGGGATCGATCGCGGCCGCGAGCCGGATCATCGGATCCCCGCTGGCAGCGATCGCCGCCGTCCCGCCGGCCGCGAGAGCCTTCCGCACGGCGATGTCCGCGAGCTTCGAGCCGTGGACGAGTTCCTCCGCCCGCGCGCGGGGAGCCTTCCCCGCCAGCATCGCCTGCACGAGGGGATCGTCGCCGCCCAGCGTCTCGATCGCATAGGAGAGCCCGCTCGCGATGCGGTCCGTCTCGAGGGTCGGGTAGATCGGCGCGGGCGAGTACAGGTCGAGCTCGAGCGACTCCAGATTCGTGTCGCGGTACTCACGGAGCCGATCTTTCGAAGGCTTGGGCAGCTCTGCCGCCATGCGGACAAGGTTTCTCGCGATGCCGAAGAGCGCGGACCCGCCGCCGACGCGACCGTCCAGCACCTGATGCCGCCAGTAGAACCCACGATACGTGCTGTCCGCGGACGCGATCGCGTCCCATGCGTCGCCCCACGCCGCTTGACGGGCCGGATCCGCGGCGACCCACGCCCGCAGCTTCGTCTCCAGATCGAGCTCCGTCCTCGCGATCTCCGGATCCTGCAGGGATGCCATGTAGCCGACCCGCGATTTCCGGCTGTTCTGGACACCGAAGAACTCCCGGTCGGCGATCCTCGCGTTCTCGTCGTTTCGCGCCATGAAGGTCGTGAGCTGGACCTCGCGCCGCCACAGCCAGGCGAGGTTCGTCGGGATCTCGATGTCCCGCTGGAATCTCAGATGGTCCACGGTGCAGAGGCGGTTCGTTCGACCGGGGTGGCCGAAGACAAGCGCCAGATCCCCCTCATGTGCTTCGTCCCGGCCGACCTTCAGGTAATGTTCAACCTCGAGGGGATGGCCGTTCTCATAAACCCGGAAGAGACAGATATCGAGGTCGTACCGCGGGTACTCGAAGTTGTCGGTATCGCCCCCGAAGAAGGCGGTCTCCTCCTCCGGCGCCATCACAAGCCGCACGTCGGTGTATCGCCTGTAGCGGTACAGATGGTAGCGCGCGCCCCGGTAGAGCTTGACGACCTGGCTCTTGAGCCCCGTCGCTTTCTCCGAGGCATCCTCGATCTCGGTCATCGCCTTTCGGCGCGCCTTCTCGTCTTCGCCGGGAGTCATCCCGGTCGTGACGGCGCCCTCGATGCGCTTCGTCACGTCCTCGGTCGACCAGAGGACCATCACCTCCATGTCGGGACACGGAATCTCGTCCTTCAGCGAGGGCGCGTAGAAACCGTCTTTCAGGTAGTTCCGCTCGCTCGTGCTCATCTTCTGAAGCTGTCCCGCGCCCACGTGGTGGTTCGTCAGGATCAGCCCGTGCGGCGAGACGAAGGAGCCCGACGCCCCGATCCGCACACAGGACTTCTGCAGGTGGTCGAGCCAGTCGGGACCCGGCGAGAAGCCATAACGCTCCTGGAGCGCCGGCGGCGGAGGCGCTTCGAGCAGCCACATCCCCTCGTCCGCCCGGACGGGCGCGGCGAGAAGGATCGAAGGTAGAACGAGGGTGAGCGCAATACGTGACAAAGAGCAGAAAAGCGGCATTTTGGAGTTCATGCGGCGGAATTATAGACCAGACCGTCGACTTTATCTGCCGGAATTGCCGCGCTATCCGAGGAGAACCTTGGCCCGCTCGATCTGCCCGGTGCAGATGTCGAGGATCGGCTGGACGTCGACCCCATCGAGACCGAGGAGCTTCCACGCGGCGTGATCGGCCAGGTTCAACCCCTCGGCGGGTTCGCGGCGGCCGATCCCTTGATAGGTCAGACACGCGGTCGACAGTGACACGAGCAGCGTCAAGCGCGCGTCCTCCGGGCTCATCGTGCCCGTGATCTTCGGGTCGTGATGATTGCGGATCACGGTGATCAGGTTCGGCGGCAGGTTCCACTTCTCCGCGACGATCGCCCCCAGCTCGGCATGATCGAACCCGAACTGCTCGCGCTCGGCCTCGAGGAAGCTGATCTTCTCATTGTAGACGCGCACCACCACCTGCTCATACTCGTCGCGGTGGCTGTTCGCGAGCGCGCTCTTGCCGATGTCGTGGAGCAGCCCCGCTGTGAACGCCCCATCCGCGTCGATCCGGAGCTGCGGCGAGCGCGCCAGCGCCGCGGTCACCGGTCCCGCGAGCGTCGAGTGCATCCAGAGGAGCTTCTCCATCAGGCCGAACCGGCGGTAGAGGCTCTTCATCGAGATGCCGAGGACAAGATCGCGCACTGCGCGGTTGCCGACGAGACCGATCGCATGGCTCAGGCTTTCGACCTGCCCCGAAAACCCGTACATGGCGGAGTTCGCCACCTCGAGCGTGCGCGCCGCCAGGGACACGTCCTGCTCGATCAGGTTCCGGATGTCATCCCGCGACGCATTCGTATCCTCGACCGCGCGCATCACCTGCGCGGCGATCGTCGGGATGGCGGGGAAGTCCCTCGCCGCGACATCCAGGTATTCTTCCAGCCTGCTGCCCATGTGCGACCCCTCGCCCGGCCACGACCGGCCCGGGCAATCCACAACCATGCGTAGATATCGTCACCCGACGGAATCGACATGAGGCGGAACAGGTTGCACCATCCGGCGCCCTTAGCGGACAGGTTTTGACCGTCGGCCCGAATTGCCCGCGCTATCCGGCAATTCTACGGGTCTCAAGGGCTTGGGGGCCTACAGATGCGCCCGCCGGAACGGTCTCTCCCTCGTCGCGAGAACGAGATTCCAGAGGAATCGCATCGCCACGATCGCGATGTACGCGATGAGAAGGATCCCACCAGCCATCCCGACATCCAGGCCCGGGACGCTCTGAAAGGTCGGCCGGATAGGGAAGTTCCAGACGACCCAGAGAAGCAGCAGGATCACGCCGTTCTTCCCCACATTCACCCACGCCGAGTTCGCGATGAAGCGAAGGGAGTACGCCCCGATCTCGCACGCGATGATCGCCAGGAAGAGCAGCGAGAAGAGGACCGACGAGGCTGCCGTCCCAAACAGGGATCGCGGGGTTCCGAAGTTGACCGTGTAGACGAAGATCGAGTGGTACCGCGCGAAGAGATACAGACCGACCGCGAAGATCGCGAGGAGGAAGCCCAGGTAGCCGGCCTTCGGCCTCCGGAGCTGCGACTCGCCCGCACGTGCGCGGAAGACCCTGGGCCACGGGAGGCGCACGTCCTTCTTCCTCTGCGTCGCAATGTAGAGGAACAGGGCCACGAGCCCGAAGTCGTAAACCACGAGCATCGGGAAATAGAAGAGCGCGGTCAGCGTGTCCATTCGCGGGATGTAGAAGAACGGGAATACGAACATGCTCACGCGCAGGACGGCCGCGATCACGGCCAGCGTGAAGTGGAACGCGATCAGGATGCCCGTATAGCGGAACAGATGCCTCTTGAACGCCGGTGAGATGACCTCGCATCCCTCGAGATACTTCTCGGCGACCTCGCGCGGGCGCCCATACGCGGAGATCGTCGTCCGGAGCGAGTCCTCGTTGACCTCGCCGGACCGGTTCTCCGTCTTCTCGATGATGTGACTGCGAATCTCGGCCAGAATCTCGTCCGCGTCGTGGCTGACCGCCAGGTACTGGTGAATCTCCGCCAGGTATCTATCGAGACTCTCGTACATCGGACTCTCCTTCCGTCATCTTCGCGAGGATCGTGTTCTGCTCCGACCAGACCTTGAGCGCCTGCTTGCGAACGCGACGGCCCTTCGCAGTGATCCGGTAGAACCTCTTCGGCCGGTCTTCGCTGACGTCCCATTCGCTCTGGATCCAGCCGCTCTTCTCGAGACGCCGCAGAAGCGGATAGAGCGTGTTCTCCTCGACCGAGTAGCCGAGCGTCTCCAGATGCCTGATCATCCCGTAGCCGTACATCTTCTTCTCGAGCGCGACGAGGACCAGCACTTGCAGGAAGCCCCGGTTCATCTCCGTCTCGAAGTAGCCAAGATCCGTGTCCATCGTCCTCACCCGTCCCGTGCCGCGTCGCGAAGCGTCGGGCTACAGGGCCCTCTGACCTCCCTCGTCTGCCATACCGTACGAAAGCAGAGTACCGTGTGTTGCACGGTATCGCTACGGACTCTGCCGGATCCTCATAACTTGCTATCCTCTAATGGATTAGATTTGTCGCCTTACGCCCCCGGCGCGGCGCATAATCGACGTCGGTGGCCGCAAGTTGCCACCCCAAGGAGGGACCCGTGATCCATCTGCCCCGTTTGAACCGTTCTTTCGCGATCGTGCTGTTCGTGACCGCCCTCGCCGCGGTGATCTTCGTCCCGCCCCTCTCGGCGGACATTCCGGACAAGTACACAAACCTTCTCGTTCTTCCCAAGGCGATCTCGAAGGATGATCTGGAGAAGACGATGCGATCGTATTCCGGCGCGCTGGGAGTCCGTTGCGGCTTCTGCCACGTCCGGCCGGAAGGGAAACCGCAGGCCGATTTCGACTGGGCGTCCGACGTCAAGCCCGAGAAGCAGACCGCCCGCGTCATGATGGCGATGACACGGCTGATCAATACCAAGGAGCTGCCCAAGATCACGACCAATGATCCCGACAAGGTCGAGGTCACCTGCCGCACCTGCCACCACGGTCAGGAGCGCCCGTTCGCGATCGAGGACATCCTGACCGCCTCGTATCAGAAGGGCGGGATGGACTCCCTATCGGTGAAGTACGAGGCGCTTCGCAAGCAGTACTACGGGACCGACGCGTACAACTTCGGCGAGCAGATGCTCCCTACCCTGGCCGAGAGGCTGGGAGGCGAGAAGGACACGCAAACGGCGCTGAAGATCGCGCAGTACAACTTGAAGTGGTATCCCGACTCCGGCTTCGCGCACATGGCGCTCGGCCAGGCCCAGGCAAAGGCGGGCAACAAGGACGCGGCCGTCGAGGAGCTGAACAAAGCGGTCAGCCTCGACCCGCGGTTGAAGCAATTCGTCCAGCGGATGCTCGACCAGCTCCAGGCGAAGTAGTGCGAACGCGCGTCCCTCTTAAGGCCGGGCTTCCTCCTCCGTCCACGGCGGGAGGATCTTAACCAGGAACCACAGGATCAAGAATGGCAGCACGAGCAGGAGGATCGAGGGGAGGAGCCCCTCGCGCGTCGCGAAGCCCATCTTGTACGTTGTGTAGCCGAGGAATGACTTCGAGAAGAGCTGGCCGCCGATCACGACGTTCCACCGCATCGCGAAGATCCCGATCAGCGTCAGGATCCCGGCGCAGAAGTAGACGCTCCGCCGCACCGCCTCTGCCATCCGGAAGATCTGCGTCAGCGCGAGGAGCAGGATCGGCGTCAGCGTGCCCACGATGATCTGGATGATGATCTGCGAGCCGTAGAGCTTCGTGTGGACCATGAAGTCGAGGCTCTTGAACGATTCGTCCGCCTCGTAGATCCGGTGGATCAGGTCGAGCATCTCGAGCGAGAAGTCGATCAGGAACGCATACAAGAAGTAGCGCGCGATCGTGTCGACGCAGTCCATGCGGATCTTGAGCCCCCGGAACCAGGTCACGACCATGTAGATCAGCATCACCGCCGCGATGCCGGAAACCATTGCAGAGAAAAGGAATACGACGGGCATCAGCGGCGTCGACCACCAGGGGTTCGCCTTGATCGAGCCGAAGATGAACCCCACGTAGCCGTGCAGCAGGAACGCCGACGGGATCCCCACGATCGTGATGAAGCGGCCGACCTTCGCGTCGATCGCGAGCGCCTGCGGACTCACGTTGTACGATCCGAGCGTCAGCACGCGGTAGAACAAGCCCTTCAGCCCGCGGCTCGTCTTCGCCATGTGCACGATCTCGGGCCGGTAGTCGATCCAGATCTCGAGCAGAAGGACCACGAGCAGGTACCAGAGGTAGACGAACCCGAACATCGCCATCGCTGATGATTTGTGCGGCGTCAGGTACATCTCGTACGACCGCTCGGGATGGCCGAGGTGAAGCTGCAGCGGCAGCGGCGCCACCAGCAAAAAGGATAACGCGGTCAGCAACGCCAGCCGGTACGTCGGCCGCACCGCGACGACGTTGAACACCCGCTCGAGCGAGGCCAGGATGAACGCGCCCGCGACCAGCCCGGTGATGAAGGGATACAGAACGATGAGGAGGCTCCACTGGAGCTCGATCTCGTTCGGGTACATGTAGCCCTTGACCGCGTGCAGGATGCTCTCCATCGCCTTCTCCCCTCCTCCGCCCTACCGGACCGATGCGTCCATGCCGTTGTAGTAGGTCTTCGATCCGGTGGCCATCTGCGGCTTCAGGACCTGCACCTTGTGCGTCGCCAGGAACTCGTGGATCGGGTCCTTCGGGTCCTTCAGGTCGCCCAGCTTGCGCGCGCCGGTCGGGCACGTCTCGCAGCAGGCGGTCGTGAGCCCCTTCGTGATGCGGTGATAGCAGAGCGTGCACTTGTCGGCCGTACGGGTCCGGGGATCGAGGAAGCGGCAGCCGTACGGGCAGGCCTGGATGCAGTACCGGCAGCCGAGGCAGTACTTCTTGTCCACGAGGACGACGCCGTCCGGGCTCTCGAAGGTCGCCCCGACCGGGCAGACCTGCACGCACGGCGAGTGCGCGCAGTGGTTGCAGAGCTTCGGCACGAAGAAGTTCTTCGACCCGTCGCCCGCGTGGTAGCGCTCCGGGAAGCCGTCGTAGCCGCCGTCCGGAGAGTCGACCTCGGGATGGTCCTCCGCCTCGGGGTGCAGCATGTCCTTCGCCGGGACATGGTAGCGCTCGACCCAGGTGCGGAAGTAGAACGGCTCGAGCGGCACGTCGTTCTCGCGCTTGCAGGCGCGGACGCAGTTCCCGCAGCCGATGCACTTCTCGATGTCGATGATCATCCCCCACCAGTGCTGCGACACGTCGTAGCCGGGCGTGCCCGTGTAGCTGTCGGCGAGGACGCGCACCACCGGCTCACCCGACAGGATGCGCTCCACGGCCGCTCCCCCCGCGAACGTGAGCAGGACGAAGCGGGCGCCGTTCTTCAGGAACTTACGGCGATCGGACATCATGTTCGGCGTCGTCTCCTCGGGGCTCATCCGCGGTCTCCTACTCGATTTCCGGGTGGTGGGGTTTATGACAGCTCACGCAGATCTCACCCCCCGAGTGCTCCTGGGGATCGACCTGCGGGAAGTTGACGGGACGCGCGGCATTCTTCTCGTGACAGGTGAGGCAGAGCTTCGTCGTGTCGGGGAGGGTCGGCGTGACGGAGCCGGGATCCTGCGCGTGCGCGGCGAGCGCGCCGTGGCACGCCTCGCAGTTCACCTTCTCGTGCTTGCTCCCCTTCCGCGCCTCGGCGACGTCGGAGTGGCATTCCTCGCAGGCGGCGCGACCGGCGAAGGACGCCGGGCGGGCGGCGATGTCCGCGAGCGCGCCCGCGCGGTAGTGGCCGAGAACGCCGAAGTCCTTCGGGACGAGGAATCCACGAAGGACGAGGAAGAGACACAGACCGGCGCCGACGAGGACCGCAGCTCGAACGAAGTGCTCAACGTCCTTGATCCCGCCCTTCACCAAACCCCCCAATGTTGGAAGTTGTCACAACGCCCGGAGCATTATTGCCTGGCTGAGGTCTCCGGCGCCACCATCCGCTCCGTCGAATAGAACGTGATGTAGGTGCGGTTCTCCTTCGTCCCGGTCGGGGAATGCTCGTAGTGCAGCTTCAGGCTCACGTACGCCGTGGCCGGCTTCGCGACCGGGAAGCGGAAGGTCTCGTTCTTCTGCTCGCCGCTCGCGATCCGGTTGTCGGCGACGAGCTTGGCGCCCCGCGCGAAGTACCCGCTGTCCCGCTCGATCGTCGCCCCCGAGCTGTCGGCGAACGACTCGCCGTAGATCTTCTGCTCGCTGTACGACTGCCCGTCGCTCGTCTTGACGCTCAGATCGAGGATCACGCGACGGCCGGGCATCCCGGTCGGGACCGAGTGGCCCGCGCCCGTGTTCTTCAGCCCGACATCGACCGTGAGCTGCCCGGACGCGCGGCTCGACTTGAGGGTCACGGCCAGCGCCTTGTTGAGCTGGGTCAGCGAGTGGCCGCCGGGGACCTCGTGAAGATTGACCTGCGCTCCGGGCGCCCGCGCGACGCGCGGATCGACGACCTCGGCCTGCGTGCGGCTCATGTGGCAGTCCTGGCAGATCTTCAGCTCGGCCGCCGCCGTGCTCTTCAGCCACTCCGAGTAGGTCGTCATGATCGCCGTGCCCTCGGCATTCTTGTACTCATGGCACGGCGCGCACACCTTGGCCGTCGTGTGAAGCTCCGAGTACATCACCTGGTGGGCCATCGACGTCGCGTCCTGGATCGGACCTCTTTTGACCAGGCCGATGTCGAAGCTCAGCTTGGGACCCGTGTCGAGCATCTGGACATCGGAGATGCCGTGGCAGATGTCGCAGCTGACCCCTTCCCACGAGACCTTCTGCTCGAGGTCGAAGTCCTTGATGATGCCGGCCGCGGGCGCATGGCAACCGAGGCAGATGTGCGTGACGCTCGAACCGACGCGACGCTCGGTCTCCTTGTAGGCCTCGAGGAAGATCGGGTCGTCCATCGCCTGCGCGTGCGCCGACCCGCGCCACATCTTGTAGATGTCGCGGTGGCATTCGCCGCAGACGTCGCTCTTGCTGGGGCGGCCCTTCTGACCGGCTGGCGCGGCGAGAGCGGTGCCCACCATGAGGCTTGCGACTGTCAGGGCAACGATGATGCAGTTCATCCCCGCGCCAGCGAGGAGCCTCGCCCCCATGGAACACAGACGGCTTGGGCTTCGCAGCATTTCCGCCCTCCGATCGAAGGGGTGGTTAGTCCCGGTCCCGCGGCCGTTTGGGATGGGGGGATTCAACACCCGTATACCATGTACGGTCAACGATGAAGGAAACTCATAATCGAAACTAAGCCCTGCCATCTTGCGCGCGTCTTCACAAGAGCCGAAATCCGATCTAAGGCTGGAGGTTAGGGAAGATCGAACGTCCGCGCGGCAGCTTGGCCGCTTCCTTGCCTGAACTCAGAAGGCAGGCGCCGTGGGCGCCTGCCTTCGTTCGGGGGAATGAATCGACCGTCTAGTGGCGCGTCTTCCTCCGAATAGCAATCAAGGACATTGCCCCGAGCAAGCCCGCACCCATGAGCACCAGCGAACCCGGCTCAGGCACCATGTCCACCTTCAGGTCCTTGTACTGCCACTCATCCAAGCCCGCGAAATCACCACCTCCCCCTGCACTCTGGCGATAGCGGACGATCCCTCGCGCGAAGGTCTGGTTCTGGTTGACCTCGCTGACCAGAGGTCCTAGATCGTACTGACCGCTCCCATCCCACGCGAAGCCGAATGTGCCTATGACGCCACCGCTGTAGTCTTCCCATGATCCCGGCTGCACCCAGCCGGCCTCGGCGCCGTCCAAGGCCCAATCGTGCGTGACCCAGTCATACGTCCAATTCTCTCCACCCCAGTCGATGACCCATTTGACTTGGAAGAGGTCATTCAAGTCCTCAGTGGAGACCCCCGGCATCCAGTACATCCAATGCAGGCGCTTCCCGAGGTCGCCGTAGTCGTAGACGATCTCGTCGTACGGATTCATCGTGTGGGTGCCGGGATAGTTGCCCGTTCGCATGTCAGTGAAGTTGTTGGCAACGATATCGGTCTTGGTCTGGGCCCACCACGGCGCCCAATTCGGAGATCCATAGACGTTGGGAGCCGAATCGACGTACATAAATACATCCGGAATCAACTGCGATAGCGCCGGCCTTGCCCCAACGCCCGCCAGAACCACGACCAACAAGGCCAGAAGTGCTCGCTTCATGGTACCTCCCCCCCAGTGGATAAGTGACCACGGCTCAACCGGCAGAGGAGCGTGAGCACGATAACTGAGGGTGCTTCCCTCACGATATTTGAGGGTCCGGATCATCGGCGCGCCGTCGCCGGTCTGGTCCGCGGCCGATCGGCCGCGGCGGGAACAGCGAACACCTCAAGGTAGAGCTTCTCGTCGAGTTGAGCCAGCTCGCGTTGTGTGGCGGTATCGAGGAGTTCGCCGGCCATGGTCATGAGGATGCGATAGTTCCCGGCGGCGTGTTCGCAGAGCGTGGTCATCAGCTCCTTGGTCATGAGCGGCGGATTTCCGGCCTGGGTCGGGGCGTGGCGAAGGCATTCCAGCAGTTCCTGTGGCGACGCGGACTGGAGCAACAACCGGACCCGGATGCGGCTACCCAGAGGCATCAACTCCTCGGCGCGGAACTTCTCGGGCAAGCGGCCGTCGCCGGCCAGAACGACAGTGAGGAGCGTGTGAGCATCGAGTTCGGCCGCGCAGAGGAGCCGGAGCTCGTTGAGGACGGCAGGCTTCATCTCCTGGGCCTCGTCGATCAAGAGGACGGGCCGGAGGAGGGACGCTTCGATATGGGCCTGCCAGCGCTCGCGGAGCACGCGGGAGCCGGCCCACCGGTTGTGCGGGGAGAGTTCGACCCCGAAGAGGTCGCCGAGTTCGCGGTAGAAGTCGGGCACGCCGGTCTGAGGCCGGGTGAGGATGCCGACGGCGAGGTCTCGCTGCGGAGTGAGTTTCTGCACGAGCAGCCGCAGGGTGACCGACTTGCCGAGTCCGGGATCTCCGGTGAGGAGAACGAAGCCGCCTTCGTGGGCCAGGTTCGCGACCCGCTAGAAGAAGTGATCGACCTTGGCGGAGAGCAGGAAGGCTTCGGTGGGGACCTCGGGCGAGAAGGGGTTCCACTTGAGCCCGTAGAGGGACTGCAGCTTCGGCTTCACGGGGTCTCCTCCTTGTGGTTGGTGTTGGGATCGAGGACCTCGGGCGATTCGGGTTGTTCTTTGGGCAGGTAGGCCGGGGGCAAGCCGGTGGCGGCGTACTCGGCCATGAGTTGACGCAGGAGCGGCGCCATGGCAGGAGTCGTGCCCGGCAGCGCCTCGAGTCCTGCGAGCGGTCCGCTGGTGAGCGAGCGCCGCCTCCCGTCGGCATTGCCAACCTTGTCGAGGGGATAGATGCGGGTGAGCACGGTTCCGGTGTGTTCATCGACGAGGTACACATAGACCATATGGAGCGGCCAGCCTCGGCTTTGTAAAGTCCGCGGGTTAGCAGTCCCGTCAGGACAGACCAGAGCCGCATACAAAGGCAAGGAGGCCGGCCGTGTCGAAAGGTATCACCTGGGTGGGCATGGACGCTCACAAGAAGTCGATCCAAGTTGCCGTGCTCCGTCCCGGATCCCGGGAGCCGGAGGAGTTTGAGGTAGCCAATCGGGAGCGAGACTTGAAGCGCTTCGCCCGCAAGCTGGTTCGTGAAGCCGCGGGAAGTGAGGTTCGGTGCTGCTACGAGGCTGGCCCTTGCGGGTTCTCGATTGCTCGCCAACTGGAGGCAGCGGCTCCCCTCGTTTGCGAAGTCATTGCTCCCTCGCTGATTCCTGTCCGCTCAGGAAGCCGAGTGAAGACGGATCGGCGAGATGCCAGGAAGTTGGTCCGCCTCTATCGGGCCGAGGAACTGACGGCGATTCATGTCCTGACCGAGGAAGGGGAATCCGTCCGGAACCTGACCCGCTGCCGGGAAGATGCCAAGCAGGATCTGCTTCGCGCTCACCATCGACTCGAGAAGATGCTTCTGAGAACCGGGCGGATCTACTCGGACGGTCAGATGTGGACGAAACGACATCTCACATGGCTAAGGAATCTCGAGTGGGAGAGAACGCCCGACCAGGTGGTCTTCGATGACTACATGCGAGCGATCGAGGTTCTTGGAGATCGCATCGCAGTTCTCGACGCGCAGGTCACCGCATGTGCTGGCGAAGAGACCTACAGGAAGCCGGTCGGATGGCTGCGTTGCTTCTATGGGATCGACACGGTGACGGCCCTGACGATTCTGGCCGAGTTGGGAGACGTTCGCCGTTTCGCCAAGCCTACGGACCTGATGAGTTACATCGGTATCGTTCCCAGTGAGTGGTCGAGCGGCGATTCCCAGCGGCGCGGCGCCCTCACCAAGACCGGGAACTCTCACGTCCGTCGGGTTCTGATCGAGGCCGCCTGGCACTATCGCCACAAGCCCTCGATTGGGAGCGCCCTACGTCGCCGGAGGGAAGGCCAGCCCGGCTGGGCGATCGCAATCGCAGATCGAACCCACGCCCGGCTTCACAAGCGATTCTGGGCGCTGCTGGCCAGAGGCAAGCCTCAGAACAAAGTGGTCGTCGCCGTGTATCCGTTCGGCCAACCCATGTAGCCTCTGCCCGGCGTAGCTGACACGATCCCGTACCGAGGAGGTGCGGGATGACCCCACAGAAGAAGAGTTCAGAGAAGAGTGGAGTTCTGCAGAAGCCGTACT